>OIBP01000350.1_pt1 | contig 21050 bp, 20 predicted proteins | sample 1581061 | NCBI WGS metagenome assembly OIBP01 (sample SAMEA3882514, study PRJEB24775) | human gut metagenome | biome: human-associated habitat; feature: intestine environment; material: feces | place: Netherlands | collected 2009/2010 | reverse complement strand
GCTGCCGGAGCGGTGCTTAAGCCGCAAGGCGGGAATTGTGCGGTGTTGCCCTAAAGCAAAGAAACAAACAATAAACCACGAAAATACGCAAGATATAAAACAACAAAAAGCACCGCCAAGAAACAATCCTGGCGGTGCTCGGTCAAGGGTCAAAATAAATAATGAGAAAATAGAAAGCGGTTGAAATCAGTCCTTTGCCGCCTGTGCAGGGGCCTGCTCCTGCACATAGCGCACAAACGCATCGCGCTCTGTGGCGGTATCCAGGGTGGCAACATACATCTGGTTGCCCATGTCCAGCGAAAGCACATCCGGTACGCGGTCACACATCTTCATCTGGCGGCCATACCGGGCCAGAATCTCTTCATGGCTGTGCTTGTAGGTGTGGCAGTCGCGGCGGCCTGCGTATACACAATAGTGGTGGGGCAGGTCCAGCTTTTCGTGGCGGAGCTCGTCATAGCATACCATATCGGCCCAGATCTGGTAGCAGTCCACGCTGTTGGCATAGTTGATCAGGTCCGGGGTGTAGCCGCCGGCGGGGCGCATGTTCACTTCCAGCGCAACGTAATCGCCCTTTTGACCAAGGCCCTCTTTGTCCTCGTTCAGGCGGAAAAACTCGCAGTGGAAAAAGCGGCTCTTTGCGCCGAATGCCTTGATGGTGCGAAACCCGACATCCCGCAGCTCCTCCGGCACGGTTTTCTGCGTCCAGTAGGAAAGATCGCCCAGCGAGTTCACAATGTCGATCAAGGGGGTGGGGAATACGTTGGAGGTGTAGAACAGCGGTACACAGCGGCTGTCGGCTACGCCGTCAAAGCTCACAATGGTGCCGTTGATGAATTCTTCCATAATATAGGAAGTATCCGGCAGTTCCGCATAGAACGCTTCCAGTTCGGCATCGTTTTTTAGCTTATAGGTGGCCTCGGCACCACAGCCGTTGTCCGGCTTCACAATGACCGGGTAGCCGACCTGAGCCACAAAGGCGCGGGCATCGTCCAGGCCGTTTTCATGCACCATGTGGTGGCGGGCCACGGGTACCCCGGCAGCGATGTAGCTTTCCTTCATTTTGCTCTTGTACTTGATGCGGGCAATAAAGTCGTTCTGTGCGCCGGTGGTAATATTGAAATCGGTGCGCAGGGCGGCGTCCTGCTCCAGCCAGAATTCATTGTTGCTTTCCAGCCAGTCGATTTTGCCGTACTTAAAAGTGAAATACCCCATGGCGCGTACCATGGCATCATAATCCGCCATGGAATCCACACGGTAATACTCGGTCAGGCATTCTTTCAGCTCGTCCGGGATCTCGTCATAGCCGGAATCGCCAATGCCCAGCACATTTACCCCGTTGTGCTTGAGCCGGTCACAAAAATTCCAGTAGGTTTTGGGGAACTGCGGCGAAACAAAAACAAAGTTCAAAATATACTTTCCTCCCTTAAGGGCGCACATGAAAAGCCGAAACCATCGCCTGTTTCTACAAAAGCAGCCGAATTTTGTGTTTGCGGAAGGGCCACCATTTGTGTAGCTTTCAGGCGTGCCTTGCGCAGCAAATAGCGCTGCGGTTTACCCAAAAAAACAGCACCTTACCCCTTGCGGGGCAAAGTGCCGTGCGAAAGCATGTGGGTGTGATCAACACCGTTACACAAACTGGTTGCGGCTGGCGTTGTATTCATAGCCAACATCGGCCAGTTTTGCGCAAATGGCATCCTTATCGGCGTCCTGATCGGCACACAGGGCATCCAGGCTTGCGTAATGATCCCGCAGCTGGGTGTTGATATAACTGAGCAGGATGATTGGGTCAGCTGGCAGCATAGCAACCTCCTAAGGCGTATCTGATCAGATACATCCTGATAAAAATCAAAAAAGCACTGCCAAGGCAGCCCCTGACAGCAACGGGAACCCGCTTATAAAAAGCACGCAAAAATGCCGGCCACCAACTGTGACCGGCAATTTTTTGCGTCTTGATCAGACCGCGCGGGTAACCTTACCCGAACGCAGGCAGCGGGTGCAGGCGTAGATATACTTCGGGGAACCATCCACAACCGCTTTCACGCGCTTGACGTTGGGGTTCCAGGTACGATTGCTCCGACGATGGGAGTGGGAAACCTTGATGCCGAAAGTGACACCCTTGCCACAACATGCACATTTGGCCATTCTGCTTGCACCTCCTTTAACATAGCTGTACTATAATAGCAAATCTTAAGCCAAAATGCAATACCCTTTTTGAAAAAATCCGTAAAAAATCCGCAGAAACGGTACATTTTTTCAAAAACAGGTGCAAAGTGTCCCGCTGCCCTTGTTTTGGGGCGGATTGTACGGTATAATACTTTAAATAATTACCCGTATGTGCCTGTGTGGCCTGCTATGCGGTATGCTGAGGTTTTTATGAATCATTTTGCCCTCAATGGCGTGATCTCCCCGCAGGAGCTGTATTATTACGCTCTGCGCGCCGTGGCCATGCTGATCGTCATCCCGTTCCATGAATCCGCCCACGCGCTTATCAGCTGGAAATTGGGCGATTCCACCGCCAAGGATATGGGCCGCCTGTCCATGAATCCGCTGCGCCACTTTGACCCGCTGGGCGCTTTGTGCATGATTGCGGCCGGGGTCGGGTGGGCAAAGCCGGTTGGCATCAACCCCACGCGCTTCAAAAATCCCAAACGGGGGATGGCTGTTTCCGCCGCGGCGGGGCCGCTCTCCAACTTTTTGCTGGCCTATGCGGCCATGCTGCTCTATAAAGTGGTATATTATGCCTGCGGCGGCGCGGCGCCCCAGCTGGTGCTGGATTTCCTTTATGTTCTGATCAGCATGAACATCAGCCTTGGCGTGTTCAACCTGATCCCTGTACCGCCGTTTGACGGCAGCCGCATTGTGTTGCTGTTCTTGCCGCAAAAACTGTATTTTCAGGCCATGCGGTATGAAAAATATATTATGGGCGTTGTGCTGCTTCTGGTGTTCTTTGGCCTGCTCAACACCCCGCTCAATCTCTGCGTAAACGCGGCGTGGCGTTTGCTGCTGAACCTGACCGGCTTTGTGGAACTGCTGTTCGGCATTGCCTGATGGCACATCTCGATTTAAGTAAGGAACGATATCCGCTGTTTTATGGAAACACTTACCTTTAAGCTACAGGAAGATAATTTTGAAGGTCCGCTGGATTTGCTGCTCTATCTGGTTGGCAAAAATAAAATGAACCTCTATGATATCAATATCATGGAACTCATTGAGCAGTATACTGCCGCCATCCAGACCATGCAGGCCGATAAGCTGGAAGTCTCCAGCGAATTCATTGATATGGCCGCGCACCTGGTTCAGATGAAAAGCGCCCTGTTGCTGCCACGCAGCCCTGAAGCGGAACGTATGAAAGCGGAGCTGACCGGCCGTCTGATCGAGTACAGCACCTGCAAGCAGGTGGCGGCGGAGTTGGGCAGCCGTGCGCGGGATTTGTACACCGCGGTGCGCCAGCCCCAAAAACCGGAAGGCCCGGCGGAATATTCCCGCAAACAGGATCCCGACCGGCTGGTGCAGGCGTGGTTCAGCCTGATGGGCCGCAGCCAGCGCCGCAAAAAGCCCACCCAGGAGCGGTTTGAACCGTTGGTCACCGCGCCGTTCGTATCGGTGGCAAGCCGTGTGGCCCACATGCTGCGCGGTATGCTGAAAGGTACGCTGTGCCGCATGGGCCAGCTGTTCAGCCCGCAGGAAAGCCGCAGCACCAATGTGGCAACGTTCCTGGCGCTGCTGGAATTGATCCGCGCCGGGCGTGTGCGGCTGGATGAAACTGGAACCCTGACGATGGATCGCGCCCGCCGCCCGCGCAACAAACAAAACCAACCCACAGGAAAGGAGGCCGCAGCCGATGCCGATCACACAGCGTAATAAAATTGGCATGCTAGAAGCCATGCTGTTTGCCAACGCCGAACCGGTGGAAACCGACCGCCTGGCCGAAGCCATGCGCGCCGACCCGGCAGAGGTGCTGACCCTGCTGGAAAAGCTGCAAAAGCGCTATGATGAAACCGAAAGCGGTCTGATGCTGCTGCATTTTGACGGCGACCGCTGGCAGATGGCGACCCGCCCGTATTATGGCGAGGTAGTCAAGCGCATTTTGGATACCCGCCGCAACGCGCCGCTTTCGCCCGCTGCGCTGGAAGTTCTGGCTATTATCGCCTATAACCAGCCGGTCAGCCGCAGCTTCATCGAGCAGGTGCGCGGCGTAGATTCCTCTTCCACCGTGTCCAAGCTGATGGAACGCGGACTGATTGAAGAAGCTGGCCGCCTGGATCTGCCCGGCAAGCCGGTGGCGTTCCGGGTGACGGATACCTTTTTGCGGGTGTTCGGCCTTGGCAGTCTGGCCGATCTGCCCCCGCTGCATGACGACCCCCAGAAAGAAGAACTGCCGGTGCAGCAAACCCTGGAGGAACTGCAATGAGCGCCGTGTTGGCGGTTGTGCTGATGGTGCTAAAAATAATCGGCATGATTTTGCTGGCACTGCTTTTGCTTTTGCTGTTGGCGCTGCTGCTGCCTGCGGGCATTCACTTCCGTTGGAGCCATATCGGCGGCCTGCGTTTACAGCTGTGTTACGGCCCGCTGCACTTTACCCTGTACCCGCGCAAAGCGGATGAAGAGGGAAAAAAGGCAGAACCGAAGGCAGAAACAAAGCAGGGGAACACGCCCAAAACCGAGCCGACTTCCGCCGCACCGCCCAAGCCAACCCCGCCGCCTGCAAAAGCGGAACTGCCCGCACAACCTACAATGGAAAAGCAGACGGAACCCACGGAAGCAAAGCCCGCAAAAGCGCCGGAAACATCCCCGCAGCCGGAACAGGCAGTACCAAAACCAAAAGCCAAATCTGCCCCGGCAGCGGAAACACCTGCCGCGGAACCACAACCGGAAGAAGATACCGGCCTTGTGGACCGCATCAAAGCGGCAGTCAGGGCGGACCCCGTTGGCTATGTGCGGCACCTGTTCAGCGTGCTGCGCGCCAGTGTGGGGCCGCTGCTGCGCGGCTTCCGCGTCAGCAAGCTGAATGTGATCTGGGCGATAACAGGGGAGACCGCCGCAGAAACGGCCATCCTGTACGGCCAGACGCTGACCACCCTCAACACCATCCTGACAATCGCACAGGACCACATTAAAATACAGGCGGATCAACTCTGGCTGGAGGCTGATTACACCGGCAGCGCCAAACAGCAGCGTGTGGTTTCGCTCAAACTGCTGCTCTGCCCGCTGCTGGCACTGGTTACAGTGGTGTGCTTTGTGTGGCATGCCCGGCATGACCCGCAGCTGCTGCCCCCAAAACACCCCAAATACAATACACCTGAAACAGAACAGGGAGGTAATTTATAATGGCAGAACATCCGATTGAAGGCATGATGGGCGTTACCATGGAAAAAATCCGCCAGCTGGTGGATGCCAATACCATCATTGGCGAACCGATCACGGTGGATGGAGCAACCATCATCCCCATTTCCCGCGTTACCTTTGGCTTTGCCTCCGGCGGCTCTGATGTTGGCGCAAAAACCAACAAGCAGATGTTTGGCGGCGGCACCGGTGCGGGCGTTTCCATTGCACCCATCGCGTTTTTGGTGATCAGCGGCGGCAATGTGCGCACCATCCAGCTGGTGGAACATGTCAGCCCGGTGGACAGCGCGATCAACGCTCTGCCGGACCTTGTGGACCGCATCAGCGCCCTAATCAAAAAGGACAAGCCCGAAACCCCGCAGGAATAAGCGGACAGATTTCATTTTTCCCCAACCGGAACCCGGCCCAAAGCGGGCTGTTCAACTGAAATGCCGGGAGGACATTCTCATATAAGCAAATCCACCCGGCGGATATTACCCTGATATTGGAAAGGAACACCATGGCAGAACAACGGATTCAAAAAGTACTCTCGGACCAGGGCGTGTGCTCCCGCCGCGCTGCAGAAAAATTGATTGATGAAGGCCGCGTCAAGGTCAACGGCCACCCGGTCACGCTGGGGGATAAGATGGACCCCGACTTTGATAAAGTCAGCATTGACGGCAAAAGCGTGCGCATTGTGCGCAAGCGCCAGTATACCTATCTGATGCTGAACAAGCCCCGCGGCTATATTACCACCGCATCGGACGAACGCGGCCGCAAGACCGTTATGGATCTGCTCACCGGCGTGGACCGCCGTGTGTATCCCATCGGCCGTCTGGATAAAGACAGCGAAGGCTTGCTGCTGCTGACGGATGACGGCGCATTTGCCAACCTGCTCACTCATCCTTCCGGCGGCGTGGGCAAGCTGTACCGCGTTACTGTGCGCCCCCGTGCGACCGAGGAACAGGTTGTCAAAATGTCCAGCGGCGTTGTGCTGGACGATGGTGTAAAAACCCAGCCCGCCGTCATCCATGTTGTGGTGGATGAACCCGGCCGCACGGTGTTGGAGATCACCCTGCACGAGGGCCGCAACCGCCAGATCCGCCGCATGTGCGAAGCAGTCGGCCTGGAGGTCATCCGCCTGAAGCGCAGCGCTGAAGGCCCGGTCAAACTGGGCATGCTGCAGCCTGGCGAATACCGCGAACTGAAAAAATCCGAGATTAGTGCCCTGCGCAATGCCGCGCTCAAGGCTGCCCCGGCCCGCAAAGCCGCCCCTGCCGCCGCCCGCCGCCCCGGCCCCATCAAGCACGACTAAGCAAGCTGAATCACAACATTCTATGCAAACAAACCGCTCCGTAAGGGGCGGCTTTGTCATAATTTTGGGCAAACCGTGCAGAAAAAAGCTGAAAAATAAGGCAAAACGCAAAACTTTTTGGCGCTTTCCACTTGTCTGCTTTTCGACGAAGTAGTATAATAAAGCCATATGGCATATGATAACCATCTTGCTCATTGAATAAACAGGAGGTCAATGTATGGCAGCTAATAAGCCAGGCAAGGAAGCAATCCTTGCAGCATTTTTTGATGAGGGGAACTATTCTCCTCTGTTTACTGACGGTGCCGTCAGCGCAGCGTTCGGCTGTGCCAATGGCCAAAGCGTTTATGCCGTTTACCAGAACGGGGAACCCGTTGGCGCGGCAGATCTGGATAAAACCACTCGCGTGCTGAAAATGGCCGCTGAGACCGGCAATCCCGTTGTAACGTTCTACAATTCTACCGGCGCTAAGCTGGAAGGCGGCTTGGAGCTGCTGAACGCAAACTCCCGCCTGACCGCTGAGATCGCCCGCATCTCCGGCGTTGTGCCTCAGGTTGCCGTTGTTACCGGTACCTGCGCTGGCACCAGCGCTGTGCAGGCCGCCGCAGCTGATGTCTGCATCATGGCAGCTGACGCTGAGCTGTTCCTGACCGCTCCTTTCAATGCAGAGGACAAGGTCAAGGCTGCCGGCTCTGCTGAGTTTGCCGCCAAGGCAGGTGTTGCCGCTATCGTGGAAGAAGATGCCGTCAAGGCAGCTTCCGCCGCTGCCCGCGTTGTGGGTATGTTGCCGGCCAACAACCTGGCTGGCCCCGCTGTGTTTGATTTCGAAGCTCCCGCCGCTGCGCTCAACCTGATTAAGTATGATGCCAAGAGCGCTGCCGAGGCTATTGCCGATGCAGGCAGCCTGACCGAGCTGTACGCTGGTTATGGCCGCAACATCTATACCGCACTTGGTTCCGTTAACGGCCAGGCTGTCGGTATCGTTGCTACCGCCAAGGGTACCCTGTGCCACAAGTGCACCGCTAAGGCAGCCCGTTTTGTGCGCCTGTGCGATGCTTACAGCATTCCCGTTGTGACTGTTGTCAACACTGAAGGCTTTGTCAAGAGCGAAGGCGACGACCAGGCTGGCGGCATCCGCCAGGCTGCCCGTATGGCTGGCGTTTATGCCGAAGCTACCACCGTTAAGGTCGCAATCCTTGCCGGTGAGGCTGTTGGCCCCATCTACACCGTCTTTGCAGCTTCCGCTGACTGGCGTATTGCTGTGGACGGCTGCACCGTTGCCCCGCTGGCACCAGAAACCGCCGCTACCGTTCTGTACAAGGACGAGATCTTTGCTTCTGACAACATCCAGCAGGCTACCAAGCAGAAGGCTGCTGCCTACAAGGCAGAGCAGTGCAGCGCAGTTGCTGCTGTTGCCAACGGCGCTGCCGATGCCGCTGTAAAGGCTGCCGATGTGCGTGCTGCTGCCGCACAGGCCCTGGATATGCTGGCCACCAAGCGCACCACCCGTTTGCCTAAGAAACACGGCAACATCACCCTGTAATATTTAAGGAGGATCCTTTTTATGAAAAACCTGACTGTTACCGTGAACGGCGTTGCTTACAACGTTACCGTTGAAGAAAACACCAACGGCGCTGCTCCTGTTGCTGCTGCCCCGGCTGCCGCTCCGGCACCCGCCGCTGCACCTGCTCCGGCTGCTGCACCTGCCGCACCCGCTGCCGCTGGTTCTGTTCCTGTCAACGCTCCCATGCCGGGCACCATCCTGGACATCAAGGTCAAGGCAGGCGCTGCTGTTAAGGCTGGCGATGTTGTCATGATCCTCGAAGCCATGAAGATGGAAAACGAGATCAGCGCACCGCAGGACGGCACCATTGCCAGCATTGACGTTCGCAAGGGCGATACCGTCAACTCCGGCGATGTGCTGTACACCATGGGCTGATAAAGCGTAAACGATCCCGAACGTTAAAAAATGAGGTGAACGAGATTGGCTAAGAAACCTGTTAAGATTACCGAAGTCGTTCTGCGTGATGCGCATCAGTCTTTGCTGGCCACCCGTATGACGATGGATGAAATGCGTCCCATCCTGCCCGAAATGGACAAGATCCCGTACTTCTCTGTGGAGTGCTGGGGCGGCGCAACGTTTGACTCCTGCATCCGCTTTCTGGACGAAGATCCGTGGGAGCGTCTGCGCATCCTGCGTAAAGAACTGCCGCATCAGAAACTGCAGATGCTGTTCCGCGGCCAGAACATGCTGGGCTACCGCCCCTATGCTGACGACGCCGTTCAGTACTTTGTACAGAAGAGCGTTGCCAACGGCATTGATGTGATCCGTATTTTCGATGCTCTGAACGACCCCCGCAACCTGAAGACTGCCATCGAGGCAGCCAACAAGGAAAAGGCACATGTTCAGGCCTGCATCAGCTACACCCTGAGCCCGGTGCATAACAACGAGTATTTTGCCAAGTATGCCAAGACCCTGGAAGAGATGGGCGCAGACTCTATCTGCATCAAGGATATGGCAGGCCTGCTCAAGCCCTACACCTGCGCCGAGCTGGTGAGTGAGCTGAAGAAGACCGTCAGCATCCCTATTGACATCCACAGCCATTACACCGCCGGTCTGGCCTCCATGTCCATCCTGAAGGGCATCGAAGCCGGTGCTGACATTGTGGATACCGCCATGAGCCCGCTGGCTCTGGGCACTTCCCATATGCCGACCGAAAGCCTGGTCGCCGCCCTGCAGGGCACCGATTATGACACCGGCCTTGACCTGAACCAGCTGAACGTTGTGCGTGCTTACTTCGCCAAACTGCGCGAAAAGTACATCGCCAACGGCCAGATCAATCCGAAGAGCCTGGGCGTTGATGCCAACACCCTGCTGTATCAGGTTCCGGGCGGCATGTTCTCCAACATGCTCAAGCAGCTGAAGGACGCTGGTAAGGAGGACAAGCTCCAGGATGTTCTGGAGGAGATCCCCCGCGTCCGTGAGGATGCCGGTTATCCGCCGCTGGTCACCCCGACCAGCCAGATCGTTGGTACCCAGGCCGTCTTTAACGTCATCATGGGTGAGCGCTACAAGATGGTCACCAAGGAGTTCAAGGGCCTGGTCCACGGCGATTACGGCAAGACCCCCGCACCCATTAAGAAGGAGTTCAGTGACTTCATCCTGAAAGGCGAGCAGCCGATCACCTGCCGCTTTGCCGACACCCTTGAGCCCGAGATGGAGAAGCTGAAGGCCGAGGCCTCCAAGTACGCCATCCAGGAGGAGGACGTTCTGACCTACGCCATGTTCCCGCAGGTCGCGCCCAAGTTCTTTGAGAAGCGCAACGCCCGTCTGCAGGGTGTCGATGCTCTGCACGCCGACTACGAAAACAAGTCTCACCCCGTCTAAGTAAAAGAATTGCCGCTCCCGCTCTGCCGCGGGGGCGGTTTTTGTTTACCGCGCCACAAAAACTGCGTGAAATATTGCAAAATCCCGGCGTCAGCCTTGCATCTTGCGCCCAAAAATAGTAAAATATAAAATATATGTGTTTATGAGGTGTAGGTTATGGTTTTGAGCATGACAGGATATGGCCGTGCCGGTGCGCTGCTGCATGGCCGTGACATCAAGGTTGAACTTCGCAGCGTCAACGCGCGCTTTTTTGAGTACTCCTCGCGCCTGCCGCGCTCCTGCGCATTTCTGGAGGACAAGCTGAAAAAGCTCGTCGCCTCCAAGGTCAGCCGCGGCAAGGTAGAACTGAGCCTTTCCATCCAGACCGTCACGGCGGCGGATACCGTCGTCACCGTCAACTGGCAGCTAGCAGAGGGCTACCGCGCTGCGCTGAATGCGATGGCCGAGCGGATGGATCTGAAAAACGACGTCTCCGTCGGGATGCTGTCCCGCTTCCCGGACGTGCTGACCCAGACTGCCGCTCCGACGAATGAGGACGAGCTGTGGGAGGACGTCAGGACAGTGGCCGAGCAGGCCGTGGACGCCTTTGTCGCAATGCGCGCCGTCGAAGGCGAGAAGATGAAGGCCGATGTTGCAGGCCGCCTGACCACGATTGAAACGCTCGTCGCCAAAATCGAGGAGAACAGCGCGGGCCGCGTGCAGGCCTACAGCGATAAGCTCTACGCCCGCCTGCAGGAGCTGCTGGAGGATCGCAGCATCGACGAGGGACGCCTTGTGACCGAGGCCGCGATTTTTGCGGACAAGACCGCCATCGACGAGGAAACCGTCCGTCTGCACAGCCATGTGGCGCAGTACCGCGAGATCCTCGAGCTGGACGAGCCGATTGGCCGCAAGCTCGACTTTTTGACGCAGGAGTTGAACCGCGAGTCCAACACGATTGGCTCCAAGTGCCAGGACGTAGCCATCACGCGGCTGGTCGTCGAGTTGAAATCCGAAATCGAAAAAATTCGCGAGCAGATTCAGAACATCGAGTAACGGAGGTTCGCCATGAAGCTGCTGAACATTGGCTTTGGCAACATGGTTAATGCTGACCGCATCATCGGCATCGTCAGCCCGGATTCTGCGCCTATCAAGCGTCTGGTGCAGGATGCCCGCGAGAAGGGCGCACTGATCGATGCCAGCTACGGGCGGCGCACCCAGGCCGTGCTCATCATGGACTCTGACCATGTGATTTTGTCCGGTATCCCGCTGGAAAGCCTGACCGGGCGTGCCAACGAAGAAACTGAAGAAAAGAGGAAGTAACGATGAAAGGTGAAAAATATCTGTTTGTTGTCTCCGGCCCTTCCGGCACCGGCAAGGATACCGTTGTTGCCGCTCTGCTGAAAAAGCACCCTGAAATTCAGCACACCGTCTCCGCCACGACCCGCACCCCGCGTGAGGGTGAAAAGGACGGCATCAACTACCACTTCATGTCTGTAGCCGATTTTGAGGATCATCTGGCCCATGACCAGATCGTCGAGCACACAAAATACTGCGAGCACTACTACGGCACGCTGCGCAGCGAGATCGAGGGCCGCATGAAGCTGGGCATCCCGGTTATCCTCGTCATCGAGGTCGAAGGCGCAGGCAACATCAAGAAGATGTACCCCGGTGCAACGACCATCTTTGTGCTGCCCCCGGATATGCAGGAGCTCGAGCGCCGTCTGCGCTGCCGCGGCACCGAGGATGAGGAGACCATCCAGCGCCGCCTGAAGCGTGCCGAGGCAGAGATTGCAAACTCCGTCAACTACGACGAGCATGTCGTCAACATTGAGGTCGACTCCTGCGCCGAGAGCATTTATTCCATCATCCAGTTCAAGCTGCAGCACGGCAGCGACGAATGAGCCTGCTGCTGGCCCAGGCTGCTGTCAACGACGCGAACATCCACTTTGACAAGCTGTACTCCTACCGAATCCCCGCGGAGCTGGCCGGGAGGGTCTTTCCCGGCAGCATGGTACTGGTACCGTTTGGCCGGGGCAGCAAGGCCCGGATGGCCGTTGTGCTGGCTGTCGGGGAGGTGGACGAGAGCGACGCCCCCAAGGGGCTGAAAACGCTCTACGATGCCGCCCCCGAGGATGCCCGCCTGACGCCGGATCTTCTGGAGCTTGTGCGCTTTTTAAAAGAGCGCACCTTCTGCACCTGGTTCGAGGCCGTCAAGGCAGTCATCCCGTATGGCGCACAGTACCGGCCCGCTGTCGTGGACGGCAGGCACGTCATGCAAGGCCGCCTGACCCGCTCTACGGAGCGCCTGTACACGCTGGCGGGGGCGCTGCCGGAAAAGCCAAAGCCCGGCCCACGCCAACTGGCCGCTGTCGCCGCCCTGCAAAACGGCCCGCTGACCGCGCGGCAGCTCGACGAGGTCGGTATTTCCCGGGCAACGCTGGACGGCCTTGTCAAAAAGGGCGTGCTGACCGCCGCCGAGCAGGACAAGGCCATCGACCTGTTTGCAGCCATCCCGTTTGACCCGCAGCCGCTGGAGCTGTCCCCTGAACAGCAGCAGGTTTTTAACGATCTGCTGCCGAATCTGGAGGATGCCAGACCCCACGCGGCACTGCTGCACGGCGTAACCGGCAGCGGCAAGACCATTGTGTTTCTGCGGCTTATCCAGCGCACGCTGGAGCTGGGCCGCCGCGCACTGGTCCTGGTGCCGGAGATCAGCCTGACACCGCAGATGATACGGCGGCTCAAGTCCACCTTCGGCAGCCGTCTGGCCGTGCAGCATTCGGCGCTCAACAATACCGAGCGCCTTTTGCAGTGGCGGATGATCCAGCAGGGAAACGCCGATATTGTCGTAGGTACGCGCAGTGCAGTGTTTGCACCGCTGCAAAATCTTGGCCTTATCATCATGGATGAGGAACAGGAGCACACCTACCAGAGCGAGTCCGCCCCGCGCTTTGACGCCCACGATGTTGCCAAAAAGCGCGCGGTTATGGAAAACGCCCTGCTGCTGTTTGCCTCGGCCACACCACTGACCGAGACCTACCACGCCGCCGAGAGCGGCAAGCTACAGCTGGTGCAGCTGACCCACCGCTACGGCGGGCGGCCTCTGCCCAGCGTCGATTTCATCGACATGCGCGCCGAACTGGCCGCAGGCAACCCGCGCGAGGTCAGCGTGCGGCTGGCGCGGGAGCTGCAGGAAAACCTCGACAACGGCGAGCAGAGCATTCTGCTGCTCAACCGCCGCGGCTACCGCACCATCGGCATGTGCACCACCTGCGGCCATGTGCTGAAATGTCCGAATTGCAGCGTGCCGCTCGTCTACCACAAGCCGCAGCAGGCACTGTTGTGCCACCACTGCGGCCATACGGTACACCCGCTGCCGCAGACCTGCCCCGAGTGCGGCGGCAAAATCAGCTACAGCGGCTTCGGCACCCAGCGGGTGGAGGAGGAGCTGGCCGAGCTGCTGCCCGGTGCGCGCATCCTGCGGATGGATCAGGATTCCACTTCCCGCAAGGACGCGCATGAGACGATGCTGGCGCAGTTTGCGCGCCATGACTATGACATCCTGCTCGGCACCCAAATGGTTGCCAAGGGCCTTGACTTTGAAAAGGTCACGCTCGTCGGCGTTTTAGGCATTGACTCGCTGCTGTTCGGGCAGGGCTTCCGCGCATACGAGAGCGTGTTCAGCCTTATCACCCAGGTCGTGGGCCGCGGCGGGCGCGCCGCACTGCCCGGGCGGGCGCTGATCCAGACATCCGTGCCTGACCACCCCGTTTTGCAGCTGGCCGCCGCGCAGGACTACAAGGGCTTCTACCGGGAAGAAATCACCTTCCGCCGGTTCAGTCTGTACCCGCCGTTCTGCTCGTTCGTGGTCGTCGGCTTCATCGGTGACCAGGAGGGGGCCGTGTTCATCGCAGCCCAGCGGTTTGGCGCACTGCTGGGTCAGCACGCCGCACAAAAGCCCAATATCCCGCTGCGCATTTTAGGCCCCGCGCCGATGAACATTACGATGCTCAACAACAAATTCCGCTACAAGCTGACGCTGAAATGCCGCAATGACGCGGCGTTCCGCGCGCTTTTGCACGAGACACTGGACGCCTACGATGCCGAAAAGCTGCCGCAGAAGGCGTCCGTGATCCTCGATTTCAATTCTGATGGTGATTTATAACATTTGGAGGTTATTTTTATGGCACTGCGTACCATTGTGCAGGACGGCGACCCGATCCTGAAGAAAGTCTGCCGCCCCGTTACCAAGTTTGATGATCGTCTGGGCACTCTGCTTGACGATATGAAGGAGACCCTGCTGGCCGCGAACGGCCTGGGTCTGGCCGGCCCGCAGGTGGGCATGATGCGCCGCCTGTTCATCTGCCTGGATGACCGCGACCTGCCCGAGGAGGTTCCCGCGAACTACGAGTACAAGTTCATTGAGTTCATCAACCCCGAGATCCTCGAGCTGAGCGACGAGCAGGTCGAGCTGTACGAAGGCTGCCTGTCCTTCCCGGGACATAACGGCGCGATCAAGCGCTCGAAGCACGTCAAGGTCAAGGCACAGGACCGCCACGGCGAGTGGTTTGAACTGGAGGCCGATGACATGCTCGCCCGCTGCATCCAGCATGAGAACAACCATCTGGACGGCATCACCATCATGGATCTGGCCGAGCATTTCTATGAGGACGACTACCCCGAGGAAAACGAGGACTAAAATTTATGCGCATCCTGTTTATGGGAACTCCTGACATCGCCGCCGAAAGCCTGGCCGCCCTGCTGGACGCCGGGCATGAGGTCTGCGGTGTCTTTACCCGCCGCGACAAGCCCGTAGGCCGCAAGCAGATCCTGACTGCGCCGCCGGTCAAGCAGTTGGCTGTTGAGCACGGTCTTTCGGTCTACCAGCCCCGCACGCTGCGGGACGGCTCGTCCGATGAGCTTATCAAAGAGTTGGCGCCTGACATCATCGTCGTTGTGGCCTATGGCTGCATCATCCCGCCGCAGCTTCTGCATGTGGCGAAGTACGGCTGTATCAATCTGCATGTCTCGCTGCTGCCCAAATACCGCGGCTCCGCGCCCATCCAGTGGGCCGTGCTCAACGGTGACGAGGGCACCGGCGTGACCATCATGCAGCTGGACGAGGGGCTGGACACCGGCGACATCCTGATGGTGGAGCCGGTCACCATTGACCCCGAGGAGACGAGCGGTGAATTGTTTGACCGCGTCAGCGCCGTGGGTGCCGGAACGCTGGTCACCGCGCTGGAAAAAATCGAGGCAGGGGAGTTGACCCCACGCAAGCAGGATAACGCTGCCGCCACCATGGCCCCGCCGCTGACGAAGGACATGGCACAGTTCGACTTTACGCAGGATGCCGCCCACATCCACAACTGGGTGCGCGGCATGAACCCGTGGCCCGTGGCGTGGTTCGCGCAGGACGGCAAGCGCATCAAGGTGTTGGAAAGCCGCCTGGCCGAAAACCCGCAGCACGCAGCCCCCGGCACCGTGCTGGCCCTGAAGCCGCTGACGATTGCCGCTGAAAACGGCGCTGTGGCGCTGCTGACTGTCACGCCGGAGGGCGGCAAGCCGATGGCGGGCACTGCCTGGGCCGCGGGCCGCCGCCTGAAAGTGGGGGACAGCCTGTGACGCCGCGCCGTCTCGCCGTCAAGGCCCTGATCCATCAGGAGCAGGCAGGCTACGCCAACCTTGTGCTGGACGCCGAGCTGAAAAAATGCACACCGCCGCTGGATAGCCGCGACGCCGCCTTTGCCGCGCGCATTTTTTACACAACGCTCGAGCGTCTGCCGCTGCTGGACTATCGTATAAATCAGTTTACGAAAAAGCCCGTCGCCAAGCTGGACGCGCCGGTGCGCGCCGTGCTGCGGGCGGGACTGGCACAGGCACTGTACATGAATGTACCGCTGCCCGCCGCTGTGAATGAATCGGTCAAGCTGACGCGGGCACTGGGAAAATCCAGTGCCGCAGGCATGGTCAACGCCGTGCTGCGCCGCGCCGCTGCCGCCGATGTCTCCGAGGCCGATTTTGCCGCCCCTCTGGACCGGCTCTCGATCTACTACTGCCTGTCCCGCCCGGTGGCCGAGCTTTTCTATGCGCAGTTCGGGGAGGAGGCGTTCCCCCTGGCCGCCGCATTTTATGAAAAGCCTAAGACGACGATCCGCGTCAACACACTGCGCACGAACGATACCGCCCTGACCGCGCTTTTGCAGCAGGAGGGCCATACCGTGGCGCCCGGCCCCTGGCCGGGGGCGCTGGTCGTGGAGTTTGCCGGTTCGCCCGCCGCGAGCGCGGCATTCAAAAAAGGGCTTTTCCATGTGCAGGGGCTTGCCAGCCAGTTTGCTGCGCTCTGCGTTGACGCACAGCCGGGGCAGCAGGTGCTTGATCTCTGCGCTGCGCCGGGCGGCAAAAGCCTGACGTTGGCCGAGGCCATGCAGGACAAAGGCCAGCTTGTCAGCGGCGAGTTTGTGCCCGCCCGCGTGCCGCTTTTGCAGCAGGCGTTTGACCGCTGCGGCATCACCTGTGCCGTAGCGGTTGAAAATGACGCCACACAGCACAATTCCGACTGGCCAACATTTGACCGTGTGCTCTGCGATGTGCCCTGCTCGGGTTTGGGCGTTATCGCCAAAAAGCCGGACATTCGTTACAAGGATTTGGACGGGATAGAGAATCTGCTCGCTGCCCAGCAAAAAATCCTGCAAAACGGCGCAGATTCACTTGCCGAAAATGGCCGTTTGGTGTATTCTACCTGTACAGTGAATGATAAGGAGAATCAGGCCCAGGTGGAGAAATTCCTCTCCGCCAATCCTGATTTTCACGTTGTACTGCCAAAGACGGCGCTGCCGGGGGCGGACATCACGCCGCTGGGCACGCTGTTTTTGCCCCACAGAACCGGGACGGATGGTTTTTTTGCCGCCATCCTGGAACGAAACTGACTGTAAACTCGTTCTTATAAGAGGAGGTGACCCCGCATGGGCGAAAAAATCTGCATTTCCGACCTGACGCTGGACGCGCTGACGGCCTACATCGTGGGGCTGGGTCAGCCAAAATTCCGCGCCAAGCAGATTTTTAAATGGCTGCACCAGAAGCTTGTGACGGAGTTCTCCCAGATGACCGACCAGCCCAAGGCGCTGTTGGCCCAGCTGGAGGAGCAGTGCACGATTGCAGCCCCCGTCATCCGCCGCCGCCAGCAGTCTAGGGACGGTACGGTCAAGTATCTTTTGCAGCTGGCCGACGGCAACTGCATCGAGACCGTGCTCATGCGCTACAAATACGGCAATACTGTCTGTGTGTCCACCCAGGTGGGCTGCGCGATGGGCTGCCGGTTCTGCGCCTCCACCCAGGCGGGCCGCGTGCGCGACCTGACGGCAGGGGAGATTGCGGCGGAAATTTACACCGCACAGAAGGACACCGGCGAGCGCGTCTCCCACATTGTTTTGATGGGCATCGGTGAGCCGCTGCACAATTTTAATAATGTGATGGACTTTCTGGAGATCATCTCCTGCCCGGAGGGCGTCAACATCGGTATGCGCAACATCAGCCTGTCGACCTGCGGCCTTGTTCCCAAGATTGACGAGCTGGCGAAGCGCCATCTGCAGCTGACACTGTCTGTCTCGCTCCATGCGCCGGACAATAAGACCCGTTCCGGCATGATGCCGGTCAACGATGCGTTCCCGCTGGAGCAGCTGATCCCGGCCTGCCGCCGCTACCAGAAGGAGACGGGCCGCCGCATCAGCTTTGAGTATTCGATGGTGCGCGGTGTCAATGACAGCAGTGAGATGGCGCAGAAGCTCGCCAACCTCATCAAGGGCATGGGCGCGCACGTCAACCTGATTCCCATCAACCCCGTGGACGGCAGCCCCTATTCTGCCACCGACGATGCCAATGTGCACCGCTTCCAGAAGGAGCTGGAGGCACTGGGCGTCAACGCCACGGTGCGCCGCCGTCTGGGTACCGACATCAGCGCCGCCTGCGGCCAGCTGCGCCGCGAGGACGCGCAGGGAAAATGAGTCTTGCTCCGCAACGGAGCAGCGGAAAGGAACCAACCCGAATGAAGATTGCCGCGATCACGGACATCGGCAGCTGCCGGCAGGAAAACCAGGACAATTACTGTGCGCAGCAGCTGGCAGGCGGCACCGCCTGGGGCATCGTCTGCGACGGCATGGGCGGTGTCAACGGCGGGCGCATTGCTGCACGCATTGCTACCGACACCATGCAGCAGTATTTTGCCCGCCACATGAAGGCCCTGCAGCCTGGCATGGAAAAGACTTTCCTCATGCGCGGGTTCGACATCACGAACCGCGCCGTGTATGAAAAGTCCACCTCTGACCCCGAGATGCAGGGCATGGGTACCACCGGCGTCTGCGCTTATGCCAGCCGCGGCATGGCCCATGTGGTGCACGCCGGGGATTCCCGCGCCTACCTGTTCCACGCAGGCGGGCTGCGGCAGATCACCCGCGACCACTCGATGGTGCAGCAGCTCGTCGACAGCGGCCAGATCACGCGGGAGCAGGCTGCCGTCCACCCGCAGAAGAACCTCATCACCCGCGCGCTCGGCGTCTCGGCCAACATTGTGCCGGAGTACAACCGCTGCGAAATCGAGGCGGGGGACATCCTGCTGCTGTGCACCGACGGCCTGACGAACATGGTCGCGGACGATGACATTGCGCAGGTACTGCGCGAGGTTCCTTTTTTTGATGCAACCAGCATTTTGGTAGACCGCGCCCTGCAGGCGGGCGGTCAGGATAACATTACGGTCCTGCTCATGGGCGTGGAAGCTACGGAGGTCAACAATGGATAATCTGATCGGCAAACGGCTGGATGGCCGCTACTCAATTGAAAGTCTCGTGGGTGTCGGCGGCATGGCCAATGTCTACCGCGGCACTGATTTAAAAACGGGCAACCAGATCGCCGTCAAGGTATTAAAAGACGAATTTCTGGACAATGAGGAACTGGTCCGCCGCTTCAAGAACGAGTCGAAGGCGATCTCCATTCTGAGCCATCCCAACATCGTCAAGGTCTATGACGTCTCTGTCACCGACAAATTGCAATACATCGTCATGGAATATGTGGACGGCATCACTTTAAAGGAATATCTCAAGCAGCGCGGCGGCGCCCTGACCTGGAAGGAGACCGTGCACTTTGCCACCCAGATTTTGAGTGCTCTGCAGCACGCCCACTCCAAGGGCATCATTCACCGCGACGTCAAGCCGCAGAACATTATGCTGCTGGCAGATGGCTCCATCAAGATGATGGACTTCGGCATCGCACGCGCCAAAAACAGCGTGAAAGCCAAGACCTCCAGCGTGCTCGGCACCGCCCATTACATCTCCCCCGAGCAGGCCCAGGGCAAAGAACTCGACGGCGCAAGCGACATGTATTCCCTCGGCTGCGTACTCTATGAAGCCGCAACCGGACAGCTTCCCTTCGACGGCCCCGACGCCGTAAGCGTCGCTATGCGCCAGGTTAACGAAGCGCCGCTGCCCCCGAGCCAGGTCAAACCTGATATCAGCCCCGACCTTGAGGCCATCATCATGAAGGCCATGGAGAAAAATCCCGTCGATCGATTCCAGACCGTGCGAGATATGAAGCACGCCCTGGACGATTTCCTCATGGGTCGCCCGCTCAACCTCGCAGGTGCAGGCGTGGCATCGGCGCCCACCAGCGTCATGGGCGCCGCTCCCGCAATCATGGGGGCCGAAGGGGGCACGGCAGTCATGCAGCCGCTTACCCCGGGCAACTCCGGTCCCATGCAACAGGCAACGAACTTCCGCATGGACGACGAGTCGGAGAAAAAGTCGCGTAAGAAGACCGTCGGCATCGTCGTCGGCCTTATTGCGGGCATTATCGCCATCGCGGCCGTTGCCATGGCATTGCTCGGTGGCGGCGAGGCCAAGGTGCCCAACGTCGTAGGCCAAACGCAAGATTCGGCCGTACAGGCGATCGAGGCCGCAGGCTACGTCGTCGGAGACGTGACCGAGGAATACAGCGCCGACGTTGTCGCGGGGCGCGTATGCAAGCAGGACCCCGGAGCAGACAGCGCGCTCGAAAAAGGCGGCAAGGTCAACATTGTCGTCTCGAAGGGCGTAGAGAAGGGCAGCATTCCTGATTTGAGCGGCATGACGGCCGAACAGGCGGAAAAGGCCATTAAAGACGCCGGATACACGCCGCAGTACGCAGGCAACGAAGCCTCCGAGGCCGATGCCGACACCGTGAGCAAGCAAGACCCCGCAGCCGGCAAAGAGGCCGACAAGGGCACCACGGTCAAATACTGGATCTCCACCGGTCCCGAAGACATCGAGGTTCCCAACGTCGTAGGCTACGACCAGGCAAGCGCCAAGAGCACCCTTGAAAAGGCGGGCTTCACGGTAAGCGTTGCCACGGGCAGCTACAGCGACGAATACGCCGAGGGCGAAGTCATGAGCCAGACCCCCAATGGCGGCAAGCTTGGCAAGGGCGAAACGGTCACGATCACTGTTTCGAAGGGACAAGACCCCGACAAGAAGGCCATCAGCATCCCGAGCGTCGTAGGCATGACCCAGTCTCAGGCGCAAAGCGCCCTTGCCGACGCGGGCTTCCGCTACAACATCTCTGAGACCTCGAGCAATTCCGTCGAAAAGGGCGTAGTCATCAGCCAGAGTCAGACCGGCACCGGCAAGAAAGGCGACACAATCACCATCACGGTATCCACGGGTCCCTCGTCAAGCAGCACCGGCAACGGGAACAGCAATTCTGACGGCGCCGGCAGCGGCAGCGGCAACGGCAACGGCAACGGCGGCGTAACCGACCCGGTGGAAACCTCCAAGTCCTAATTCCACCCCGCCACACACCAGGCCCCATCCTGAAAACGCGACCAAAAGGTCGCGTTTTCTTTTTGGGTGCAATTATCGCCATGCATGATAATTCGAAGGCGGCCATTCATCGCAGGCTGACGCCCAGCTCCTGCTGGGCGTGCCAGATTCAAGGCCCGGCCAACACGTCAGACCCTAGCTCGAATCTCGCTTTCGACGCTTCACGCCCCCGTATCGCGTGCCATGCCGCGCATGTGGCGCA
>OIBP01000346.1_pt1 | contig 21207 bp, 16 predicted proteins | sample 1581061 | NCBI WGS metagenome assembly OIBP01 (sample SAMEA3882514, study PRJEB24775) | human gut metagenome | biome: human-associated habitat; feature: intestine environment; material: feces | place: Netherlands | collected 2009/2010 | reverse complement strand
ATTACCTTGGGCGTCAACTACTTCGTGCAGATAGCGCTCATCTTGCTGGCGGCCTTCCTCTCGCTTAAGACCACGCCCGCCACGGCCCACGCGCACAACGAGTTCGAATGGGGTCCGATCAAGGAAGTGGCATCGCTGTTCATCGGTATCTTCATCACCATGATTCCGGCGCTGCTGCTTCTCGAGGCCAACGGGCAGAACTTGGGCATCGACACGCCCTTCAAGTTCTTCTGGTCGACGGGCCTGCTCTCCTCGTTTTTGGACAACTCGCCGACCTACGTGGTGTTCCTCGCGACGGCCGGCGCCCTGGGCGCTGCGACGGGCATTCCGACGACAGTCGGTTTCGTGGCTCCGCAGATTCTTCTGGCGATTTCAGCGGGTGCCGTGTTCATGGGGGCTATGACCTACATCGGCAACGCCCCCAATTTCATGGTAAAGAGCATTGCCGAATCGAAGCAGGTGAAAATGCCGTCGTTCTTCGGCTACATCGGTTGGTCCCTGTGCATTTTGGCACCCCTGTTCCTCCTGGACTCGTTCCTGTTCTTCCTTTGAGTGAGGGGCGCCCGGTCGCAAAGACGGCAAGGGGCGTCGCCCCGCTTTTGCGGGAGGCGCCCCGACAATCAAAGTTTATTTCCCTTGAGGAAAGGAAAAGATCGTGAACGTGCAAAGTAGTAGCGCAACCAATCTGCACAAGAAGGATCTCCGCCACTTTCTGAACATGAACCAGTTCAGCAAGAAGGAGATTCTGGAATGGATTGAGTTGATGAAGCTCCTGAAGGATGCGCGCACGCGCAACGCGGTGCCGCAGCTGTTCAAGAACCAGTCACTCGGCATGATTTTCCAGCAGAACTCCACGCGCACGCGCGTATCGTTTGAGACGGCGGCCACCTTGCTGGGCGGCCATGCCCTCATGCTGGGCGCGGGCGACATTCACCTTGGCAAGAAGGAGACGGTTGAGGATACGGCCCGCGTGCTCGCGCGCATGGTTGATGTCATCATGATCCGTACCGATAAGTACGCTGACATCGAGCGATTCGCCGAGTACTCCTCCATTCCCATCATCAACGCCATGAGCACCGATGTGCACGGCGACGATACGGGCAATCATCCGACGCAGTGTTTGGCCGATCTCCTGACCATGGAGGAGCATCTTCCCCGCGGCAAAAATCTCGAAGATGTGACGATGGTGGTGGTGGGCGATCCCTCGACGCCCGAAGTGTCGCTCGGCTACGCGCTTTCCAAACTTGGGGCCACTTTCAAAATCATTTCTCCCGAGGGTTATCGTCTGCCGCAGAACGTGGTTGACGCCATCGAGGCCAACAACAAGGTGTCCGGCGGTACGTTTTTGCAGACCACGGATATCGACGAGGTGAAAGGCGCGGACTTCGTGATGGCCGAGGAGTGGTGCTGGGGCCGCACGGACGAGGAGATCGCCCAGCGCGACGCCGACTTCAAACCCACCTACGTGGTGACTATGGATTTGCTGGAGAAGGCTGGCCCGAACGCTCTGTTCATGCACGTTCTTCCCGCCAATGCCGGCAATGGCCGTTGGCCCGACGAGAAGGAAGTGACCCGCGAGGTTCTGGAGAGCGATCGCAACCTTGCCTGGGACGAGGCGGAGAACCGGCTGTCGGCCATGATGGCGCTGCTGGCCTACTACGGCCGCCCGCATTTCCGCGTGCCCGATCCCGAGGACATTGAATACTACGACGTCAAATCGAAGGAGCTCCTGAGCCGCATTTTCGACCGCCGCATCAGCTAGCGAAGCAGCGGGAGGTTTTTTCGAAGAGCTTTCAGGCGATCGAACGAAGGAGGTGCAGTTTATTTCGGTTTAGCGACTTTTGCGCGCAAGAATAATCCGTTTTCTTTCTTCGCAAGAGGGGAAGCGGGAACCATTATGTGAATCGCCGCCGTCTGCGGCAACGACAGTATCCGTTTCATTGTAAGGAGAACGCTTATGCCATATGAAAAGGGCAACGGCAAGACCGTCGTCATCGCCCTGGGCGGCAACGCCCTGGGCAACACCCCGCAGGAGCAGCTTACGCTCGTGCAGAACACCGCCAAGCACATCGTGGACATGATCCAGGACGGCACCAACGTCGTCGTCTCCCACGGCAACGGCCCCCAGGTCGGCATGATCAACAACGCCTTCGCCTACGCGGCGGCCAACGACGACAAGACCCCGGACATGCCCTTCCCCGAGGCCGGCGCCATGTCCCAGGGCTACATCGGCTACCAGCTGTCCCAGGCCATCCTGAACGACCTGAAGTCCCGCGACATCATGCGCTCGACCGCCTGCATCGTGACCCAGACCGTCGTCGACGAGGACGACCCCGCCTTCCAGAACCCCACCAAGCCCGTGGGCGCGTTCATGGACGAGGAGACCGCCAAGGCCAAGGCCGAGGCCATGGGCATCACCGTCAAGGAGGACGCCGGCCGCGGCTGGCGCCAGGTGGTCGCCTCCCCGATCCCCAAGCGCATCGTGGAGTTCGACGCCGTGCGCGATTTGGTGGAGGACGGCTACGTGGTCGTGTCCACCGGCGGCGGCGGGGTGCCGGTCTTCGAGACCGAGAACGGCTACGTGGGCACCCCCGCGGTCATCGACAAGGACCGCTCCAGCGCCCTCATGGCCGCCGAGCTCGGCGCCGACATGCTGATCATCCTGACCGCCGTGGAGAAGGTGTGCATCAACTTCAACACGCCCGAGCAGGAGCAGATCTCCGAGATGACCGTGTCCCAGGCCCGCGAGTACATCGCCCAGGGCCAGTTCGCCCCCGGCTCGATGCTGCCCAAGGTCGAGGCCTGCATCGAGTACGTCGAGGCCTACCCGGAGGGCAAGGCGCTCATCACGTCGCTCGAGTGCGCGGCCGCCGGCCTGCGCGGCGAGACGGGCACCGTCATCGTCGCCGACTAGGCACCGATGCGCAACCTGTCAGGGGGAGTGCGATAGGCGCCCTTTGACATTAACTTAATGCATTAAAAGAACGCGTTCTCCGCGAAGGTGGAGAACGCGTTTTCTAATTCTGTTCGTATGTACAACGGGTCAACAAAAAAATAGTTGCTCAACTGGGAAATTTTTTTGTTGCAGGTGAACAAAAATGGTGCTATATTGAACCCATCGATAAAGCCGACCGATCAGCTCATCGGTTTTGTCGATAGTAATTATTCCTCATCGTCGCGAGCACGGTTAAGGCGTGCTCAAGAAAGGAATGAACCATGGCTAAAATCGTCAGCTCTTGGAACGACTGGGATCCGCTGAAGCGCGTCATCGTCGGCCGCTGCGACAACTCCGTCATCCCGCCGGAGGAGCCCGCTACTTCCGAGAAGGTGCCGGTAGACTCCGAGATGCGCGGCATTTGGGGCCTTCGTCCTTCTGACACGGTTGCTCGCGGCAACGAGTGCCTCGAGAACCTCGTGAAGATCCTCGAGGACCGCGGCGTCGTCGTCGACCGCCCGACCCCGCTGCAGTGGAACCAGGCAATCGGCACCCCCGACTTCCGCAATGACTCCATGATGACCTGCATGCCTCCCCGTGACATCCTGCTCACGGTCGGCAACGAGATCATGGCCTCCGCGAACTCCTTCCGCTGCCGCTACTTCGAGTACCTCGCGTACTGGCCGCTCATGAAGCAGTACTTCGACGAGGACCCCGAGTTCAAGTGGACCCAGGCTCCCCGCCCCCGTCTGACCGACGCCTCCTACAAGCACAACTACTACGACGAGAAGATCACCCTCGAGGAGCGCCTCGTCCGCACCGCCAACAAGGACTTCGTCACCACCGAAGTCGAGCCCATGTGGGACGCCGCAGACGTCATGCGTATGGGTAAGGACCTCTTCATCCAGCACGGTCTGACCACCAACCGCACCGCCATGGAATGGTTCCAGCGCTACTATCCCGAGCTGCGCGTCCACGCCATGAACTTCCCCGGCGACCCCTATCCCATCCACATCGACGCGACCTTCGTGCCGCTGCGCCCGGGCCTGATCATCAACAACCCGCACCGCCACCCCGCAGAGGGCCAGCTGGCCATCTTCGAGGCCAACGACTGGGAAGTCGTCGACGCGGCCCAGCCCGCCCATGACGAGCCTCCCGCGCTGTGCTACAGCTCCGTCTGGCTGTCCATGAACTGCCTCGTCCTCGACCCCAAGACCGTCATCGTCGAGGCCTCCGAGGTCCATCAGCAGGAGCAGATGGACAAGCTCGGCATGAACGTCGTCCCCGTCGACCTGCGCGACGCCTATCCGTTCGGCGGCGGCCTGCACTGCTCCACCGCCGACGTCTATCGCGAGGGCGGCTGCGAGGACTACTTCCCGAACCGTGTCAAGGACGACACCCTCATCCATCCTGAGATGTGGAACGACTAATTCGGGCCTTCCAAAACATATGCTAGCAGCATAGCTAGCGCAGCTTAACAGCGGGGTTCGGTTTGCCCATGGCGGGCCGAACCCCGTTTATTTTCTAGGCTTCTTTGACAATTCGTGCCGTTTTGCCAGATAGTGCAGACGGCGTGCGTGACACAAGGCAAACATTGCTGCTCTGTTCGGCAAGGCGAAACAAAGTGGCACGCATATGTTAAAGAGGGGATTAACGGCTTGTTGGTTTTAAGGAGGACCAATGGCTGCAGAAAAGAACAACATCGCCGCTTCTTCGGGGGAAGGAAACGGCTATGAAATGAAGCTTGGCCTGGGCACTATTGCAATGCTCATTTCCGCAACGGGCATGGGCTTGGTGCCGCTGTTCAGCCGCTGGGCTACACGTATCGATATGTTCGATGGTACGAAGGGTCTTGCGGGCAGCGACTCCATCGGTGCTTTGATGGCGTGCGGCCGCATGGGCATGGGCATCATCTTCTTCGTCATCCTGCTGTTTGCAACACACAAGGTTGCAACCTTTAAGAAGTTGAAGCTCACTCCCGCTATTGCGCTCGGCGGTTTGATGATCGGCATGTCTCTTGCATGCTATGTTACCTCGACGTTGATGACTACGGTCGCTAATGCGGTTCTGTTCATCTACATCGGCCCCGTTGTTTGCGTATTGCTTGCTCGCATTTTCCGCAAGGAGCCTATCTCCGTTCTCCAGTGGATTTGCTTGGTAGCAGTATTCGTAGGTATGCTTTTCGGCAACAACCTTCTCGGCTTCGGTGTTGGCGGCCAGGCTTTCGGCTTCGACTTCAACCTCGCTACCTCCACTCCTGAGTTCCCGATGAAGGGCGTCGGCGACATCTTCGGTCTGCTCTCCGGCTTCTTCTATGGCGCTTCGATGTTCTTCAATGGCTATCGCAAGGATGCCGACACCACCGCTCGTGGCGTATGGAACTTCATCTTTGCAACTATCGGCGCTGTCGTCATCGTTGTCCTTATGAACGTTTATGGCGTGGCAGCTGGTGCTGAGAACTGGATTCTCACTTTCGAGTTCACTCCCTTCAACTGGGTTGGCGCTATCCTTCTGTGGATTGTCTGCGGCCCCGTCGCTTTGGGCTTCTTGCTCGTTGCCGGTCGTAACCTTCCGGCTGCTGACTACGGCACCATTGCATACTGGGAAGTTCCTGTTGCAATCTTCATCGGCCTGGTCGTTTTCGGTGAGGCTTTGACCGCGAATACCATCATCGGTGCTATCTTGATCGTTGGTGGCGGTGCTGTTCCTTCCGTCAAGGGCATGATTGCCGGCAGGAAGCAGAAGCAGGAAGAGGAAGTCCGCGAGACTTTGTCTGCCAACCTTGAAGCTGAAGCGGAAAAGGAAGGTTTGAAGTAATTTCCTCGTAGCTTAATTTGGCTGGAAGCGGCCGGATTCTGTTCGGCCGCTTTGCCAAATTCGTTCTTGATTGCACGAAAACTATCTTCGTGCGCAGAGTCTCATTTGATGGCTTTATAGGTGCTATGAGCGATTGAATGGTTTTCGTAGCACCGTTAGCCCATGGTTTGGACTATCACGGGAGAGGATGGTGCGGATATGAAGATCACCAAGAATCTGACGCACATTGCCACGACGGTCGAATTCGAGCCTGCTGTTACTGAAGAGGCTTTGAAGGCCAAGTTCGAAGAGTTTGGCGTTAAGGGCTTTGAGGCAGAACTCGATATTGCGGAGCGCACGGAAGATCATGTCCAGATGGTTTCTCTGGATGCTCTTCTTGGTTTCGCCAAGGCTTCCGGCGTTGCTGCAGCTACCTATGATGTAACGTTCTTCCCGCATGCTGACGATGCTGAGGTTGAATACCAGCTGAAGCAGTTGGCGCACGATCTCGAGATTGCTCCTGAGGTTATTCGCGATGTCTGCTCTGACGAGATTGCGGAATATCTCAAGCTTGATGCCCAGCGCGACGCTTCTGCGCCCGTACATAGCATCGTTGAGGTGTATGTTGGCGGTACCGCATTTGCTTGGTACGGCATCAACGACTATCCTCGCTTGAAGCGCGTCATTCTGCGCAAACTTGCCCAGGGTGGCCAGAAGGCCAAGCGCGCTTTTGTCTTGCGCGCTAGCAAGGCTCAGGTAGACATGGTCGAGGACTACTAAGCTATACTTCCATGGGCCGATGCGTTTAGGCGTATCGGCCCATGGTCGTTACGGATTCAACAGGCCATTCTCTTTGGCCGTGGGCGAATCGTGGACAAGGGGAGTCTGTGTCGCGGCCGTTGGATTCGTCGAAATCGCTCTGAAATATGAGCGTAGGCATGATGAGGTATTATGGTACATGGGGAGTCCCATGATGCTGATTCGCCTTGGTTTCGCAACTCGACCAGTTCAAACGAGTTGCCTAGGGGATATCGTTTCTGAATTCGCCGGAATCGAATCCCAAAGGAAGTGATTCTCTATGACGGATAAACCCGCCACGTCTTCGCAGGTTGCGGAGATGCAGAACCCTGGCCAGGAAGAACAAGGAAAAACTCTTCGACGCGTCGTCGTATCCTCCTTCCTGGGAAACTTCATCGAATGGTTCGACTATGCGAGCTATTCGTATTTCGCAACGGTCATTGCATTGGTTTTCATGCCTTCCGGCGACCCGACCGTTGCTCTTCTTGAGACGTTCGCCGTCTTTGCCCTATCTTTCTTGATGCGTCCGGTTGGCGCGGTATTCTGGGGCAATATGGGTGATAAGAAGGGTCGCAAATGGGCCCTTACCGCATCTATTTTGCTGATGAGCGGCGCAACGTTCCTTATCGGATGCCTTCCTACATATGCCATGATCGGCCTGCTTGCTCCCGTACTGCTGCTTTTGCTCCGCATGGTGCAGAGCTTCTCTGCGTCGGGGGAGTACGCCGGTGCTGCGACGTTCTTGGCTGAATATGCGCCTACCAACAAGCGTGGACTGTACTGCTCTGTCGTTCCTGCGTCTACGGCCACCGGTCTTTTGTGCGGATCGATGTTCGCAACGGTCATGTATTCCGTCTTCGGCCACGACTCCGCATTCGTCACCGACTGGGGATGGCGTATTCCGTTCCTGCTGGCAGGTCCGCTGGGTCTTATCACCCACTACATGCGAGAGCACCTCAGCGATTCTCCCGTGTATGCGAAGATGCAGCATGATCTCGAATCGAAGAAGGGTAATACGGCGCGTGCTCCCTTCAGGACGCTCATCAAGAAGCACCCTCGCGTTTTGCTTATCAGCTTTGGCGCATGCATGTTGAACGCTGTCGGATTCTATGCGGTTTTGACGTACCTGCCGAACTATCTTATCGATACGGTTCATTACGACTCCGCTTCGGCTTCGTTGATTACCACAATTTGTTTGGTTGTCTACATTGCATTCATCTTCTTCTCCGGACATATTTCGGATAAGTTCGGTCGCAAGAAGATGCTCGTTACGGCGTGCGTAGGCTTTGTTGTTCTGACGATTCCCGCGTTCTATATGTTGGGTACGAAGGATTTCGTCACCATTCTTGCCGTTGAACTGGTCATGTGCTTCCTGTTGACGATCAACGACGGTACGCTTTCGAGCTACCTGACCGAGACTTTCCCGACTGACGTGCGCTACTCTGGCTTTGCGTTGAGCTTCAACCTGGCCAATGCGCTTTTCGGCGGCTCTGCTTCGTTTATCTCGATTGGTCTGATTGAGGCAACGGGCAATGCTATTGCTCCGGCATGGTATATGGTGGCTATTTCCGCCATCGCTCTCGTTGCGATGCTCCTTTCCCACGAACACACTGGCAAGGATTTGTCTGAGATTGATTAGCCGAGTTTGTTTTCGGGCTGTATGCGCTCGCTTCGATTGCGTCTTTGTTCGGGTTGTTTCGGGCGGTAGAGTCTGTTCATCTTATCGAACCGGTCTTTCAGCTCGGGTTTGAGGCGGACCGATGATACTCTGTATTTTCGGTTGGGCGGCGTCTACGCAAGGGCGTGGACGCCGCCTTTTTTATCGTGTTGGAGCGTATTGTATTCGTACGCATGATTAGGGTCTTATTATGGTTGTGAAGAAAACAGCGCAAGAGCCGAAGTCCATAAAGGCTCAGATAACTCGCGCCTCTCTTGTCGTTGCGGCAGCTGCGATTATGCAGGAAGAAGGGCCTTCCGCTGTCACCTATAGAAGCGTTGCAAAGCGAGCGAACACTGCTGCCTCTTCTACGGGGTATTATTTCGACTCCATATCCGACCTTCTTTATGAGGCGGGGGATTACAACATGCGTTCTTGGGCGCGACGCGCCGAGTCGGTTGCGGATGAGGCTGAAGAGATGGACGTAGCTTCTTGCCGCGAGCATGTGGTCGACCTGTTCCTGTCTGCCTGTATGCCTGCGGATATAGGAACGGCTGCACCGCATTATATGCAGCTGCTTGCCGCTTCCGAATCTGGCGCGGTGACGAAGGCCTACCGCGCCGGCCGCATTCGTCTTGATGCTGCTATCGGCAGGATAATCGAACGAGTGGGTCTGAAAGATGTCACTCCTCGTTTTGTCATAGCTCTTGTTGACGGCGCGGCCGTTTCGGCGGTTTCCGAGGGAGAATCGGCACACCAGCGTGCGCATGACCTTCTTGCGGAATGGGTTTATCCCGTTATGAGACGAGACGGTCTTATGACGCAAGACTGCGAAAGCGGCAATGACGACTAGTTTCCATTGAGGGTAAAAAGGTGGCCGGGAGTGATTCCCGGCCACCTTTTGCATTAAAAACTTTGTAGCAATCTGGGGAGTTAAGAATCGGATATCTGATCCTTAACTTGAGGTTCCGCCTACAATGCATCTGTCATTGGCGGAACCTCGCATTGGGTAAGCTGAGCAAGATTCGGATTAGGCGATATTGCCGATGAATGCCTTCGTGCGTTCCGATTTCGGATTGCTGAACACCTCGTCGGGGGCGCCGCGCTCAATGACCACGCCGTCTTCCATGAAGACTACGTGATCGGCAACGTCTCGCGCAAAGCCCATCTCATGTGTGACCACCATCATGGTCATGCCTTCGCGAGCAAGTTCTCGCATAACGTCCAAAACGCCACGGACCAATTCGGGGTCAAGCGCGCTTGTGGCTTCGTCGAAAAGCATGACGTGAGGGTTCATAGCCAAGGCGCGTGCAATGGCTACACGTTGCTGCTGACCGCCGGAAAGACCGTCGGGGTAATGGTCCATACGGTCGCCCAGGCCTACGCGCTGAAGCTGTTCAATGGCAATACGTTCTGCCTCTTCTTTGGAACGCTTCAGAACTTTCTCCTGCGCAATCATGACGTTCTTTTTCGCGGTCAAGTGGGGAAAGAGGTTGAAGTTCTGAAACACCATGCCGACGTGCTTGCGGACTTCGTTAATGTTGGTTTTCTTATCAGTAATCTCGGTATCTTCGAAATAGATATGACCGCTTGTGGGTTCTTCCAGGCGGTTGACGCAGCGTAGCATGGTGGACTTGCCGGAGCCGGAAGGACCAAGGATGACGACTACTTCGCCTTTGTAGACATCCATGTCGATGCCCTTGAGGACTTCGGTATCGCCATAGCTTTTATGAAGGTCGCGAATGCGAATAATGGATTTCGTCTTATCAATAGCCATGATCAATTCTCCTACAGATCGGCCGTTTTGATTTCAAGCTCGTCTTTAGCCTGGTTAACGTCGGGGGACCAACCCTGCTGTTTTGTGACGGATTTCGGCTCTTTGTCGGCGGGCTTTTTCTTGATTGCAACTTTGCGATTGCCGGTGCGGTCCTCCATGGCGCGCGTGATGCGGCTCATGGGGAGCGTAACGATGAGATAGAACATGGCAGCCACGATGTACGGAGTGATGTTGCCGGTAGCGGCGGTGATGGTCTTTGCGTACATGACAGTTTCCATAATGCCCACGGCAGCGAGCAGGGAGGTGTCTTTATAAAGCAGGATGAGTTCGTTGGTCATGGTGGGGATGACGCGGCGGAATGCCTGAGGGGCGATGACGTGAATCATCGTCTGGGCGCTGTTCATGCCGAGAGAACGAGCGGCTTCGAACTGGCCCTTGCTGATGGACTGGATGCCGGCCCTGAAGATTTCGCACAGGTAGGCGCTTGAATTGAGCGCCATAACGCAGCAGCCCAGTACGAAATTGTTTACATTGAGGCCCAGCAGCGGCAGGCCGAAGAATGCGATGTAGATCTGCAAGAACATCGGAGTGCCGCGGACAACGTTGACAAAGGTTGCTGCAAGCGCACGCAAAACGCGGAAACGAGCCATGCGCATGAGGGCGAGGACAAAGCCGACGGGGATGGCGCAGGGGAACGAGACCGCCACAATGCCAAGTGCGGTCAGCCAGCCGTTGAAAACGCTCGGAATGCTAGTGACGATGATGGCCGGGTCGAAGAAGAGATGGAGAAACTTGTTGGTGTTCCAAGCCTGAACCCAGGCCTGATTGTTGAGCCATGCGGCGATTTGCTCGGCGGTGCTGATTCCTGCCACCGAGATGACGCTGCCCTGGGGTCCAAGGTCAACACTCTGCCCGTCAACGGACTCGGTGGAAGCGGCCACTTGGAACTCTCCGCCGTCTCCAGGGAAGACAACGTTGTAAATCTCCACCAAAAAGGAGACGCCGACAGGCGCGCCTTCGGGCATAGAGATGACCAGGGTTCCATCGCCAGGCGAGGTAACCTCGGCGTTCAGCTCGACACGATCGAGGCCGGAAAGGCCTGTGACCTTGGCTTTGTCTGCATTGAATTCCACGCCTTCGGGAAATGTCAGCGTTACTTTAGAAAGGGACTCTGACTCATCGGCGTGCGCGCGCCAGGTAACGCGGGTGGGCGTATCGCCGAGAATGCGGTCTCCGCCATCCTCGTTAGGCGATGCGGTGCAGGATTCGACCTCGAGTGCGTAGGCAGTACGAGGTGCGGCCGCAAAAAGCATTACGCCGACGAGAATCGTTGCAAGCGCAACGAGAGCGGCTCGAATGATGCGTTTTGCGGTCAATGGTGCTGAAGTTGCATAAGAGCAGGTGCCCATGACGATCGTGCCTTTCTGACGGTTTCGGACTTGGCGTTCGGGGCGCATTGCGTCCATGGGGCGCACGCTTGCTGCCGTGCGCCCCATGGACGCAGCTGCCGCGTGCTTGCTTGTAGGTAATGCGGCAGCTGCGTGGAGAAGGAATGTGCTAGGCGTTGGTGCCGAACCATTTCTGGTTCAGCTCGTCGATGGTGCCATCGGCTTCAAGCTGAGCGATAGCGTCATCGATGGCGGCAGTGAGGTTCGGGTTGTCTTTGCTGACCGCAATGCCGTACTGCTCGCCCGTGGGGATTTCTTTTACGACCTGGCAATCGGAGTAGGCGATTTTGATGTAGTAGTCGGCAACCGGTTTGTCGAGAACGACGGCGGCAACCTGGCCGGACTGAAGGGCCGCAAAGACTGCGGGATATTCGTCGAATGCGACGATTTCCTGGGCGTCAGTCAGGTTCTCCTTGGCCCAGTCAAGGCCGGTGGTTCCGGTTTCGGCGCCGATGCGCTTGCCTGCCATCATGGATTCGTCGGTGATGTCGGAGCCGTTAAGGACGACGATGCACTGATTGGTGTCGCAGATCGGAGCGGAGAAATCGACTTCCTCTTCGCGCTGCGGCGTGATGGTGAATCCAGAGACGCCTACGTCAGCAGTGCCTCCCGCAACGATGGCGGGGATAATGGTGTCGAACTTCATGGTGGGAAGGTAGTTGCATTCGAGCCCCATCTTCTCAGCGATGGCGTTCATGAGGTCGACCTCGAAGCCTTCAACGGTGCCGTTGTTGAGGTTTTCGAACGGCGGGAAGTCGAGGGAGGCGGCAACGGTGAGCTTGCCGTCTTCTACCAGGGTGTAGCTTCCGTCCGCCGCAGGCTCGGCTGCGGTGTCGGTCTCGGCTTCGCCGGAGCAGGAAGCCATCAGCGGCAGGGCGCACAGCGATGCGGCTGCCATGGCGAGGAAGAGGAGCTTTTTCAACTTCATGTCGATCCTTTCTATGCAGGGCAGATATACCGAAACGGCCATGAGGCCGCGATCGGGCGAATGGTGCGTCATATGACGCGAAAAAAAGAGCTGTTTGTTGGAATGGGTGCCAAGTATTAAAGGGCAAAATGAACTAATCTTATGCACCTACACAATAAAAAAAGTGGCATTGAGTAGGTGTTTTGTATTTTCAAGCTATATATTTTTGTGCAGGCTTACAAAAATATAATGAAGATATTATGTACCACGGTACTCCGTTTTGCAATAGTGGTTTTGACGCAAAAGAGTAAATGTCTTGTTTTATGCGCAATCATTGCATGAAAATAAAGAAGGAAAACGTCCGGAAATTTCGGAAAAGACGGCAGTTTCCCCAGGTAAAACTTGCGTATCGGTTGATATCGAGCGATTTTCCGCCGGAAAGTGTCCTTCTGCATACAAATGAGGGAAAAATGACGAATAATGCACGCGATCGGCAAGCGGCGTAGAGCGGGGCGAATGCGGTCGTTTTGCGTCTGAGTCGTTGGGACATAAGGCGATGAATATGACGGCGGCGTAACGAATAAGAAGAAACGCGACGAAACCCATGATTTTTCTTGCATCCGCTGCCGTCGATGGTACTATGGCTATCAGTTAGCACTCGAAGACGTGAAGTGCTAGCACTCACGAAGCCCCGTCACTAAGGGTAGCTAGAGAGAGGACAAGAATATGAATCTCAAGCCTTTGGGCGATCGCGTCATCATCAAGCGCGACGAAGCCGAAGAGACCACCGCTTCTGGCCTGTACATCGCTTCCGCTGCCAAGGAAAAGCCCCAGAGCGGCATCGTTCTGGCTGTTGGCGAAGGCAAGCTCGATAAGGACGGCAACTTGGTTCCCGTTCCTGTCAAGGTTGGCGATCGCGTCTTGTACGGCAAGTTCGGCGGTACCGAGGAGGAAGTCGTCATTCTTCGTTCCGAGGATCTCTACGGCGTTTACACCGACTAAATCCGGGTTCTCCCGTTTTTCATCGGCTGTCGCCGGAAGGCAAAGGCCGATATGCTTATGTTTCACGAAGGAGTGAATTTTCATGGCAAAGGACATTCAGTTTGATACCGACGCACGTGGCGCACTTGCTGCAGGCGTTACCAAGCTGGCCGATGCGGTCAAGGTCACCCTTGGCCCCAAGGGCCGCTATGTTGCCCTCGAGCGCACCTACGGCGCTCCTCTGGTAACCAACGACGGCGTTACCGTCGCTAAAGAGGTCGAGCTTCCCGATCCCGTCGAGAACATGGGTGCTCAGCTTGTCAAAGAGGCTGCCACCAAGACCAACGACGTCGCAGGCGACGGCACCACCACCGCAACGCTTCTCACCGACGTCCTGGTAAGCGAGGGCCTGCGCAACATCGCCGCGGGCGCGAACCCCATCTCTATCCGCGCAGGCATCGAGAAGGCCGCCAATGCCGTTGTCGGTGCTATTGCTGAAGACGCTATTCCGGTTTCCACCAAGGAGCAGATTGCTTCTGTTGGCGCTATTTCCGCACGTGACGACCAGACCGCAGACGGCGTTGGCGAAAAGATCGCTGAGGCTATGGAGGTCGTTGGCAAAGACGGCGTTATCTCCGTCGAAGAGTCCCAGACGTTCGGCATCGAGATCGAAGTCGTCGAGGGCATGCAGTATGAGCGCGGCTACATCTCTCCCTACATGGCTACCGACATGGAGCGCATGGAGGCCGTCCTCAAGGATCCCTACATCCTGCTGACCGACCAGAAGGTCACCTCCATTCAGGATATCCTCCCCATTCTCGAGGCTATCAGCAAGCAGGGTCGTCCGCTGCTCATCGTTGCCGAGGACGTCGAGGGCGAGGCTCTCTCCACCATTCTTCTGAACCGTCTGCGCGGCACTTTCACCTGCGCCGCCATCAAGGCTCCTGGCTTCGGTGACCGCCGCAAGCGCATCCTCGAGGACATCGCCGTCGTTACCAACGGCCAGGTTATCGCTCAGGACTTCGGCCTGGTTCTCGGCGAGGCTACGCTCGATATGCTCGGCACCGCCAAGACCGTCAAGGTCACAAAGGACTCCACCGTCATCATCGACGGCGCTGGCGACAAGCAGGCCATCGCCGATCGCTGCGAGCAGATTCGCGCAGAGCTTGAGCGCACCGACTCTGAGTTCGATCGCAAGAAGATGAACGAGCGCCTTGCTAAGCTTTCCGGCGGCGTTGCCGTCATGAAGGTCGGCGCTGCAACCGAGTCTGAGCTCAAGGAGAAGAAGAGCCGCATCGAAGACGCCCTCCAGGCAACTCGTGCTGCTGTTCAGGAAGGCATCATCGCAGGCGGCGGCGTCGCTCTCGTTGACGCCATTCCGGCCCTCGACAACGTCGAGTGCGCAAACCATGATGAGCAGGTCGGCGTTGACATCGTCCGCAAGGCTCTTGAGGCTCCCATGCGCACTATCGCTCAGAATGCTGGCATGGAAGCCGGCATCGTGATCGAGAAGGTGAAGGCTCTGCCTAAGGGCGAGGGTCTGAACTTCGCATCCGGCGAGTATGGCAACATGATCGACATGCAGGTTTCCGACCCCGTGAAGGTTACTCGCACCGCTCTGCAGTCTGCAGTCTCTGTTGCAGGCCTCATCCTCATCACTGAGGCCACCATCTCCGAGATCCCGAAGGAGGGTCCGGACCTGTCCGCTCTCGCAGCCGGCAACGGCGGCGGCATGGGCGGCATGATGTAGGCTACGCGCTTACGCTGAAATCCAATGCATGAGAAAGAGGCCGCGCTTTGGCGCGGCCTCTTTCTTTGCGCGCGTGACGCTCGTCGGATAAAGGGCGTTCGCTTCTCGATACGACGGCAAGCAGGCGGGTGCGAGAATGCTAGATGCTCAGAATCTATTTCACGTCAAGAAGCGCACGGAGCTCTTTACGATTTGAGATGCCGAGCTTTTCGTAGATATGGCGCGTATGCGTCTTGAGGGTTCCTTCGGCTATGAACAGCTCGCGTTCGATTTGCGGGCCGTTCATTCCCTGTGCATAGAGGCGAAGGATTTCGTCCTCCCGAGGGCTGAGCTTATGTTTCGAGGAAAGGTGGTCGCACAGCGTCGTGCGGGCTTTTTCCTCTCGCCCCTGTTCGTCAAGGAGGCCGGTCTCGATGAATTTGACGCCCCAGGTGGACGTAAGGCCTTTTTCCGAATAGAGGATAAATGCCATAGATGAAATCAGGGCGACCACGATGATAATCAGGGCGGCTTCCTGCGTTCCCGGCGTCAAGCCGGAACGTTCGATGACGCTGGCGAAATCCTTGCCCCAGACAACGAAAATCTGCATGGCGTTTTTCAGGCAGAACAGCAGAAGCACCATGATGCCGAACCGCTTCGAAATATCGTAGAGCATAAGCGCGATGAGCAGCGTCATGAACGAATATCCCGCGGAAATCATGTAGCTTGACACAACCGTTCCGAGGAATCCTTCGCTGGGGATAAGCAGGAATCCGCAGAGGGTGAGCGGCAAGGCCGATTTCACAAGCGCATTAAGGCTGATGCGGTCTGAGAGGAAGTACACGAATCCTGCGAACGCCATCATAGCCATGGCGGTTGAGATGGAGGAGTGCATTCCTGCGCCTTCGGTTAACTGGTGGGAGCGAAGGCCGTAGGTGAAGCAGAGGATGGCGGTGAGAAGAATGAGCTTCCAAGGAAGGGAGCTCCAGGATTTGTTGCAGGGCGCAACGGCGTGCTCGTCTTGCGCTTTGAGGCGGTTCCAGGCGTGCATGAGCGCGAGAACTGCGGTTGCGGGGAGCAAGAAGAGAGCGAGGAGGAAACGCGTCTGGTCGAATCCTTGGCAGAAATAGACAAGAACAACGGCGAAAACCTGGGAGAGCGCGGTGAAGAGAGCGATTTTCGCAAGGCTCATACGACTGAGCGTCTCGGCCCATAGGAGTAGAAAAAGGCAGAAACCTATGCCCCCGAATGCCGATCCAAGGAAAAGCGACAAGGAAGGAAGCGTTGTTCGGTCGAGGTTTGAAAGGGAGCTCGGCAAAGGCGCTTGCCCTCCTGCGTTTTCAAGGAGTGTTGGGATGCCGCAGAAGAAAGATGCCGAAAGCATGAGGATTGCGAGCGCCGGCGCGGCCCATTTCGTCTCTTTGAGCGAAGAGATGCGTCGTGTACAGAGCGCTATGCATAATGCGGCGGCGAAGTAGAAATAGTCGAAGATGCGATGGGTGTCGATATCGGCGCTTATAGACGGTTCCGGCGTGACGAACAAAAGCGTAAGCCAGGCTCGTGCGCACCCGAGGGCGAGGAGAAACGCGCCGATGCCTTCGAGTTGAATGCGGCGTCTTGTGCGGTTCTGGGATATGTCTGTCTGTGTGCTCATGCCGTGATTATACCTGGGAAGCGGCATTTCGGATTCAAGCGTGCGCAATGGCCGCCCCTCAATCGCGGTTTGAGGGGCGAAAGCGGCAGGTGCGCAGACAAAGAAAAGGCGTTGCCTTGGGGAAGGGGGGGCGACGCCGTATGCGATTGCGGGGTCCCCGCATGCAAGAGGCCCTGGAAAGAGGAGGGGAAGGAGAAGGGCCTCGGAATTGTTGGGAAAGGCCGGCTGAAGCCGAAGGGGCATGCTCCAGCCGGCGTGGGCTTGCCTACAGGCTTGCTACATAGCCGCCGCAAACGTAGCCCGACGTGATTGCTCGGCCAATGGAGAGGCCTTCGATATCCATGGGGTAGTCGACGCCGCCGAAGAATTGCCCGGATGCGTTGCCCACGGCGAAAAGACCCTGGATAGGCTCGAAGCTTTCATTGAGGCACTGGTGGTTTTCGTTGACGACGAGGCCTCCGAGAATCGCGGGAAGTTTGTTCGAGCCGCGAGGGATGGCGTAATAGGGGCCGCCGTTGATTTCTGCCAGGTATTTCGCGTCCTTGCCGAAATCTTCGTCACGTCCCAGGGCGCAAAGCTCGTTGTATCGAGCGATGGATGCAACGATGGCATCGACGGAGAGGTCCATGGCCCATTCGTTTTTTGCGGCGTAGTCGATCATGTTCTGCGCAAGCTCTTCCGGGGTCTCTCCCGAAATCCAAGCTTCGGGGTTGACCTTGTTGGAGCCGTTGTACATAGAAATGTCGTAGGGAGATGCCGCCTTCCATTCCTCGTAGTAGCTCTCCCAGTTGGAGGGGACGATGCTGAAGAATTTGGCGGCGGTGGAGTCCTCGAAGCCCACCTCGGCGAGATACTTGCGGGCGAAATTGTTCATGTATCCCATGCGGCAGCACGTCTCGTCCATGAAGCGGTTACCGTGGCGGTCGAGGAACAGGAAGGGCATTTCAAGACGAACATTGGCGGGTTCGCCGTGAATCATCTTGGTGTGGGTGGTCGGAGTCATGATAGCGCCTGCCCATATGCCCGCGCACAGGCCGGAGCCGTCGCGGAAATCGACGAAGCGCGCGAAGCCCTTCGTGTCGGGAGCATAGTAATCGCGCATTTCATCGTTGGACGAGTAGTCGCCGCACGCGAGAATCACGCCTTTGGTCGCCTTGAAGAGGATGTTGTTGCCGTCGGCGTCGGTGCAGATGGCGCCCTTCACGGCATCGTCTTCTTTGTAAAGCTGAACGCAGGGAGTGTTGTAGAAGAACTCCGCGCCTGCCTTGGCGAGGGAATCGGCGATAACGAGCGCCGCTGCGCCGTGGTTGCCCTTGACGTGGAAATAGGTGTTGGCATGCAGGGCGATTTCGTAGCCGTTGTAGGGAAGGACGGCGTCGTGGCGTACGGATTCAACGCCGGCTGCTGCGGCCTCTTCGGCCCACCAAGTCAAGGCTTCCTGAGAGTTGCGCGCCCAGACTTCTACAAGATGACGGTCGGAGCGGTAGTCGCTCTTCCAATTGATGAAGGAGACGCATGCCTGAAGCGCCGCTTCGTCGTTCGCATCAATATCGAGATAAGCGCCCATGTTGCCCGTAGTCTGGGCGGTGTTGACGTTCTGGACGCATGCGACGGTCGCTCCGTTTTCAAGGGCGGTGTGGACGGCGGACAGGCCCGATTCTCCCGCGCCTACAACGACGACGTCGTACTCTTTCGTTTCGGAGAAGTCTACGATCGGTTCGGGTGCCTGCAGGAAAGCAGGGCCGGTCGATGCGGCGGATTCGGTTTCCTTCGAGGCTGTTTTGGGCTGGCCGCATCCGGTGAGGCCAGCGACGGCAAATGCGCCTATAGCGGTAATTCCGGATGCCTTAAGGAAGTTGCGGCGCGATACGCCAAGCTGTTCTTTCGTCATTATTCCCTCCTAGCGGTGGGGCGCGGTGCCGCAGACCTCGAATTTCCTCGTTGTCTGCGGTGGCGCCCGTCGTCTTGTCGATGGACAGGACTATGCGCTCTTGAGGGTTTTGCGGCATCGACCGATGAGGCAAAATAAAGATGATTTTCTATAAACCTTCCTATAAACCCTATAAATGACCTGGTGATATAAAGGCCCATAGAGAACGTCGCACAAGCTTGCTTTGTGTTCTTTTGCGGGTCGGGTCTTAGGCGGGCGAGTCCAAGGGAGGGTCGAAAGCGCACGATGGGGAAAGAGCCGAAGGCACATGAGGGGCGAGGTTAGTCGTTCGCCCCCGTGATGGCGTTCATGATGGCGCTTACGATGCTGATGACGATACTTGCCACGAAGGCGCTTCCGAAGGTTGCGATTTCAAAGCCGACGTCAAAGAGCCCGTTCGCAAGCCAGGACGCAAGGTAAAGGACGAAGGTGTTGACCACGATGTAGAAGATTCCTAGGGTCAAAAACGAAATAGGAAGGCTAAGCACCTGCAAAAGCGGCTTGATGGACATGTTGAGCAGCGAAAGGAGCAGCGACAGAATCATCACGCCCGCCCAGGTTTCCATGGTGGAGGCTATCTCGATACCGGGGACGAGCCAAACGGCGGCGGCGACGGCAATGGCGGTGACGATCCAACGAAGAATGAATTTCATGGCGACCTCCTGGTCTGAAAAGAAGGCGAGAATGCGCGCATTCCTGCGCACGCGGTGCCGTAAGCTTATGTATAGCCTAGGGCATGCTTTCTGTTTCTGCTCAATCTGGTTTCGTTTCGTTACAATGGAGCAATGGATACTCGTATGAAAAAACACAGTCAGAAAAACCGCAAAGATTCGTCCGGCCGATCGGCTCAGCACGTCCGTCGTTCACAGGCTCCTTCGCGCGAGGCCGTTCTTGCCAAGGGCGGCCTATACTGCCCGATTGATGGGAGATGCGGCGGCTGCACCCTGCTCAGCGTTTCTTACGACCGGCAGCTTCGTTCCAAGCAGGCCGAAATGGAGGCTCTCTTCGCCGACCTGCTTGATGACGATGCCCGCATCCGCTCTATCGTCGGTATGAAAGACCCGCGTCACTACCGCAACAAGGTCGTCTCTCCTTACGTGGGCGTGTACGACAAGAAGGCGCGCCGACGCCGCGTGCTGTGCGGCATGTATGAACGAGGGACGCACCGCGTCATAGATTCGCGCGAATGCCTGATCGAGAATCAGGAGGCGAAGCGCATTATCCTCGCCATTCGCGACCTCATGCCGAAGTTTGGCATAGCGCCCTATGACGAAGACGCCGATACGGGCTTTCTTCGCCATGTGCAAGTGCGCGTGGGCCATGCGTCCGGCGAGGTCATGGCGACGCTTGTCACGCGCGAGGATACGTTTCCGGCGTCGAAGGCGTTTGTGCGTGCCCTGATAAAAAAACACCCCTCCATCACCACGGTGGTGCAGAACGTCAACACGCGCCAGACCAATGTGATTATGGGCGATAAGGAGCGTACGCTGTACGGCCCCGGGTTCATTCTCGATTCTTTGTGCGGGCTCTCCTTCCGCATTTCGTCGAAATCGTTTTACCAGGTCAACGTAGAGCAGACGGAGGCGTTGTATACGCGTGCCGTTGAAATGGCCCGGCTGACGGGTACCGAGACGGTGATGGATGCGTACTGCGGTACGGGGACGATCGGGCTTGTCGCTGCGCGCGGCGTGTCGGGCGGGCCTGGCGCGGCCCGTGTCATCGGCGTGGAAGAGCGTCCCGATGCCGTGGCGGATGCGCGCAATAATGCAAGGCACAACGGCATTGCGGCGGCCGAATTCGTTGCTGACGATGCGGGCGCGTTCATGCGCACGCTGGCGGCTCGTGGCGAAGAGCTTGACGTATTGCTGATGGATCCGCCGCGAAGCGGATCGACGCCCGACTTCTTGAAGGCGGCGTGCACGTTGGCGCCGCATAGAATCGTCTACATATCGTGCAATCCGAAGACGCAGGCGCGAGATGCGGAGTATCTTGTTGCGCACGGGTATCGCATCGACGAAATGCAGCCTGTGGACATGTTTCCGCACACGCCGCATACCGAGAACATTCTTTCATTCGAGAGAGCGGGAAATTCGTCGAGATAAGCCCCGGACTCGTATGGGAATCGATTGCATCTATGCAAGAAAGCGGAGGTCGTTATGACGGAGCATGTGAGTGCAACCATTGGAGCAACGCCGTTGATTAAGCTCGAGCGACTGAGCGAAGAGATTGGGGCAACGGTCTACGTGAAATTTGAGGCCTCCAACCCGGGGGGTTCGATCAAAGATCGTGCTGCGATGAATATGATTGATGCAGCGGAGGATCGCGGAGAGATTGCTCCCGGTCGCAGCGTTTTGGTTGAGCCGACCAGTGGAAATACCGGCATCGGCATCGCGATGATCGGGGCAGCTCGTGGATATGACGTGGTGCTGACCATGCCTGAATCCATGAGCAAAGAACGTCGCATGCTGCTTGCCGCATACGGCGCAAAGCTCGTACTCACGCCTGCCGCCGAAGGCATGGCGGGCGCGGTGGCCGAGGCTGAGCGTATCGAACGCGAAACGCCCGGTGCGTGGATTGTCGGTCAATTCACCAACC
>OIBP01000342.1_pt1 | contig 21330 bp, 19 predicted proteins | sample 1581061 | NCBI WGS metagenome assembly OIBP01 (sample SAMEA3882514, study PRJEB24775) | human gut metagenome | biome: human-associated habitat; feature: intestine environment; material: feces | place: Netherlands | collected 2009/2010 | reverse complement strand
GCTCCAGAATTTCGTGGCCCTTAAGTTCTTCTTCGGGACGAATATCCGTTTTATAACGCGTGTTGACGGCTTCGGGATATAAGTCCTGCAAAAGCTCCAACAGGCGGTAAGAAAGTCCCTCAATGTCGAGAATTTCGTCGCGCACGGCACCGGTGAACGCCAAATGTTCGCCGACGACCGGATCTTCAAACTTCGGCCACAGCACGCCCGGGGTATCGAGCAGCTCGAGACCCTTGCCAATCGTGAACCACTGGTTGCGGCGCGTCACGCCCGGCTTATCCTGCACGGCAGCTTTGCCTGCGTTGCCGCCCTTACAAAGGCGGTTGATGAGCGACGATTTCCCGACATTCGGCACACCGACGACCATGATGCGGATGGGTCTGCCCACCATGCCCTTGCGTTCCCACGCAGCAATCTGCTCACGCAGGATGTTTTTGATCTCCGGCAGCAGGCGGTTTAGGCCCTTGCCGGTCTTGCAGTCGATCGGGATGGCGACAGTTTTATGCTGTTTAAAATAATCCACCCACTCCGCCGTGCGGGCGGGATCTGCCATATCGGATTTATTCAGCAGCACGATTTTGGGCTTATTGCCGATGATACTTTTCAGCACCGGGTTGCGGCTGCTGACGGGGATGCGGGCATCGATAAGCTCCGCGACAATATCCACAAGCTTTAGGCTGCTTTGGATGGCGCGGCGCGTTTTCGCCATGTGGCCCGGAAACCACTGTACCGATTGTACTTCACTCATACTGTATCCTCTCTGGGTATCTTGTTTTCTTAGTTGTTCTCATTCGTTTTCACAAAACCGAAGCGATCGAACGGGTAAAGCGTGAACACGGCTTCGCCCATGATATGGCGCGTGTCGATCATGCCGATCTCCGCATAACGGCTGTCCCTTGATACGGTGCGGTTATCGCCCAAAACGAACACGCAGCCCTTCGGCACGGTCTGCGGGAACACGAGCGCTTCATACCCGTCATACGGATGGAACGTGATGCCGTTTTCAATGCCGAACTGCGTTTCGTTCAGCGCTTCGCCGTCGATATACACGGTGCCGGTGTCGTAATCGATATTGACCGTCTGCCCCTCCGTTGCGATGACGCGCTTGATGATGGGTTCCTCCAAAACGTTCGTGACAACGACCACGGTGCCCTGCTCTATGTCGTGCCCGAGGTTCGTGACAACGACCTTTTCGCCCTCTACAAAATTCGGCAGCATCGACTTGCCCGTGACGGTAACAACACGGAACAGGAACGTGAACACAAGGATGACGGCCACAAGCGCAAAGACGATCTCCTCCAGCCACTCATACATGGAGCGGACGCCTTTAGACGCGGTTTTGATGTTTTTTTCCATGCAGCTTTCACCAATTTCTGTTTTTACAGTGTATTATTTCTATATAAAGTAAAAAAGGGACAAAGCATTGCCCCTTTTACTCCGTTTGCTATTCGATTTAGCGAACCTGGCTCTTGACCTTAGCAGCCTTACCGACGCGGTCACGCAGATAGTAGAGCTTTGCGCGGCGAACACGGCCCTTACGGACAACCGTGATGTTCTTTACGTTCGGAGAATGCAGCGGGAATACACGCTCCACGCCTACGCCGTAGGAAACGCGGCGAACCGTGAAGGTCTCGCCTACACCGGAACCCTTGCGGGCAATAACTGTGCCTTCGAACTGCTGAATTCTTTCACGCTCACCCTCGCGGATGTTTACGTCGATACGGATGGTATCGCCAACGTTGAACTCAGGTGCCTGCTCCTTAACGGAATCGGCAGCAATAAGCTTTAATGCGTCCATTTGATCTTCCTCCTGATAATTTTTCAGACATTCATGCGGTACGCGCCGCAGAGGACTGTCCGCTTCAATGACGCGGTTTGCACCGTGCATTGATCCCCATTGGCAGCGTTTGAGGGCCAACGGATTTCAAATGCTTAAATAGTTTATCACAACATGCGGAAAAAAGCAAGTGTTTTTTAACGGAAACCCGCACAAAGATCGCGAAAAAATGCAGATAAACTGCGCATTACGCGAAAAACAGACGTGATTTTCCGCCGTTTTACTTAAATTCGCGAAACGCGCTGTCGAAAAGCCGTGTGCGCTCCACGCGGACAAGCAACTCGCGGTTCAGTACGCGCTCTGCGGCGTCCACAAAGAGCATCGGGTTAATACCGCCCTGGTTGCCCGCGGGCAAGCGCACCGTCATTTCAAGGCAGTTTGGTTTTTCTTCAAACGTCATGTTTTCAAAGTACGGCTTGATATCGACGATCTTTTCGCCCTTTTTGGAGTGCTTCTTTACCGTAAGCTCCGGCTCGGCAAGCACGCGCTGCATCTCGCTTTTTTCAAACGCCGGGTCTTCGCACTCCAGACGCAGGATGTACTCGGCGTTTGCGACATCGTTGCCCTTCATTTCGGGTTCCGTCACCGCCCACACGCGGATGTCGTGCGGCAGGCCGGCGTTCAATTTTTCGATGAGCTCCGAATACGGCATGTCCTCGATGAGGCGAATGTCCATCGATTCGTGACGGCCTTCAAAGCCGAGCGAAAGCGGGGCCGCGAACGTCAAGAACACGTGTGGGTTAAAGCCCTCCGTGTACCACAGCGGCAGCTTTGCTTTGTGGAACGCGCGGGACATGCAGCGGTTTAAATCAAGGTGCGAAATGTACCGTGCCGTGCCGGTTTTGGAAAACCAGACTCTAACATCTTTTCTCAACGCAAAGACCTCCTTTAAAGCAGGCTGCACCGCAGGCAGAGCATTTTTCGCGGCAGTTCGGCGTCGTCTCAGACGCATAGGCGCGCTTACATTCCTCGATGAGAAATTCCTTTTTAATGCCGTAATCGAGGTGATCCCACGGGAAGACCTCATCAAAGCTGCGCTGGCGGTTTGCGTAGAACGCGGGGTCTATGCCGAGATCTTTAAAGACCTGCATCCACGCGTCAAAATCGAAGCAGTCCGCCCAGCCGTCAAAGCGCATGCCGCGCTTATGGGCCTCCAGAATAACGGCATTCAGTTTGCGGTCACCGCGCGCGAACACGGCTTCGAGAAAACTTGTCTCCGCGCCGTGGTAGTTGACTGTAAGCTTACGGGAGAATGTGGACTCGCGCAGGAGCTTCTGCTTTCTCTCGAGCATTTCGATGGTATCCTGCCCGAACCACTGGAACGGCGTGAACGGCTTCGGCACGAATGCCGCGGCGCTGACCGTAACGGCGACCTTTCTTCCCTTCTGACGGTTTTCCGTCTCGTAGTACCAATCGACAACCTTCTGACCGAGGCCCGGAATGCCCACGACGTCTTCATCGGTCTCGGTCGGCAGGCCGATCATGAAATAGAGCTTCACCTTCGACCAACCGTTGTTGAACGCGATCTGCACGGTGCGTTTGAGCTCTTCTTCCGTGACGTTTTTGTTGATGACGTCACGCATGCGCTGCGTGCCGGCTTCCGGCGCGAACGTCAGACCGCTTTTGCGCACGGACGCAATTTTATCGATGAGCTCCGTGGAGAAGTTATCGACGCGCAGGGACGGCAGAGAAACGCTGACGCGCTCGTCCTCCGACCACGTGTGCAGCGTGTCGAGCAGCTCGAAAAGTCGGCTGTAATCGCTGGTGCTGAGCGAGGAAAGGGAGATTTCATCGTAGCCGGTCGTTTCACACAACCGCTTTGCCTGCCGGTTGATGGTCTCCACACTCTTTTCGCGGAACGGGCGATAGAGGAAGCCTGCCTGGCAGAAGCGGCAGCCGCGAATGCACCCGCGCAGCACTTCAACGACGGCGCGGTCGTGCACGATGTCGAGAAACGGCACAACGAAATTTTCCGGGAAATACATGTTGTCCACATCGTTGCAGACGCGCTTGCGGACAGTCTTCGGCACGCCGGCGTGCGGGATATAGGCTTTCACAGTGCCGTCTTCGTTGTATTCCACATCGTAAAGCGACGGCACATACACGCCTTCAATCTGCGCCGCTTCCATTAAGAATTCCTGCTTCGTTTTGCCCTCTTTGCGGCACTTGCGGAACAGCTCGATGACCTCCAAATCCACCTCTTCGCCATCACCGAGGAACAGAATGTCAAAGAAATCCGCGATGGGCTCCGGGTTGCAGGCGCACGGGCCGCCGCCGACCACGATGTTTTTGAGTTCCGTGCGGTCGCGGCTCAAAAGCGGCACGCCGGAAAGTTTTAACATATTGAGGATGTTTGTGAAGCTCAGCTCATATTGCAGCGTAAAGCCGATGAAATCGAACTCGCTGACGGGGTCGCCGCTTTCTAAGCCGTAGAGCGGAATGCCGTTTTCAATCATCGCCTGCTCCATGTCGATCCACGGCGCAAACACGCGCTCGCACCAAATGTAATCGACGTTATTGAAGATCGAATACAGAATCTTGATGCCGAGGTGTGACATGCCGATCTCATATGTATCGGGAAAGCAGAACGCAAAGCGTACGTCCACGTCCTCTTTATTTTTAATGACCGAATTCAGCTCGCCGCCGACGTAACGTCCCGGCTTCTGCACCTTCGGCAGGATCTTGTCCAGTTTTTTATTCAGCATAAAATTACCTTTCGTTTTGACCTTTGCATAACTTATCTATTTTATTATAACCGAACAGCGGGGGAATTTCAACACATGTTCCCCCGCTGTTTCAGAATTAAGTAAAATAAGATGTAAACCGCCAAAAACAAAAGCGTGAAGTTGTAGCCCGTAGAAATCAAAACCGAAAACCCGAGCGTGCCGAGGGTAAGCGCCAGAAGGACGGACGACACGGTTATTGTGCGCTCGGCCGTTTTTTCACTAAATGTGCCGCACAGCAGACAGTAAAGCGCGGTGCCGCCGTCCAACGGTACGGCGGGCAGCACGTGGAACGCGAACAGCGTGAGCTGCACGGCAGGATAGGCGCGCGGCAGCGGCAAAAGCAGTAGGAAGCTAAGTAGATTTGCAAACGGCCCCGCAAGCGACACGACAGCGCGACGAAAATCGCCGACGTTTGCCGTCTCCCCCGCCATGTGAATGCCGAGTGCGCCGAACGTGACCGATTTGATCTGCATGCCGCACAGCTTTGCTGCCAGAATGTGCCCTGTCTCATGCACCGCCACCGCCAAAAGCGCGGGCAGCACATGCACACCGCCGTCTAATGTGAGCAGCACGGCCAGCACCGCAAAAAAGCCGAAACGCAGCGTGAGTACCGTATTATGAATACGGAACGTCATCCTGCAAAATCAAAACAGAGCGGTTCAGTTCCGCGTCGTATATGGCACGCAGCTCGCCGTATAGCTCCGGCAGAAAGCCGCGCAGGAAAAACGCCGCAAGCAAAATGAGCACGCATACAAGCGTTTGGAACACGGTAAGGCAAAAGCCGCCGCTTATGGCTTTCTTTGCGGCGGCTCTGTCCTTCGGCACTTGCGCTTCTGTTTCGGCAGGTATCGGCTCGGACGGCTTTTCCTCGTCGTTTGGCGTAGGCGCTTCGTAAAACTGCATGGTTCCCTCCGCTACAAAATGATGCAGATAAGCCCGTTGCAGCCATCGTTGATGATGCGCTCAATGGTCTCCCGCACCTTGCCGCGCGCATCCTCCGGCATTCGGGCGAGCTTATTGTGCATGCCCTCGTTCACAAGCTCATGCAGCGATTTGCCGAAAATGTTGGAGCTCCAGATCTGCGACGGATTTTCCTCAAATTCTTTCAGCAAGTACAGCACAAGATCTTCGGACTGCTGCTCCGAGCCGACGATGGGCGTAACCTCCGTGCGGATGCATGTGCGCATCATATGGATGGACGGTGCGGCCGCTTTCAGGCGAATGCCGAACTTGCCGTTCTGCTTGATGATCTCCGGCTCCTCGAGCGTCAGCTCCTCCATATCGGGCATGACGATGCCGTAACCCGTCTGCATCACGTCGTCATAGGCGCTTTGCAGCTTTGCGAATTTCTTTTTGATCTCGTTCATCTCGATGAGCTTTGTGAGCAGGGCGGTTTCGTCTGCGACCTCCATGCCGGTCTTTTCACCGAGAATTTTGAAAAACAGCGACGGCATGGGGGTAAGCTCCAGCACGCACGCGCCGCTGCCGAGATCCATGCGCGCGCAGCGGACGGTTTTGAGGTCCTCGCATGCGGCGAGACTACCCGAGACCTGCTGCACCTCGCAGACCCTATGGATATCGCATGCGCCTTTCAGGGTATCGAAAATCTCTTTTTTAAGCCAGTGGTCATCGTCAAGATCGATGATCCAGCCGGGAATGTCGAGTCGAATTTCCCGCACGGGGAACTGATATAAAAGCTTCCCCAAAATACCCTGAATGTCCTGCTCCGTGATGTCCATGCAGTTCACGGGCAGAACCGGCACGTTATAACGCTCGGAAAGCTCGTTTGCAAGCGCACGGGCTTCGTTCGTATTCGGGTAAACGCAGTTTAAAAGCACAATGTACGGGCGGTTCGTGGACTTTAATTCTGCAATGACACGCGCTTCCGCTTCCTCGTATTCCTCGCGCGGTATATCGCTGATGCTTCCGTCCGTCGTGATGACGAGCCCGATGGTCGAATGCTCCGTGATCACCTTCTGCGTACCGATCTCCGCCGCCATGTTGAACGGGATGGGGTCCTCAAACCACGGTGTGCGCACCATGCGCGGCTGCTCCTCTTCTATGTATCCGAGGGCGCTCGGCACGATGAAGCCCACGCAGTCGATGAGCCGCACCTTAAATTCCGCCGTATCATCCATTTTTACGGTGACGGCCTGCTCGGGGATAAACTTCGGTTCGGTCGTCATGATGGTTCGGCCCGAGGCGGACTGCGGCAGCTCGTCGACGGCACGGTCGCGCGCGGCCTCATCTTCGATGTTCGGGATGACCGTCGTGTCCATAAATTTCTTGATGAAGGTCGATTTGCCCGTGCGCACCGGGCCGACGACGCCGATGTAAATTTCGCCGTTCGTGCGCGACTGCATATCTTTATATACGCTGAATGCTTCCATAGCCATATCCTTTCCGCTGTCTTATTTTCGGCAGATGATCACGGGGCGGTCTTCGCTCAAAACGTCTTCCATACAGTCGTTATGCGTGCGGATGGCGCTGACGCGGGCGTGGTAGCGTTTTGCGATGTCCCAGACCTTTTCGCCGCTTGAAGCGTAATACACCGCCGCGCAGCAGGGCTCCGGCTCGGTGGTCTCATCGAGCTCCGCGCTTTCGAGTGACCGCGCGGCGTATACCACGCGCACCTGTTCTTCCATGCGCAGCTCTGCGGTGCACTCCACCGTGCTGCTGTCCGTAATGACATACTGCACGGATGTAATCTCGCCGCGCACACTGCGGCGGCCGACGATTTCTGCGGTATGGACATCGGTGAAATCGAGCATGCGCTCCGTGTAGGCAATCTGCTTCTCTTTCGTGCGGTATAAAAGGCACACGGTGAATTTGCCGCGCACGGCGGCGTTTTCTTTTTCGGTAAACGCCGTCAGCGTGAGGCCCTCACACCAAATGTCGAGCACCTGCTCGAGGTCATTTTCGGGAACAGGTACGTTCTCCTTCACGCGCACGCTGCGCGGCGGCAGCACCTCACAGCGCTCCAGTGAGAGATTCTTGTATTTCGCTGCCCACGCGCCCTTTATGGAATACGCGTCGCACACGGTGCGCACGGTACACGACTTTGTAAACTGCACGCAGAATGTGGGCTTTAGGTAAAGATTCAGCACGGTATACTCGCCCACGCTGTCCTCACGCGGCTGCACGGTGCATTCGCCGCCAAGCACGGAGATTTGTATGGTACAGTCCTCCCCCGCGCCGGCACACTCCACTGTCTGCGTAAACGGCAATATGCACGAAAATTGCTCCGGCATGGCGGTATCGGAAAACGTGCGGTATAAGATTTCCACACACGCCTTTCCCGTGATAACCGCGCCGCCCGCCTGTGGCTGCACCGTATCGATCTGATACCGCACACTGCAGCGCAAAACGGTCTCAATAGGCGACTTGCCGTTTGGCAGCTCTGCATTCTGCTCCAAAATAAACGCGTGCATCACGCAGCCCACGGCGCGGGTAGCATCGTATTCTTCGCACTTTGTTTCCACACGGTCATCCGAAATGCAGTCTGCAATTTCAAGCTGCCGCACGGCGTAAGCACGCACGGAAAGTCCCAAAGTAATGTGCAGATCGACCCTGCGGGCGTTCATGGCGCGGCAGGTCATGTGCTGCACGAACGGCTCCGCTTCCGCCGTCACGTTTTCCGCCTGTGCACGCAGCCGCACCGAACAGGTGAACTCCTTTTTCGTATCGAATCCGCGCACGCAGCCGCCTTTTGCATCAAGATATAAAACATGCATGGAAGCGCAGCCGTCGATCGTAAGGCTGTCCCCTGCCGCCGAAACGGACGTGACCTCCGGTGTGACGATACACTTTAAAATCTTCTGGATATCCGCACAGTAATCCGGCAGGGTGTATTCCGTATCCACGGGACACTCCTGCACGCCGTCAAAAATCTGTTCAAAGCCATCATAGCGCTCTGTGTTTGTTTCCATCCGCATAAACTCTGTAACCTTCCTTTCGCTGCCCTTTGTTTCGCTACATTGTATGAGCGGAAAGCGGACAATATGACCGCCCCTTTAAACGGAAAGTTCACAGTCTGTTCCTTGAAATTAAGGACCTTTCGTGGTATATTCGTGTAGAAGAAAGAAAAAACTGCCGGAGGTTTACTATGTCTCAGGTCACAAAGCGTGCGCTTGTCGCTTCGCTTAAAAATCAGTTGCTTAAAAAGCCGCTCGATAAAGTCACTATCAGCGATATTACAGATGACTGCGGCATCAGCCGCATGACGTTTTACTATCACTTTAAGGATATTTACGACCTCATTGAATGGGCATTTGAGGAAGAAACCAGCCGCATTTTGGAGGGCAAAAAGGACTACGATACTTGGCAGCAAGGCTACCTGCGCATTTTTGAAGATTTGAACGCAAACAAGCCGTTTATCATGAATGTTTACCGTTCCATCAGCCGTGAAAAGGTAGAAAACTACCTGTACCGCATCACCTATGATCTTCTTATACACGTGATAAACGAAAAAGCCAAAGGCATGAACGTGCGCGACGAAGACAAGAAATTCCTTGCAAATTTCTATAAATACGCCTTTGTGGGGCTTGTGTTGGACTGGATCAAGCACGACATGAAGGATGACCCAAATATAATCGTCGCCGACCTTTCCGTTGCAATACACGGCAGTGTCTCTGCCGCGCTGGAACGGTACAGAAACGCTTAAATTTGAAATCATACGAGCAGCGCTGTTTGAGAGTATGGCGCTGCCCTTTTTTATCAAAACGCCGTTCGTGATAAAAATTTATACGCATTTGCCGCCGTGTTTAAAAACTGAACACGGCGGCTTTTCTGTATATTGTTTCGCACAAAAAGACATGCTAAGATGTAGACACAAAAACAAAAGAAACACTTTAGGAGGTTTTTTATATGTATTATGCAAGCGGCAACTATGAAGCATTTGCAAGACCGAAGAAGCCGGAGGGCGTAGACCAAAAATCGGCGTATATCGTCGGCAGCGGTCTGGCAGCCCTTACAGCAGCGTGCTACCTGGTGCGCGACGGCCAGATGAAAGGCGAGCATGTACACATCCTCGAAAAAGAGCAGCTCGCGGGCGGCGCATGCGACGGCTGGAAGTTTGAAAACGTCGGCTATGTGATGCGCGGCGGCCGTGAAATGGACAACCACTTTGAAGTCATGTGGGACCTGTTCCGTTCCATTCCGTCCATGGAGACCGAGGGCGTTTCCGTTTTGGACGAATACTACTGGCTTAACAAAGAAGACCCGAACTACTCCCTGTGCCGCGCGACCGTGAACCGCGGCGAGGACGCCCACACGGACGGTAAGTTTGATATTTCCGATAAGGGCGCTATGGAGATCATGAAGCTGTTCTTTACGCCGAACGAAGACTTGCAGGACAAGCGCATCACGGACGTATTCGACGACGAGGTGCTGAACTCCAACTTCTGGCTCTACTGGCGCACGATGTTCGCCTTTGAAAACTGGCACTCCGCACTCGAGATGAAGCTGTACATTCAGCGCTTTATCCACCACATCGGCGGTCTGCCGGATTTCAAGGCACTGCGCTTTACAAAGTACAACCAGTATGAGTCCATGATTCTGCCGATGGTGAAGTACCTTGAAAGCTACGGCGTGCAGTTTCACTTCGGCGTGAAGGTCACAAACGTCGAGTTTGACTGTAACGAACAGCGCAAGCTTGCAACGCGCATCGACACGCTGCGCGACGGCAAGGAAGAGCACATCGACCTCACCGAAAACGACCTTGTGTTCATCACGAACGGCGGCTGCGTGGAGAACTCCTCTATCGGTGACCAGAACACGCCGGCTAAGTTCAATACCGAAATCCGCGAGAGCGGCGGCTGGGATATGTGGCGCAAAATTGCCGCGCAGGACCCCTCTTTCGGTCACCCGGATAAGTTCTGCAGCAATCCTGAGCAGTCGAACTGGATGAGCGCCACCGTTGAGACGCTCGACGACCGCATCATTCCGTATATCAAGAACATCTGCAAGCGCGACCCGTTCACCGGCAAGGTCGTCACCGGCGGCATTGTTTCCGTAAAGGACTCCTCCTGGCTTTTAAGCTGGACCATCAACCGCCAGCCGCAGTTCAAAGCACAGCCGAAGGGTCACTGCCTTGTGTGGGTCTATGGCCTGTTCTCCGACAAGCCCGGCGATTACGTCAAAAAGCCGATGCGCGAGTGCACCGGCAAGGAGATCTGCATGGAGTGGCTGTATCACATCGGCGTGCCGGAGGATCAGATTGAAGAGCTTGCGGAGACGAGCGCCAACACCGTGCCGTGCATGATGCCGTATATCACCGCATTCTTCATGCCTCGCGCATACGGCGACCGCCCGGACGTTGTACCTGCGGGCGCTGTGAACTTCGCGTTCCTCGGTCAGTTCGCCGAAACGAAGCGCGACACCATTTTCACGACGGAATACTCCATGCGTACCGGCATGGAGGCCGTATACACGCTGCTGAACGTAGACCGTGGCGTGCCGGAGGTCTGGGGCAGCGTATACGATTTACGCGCACTACTGGATGCCACCGTTAAACTCCGCGACGGCAAGAAAGTGACCGATATGGACCTCGGCCTCGTCGAGCGCCTTGTTCTGAAAGAAGCGCTGAAGAAAATTGAGCATACGGACATTGAAAAACTGCTCAAGGAATATAACGTGATCTAAGCTTTCCTAAATTCAATCATAACGTAATACGCAAAAGGCTCACTGTTCCCCGCAGTGAGCCTTTTTGTTATGTGCAGTTTTGTGTTATGTCTCTTGCGGCAGCTTTCTGATGCCGAACATATGCCGCAGCATGAAGCCGATGAACCCTTTGCCGTTGACGATGACGACCTTCATAAAATACCGTTCCTTTCCGAGATCATAATGTGCGCAGCACCGCTACGCCGAGTGCGACAAGAATCACGGCGGCGATGAACAGCACGAGCCCCTCCGGGGAGATCTGTGCAAGCACCATGCCGAGCCCGAATGAAACGGCGCACAGTGCGCGCAGTTTTCGGTCCCGAAAGCATGGGTTATTGCAGCATTTCGGCATTCGCATAGAAAAGCACCTCCGTTTACCGAAGCTCCCTTACGGGGTCATTCCAGTATATACGGAGGTGCATCATTTGGTTACGGATTATTTTTCGGTATCTTTTTTGTCTTCCGTTTCGGGCAGGCGGCTTTGAATCTCGCTTTGCGGCGGTTCTGCCGGAATATCCTTCGGCGTGTAGACAATGACGAGCGCACAGCCGATGTTCACGCGAATTTACGCACGGTCGGAGATGATGCAGTTGCTCACGCCCATTAAAGACGAACCCGCAGAGAGGTCTTTTTTCTCCAGCGGATACTGAAGGCCCTCATACGTCAGGTTGCAGGAAGAGCCGTCAAACGGAAACACGGAGACCGTGGCGCCTTTCAGTTCCGTCAGCACAATACGCCCGCAGCGCACAACGAACACCTTGGTGTCTTCCGTACACAGCACCGCGCTGCCGCCGTGCTTGGAGATGTACAAAAGCACATCGAGGTTCGCCATGGAGTGATCGAAGCGGTCGCCGCCGAGGCCGCCGATAAGCACAAATGTCTTGTAGCCGAGCTTCTGCCCCACCATGACGGCGCCCATCATATCGGTAACGTCCTTTTCAACGGGGAGCTTAATGGTGCGGATTGTCTCCGGCGGGCGCTTTGCGGCGGAATCAAAATCGCCGATGACAAGGTCGGGGCGAATGCCGTACTGCACAGCGGTGTCGTAGCCCGCATCCGCACAGATGACGTAGTGCTCTTTCGGATCGAATTCTTCAAAAACGGCGCCGGACGCCAGCGGAGCCGCGCCGATGATCATACATTTTTTGTCTTTGATAACTGCCATTCCTTTATGTCCTTCACTTCGTTATACATTGCAATGTAACTGTCTATGCGGGAGCGGGAAATTTTTCCCTCTTCCACAGCCTTCAATACCGCGCAGCCTTTTTCGCAGGTATGCGAGCAGGAGGTAAATTTGCATTCGCCGAGGTACGGCGCAAACTCCCTGAATCCCTCCGGCAGCTCTTCCTTGCGGAACAACTCGTAACGCTCGATATCCATGGTGGAAAAGCCGGGCGTATCGGCCACATAGCCGCCCTCCACGGGGTACAGCTCCACGTGACGCGTGGTGTGGCGGCCGCGGCCGAGCTTTTTGCTGGTCTCACCCGTTGCAAGCTCCAGCTCCGGCACAAGCAGGTTCAAAAGCGTGGATTTGCCCACGCCGGAGTTACCCGTAAATGCAGAGATGCAGCCCGTAAGCTCCGGGCGCAGATCGTCCACGCCCACGCCGTCCGCCGCCGAGACGAAGTAGCACCGAATGCCGATGCTGCCGTAAATGTCTTTCAGCTCCGTCGTATCGCTTAGGTCGGTCTTTGTGAACACGAGCACAGGCTCGATGCCCTTTAGCTCCGCCGCGGCGATGGTTTTATCGATGATGAGGGTGCTGGGCTGTGGGTCGCGGACGGAAGACACGACAAACAGCTTATCGAGGTTTGCAAGCGGCGGGCGCACAAGAAAGTTTTTGCGCGGCAAAATCTCCTGCACGTAGCCCTCATCGTTCGCATCCACTTCAATGCGGACGCGGTCGCCGGCATACGGCGAAATTTTATCCTTGCGGAATTTTCCTCTTGCGCGGCAGGCGTGCAACACATCGCCGCACTGCACGTAGTAGAACCCGCCGATGCCCTTGATGACCAGCCCTTCTTTCATTTCGCCCATATTAATCTTCGTGCGCCGTGACCGAGCCGTCGGATTCACTCATGTCGCCGCCGTTGTCCGGCGTCGGGGTCGGTTCCGGCTCCGGCGTTGCATACGACTGCTGCGAGGTCACGTTAATGCTCTGCGTGGTGTAATCAATCTCCGCCGTGATATACTGCTGGTCGTTCAGCGTGATGACGAGGTTCGCGCGGCCTTTGCCCGTGAACGTCATGTTGGAGTACGGAGAAGTCGAGGGGTTCACCGTGCGTGTCTCAACGAGTGTACCGTCCACGTAGATCTTCATCGTAAGATCATCCGATACGCCGCCGGGCAACGGAATATCGTAATAGACATCTTTCTGTGCGCCCTTGCCGGAGCTGACCGTTACGGTGACGACCGAGCCCTTCTTCGCCTTTTCGCCCTCGTTCGGGGAAACGGAAAGCACGGTATTTTCGTCCTTGTCGCTCTCGTCGTCGTATTCCGCTGTGGCCACAAAACCCGCGGCCTCCAGCTCCTCTTTTGCGGCGCTGTACTGGTAGCCGACGATGTTCGGGATCACGGCGCTTTCCGTAGACGGGCCGGAGCTGACGTAGATTGTGACCGTGGTGCCGGTAGAAACGGTAGAGCCTGCCGCCGGGTCGGTCTTGACGACGTAACCGACTGCGGTGTCGTCATCGGCGACTGCCTGAATCTTCGGGGAAAGGTTCAGTGCTTTCAGCGCGTCATACGCATCCTGCTGCTTATATCCCTTCACGTCTTCCACAACGACCTGCTCGGCCTCGCCGTTGACGGTGAGCGAAACGGTCTTGCCCTTTTTCACGGTCATGCCGGCCGCCGGGGTCTGGCGCAGCACCTCGCCCGGCTGCTTGCTGGGCACGTTGCCGTAGGTAATTTCAAACGTGAGATCCGCATATTCACTGTTCCCCTCAATATCGGAAGCATAAATCCTGCCGACAAAGTTCGGCAGGACAATCTCATCGGAGGTCGTGCTGGACGTCGAAAATCCCGGTAAGAAGCTCAAAAATCCAGAACCGGAATTTGCTCTTTTTCCTTTTACAAGATAAATACCGCCAACAATAGCCACGAATACAACCGCAGCCACAATTCCCAAAATAATTTTAGATGCACGATTACTGTTTTGTGAACGCACATATTCTTCTTCGTACTCGTAGTTGTCGTTATACTTCTGCGGCGCTGCGTTCTGCTGCACGTTGCCGTAAATATCCGCAGAGGTGCCCGCATACGCGCGGTCTACCTGCTCGCCGTAGTGGAACACAATTTCCGGATTGCGGCGGAAGCGCTCCACGTCCTCCAGCATATCCGCTGCCGAGGGGAAGCGCTGCGCCGGGTTTTTCTCCATGGCGTGCATCGTAATCTCTTCGAGGCCCTTCGGAATGGACGGGTTGATGCGCGAGGGCGGTGTGGGCTCTGCCTGCATCTGCATGATGGCGACGGAGACCGCGTTATCCGCAACGAACGGCAGTTGACCCGTAAGCATTTCATACAGCATGACGCCCACAGAATAAATATCGGCCTTATCGTTGATATAACCGCCGCGCGCCTGCTCCGGCGCGATATAGTGCACAGAGCCGATGGCCTTGTCGGTCATGGTCTGCGTTTCTGCCTGCGAGAAGCGTGCGATGCCGAAATCCGTCACCTTAATGGTGCCGTCCTCGAGCAGCATGATGTTCTGCGGCTTGATGTCTCTGTGAATGATGCCCTTTTCGTGGGCGTGCTGCAAAGCGCGGAGGATCTGCACCGTAAAGTACAGCGCCTCTCTCCATTTGATCTCGCCCTGCTGCTCAATATACTGCTTCAAGGTGATGCCATCGATATACTCCATGACGATGTACTGAATGCGGTCACCAAAGCTGACATCATAGACCTTGACGATATTCGGGTGCGAAAGCACCGCAATGGCTTTCGATTCATTGCGGAAACGGCGCAGAAAATCGCTGTTGCCCGCAAGCTCTTCCTTTAAAATTTTAATGGCAACCCAACGCTTTTCGATGTTGTCATACGCCTTATACACATACGCCATACCGCCTACGCCGAGAAGCTCGTGGATCTCATAGCGGCCGTCTAAACGTTTACCAATATATTTATCCATTCTTTTTCATCCTTTCTCAGCGGTTCTCGATCACCGCGACGGTCACATTATCGCTGCCGCCCTTGCTGTTTGCATAGCGGATCAGCTCATCGGCGAGCTCTTCTCCCTGATAGTTGCTGATGAAAAGCAGCAGCGTGTCGCGCTCTAAGTAATTGCTCAGGCCGTCTGTGCAGGAAAGTGCCAGATCGCCGGGCTCGAATTTATAGCAGCCGTAATCGCACTCCACCTCGGGGTGCACGCCCACAACGCGCGTGATGAGGTTGCGCTGCGGGTGCACGCGCGCCTCGTCCTCCGTAATGGCGCCGCTTTCCACAAGCTGCTGCACAAAGGAATGGTCGGTCGTAACCTGTTTTACGCCAAGCGCCGTCTTTAAGTAGCAGCGGCTGTCGCCTGCGTGGGCAATGTGCAACACGCCGCCCGCCGCAATGCTGACGACAACCGTGGTGCCCATACCGTTTAAGGCCGGGTCTTCCTGCGCGCGGTGCAGCACCGCCGCGTTCGCGTCATTGATTGCATGCAGCATTATGTCGCGCACTGCGTCTTCTTCCATATCCGGCGTGTAGTTTTCCGTGATCGCTTTGCAGATGGCGTCGCAGGCAACACTGCTTGCAATGTTGCCACCGTTTACGCCGCCCATGCCGTCGCAAACCACGGTCCACGCGCTGCCGTCCGAAAAAGTGCCACAGCGGCAGATGTCCTGGTTAGAGCTGCGCACCTGTCCGATATCCGTTTTGCATACCGCGTACATTAGACTGTACCTCCCTGTTCATTGCGTCGACGGAGCTGTCCGCAGGACGCTTCTATATCCGATCCGAGCGTGCGCCGGACGGTAGCGGTGATGCCTCGTTTTTCGAGGATCGCCGTGAATTTTCTGAGTCTCTCCTCCCCGCTTTTGCGGTAGCCCGTGCCGGTGACGTCATTTACCGGAATGAGGTTCACGTGGGCGATGATGCCACGCAGGCGGGATGCAAGCTCGTTTGCGCAGGCATCGCTGTCGTTCACACCGCTGATCATAGCGTATTCAAAGGAGATGCGACGGCCCGTTACGTCGGAATAATAGCGGCAGGCTTTTAAGAGCTGCTCCACGTTCCACTTGCGGTTGACCGGCATGGTGCGGCTTCTGATCTCGTCGTTCGGCGCATGCAGCGAAACGGAAAGCGTCAGCTGCAGCTTGCGGTCGGCAAGGTCGTAAATTTTTTCGACAAGCCCGCAAGTTGAAAGCGAAATATGCCGCATACCTATATTAAGCCCGTTTTCTGACGAAACAAGCTCCAAAAATCTTAAAACATTCTTATAATTGTCGAGCGGCTCGCCCATGCCCATCAAAACGACATTCGAGATGCGCTCGCCGATGTCCTTCTGCGCCGTTTGGATTTCCGAAATCATCTCACTCGGCAAAAGATCGCGCGAAAAGCCGCTTTTGCCCGTGGCACAGAACGTGCAGCCCATTTTGCAGCCCACCTGTGTGGAAATGCAAATGGAGTAGCCGTGTTTATATTTCATGAGGACGGATTCAATCATCTCACCGTCGTTCAAGCGGAAAAGATACTTTTTGGTGCCGTCTATTTTGGAAACGCGCCGAATGGCGATCTCCGTATTTCGTATTTCAAAGCTTTCTTTTAAAGCAACGCGCAGGTCTTTGGAAAGGTCCGTCATCTCGTCAAACGAGGTCGCGCCGCGCTGATGCAGCCAGCGGTATACCTGCGCTGCGCGGAATTTTTGCAAGCCGCGCAAGGCAAAGTCCTCCTGCAGCTCCGAAAGCAGCATGGATTTTATATCGGTCAACGCTTCGTCTCCTTCCCTGTTTCTGTTTTTCTGCGCATGGCGGCGGCGAAAAAGCCGTCTCCGCCGTGGTCCATGGGCATCATGGTGCGCATAAATTTCGGTTCGTTCACCGTGTGGAATATGCCCTCCGTTTCGGGCAGATCATACGGTTCAAACTCCGGATGGCACTTTAAAAATTCGGTCACCACCGCGCCGTTTTCCGCATTGCGCAACGTGCACGTGGAATAAAACAGTATACCGCCCGGACGTACAAGCTGTGCGGAATGCTCCAAAATCTTGAGCTGCAACGCAGGCAGCTCTTTAAAGCTCTCCTGCTTTTTGTAGCGGATTTCCGGCTTGCGTCGAATAACTCCGAGTCCGGAGCATGGCACATCGCACAGCACGCGGTCGTACTGCTTTTCACACACACCGGTCGCGGCATCGCGCACGGCGGCGTGAATGATGCTCAAGCCTAATCTCTCCGCGCCTTTTTTGATGAGGTTCACGCGGCCTTTGTATAGATCGAACGCATCGAGCACGCCTGTGTTTTCCATGTATTCCGCAAGCGTGAAGCTCTTGCCGCCCGGCGCTGCACAGACATCCGCAAGCCGCTCTCCGGGCTGCGGTGAAACAAACGCACACAAAAGCTGCGAAGAAAGATCCTGCACATGGAATTTGCCTTCCGCAAAGCCCGGCAAACCGGTAACATCGCCCGTGCCGTGCACGCAAAGGGCGTTTTGGAGCACCGCTTTCTCCGCGGTGTTTTCCGGCAGCGATTGTATCAAATCGTCCACCGTGGTCTTGAGCGGATTTATGCGGATATACGTTTCCGCCCGCTCGGACATAGCCTTTAACAAATCTATGCAAACGGTCTCGCCGTAATCCTTTTTAAAGCTCTCGATGATCGGCTGCGGGATGTTATAGCGAACGCTGAGGTCATCTTCGGGAATGATTACCTCATGCCAACCGCGCGCAAAGCTGCGCAGCACACCGTTCACGAAGTTTTTATACTGCCCGCGCCGATATTCTGCCGCGCACAAAACGGCTTCGTTCACGGCGGCGGAATCCGGCACACGGTCAAGGTACATCATTTGGTACACGGCGATACGCAAGATGTTGAGCACCGTGCCGTCCAGCTTCTGTTTCGGTTTTGCGAGGAACTTGCGAATATAAAAATCGAGCGTCAGACGCTTTTCCAAAACGCCATAGAAAATGGTGGAGGCCAGCGCCGCGTCGCGCGGAGAAAGCTCCGCCGCGCGAATAGCTTTATCGATGACGATGTTCGAGTAGCCCTCGTTTTCCGTCACCTCGGAAAGCGCCGTAAGCGCCGTTTTTCGGGAAGAAGTCGCCATATTACTGAACCTTCGCCTTTGCTTCTATCGCGTGACCGCGCAGATAATCGCTGCCGCGCATACGCTTGCCGTTTTCCGGCTGAATTTCAATGAGCTGCACGGCATTTTCGCCGCAGCAAACGGCCATTTCGCCGCCGATCACCGCAATTTCGCCCGGTTCGCCTTTGCCGACAACAACTTTCGTCCTGTGCAGCTTCATGCGCTTGCCCTCTAGCGTGAAAAACGCGGACGGCCACGGGTTCAAACCGCGCACAAGGTCGTGCACGCGCTCGGCGGGCTGTGTCCAGTCGATTGCGCCCATCTCCTTACGGATCATCGGCGCGTGGATTGCTTCCGCATCGTTCTGCGGCTGCGGGGTGATGGTGTCGAGCTTATCAATGGTATTGACGAGCAGCTCAGCACCGAGCACCATCAGGCGATCGAAAAGCTCGCCTGCAGTCTCGTCTTCACCAATAGGCGTTTCCGCTTTCGCCAGCATGTCGCCGGTGTCTATGCCATCTGCCATCTGCATGATGGTCACACCGGTGATTTTATCGCCGTTCAGCACCGCCCACTGGATCGGAGCGGCGCCGCGGTACTTCGGCAGCAAAGAGCCGTGCACGTTGATGCACCCGCGCGGCGGGATGTTCAGCACACGCGGCGGCAGAATCTTTCCATACGCCGCAACAACGATGAGCTCCGGCGCAAGCGCCTTCAAATACGCTATTTCGTCTTCATTATTTTTAAATGTCGTCGGCTGACGCACTTCAATGTTGTGTGCCATTGCCGTTTCTTTTACGGGCGGCGGCAGCAGCTTATGCCCCCTGCCCTTCGGCTTATCCGGCTGGGTATAGACCGCCAAAATCTCATGGCCGCGCTCCAGAAGCGCGTTGAGGCTCGGTACGGCAAAATCCGGTGTGCCCATGAATACGATGCGCATGGAAATTCCTCCTTTTTCTCTAAATTCTGTCTTAGCTTTCCAGCTCGTCCGGCTCCAGCATGCGGCTGGCGCGCGTGACAAAGCATACGCCGTTCAGGTGGTCAATTTCATGGCAGAACGCGCGGGCCAGCAGCTCTGTGCCGCTGATTTCAAACGTTTTGCCGTTTCTGTCCTGTGCGCGGACGGTGACGTTCATCGGGCGCTTGACCATGCCAAACTCACCCGGGAACGAGAGGCAGCCCTCTGCGCCGTCCTGCTCGCCGGAGGTTTTGATGATTTCCGGGTTGATAAGCTCAATGCGGCCCTCGCCGACATCGATAACGACGATGCGGCGCAGCAAACCGACCTGCGGTGCAGCAAGGCCGACGCCGTTTGCGTCCTCCATCGTCTCGTACATATCGTCAAGCAGCGTACAAAGCTTCTCGTCGAATTTTTCGACCGGGCGGCACATTTTGGTCAGCACGTCGTCGCCCTTTTTCACAATATTTCTAAGCGCCATTTGCGGCACTCCTTTCCTGTGAATTTAAATTTCTGTTACAAAATCGCATCGGGGTTCGGGTCTGCATACGCGGTGACGCTCAAAAAACGCTTATCGCTTGAAAACGCGCTCAAAAGCATCGCAATGGCATCCCGAAACGCCTTGGAATTCTTGTATTTCATGATAATCTTATATCGGTATTTGCCGCCCATACGTGACACGGATGCCGCAGAGGCGCGTAATAAACGCAGCGGCAAGTTGGGATAGTCCCGGCGGAACGTCTCTGCAAGCAGCGCGGAGAAATGCTCCGCTGCCGCACGCACGGTGTCTTCCTTTTCGCCCACAAAGCCGATTTGCAAAAGATCCGCAAACGGCGGATACAGCATGGCCCTTCTGAAACGAATTTCCGTTTCAAAAAAGCTTTCGTAATCCTGCGCGGCGGCAAGGTGCAGGTACGGGTTTTCCGGCACATGCGTTTGAATGAGCGCCGTGCCGCGGTAGCGCCCGCGCCCCGCACGCCCCACAACCTGTGTAAGCAAGTCGAATGTGCGCTCGTTGCTGCGGTAATCATCGCTGTATAAGGACTGATCTGCCGAAAGTACGCCGACAAGCGTGACGTTCTCGAAATCAAGCCCCTTTGCAACCATCTGCGTGCCGATCATGATGTCATACTCGCCGTTTGCAAATGCGTTGAGCTTCTTTTCAAGTGCGTATTTGTTCGCGGTGGTATCGGTATCCACGCGCAGGATGCGCGCCTCCGGGAACGCCTCCCGCAGCTGATCCTCCGCCTTCTGCGTGCCGCCGCCGGAAAAGGTCAGCTCACCGCCGCACGCCTTACAGCGCACGTAAGCAGGTTCGGAATGGCCGCAGTAGTGGCACATCAGGCGGTTATTCGCCGCGTGGTATGTCATGGAAATGGAGCAGTTCGGGCACGCGGCGACCGTTTTGCAGTCCTTGCACACGGCATACGTGTGGTAGCCGCGGCGGTTGAGCAGCAAAATGGACTGCCTGCCCACGCGGATATTTTCGGAGACCGCACGCGCCAGCGCCATGCTGATCATCGGCTTGCCACGGTAGAGATCTTCGTTGTTCATATCGACAAGCTGCACCGTGGGCACAACGGCATCGCCGTAGCGGTGGCGCAGCGCGTGGTAGCGGTACTTGCCGCTTTGCGCCATGTAGTAGGACTCAACAGACGGCGTAGCGGAGCATAAAAGGCAGTAAGCGCGGTTATAATTCACGCGAAACTTCGCGATGTCCCGTGCGTGGTAGCGCGGCGTGCTCTCCGATTTATACGTACTCTCCTGCTCCTCGTCCATGACGATGAGCCCGAGATTCTGCACAGGCGCGAACACGGCAGAACGCGTGCCGACGACAATTTTCGCCCTGCCGGTGCGCACGCGCTTCCACTCATCCATGCGCTCGCCAACGGAAAGCCCGCTGTGGAAAACCGCAACGGTATCGCCGA
>OIBP01000299.1_pt1 | contig 23539 bp, 18 predicted proteins | sample 1581061 | NCBI WGS metagenome assembly OIBP01 (sample SAMEA3882514, study PRJEB24775) | human gut metagenome | biome: human-associated habitat; feature: intestine environment; material: feces | place: Netherlands | collected 2009/2010 | reverse complement strand
TTGGCAACGCAGATGCCGTGCCGCAGCCGCCGGAGCGGTGCTTAAGCCGTCAGGCAGGAATTGTGCGGTATTGCCTTAGAGAACCATGATGAAAAATAAGGATAGGCGAATGTTGCGGTTTCCGTTTGTTTCTCTGATTCTTGAAAAAGATGTAGGATGAAACAGTCTTCCTCATTTATTGCTGTATTCCAGAGAGTTTTCAAATGGCTGACAGCTTTTTGCCATACCCGTACCATTTTTGCGCTTGCCATGCAATCGAAAAACTGCTATAGTGAGTTACAAGAACAGCAGACCGAGTAAATCGGTTGCGCCTTACACGATTCAAAAGGAGCTGAAATTATTATGGAAGGTGCCTACTATAACGGGCAATATTTGAACAGACTGGAACGGCTTGGATATTCGCAGGCCGAAATTGACAACAAGCTGGAAAGCACATTTGAGGAGATGTTCTATGGTCCGGAGGGGGTTCGCCTTTGCCATTGTGCCGGACCTGACATGATGTACATAGAGGATACGGGGAACCATGACGTCCGTACCGAGGGCATGTCCTACGCAATGATGTTCTGCGTACAAATGAATCGCCAGAAGGAATTCGACTGCCTGTGGCGATGGGTCGTGACCCACATGTACCTCACCGAAGGGGAAAACGCCGGCTATTTTGCCTGGTCCTGTCATACTGACGGCAGCAAAAATTCCGATGGACCTGCCCCTGACGGCGAAGAATTTTTTGCCATGTCCCTGTTTTTTGCGGCCAACCGCTGGGGTTCCGGCGAAGGAGTACTGGATTACGCTTCCTGGGCACGGCGCATCTTGCACGCATGTGTACACAAAGGCGAAGAAGCCGGTTCCGGATTTCCCATGTGGAACCCCGAAAACCATCTCATCAAATTCATTCCCAACTGTGAATTTACCGATCCCTCTTATCATTTGCCGCATTTCTATGAACTTTTTGCTCTGTGGAGCGACGAATGCGACCGTCCTTTCTGGCATGCAGCCGCAGCGGCCAGCCGCCAGTACCTGCGCAAAGCCTGCCACGCCCGTACCGGATTGAGTGCCGAATATGCCGAGTACGACGGCCGCCCGCATCGGGGTGATCAGCCGGACCGTCACGACTGGTTCTTCAGCGATGCATACCGCACGTTGGGCAACATTGCTTTGGATGCCCAATGGTTCGGGGACAAAGACGGTTGGGCCCAAGAAACAGCTGCACATATTCAGCAATTTTTTGAAGAAAAGGAACACGGGCAAACAAACGGCATCTATCTGATCGACGGCACACCCGTTGAAGGAAATGCTCTGCATCCTGTAGGGCTTCTGGCTACCATTGCGCAGGGTTCCCTGATTCTGGATGACGCCTGCGCGGATGAATGGCTCCGCCGGTTCTTTAGCACTCCGCTCCGTTCCGGACCGCGGCGTTATTATGACAATTGCCTGTATCTTTTTGCGCTGCTTGCTTTAAGCGGGCATTACCGCATCTGGTTCCCGCAAGAAGCAACGGTATAATGTACCCTTGTGCCTGTTGAAATTCACTGGGATGGCCTGAGCAAGTTTACTTCCATCACCGGTCAGGTGCTTAGCGGTGATGGTGCCGGCGCGGCTGCCTACAATACGTTCGATAATCCCCATCAAGTCGAGCCGAAGCCGTTGACAAACATAGCTGTTGGTACCAACAGCTTTACTTCCCTCTTGCCCGCTTGCAGCGTTGCTGCCTTTACGTTGAAAGCCTGATTTCCAGACCAAAGCAAAAGAGCGCCGGAGATGACTTCCGCGCTCTTTTGCTTTTTTCTATGCCGTCAAACGGTTACTTTTTGCCGTCTGAATTCTCCGTAGTATCCTGAGACTGCTCCTGATTTATCTGAGAAGAGTACTGCTCTGAGCACTTCATGAAAACGTCATTTAAAACAAATGCATTTGCATAAGCGATCGAAGAGAACCCCAGCGCAAACCACAAAAACAATCCATAGCGCAATGTGGTCTGTGTATACAGGGTCAATGCTACACATGCGCCTATCAACAACAACATGGAAAAGGTTTTGGGCAAAGAGGTCACAGACATGATAAACGCATTCCGTATGGTACCTAAAACCGTATTGTTGAATCTTGCAAGCAGCGGGAAAGCATATACGAAGGTCATCATATAAGCGATTGCTGCCACGGGAATCAAAATCTTAAAGATGCTGTTTTGGAAATTTCCGGAATGCCATAGAAGATAGATATCATAGCCCAGAAATCCCCCTGCGGCCCCAAAAAGAATTCCCATCAGTACGCCCTGGCGGAAATTTGCCCGGAATGACTTGAAAAAATTGCCGACCACCGGAGTGCCGTCTTTTTCACCCGCCATTTTTGTGGTGACATAATGTAAAGCCGTGATGGCAGGGCCAATGGTGACCACCGGAATGCAGCAAACCAGGAACAGCAGATTCAGGACAATAAGATCCCACACAACGCCCAGGGCGCGCATCAGGGGGCTGTCCGGATTAAAAACGCCTCTCAATGAGTTCTCCTCCTTTTTTTCAGGATGTAAATATTCACAAAAAACAGCGATTCAGATTGTGCACTATTATTTGATTGACAATGGTTCTGTGGCTGAATTATACTGATATTGGCATTATACTTTGCACCGCTAAAAATAGCAAGGTCATTTTGCAACATTCACCGGTAAGGAGCTTTGTATGAACCGGTTTCATCATGTCAGAATCAAGCTGGAAAGTTTTCTCAATAACTTAAGCCTGAAGAAAAAACTTAGATATCTTTATTTTTTATGTATTCTGGTCCCCATATTTTTGACCGATATTGTAATTTTACATGCATTAACCAAGAACGAGCATGCCGAGCAGCTGCACCAGATGGAAAAAATAGCCAAATCCGTGCAGTCGATGCTTTCCGCCGCCACAGAAGATTCCGCGCTGATTTCTACCAGCCTGTATATGGATAGCTCCCTTCAGGATTTTGTGAGCCGGCAATATGCCAGTCCCCAGGACTATTTTTCAAGTTACCGAGAATACATCCACAATTCTTTGCTGCAGGGTGTTTCCCGGATCACAAATTCTGTCATACGGGTGTATGCAGACAATGAAACCCTGATAAACGGCAGTGAATTTGCACGGTTATCCACCGTTTCGCAGGAGCCCTGGTATCAGCAGTATACTGCGGATGGCTACAGCCCGCGGCTTCTTTTTTCTTATGATGAAACAGATGGGCGCCAGGTGTTGTTTTTACGTGGGATGAATGGCCTTTACAGCAATAAGGCGGAGCGCCTTTTGTGTATTGAAATCAATTACAGCACGCTGGACCGCGATTTCCAGAACATGGGGTATAACGATTCAGTTTATGTATGCAGCGGTAACCGGATTTTGCTTACGAACGCAATGCCCAATTATCGTTGGCAGCCTTATGACACATTCTCCCCGTCTGATTCGGTAGGCTTGTCCCAGCATTTTACCCTTTACGGGGAAGATCTGGACATCTATGTGATGGAACCAAGCGGCAACGTTTTAGCCCTGATTCGCCAAAACGTCCATATCCTGATCCTGCTGCTGATCCTGAACATTATTCCCCCGCAGCTTTTGATGAATCTGCTGGAGAATTCCATTACTTCTCGTCTTTCCCGTCTGGAAAAAGTCTTCAACCAGATAGACAGCGACGTGTTGATCAAGATTTCCGGGCCAAGCGGTCAAGATGAGATCGGCAGTCTGATGGACAACTACAACCGCATGGCTGACCGGATGAACAGCCTGATTGACACCGCCTACCGATGCCGACTGAAAGAGCAGAAGATGGATATTGCCCGGCAGAACGCAGAGCTGATGGCTTTATACAGCCAAATCAATCCCCATTTTCTGTTCAACGCACTGGAAAGCATCCGTATGCACAGCATCCTGAAAAAAGAAGAAGAAACCGCCGATATGATACAGAAATTGGCCATAATGGTGCGCCAAAACGTGGATTGGTCCTCGGATTCCAATACCATTAAGCGTGAGCTGGCGTTTGTTGAAGCGTACCTGTCCTTGCAAAAATATCGCTTCGGGGAGCGCCTTTCGTATCAAATCAATGCGCAGGAAGATTGCCAGAACATTCTAGTTCCGAAATTGACCATTACCACCTTTGTGGAAAATGCCTGTGTGCACGGTATTGAAGCAAAATCTTTTCCCGGTTGGATTTTTGTACGCGTGTATACAGAAAACGATGCGCTTTGCATGGAAATTGAAGATACCGGTGGCGGTATGGACGAGGCCGAGGTAGAACGTATTCAAGACCGGATGCGCAACGCCAGCCTGAAAATGTTAAAAGAAAAAGGACGCGTAGGCATGGTGAACACCTGCCTGCGCATCCGCATGATGACGGAGGATACTGCACAGTTCTCGGTGGAAAGCGAGCCGGGCATCGGAACACTTGTTTCGATTCGGTTTCCTCTAAACAAAGCAATAAGGGCGGAGTGACATGTTAAAAGTTATTATCGTAGATGATGAGCAGTTTATTGCGCAAGGTTTGCAGGCGCTGATTGACTGGAACGCCGCAGGCTATGAAGTGGCTGCCGTTTTGTCCGACGGACAGGAGGCTTTGGAGTACATAAAAAAGTTACCCGTTGACCTTGTCATCACCGACGTTATGATGCCAAAAATGACCGGACTTGAATTACTGGAAACTGTTCGCCGGGAGAATCTTTCCAACGCCGGTTTCGTGATTCTGAGCGGATACAGTGAGTTTTCCTATGCTCAAAAAGCGCTGCGCTACGGGTGTATCGACTATCTTCTCAAACCGGTGGAAAAGCAAGATCTGTTATCCATTCTCAGCAAATACAATAACATCTCGCAAAACAGCAAAATGGAGGAGCAGTACGAACTGGCCTATCAGGCCCGGTGTTTGATCTCGTTGCTGTTCGGCAAATATGATCCCAACGGCGTGGATTATCTGCATAGGCATCTGGATTTTTCGGACGGCGTTCGTTACATTGAAATTTCCGCTTGCCATTCTTCGGACGGCGAAGATGACGATGATGAGAACCACTTCCGTATGGTGCAGCGTGACCTGTACCAAAGCTGTGTGCAAATTTTAGGCGAGGACCGGAGCCGGTGTTTCTGTGACGCTTCGTTGGATCGCGTTGGGTATGGGATTGCTTTTGTTTACAGCGGTGCGCTTGCCCGAAATGCCGGCTGTTCTGAAACACAGTATATCCAGGATTTTTATAAGAAATTGGGTGTTTCGACACAACACGAATTGCGATTTCTGGTTGGCAAAAAAGTGGACGATATCACCACTGTTTCTGAATCGTATGATACCGTCTGCGGCCTGAAAAACCTTTGCGCCTTCCGCCAGCCAAAATCGATCTATTATTACGAGGAAGAGTTATCGGTTCCGCAAGAAAGAGCCGTTTTGTGCAAAGATACCCTGGATCAGTTGATTACCGCCATTGAACTGAATGAGCAGGAACGCATCGGCTCCGAAATAGACCATTTGTTTGCCGAAATGCAGCAGCGTGGCGTACATGACAAAGATATCAACCTGAACTTAAATTATCTTTTGTTCCGGCTTATGCATCTTGCATCCAATTTGGACAACGAAGCCAACCAGAAGGAAATGCTGCAATTTATCAGCGCGCAGTCTTTCCGGGAAGGAATTTCCCGCGGGAGCCGACAGCATCTGTTCCGCTTTGCACGCGAGTATGCAGACTACCTTTCCCTTCTGCGAAAAAATATCTCCATCGATATTTTGGATTCTATCGACAAGGAAATCCAGGAACACTACTCGGAAAACCTGACGTTGCAGGGCTTGGGCAAAAAATACTATATCAACAGTGCATACTTAGGGCAAATCTTCCGCAAAAAATACGGACAGTCCTTTAAAAACTATTTGTGTTCTTACCGTATTAACGAAGCGTGCCGCCAGCTATTGTACACAAACAAGCAGATCGGCCGCATTGCCGAAGATGTGGGCTATAAAGATGTGGATTATTTCCTTTGCAAATTTATCGAGCTGAAAGGCTGTACGCCTTCCCATTTTCGGAAGAGCAAAACCGAGAAACCACATTCTGAATTTCCCGGGAAATAATTCACACCAGAATAATCATACACTTGCTTTTCGTTTTTTTCATTCTTAAAAAACAACGATAAGCCAAACAAAAGTGCAGGCATGTTGCCTTCCAAAATACTTCAAGGATGGGGGACTGCCTGTCTTTTTTGTATCATTGTTTCGCTGTTTAGCGCGATTTCCTCTTCCGTTGAATTTGCAAAGCTATAATTTTCAGGGGTTTTTACTGGAATTTGTCGGTTGTGTAAAACATTTTTGGTATATATACTTAAATCAGGGAAACCCGCAAGGGCGGAAAATCTATCTACAGGAGGCCAATTATGAAAGTAAAATTGTGGCGCCGCGCATTTGCGGCAAGTATGTCCGCGGTCATGCTGCTGGGCTTAACGGCATGTGGCGGCTCTAATGAATCGTCCGATGGGATCAAAACATTTACGATGTTTACCGCAATGCCCGGTTCCGAAATCAATGATGACAACGATGTTATGAACATCATTGCCGAAAAGACCGGTGCCAAACTGAAAGAGACCTGGCTGACCGGCCAGACCGACGCAGAAGCCATCGGCACAATCATCGCGGGCGGTGAGTATCCGGACTTCATCAATGGCGGCGATGCCATGATGTCTCTTTACGATGCAGGCGTCCTGGTGCCTTGGGATGATTACCTGGAAAAGTATCCCAACCTGAAAGAGATGTATACCGACGAAGAGTGGGACAACTTCCGCCAGGCGGACGGCAAAATCTATTGGGCCAACGTATTCCAGAACACCTATGGCGAAGATCGTGCCACCACCCATAACGATGAAGCCTTCTGGATTCAGGCGCGTGTTCTGGAATGGGCCGGTTACCCCGAAATCAAAACCCTGGACCAGTATTTCGATCTGCTGGAAAGCTATGCCGATGCCAACCCCACCATGGCAAACGGTACCAAGAACATTCCCTACACGGCACTTTGCGAAGACTGGCGCTATTTCTGCATCGAGAATGCACCCCAGTTCCTTGATGGGTATCCCAACGACGGCTCTGTCATTGTAGACAAGGATACGATGCAGGTGGTTGACTACAATACCACGCCTACTGCCAAGAGGTATTTCCAGAAATTGAACGAAGAATACCAGAAAGGCTACGTGGACGTAGAATTCGCCACCCAGACCTACGATGAATACATCGCCAAGCTTTCCACCGGCGCTGTGCTGGGCATGTGCGACCAGTGGTGGGACTTCGCGAACAATGTCAATGATGTTTTCAAACAGCAGGGTTTGGACGAGCAGGGCTGCAACTACGTTCCGCTGGGCCTGACCATTGACGAAGGAATGGAAAACCGCTGGCACACCTATGCCGATACCCTGAACAATTCCAGCGGCGTGGCCGTTACCACCAGCTGCTCCGATATTGACGCTGCATTTAAGTTTATGAACGATCTGCTGGATCAGGAAATCCACGATCTTCGCTTCTGGGGCGTTGAAGGTGAGGATTACCTGGTTGATGAAAACGGCCTGTATTACCGCACCGATGAAATGCGGACGAAATGCGCGGATCCCACCTACAAGGCCTCTCACCTGTGCAGCTATTCCTACATGCCGCAGTGGCTGGGCACCAGCCGGGACGGCAAGAACGCCATGAAGCCCGAGCAGCAGACAAGCGAATTCCTGGACGGCCTGTCCACCCCCCTGCAGAAAGTGTTTGCTGCCTACGGCGTAGACAGCTACGTCGATATGATCGGTTCTGTGAAAGAAGAACAGGGCCCCTGGTTCCCGATGTATTCTTACTCCGGTTCAATGACTACCGCAACCCCCGGTGGTGTTGCCTGGGTCAAGATGGGCGAAGTCAAACACGAATGGCTGCCCAAAGTTGTTATGGCGCCTGATTTTGAAAGCACCTGGAATCAATACATGACTGCGTACAACGCAGCCAATCCGCAGGATTTCTTGGCAGAAATGCAAACTGAGCTTGAGCGCCGTGCCGGTCTTTGATGCCCGTTATTGCAGGCGACATAGACGTTGACACATACAAGTGGCCACGGTTGCACGGTGTAGCTGTGGCCACTTTTTTATGAAATGCATTCAACCCGCAAGCTCCTTAAACGTTAGTTTGCAACACATGATTCGCCATACACGTTCCTTAGGAGGACTCTCCAATGAAAAATCCATCAAAGCGTATTACATGGAAAGAGATTTCACGCCAGAAATTTCTGATGGTCTGTGCGGCTATCTTTTTTGTATACGGCATCGTATTTTATTATGTTCCACTGGCAGGCTGGGTAATGGCCTTTCAGGACTACAAACCCAAAGACGGCCTCTTCGGATCTAAATTCGTAGGACTGGAAAAGTTTAAATTCCTGTTCTCTGACGACGTCTTTTTGCGTGATATCCGTAACACTCTGGCCATGGGCGTTCTCAATCTGGTGACCACCTTTTTAATGGCCATTATCTTCGCCATCCTGCTGAACGAAGTACGCAACATGTTCGGCAAAAAGCTTGTTCAAACGGTTTCCTATCTGCCCCACTTCCTTTCCTGGATCGTTGTCACCGGTATTCTGCACGATGCGCTGTCTTCCACCGGTATCATCAATGAGATGCTGGTGAACCTGGGCATTCTGAATTCGCCCATCAACTTCTTCGCCAATCCGGGTTATTTTTGGCCAATCGTTGCATTTGCCAATGTTTGGAAGGAAACCGGCTGGAATGCCATTGTCTACCTGGCCGCCATTACCTCCATCGATCCCAGCCTGTATGAGGCAGCCACTTTGGATGGTGCCGGCCGGTGGGGCAAAATCTGGCACGTCACGCTTCCTGGCATCAAGTCCACCATTATGATTCTGCTGATCATGAATATTGGCAACGTATTGAATGCAGGCTTTGAAGTCCAGTATCTGCTTGGCAACGGCCTGGTCAAGAGTGTTTCGGAAACCATTGATATCTACACCTTGACTTGGGGCATCAGCCAGAACGATTATTCTTTGGGTACTGCAGCCGGTATCTTCAAGAGCGTCGTTGCAATTATTCTGATTCTCGGCGCAAACTGGATTGCCAAACGTGCCGGTGAAGACAGATTGTTCTAAGGGGAGGGTACACATGAAAATCAAATCATCCACCATGGACAAAGTCTTTGTTACCTTCAATACCATTTTCCTGGTTTTGTTCGTCACCATTACGCTGTATCCTGTTCTGAACACGGTGGCGCTTTCTTTCAACGACGGTATCGACGCCGTACGCGGTGGCATCCATCTGTGGCCGCGCATCTTTACGCTCTCGAACTATAAAACGGTTCTGCATCAGCAGAACATTCTCACCGGTGCAGTGGTTTCGGTGGCCAGAACTGTGTTGGGAACCATCTTCTCCCTGGTAACGAACGCACTTTTGGCCTACATCATCAGCCGCAAACGCTTTTTGTTCCGTTCCCAGCTGTCTTTGTTCTGGGTCATCACCATGTACGTGAACGGCGGTATGATCCCCACCTTGGTTTTGTACCGCAACATGAACCTGACCAACTCTTTCTGGGTATACGTCATTCCGGGCATGGTCAGCGCATTTAACGTTCTGGTTATGCGCACTTTCATGGAAGGTCTGCCCAGCGCGCTGGAAGAATCCGCCATGATTGACGGTGCCAACGATTTCACCATCTTTACTCGTATCATCTCGCCCCTGTGCAAGCCGGTGTATGCCACCGTCGCCCTGTTCGTAGCTGTCGGACAGTGGAACTCCTGGTTCGATGCTATGTTGTACAACCGGATGAACACCCAGTATACGACCCTGCAATATGAGTTGATGAAGCTTCTTTCCTCTGTCATGCAGCAAAGCGGCAGTGCCACCACCGGCGGCAACACCGCTACCGCAGCCGTCACGCCGGTTACCGTGCGTTCCGCCGCTACTGTGGTGACAATGCTTCCCATCATTCTGCTTTATCCCTTCCTGCAAAGATACTTTGTATCCGGCATGACCATTGGCAGTGTTAAAGAGTAAAATTCTTTTCCTGCCATCCGCCCCTGTTTTCCAGTGCCTGTAATCCGAAAAGTCAGTTCGGCGGCACCATCTAATAGTTATGGCCGTTGCATCTGTTTTTCCTCTTGGATGCAGCGGCCATAACTCTATATTTTTGCATGCAGAATATCACCCCTTTATACCTGGAGGTTTTCTATGCTTTCCGTTAAAAATCCTATCATGACAGGCTTCTTTCCCGACCCTTCGATTTGCCGGGTAGGGAACAAATTCTATACGGTTCATTCGACATTTGCGTATTTTCCCGGCGTGCCGGTTTTTGAGAGCGAAGATCTCGTCCACTGGAATTTGATCAGCAATGTGCTCGATCGTGATTCTCAGGTTCCTTTGTCCGGCTGTCAGCATTCCCAGGGGATTTTTGCCCCTACCATTCGTTACCATAAGGGCACCTGGTATATGATTACCACCAACGTGTCCGACCAAGGAAATTTTATCGTCACTGCAAAAGATCCGCGCGGCCCCTGGTCCGAGCCTTACTATTTGGGTGAGTCTACCGGCGGCATTGATCCCAGTCTCTTTTTTGACGATGACGGTACCTGCTATTATATCGGCCAACGGCCGCGTTCTGCCGGGTACCGCTACAATGGCGACTGCGAAATTTGGATTCAAACTCTGGATCTGGACACGATGAAGTTAAAGCCCGATGCCACCATTGTACTTACCGGATTCCAGCGCAAAGCCATTTGGCCGGAGGGACCTCACCTGTACAAAAAGGACGGTTACTATTACATTTTGCATGCGGAAAGCGGTACTTCCATCCACCACAGCGTCATGATCGCGCGCAGCAAAAATGTGTTTGGTCCCTACGAGTACTGCCCCTGCAACCCCATTCTGACGCATCGCCATTTGGGAGCCCAATATCCTGTTACCTGCGTCGGTCATGCCGACTTAGTGGATGACGGAAACGGCAACTGGTATATGGTTGTATTGGCTTGCCGGCCGAACCAGGGGTACACGTTGTTGGGGCGTGAAACCTTTTTGGCAAAGGTCACCTGGGAAGATGGTTGGCCGGTTGTAAATGCGGGGGTCGGTCATCTTGAAGAAGTAGTCACGCTGCCTTACGAGGGGCAGTCTTCTGACGACGTACCCCAATGTAAAACCTATACGTTTGATACACCTTCTCTGCCGCTGGAATTGCTGACTTTGCGCAATCACCGCGATCACGAACTGGAACTGCATGCAGAAGAGCATATTGTTCGTCTTTTCCATCGTTGCGACAGCTTGAAGGATTGCGGTGAGCCTGCATACCTCGCGCTGCGTCAGCAACACTGGAATTGCGAATTTGAAACCAGCTTTATCCCGCATTTCTGCAAAGAGAGTGATTGCGCCGGTATTGCCATGGTTCAAAGCAACGAAAACCATCTGCGGGCAGAGTGCTATCCCCAGGATTCGGGGGTCAAACTTGTTGTTTCTCTTTGCAAAGATGGTAAAGACAGCTGTTTGGCGCAAATGGATCTGCCGGCTGCACTCCCCATTAAACTGAAGTTGCGCGTAGAAGGGCTTGTGGCCAGTGTTCTTTACCAAAGCAATAGTGAATGGAAACCGGTTATCTCCGACATTGATCTGCGCTCTTTAAGCACGGAACATGCCGGCGGTTTTGTCGGCTGTACACTGGGGTTATACGCTTCCGGCAATGGAGAGGACGCTGGTGGTTATTCTGATTTTGAAAGAATGACCTATCGCGAACTTCCCACAAATTAATCCTTCACGAATCATTCGGTAGCGGCTGCCAAATGGGGAGAGAATGTCCAGCCGGCGAGGAGCCCGCCCACAAATAAAAAGCCATACGAATCCGCGAAAAGCCCAGCGGATGTGGGTGTTTGGAAACCGAATCTCCCGGATCGATACCTGCGTAACCCGTCCATACTCTTCCCTATCGCAAATACAAAAAGCAGACCCGTGGACTCACGGGTCTGCTTTTTGTATGCACGATTCATTTACAAAACGAAACGCTTGATTGCTCCGCAACACAATAGGCTTATAGTTTTCAACTCATCTTTTTCAAAGTTGTACAAAGACGTCGGTATTTTCTCCGGTCAATCCAATATACCTTGCATGGGAATACGATGCATTGCGTGATGCCTGGAGGGCTGTGTAACGTTGTTTTTGCTTCTTGTAAACTTCTTTATCATCTGGCGCTGAAACGTGCTGTATGGTGCCTTAAAATCGATCCTGTGGCATGGCCGGAATTGATTCGAGAAGAAATGTTTATGGTTACACAGTTCAGACATAAACGTCTGATGGGCAAACTGTTCATCCTGCATGGCGATCATGGCGATTCGCATTTCGTCGGAATTCTGGTCGATGACATTGCGGAGATTGCCAAGACGTTCCTTCAGACTGAACCCACTGGCAGAGACCCCGATAATCTTCTGAGATGGATCATCTCGCACTTTTTGAGCAATGTTTTTGCTGGTGTTCCCAACGAAAATAAAATCCGCAGAAAAGGCTGCACGCAACGATCCAGGTAATAGGATTGGTTAGACAAATACACCAGAAACCAAAAGGTTGAAGCAGAAAATGAATGCACAAAAAACGGCAAAGAAGCTCGGCCACGCCACCAATTATGGTGATAAGGCCGTTCCCGAGCCCAACCAAAGCATTGCGGAACAGAAAAATCCATGCCAAAAATAAAAGGAACCACACGCTTGTGTAGAGATATTGCAGTGCATAATGTACCATTTCGGGCGAGGGATCACTCAAAAATATCCGCAGAATGGCTTTGGAGGCAATTCCATACAAAGCCATACCCAGAATTGCAGCACCAAGGGAAAGGAGCATCGTGCTGCGTACACCAGCAAAAATGCGTTTTGTTTTCCTGGCTCCTATGTTTTGTGCGCAATACGTAGAAATGCCCGAGCCCAGTGCGATCATAGGTTGCATCACCAAGGATTCAAGCTTAGAAGCGGCAGTATAGGCCGCCATTACGGAAGAACCGAATTGATTGATGCCGCTCTGCAGAATCATAATTCCAAACGCAGTAACGGTTTGGTTTAAAGCCATGGGAATGCCGCTTTGTATCATACACAGAATCCGATAAGGATCGGGGTACAGATCGCGGATACTGAGACGTAGATTGTTGTAGTTGTGAAACATGTACCAAAAGCATAGCAGTGCAGAAATTCCCTGTGACAACACCGTTGCCCAAGCGGCGCCTGCAGTTCCCATATGTAGTGTCGCGATAAAAAATATATCCAAAACAATATTCAAGAATGACGACAAAATGAGGAAATATAAAGGTGTGCGGCTGTCACCCAAAGAGCGAAGGATACTGGCTGCAATATTGTAGGCCATCGTACACAGGATACCGCCAAAGATGACGCGAAGATATTCGTGTGCGTAGAGGAGTACGTTCGAAGGGGTGTGCAACGCTAACAGAATCTGGCGGCTAAAAGAAACGGTAGGAATAGTAAGGATAACTGAAAACACCACTGTGAGCAAGAGTGCTGTGCCAACTACCTTCTTTAGTTCGTTCAGACGGTGCCCGCCAAATGCCTGTGAGACTAAAATACCGCAGCCCTGGGTAAGGCCGGAAGCAAAGCCAATTACAAGATATACAGTGCTTCCGGTCGCCCCCACGGCAGCAAGAGCGTCTTCACCCAAAAATTGCCCGACAATGATCGTATCGGCCATGTTATATATTTGCTGGAATAGGGTTCCAAGCAAGACGGGTACGGAGAAAAAGAAGATGGTTTTGGTGGGGCTGCCTACGGTCATATCTTTTGTCTTGTTCATGGCGTAATCCTCGGATCAATCCCAAACTCTGTGTGATCCACATTCAGGGTGCGAATAGAGCAAAAATTATTCGAGGCGGCATCAAGCTTGTCCGGCTGCCGTCTCGTTGGCATCATAACACCGAGGGGGGTGGATGTCAAGGGGGGAAAATATAGTTCATTTCACCCTTGACTTCTGACCCCGACAGCATTATTGAGCATTGATGATTTGGTACGAACCAACACCAGAAATCACTCCTTTTAGGCTACGCTTTGGCCCACAATAAAGCTCCCAACTGCTAGGCAGCCAGATTTTTCGTTCTGGGTCAAATTGTTTTGAAACAAAAAAGAGAAGGCTTGCGCCTTCCCTTTACAACTGCATATTAGCATGCAACAAGTCTACACCAACACCTTTACACAAATAACCTGCCTTTGCGTTTTTATTTTAGCAGTTTACTTGATGTAGATTAAGTACAAGTTTTTGAAGTCAAGAATTACTTCGGTCTTTTCGTCGTCGTAAGGAGAAACATCGAAGCCATCTACGATTTTCAAAAGTTCTTGTAACAGCTTGTGTTTTGATTCATCATTCTAGGTGCTGAAATAACTGGAAAAGGCGCAAGGGCAAAGTATATTCCAATGGACAGAGTATAACACATCACAAAAACGCACGCGTACGATTCTTAACGCGCGCGTGTTTTTTGACGCGTTCTATGTGTGCTATGCCTCTTGACAACCATCTGACCACTCTTTTCTCCCTAGCCGGTTTTATTTGCCGTTTTTCACGCTCCAACGTTTTATTGCAACCACCATAACCAGCGCCGGAAGTTGTGCACACCACACAATTTCCGGCGCTGGTTCATTGTATTTTCCTGGCTGTCACAGTTTTCCCTTCTCGGCAGCCTGCAAAACACCGTCCAGCTTGGCGGATTTTAGTTCCGATTTTCATGATGCAGCGCTGCCTCCATTTTGTAGACACATTCGAAGCCCTGATATACTATATTCGCTGGTATAAACTAAAAAAAGGAGGCCCGACACTAAGTGTCGATTCTCCCAATATAGATCAACATAAGAAAAGCGCCCTGCTTTGCAGCAAGGCGCTTTCTGGTGCACCATCGGGGACTCTCCCGCGCTCTAAAAACGCCCCACTGGGGCGTTTTTGCCCGCCGGACCGGCGGCGGGCCCGAGCTGTTCTCGTCACCCGATGGTGCACCAGATTGAACCTTCTTTGAAAGATTGCAATAAAAAACGCGCTGCAATTTCTTGCAACGCGTACTTTGGTGCACCATCGGGGACTCGAACCCAGGACCCACTGATTAAGAGATATGGTATCCTTGTTCCCTATCTTTCCACAACTTTGCAAATCGTTGATTTTACGCGATTTTAATAGGATAATTTAGGGCTTTGCTCCCCCTCGTGCCTTAATTTGCCCTATCTTTCCGCGTCATACTTGAGCAGAACTTGAGCAAGATTCCTTGAGCATATTCTCCAAACTTGCTTGTACTCGTCCAATCGCTTCCATCTGGGTGCTATCAAATACCTTGGCATAGATGTTCAGCGTTGTCGAAACATTCGCATGGCGCAGAATCGTCTGCACCGTTTTGGGGTCTGCGTGTGTCCGAATCAACAGCGTTGCACACAGGTGCCGCAGCGAGTGTACCGTGACATGCGGCAAGCCGTTGCGTTCCGTCAGCTTATCCAGCCATTCATTGATTGTGCTCGGATTTAGCGGCGTGCCATCATCTCCAACGAACAGACATTCCCACTCGCCGCGCCATGCGCCACCATACATTGCCTTGTGCTCGTTCCACCACTGGCGGTATTCCGCAAGAACTTCTGCCAGCATAGGCGACAACGGCAAGTCCGCTTTGCTTTCCTTGGTTTTCAGTTTGCCAAGAATAAGCCCCTCGCCACTCTTTTCTTTGAGCTGCTGCGCCACATGTACAATGCCCTTGCCTAAATCCACGCTGCCCCACGTCAAGCCACACAGTTCACCCTTGCGCAATCCCAGATAAATCAGAATCAGCAGCGCCGTTTTGACGCGAATATCCTTCTCGCGCATGACGGCGCGAATGAAACGAGCGCTTTCTTCCTCGGAAAACACATAGATTTCCGCGTCAATTTTCGGCGCACGAACGGCGTCAATCGGGTTATCGGTCAGCAGCTTGTGCTTTTCCGCGTAGTGGCAGACCGCGCGCAAAAAGCGATGCACGCCATTGATGGTCGTGCTGGAATAGGGTGATTTCCGCACTTCCAGCTTGAACGCTTTATCCACAGCGCATTGCAGCACCTTTGCCATTTTATCCGCACTTTCCAGCGATACGCGGCAGCCCTTGCAGGCAATCTGCACCGTGTCAATGCACAAGCCCGCCTTTTCCGCAAGTACCTTGTAGGTCATGCCCTTTTCTTTGCGGATTTTATCAAGCTCCGTTGCCGTCACACAGTACGTCCGCTTGGCGTCCGGTTCCCGCATGTCGGCATAGATACGCTCGATTTGATAGGCTTTCAGTGCCGAAATCGGCATATTGCCGATATCGTCCTCCACAACGCGCAGCATATACTCGTACCACTCTTTTGTCTTGTACTCCATTTCCGTGTTGCGAATATACTCGCGCGCCACATCGGACAGCTTCGTTCTGGCATCAAGCGCAGCGCGTCCCTGCTTCACTTCGTTTTCAAAAATTACCGCCTGCCGTTTTGCTTCTTTTTCAGCGGCCTTTGCGGTCATCCCTGCGGGCGGCTGCCACGTTTTGGAGCGTGTCCGCTGTTTTCCATCGGCGCTCTGGCTCAAGAACACCCGGAACTGGTATACCGTTGTTCCTTCGCTTTTCGTGCGTTTTGTAATATTCATGTTATTCTCCTAATAATAAGCGCCCGTCCTGACACCAGAACGGGCGCTGCGTAAATTATGCGCTGACAGTCAGATAGTCCATCAGATTCTGCCAAGATACCAAAATTTTACGCCCGGTGCGGACGGCAGGGAGCTTCTGCTCCTCTACCCAACGGCGCAGGGTCTTTTCCCCCACGGGAATGCCCTCCTCCCGGCAGCGCGCGGCAGTGTTGCGGATGGTTGCAATATCAGCGTATTTCTTGTTGGTGTTTTTCATGGTAGATACCTCCTAATATAGATAGTGAGATACCACCACATCGCAGCGGCTGTGCCCCATCTGCTGGGATACCGCCAGTAAGATACCTTTATCGTAGGCTTGCCCTTTGCGTTCCGCTCTGCAATAGTACATGTTCCCCGTTGCTGTACCCCGTTCCGCAAAATAGCGGTACAGGTCTTGCGCGTACTGTGCTCGCAGATAATGCAGCGGCATATCCTTGGGCAGCGCCGTCAGCGGCAGCAGGTATTTGCTATTGCTGGGCTTTGCACTGTACTTGGCGAAGATTTTCCGCACACGGTCTGCATAGTCGGGCAGTACAAGCGCGTCGCGCTCTTTTCCACCCTTCTCACGCAGGTGCACACGCAGGTTTCCTTCCGTATCTGTTCGCAAACCGTCCGCCGTCAAGCCCCGCAAGCCGCCCCGCCGGGCACCACAAGCACGCGCCAATAAGCGGGCGTCCTCGTGGTGTTCGGCGTGGTAGCGGTCATTGCTTGCGCTTAGTGTTCGCCCCCGCGTTATATCGGCGCGGTGGCGTATCGGCAGGCTTTCGACCCCGAACAGTTCTTGATAAGGCTGCGCGTACACGGCGCACAGTGCATAAACCCTCGTGCGTATCGTCCACGCTGACAGGTTCCGTGCTATCATGTCCGCGTAATAGGCTGGCAAATGCTCCTTGCATTCGGCAAGGTTGCGGCAGCCGTATCGCTCGGCAATCCAGCACAGCGCTGTCTTGGCTTGTCTTGCATAGGTCGTTAGCGATGTGGTAGCGTATAGCCCCGTGATGGTCTTGTACGCGGTATGGTTATCCTGCGCTGCTTTGCGCGCGGCCTGTTTGTCTTTGTGCTTGCTCTGGCCGCGTTTATCACGCAGTGCTAGTGCCTCGTGCACCTCATGGGTCAGGCGCTTTTGCACACGATGGGAAATCATACCGGGTACACCTCATTTTTCGCGGGGGCTAAGGCTACCCACCACTCTTGACCGTATCACCCCACGGCACGGGCCTGTAAGGTTTAGGACAAGCCAAGGACGATTGCACGCTCGTCCAAGGAAAGCGCGCCCGAACCGTTCGGGCAAGGATGCTGTATCTGCTGCCTTAATGCAGATACTGCGATACATAAAATTGCGTCAATGCGTTACAATGTACTTACCAGCAGTGCGTACTGCCGGGCTGTCGGGCTGCAATATTTCTTGCGGGTCGCCACGCACCGTGCCAACGTACTGGCGGCGGCGCTGTGGGCAGACCCGATTGCAAGCTCCAATGTTACGGGGTACGGTATCGCCGCAAGGCGGTGCCGTATTTCTGTGATTTTGCGCCTGCTGCCCTTGGGCGGGCATTCCTGCCGTAAAGCTGCAAGCGCTGTCGGGCTATCCATACATAACATGGCTTCATCCATGCCGTGCAGGTAGCACAACCCCTGCACGGCCAGTTTGACCGCCTGCAAGGATAACCCCTTGTTTGTTTTTACTTTCTGGGCCATGGCTTTCACCAACCGCCCGTTTTCATCTATCACCACATATGCGGTTGCTGCTGCCCCCGTTATGCGGTCCTGATATTCACCAACGTACACCCGGCAGGTCATGCTTTTGCCACCGCCTGCCGCTTATAATTTTTTCGCTGGACGTTTTGTTTGCGCGCCAGTATTTCATCTGCTTCTTGCTCCGCTGCCGCCGCAGCAGCTCTGACTGCGGCAAGCATTGTTGTTACTTCCTGTTCCGTTAATTCCATCTGCTCAATGTGGTAATATTCGCCGCAGGAGCAGATATGCCCTTCTGCATCCCGTTCCCCTAAAGTGCAAGTAATCGAGAACATCGCTCGATGCTCCGCCGTTGGTGTTACCAACAGCGTCCGCACATAGCCATAACCATCTTTGCGGTATCCCTTTTCCGCACACTTTTCAGGGCTGATAATATCTACCGCGGTCAGTGTTACATTTCCTTGTGGTACATCCTGTTCCATTGCCATCAATCGGTCATTTTTAACTTTGCAGCATAATTTTTTAACCTTATCTCCATCTGCAATATGCTGCAATCTAATCATCACCGCCCCTGCAAGATAGGCAGGCAGCACATATAGTGTGCTATCATTGCGGCTGACAGTAAAGATGGGCTTTGCGTGGGGTGCGGCCTGTGACTCTTTGTAGTTCGTTTTCATTGTTTTTGCTCCTTACGTTTGTTATTATTTTTATGAAATAAAAAAGCGCAAGCCAAACAGACGCACATTTCGGTGCGTTTATTCAGCCTGCGCTTTTATACCGCAGGGTACACCTTGCACAGAGTATGGCAAGGCATAGTTGTATCAATAAATTTGGTGGTTATGCCTTTACAGCATAATTGTTAATCGTTCGGCTTGCGCCGTTTATGTTATCTATCTACATTTTTTATTGTATGCTGTTCGCACAGCCCGTCAAGGATAATATCAAAAAAATTTTATTTTTTTATCCATTATTTTTTCATCCTATCATCGCAGTAAATCAAAAAATGGCTGTCTGATATCAGACAGCCACTTCACTTTTTTCAAAAAATTCCAGCTATATTTTAACTGATAATAATTCCTATACAGCAACGAAAAGTTAGAGACAATCGCCTTCAGGAGGACATGCATTATCAGTAGGAGTGGAAATTACAGGGCCACCCCATTCCCAACCATCGCTGCCATTAGGCTTGTTTTCCGTACTGCCGCTATCCCCACCACTCGGCTGAGACGGTTCCGGGTTGCTCGGCTGAGGGTCAGGCTGCGCAGGAGCCGGGGCAGCAGGCTCCGGATTGCTGGGCTGTACCGGCGTAGCGGGAGCAGACGGCGTAACGGGTGTAGGATTAGTCGGCGTCACAGCAGCAGAACTGTTGCTGGAACTGCTGCTTTTATAAGTCTTGTTGCTGGTCGTGACCTTCTTCGGCTGCTCAACCGTCACTTCGTAGTTGGCACTCTCCTCACCGGCAGTTGCGGTGATGGTTGCATTCCCGGAGGAAACGGCAGTTACCTTCCCATTGGAATCGACGGTAGCGACCTTCTCGTTGCTGGACGACCACTCGATGGTAGTTTCGGCGGCAACCTCTTCGGGAGCGACCGTTGCCTTAATGGTGTGAGAGTTACCAACCGTCAACTTGCCTTCGTTGGAATCGAGCGTGATGCTTTCAACCTCATAGAATGCTTTCACATGAGTCGTCTTCTCGGTGACCTTTTCGCCATCCTGCATGAGGGTCGTGGTGATGTCGCATTCACCAGGCTGCAAGACCTGAACCCTGCCGTCTTTATCGACGGTGGCCACCGCCTCATCAGTAGAAGTGTAACTCACCTTCACATCGGTGGCATCAGCCGGGCTTACAGTTGCCTCGACAGTGGTTTCGTTTCCATCGTTGAGCTTGACGTCAAGGTTGTCGGGAACGGTGATGTCTTTCGCGGCCACTTTAACCGTAACCTTGCAGACAGCACTCATCTCAGAATCCGTGACGCTTGCAGTGATGTCAGCTTCACCTGCAGAGACAGCAGCCACCATGCCAGTCGCATCAACAGTCGCGACACTCTCATCGGAAGAAGTCCATTCGACCGTCAGCTTACTTGCTGCTTTAGCGAGCTTTTCGTCAGTTTCAGCGCTTTCACCGGTTGCAGCAGTCTCAGGAGTCACGGCCGGAGCATCGTCGGTGCCGTACACAACAGGCAGGGTAATACTTTCACCCTTCTCCACCATCGCAGACTCCGGAACCGCGATGTTCGTGATTTTCACGCCGCACCCTACCAGGCTGAGCGCCATCGCAGCGGCTGCTACCACTGCTAAAATGATAGTCTTACGTTTCATATTCATTTCTCCTTTACATCCCGGCGTCTAGTGCCGGGGCCACATAAACTAATAGGTTCGACGTCAGCCCTACGCAGCTTTGTATTTCGTCATCGACGAGGCTGTGGACTCTTTTGCCGCCTATCCTTCTGTACAATTGCATAATACCATCTATGTGGTAATCACACAATACGAACCCCGAAAAGTTCACAGATTGTTAATGCGGTCTATCGAATACCTTTATTTTACCGACAGTGTTTTGAATTGTCAATTTCATGATTAACAAAAAGCAACAAATACTTTTATTGATTATGACGAAATAAAACAACGTCCGATATAATACCAAATAAATCCATAGAGGTTCATAGAGGGACGGTTCTTCATGCAAAAAAAGAAAGCGTACAGACCGGTATAGCCTATACGCTATTGCGATATTTGAGATATAACTTTCTTGGATTGCTTTACACGTTCTGAGCTTACGAGGCGTGAACATCAGTCAAAGCCCGTTTTACTCACTCTCATCCTTTTGGATAGTATCATAGCCCGGGATTGGAAACGGAGAAATCCCGGCACTTTTGGACAATTCTTCAACAAATCGCTGCATATCTTCATATGCCAATGGGATAGCAGTGTTTTTGACATCTTGCATAGCATCTTCGCGATTTTTCCATTTTTCGCCAGACTCATTTTGGAATGTGCTTTCTCTGCACACTTCAAAAGCAACATTCCCAGAGTCTGTAGAGACAGAAATTTTAATTCTAACTTTTACGGTTGACGGTTCCACAACACAACGCAGTTTGGGCTTTGTAAACAGTTTGAAGGCTATCTGCATATTTTTCGAGTCGATTTGGATGCGAAGTCAAATATATATTGTCTGGCAATCTGTCATATTTCGTTAACTCAGATACTGTCTTTTTTTCGAACTTTTCACTCTCGTTTTCCCAATCGATTGTAAAGACATATACAACTGTGGAAGCATCAAAAGTATCAGCCGGAGTAACTTCATTTTTTACCATCTTCAAAAGTTAAAGAATACTTAACGGATATATAGCCCATTTCTCATATGTGCGAAATTCGGTACAATTACAAAAGTAGCGATTTCCTTCCTCGTCCAGGCACGCACACAGCAATGGAATCTCATCATATTCCAGAAAAGTCTGTTCAATTATTAAGTCTTGCTTAAAATAAGACTTGAACTTTGTCCCTTCGAACAACAGTTCTCCTTTGTAACTCATACTTTCTCGCCTTCTTTCTCGAAAGAACAGATAGAAAAATTAGTGAGAACTTCAGAATTAACGTCAATATCAGAATAAATCCACCAATCAACATGTGAGCTTTCTGTTTCTGGCTCTCTATCCACCGTCCTTTGACTGTAACCTGAAGTTTGTGTAATTACGCCTTTACAGATTTTCGCAAATGGCGGATTTTTCATTGAATATTGAATTGTATATGCAACGTCATCGAGTTCCGCAAAGCAGGAAGTCGAATATGTCCCCAAGTGCTGTAACTTCCTTTTAGTAAGTGTTTTGTGTCTTCTCCTATAGTTAATATACGTTGACTCAAAGTTGAAGGCGTTCAGCTTACCATCATATAGTATTCTGTATACGGGAGTGATTGTTTGCGTTTTAGCACCAGCAGCAATTAGTTTTTCCTCAAACCCATCTGGATAATCACTTGGATAATGTGCATTCATTGTTATTCATCCTGTCTATATTTGCTATAAATATAGTACCATATATTTGTAGAGTTTTCAACCAACCGTAATGTATAAACAACATAAAGACATAATTTTAGCAAAGAAATTCGAGCTTCTTTTTTTCAAAAACAGTATTGCCTTTGCTTTGCACGAATCATACACTAGAATTATACCAAAAGTAAGTCCTTTCGAAGTGCTATATTCGAGGCAAGCGTCATATGTTGGCGTCGTTCGGTAGGCTATTGATACTTTTCAGAGCAGGTTCATTGTCAAAGATGAGCCTGCTCTTTTTCTCTGCTCGTTTCAGCTAGATTAACATTTGATTTTCGTGCGTCTGTATGGTAAAATAATGCTGGAAATAAATTCAGTGAAATCTGATTCAGTGTTGTTGGAGGTGTACTATGTTTATTGGCCGCGAGAAAGAGCTGGCTCTTTTGCAGGAAGATTATATCGGAAAGGCCATTATGGTTTACGGTAAGCGCCGAGTTGGAAAGACTACTCTCATTCGAAATGCACTTGAGGGATGCCAGTATCAGAAGGTATACTTTGAATGTTTGAAAGGCACGATGCAGGACAACATCAATGGCTTTGTGCAGGAGCTTGTCCGTGCCAAGGTTCTGCCTGTGCCTCTGAGCTTTAGCACGCTGCAGGATGTATTCACTTATCTCAATGCGCTGCCCCAAAAGATTGTTGTCGTCATCGATGAGTACCCCTATCTCAAATCCATGACGGACTCCGCTGCGGTTGATTCCATCTTCCAGAGCATTATCGACAACCGACTCTCTAACATCGAACTTATCCTTTCTGGTTCTCACATCGGTATTATGAAGGATGCGTTGCAGGAGAAGAACGCTCTATATGGTCGGTTTGCTGTCACAATCAAGTTAAATGAGTTGAGTTATCTGGATGCTGCCAAGTTCTATCCTGACAAAACACCCTACGACAAAGTTGGTCATTATGCCGTTTTTGGCGGTTCCCCATTTGTTAATCAAGCACTAAACCCTGAAGCCACTCTCCGAGAAAATATTATCAACACCGTTCTCAATCCTACGAGCGCAGTGTATCTGTATGCCAGCCAGCTGCTGCTTTCGGACTACTCGGTAAGCATCAATGCAGAACGTATCTTTTCTGTCATTGGAAATGGGAAGAAGCGCTATACCGAAATCGAAGATAAACTGGATGCGAGGAAGACCGGCAACCTCGCAAAGCAAATCAAGCCCCTGCTTGA
>OIBP01000295.1_pt1 | contig 23802 bp, 23 predicted proteins | sample 1581061 | NCBI WGS metagenome assembly OIBP01 (sample SAMEA3882514, study PRJEB24775) | human gut metagenome | biome: human-associated habitat; feature: intestine environment; material: feces | place: Netherlands | collected 2009/2010 | reverse complement strand
AGTTCGGCGGCCTGCTGGGCTCTGCCCCGGTGATCCCCGTGCATCCCTTCTCCAGCGCGGCCTTCATCCAGCGGGGCGGGCGGATCCCGGCCCCCATGCAGAGCCTCAAGAACTAAGAGAGGCGCTGTGGTTTCCGTCCATCCCATCAGGAGGTGTTTGCCTTGTTACAATTCGATGTGACCCACGCCCTCCCGTTCCTGCCGAAAAACTGGATGTCTTCCCGGCTGGACGGCCTGACCGAAGCCTGCAACCTACTGGAGCGAGGCAACGGCCTGGGGGGGCAGTTCACTGGTTGGGTCAAACTGCCTGAGACCTATGACCGCCAGGAGGTCCAGCGCCTGCTGCAAACCGCGCAGATCATCCGCAAGCAGTCCGATGTGCTCATCGTCATCGGCATCGGCGGGTCCTATCTGGGGGCCCGGGGCGTTATCGAGTGCCTGTGCTCCCCCAACTATAACCTGAAAAAGAAGGACACCCCCAACATCTACTTCACCGGCAACGGCCTGTCCTCCGACTACATGAGCGAGATCGTGGAGCTGCTGGACGGCGTGGACTTCTCCGTCAATGTCATCTCCAAATCCGGCACCACCACAGAGCCGGCGGTGGCGTTCCGCTTCTTCCGCGAGCTGCTGGAGAAGAAGTACGGCCCGGAGGAGGCCGCCAAGCGCATCTACGCCACCACCGACCGCCGTAAGGGGGCGCTGAAGGCTCTGGCGGATCAAGCGGGCTACGAGACCTTCGTGGTGCCTGACGACATCGGCGGCCGGTACAGTGTCCTCACCGCCGTGGGCCTGCTGCCCATCGCCGTGGCGGGGGTGGATATCTGCCAGCTGATGGAGGGTGCCGAGACTATGATGGAGGTCTGCGCCAAGACGGACATGGCGGAAAACCCCGCCTGGCAGTATGCCGCCGCGCGCCAGCACCTGTACCAGCTCGGCAAGACGACCGAGATCCTCGCCTGCTACGAGCCGTCGTTCCGTTTCATGGCCGAATGGTGGAAGCAGCTCTACGGCGAGAGCGAGGGCAAAAACGGCATCGGCATCTTCCCCGCCTCCGTGGAATACAACGCCGACCTGCACTCCATGGGTCAGTATATTCAGGACGGCCCGCGCACGCTCATGGAGACCGTCGTCTCATTCGAGCAGCCGCAAAATGAGTTCACCGTCCCGTTCGCCATGGGCGATCCCGACCGGCTCAACTACCTTGCCGGGCGCAAGCTCAGCGACATCAGCCGCATGGCGCAGGAAGCCGTCAAGGCCGCGCACATCGCAGGCGGCGTGCCGAACCTGGAGGTGCGCGTGCCGAAGCGGGACGAGGCCGGGTTTGCCTGGCTCGTGTGCTTCTTCGAGCTGGCATGTGCCATTTCGGGCTATATGTCCGGCGTTAATCCGTTCGATCAGCCCGGCGTGGAAGCATATAAGAAGAATATGTTCTCTCTGCTCGGCAAGCCGGAGGCAAACTGAGAAAAGTTATCGTTGCAGTCAGCGCGAAAACGTGCTAATCTAGGCATAGGGTATCGCCCTGACTTTCTAAAGGAGTGTGATTGACATATGGTCCAACTGATCATGGGTCTCAAAGGTTCCGGCAAAACGAAGCGTTTGGTGGAAATGGTCGCCACGGCCGTCCGCGAGGAATCCGGTTCTGTCGTGTGCATTGAAAAGGACAAAAAACTTACGTATGACATTCCCTATCAGGCTCGCCTGATCTACGCCTGCGACTATGCGTACGCGATGGGCTCTTACGATTTCTTCAAGGGCTTCCTCAGCGGCCTTCATGCCGGCAACTACGATATCACCCATGTGTTTGTTGACAACTTCACGAAAATGCTCTCTGAGGTCTCTGAGCCGCAGATCGCGGAGTTCCTGGCCTGGCTGAACGATTTCTCCGAGCGTGAGAACATTCAGTTCACCTTGTCTCTGAGCATGGATCCTGCGGTGACCGGCAGCGAGATTACAAAATATATGATCTGACATACGGCAAAACCGCCGCTCCGAACATCCGGAGCGGCGGTTTTTTGCGCGCATCATTCGGCGAGCTCGCGGTACATGGCCGCAGCGTCGTCTTTTTTCGCGTTTTCCGTGACGGCGAGCACTTCCACCTTCACGGTGCACTGGCCGAAGGCGATCTCGATCACGTCGCCGACCTTCACGTCATACGACGCCTTGGCCGTCCGGCCGTTGACCGTGATGTGCTGACCGTCACAGGCATCGTTTGCCACGGTGCGGCGCTTGATGAGCCGCGAAACTTTCAGATATTTGTCCAGGCGCATAGGCATCCTCCTGTGAAAAACGCTCCGGGTCAGGCCCGGAGCGTTTGCATCGCTTATTTGGAAACAGCATCCTTGAGCACTTTGCCGGCCTTGAAGACGGGCACGCGCGTCGCCGGGATCTCGATCTCTTCCTTGGTCTTGGGGTTGCGGCCGATACGGGAGCCGCGCTCCTTGATGTCGAACACGCCGAAGCCGACGAGCTGCACCTTTTCGCCGACCTCGAGGTTGGCGGTGATGGTGTCAAACGTCGCGTTGACGGCCTTCTCGCTGTCCTTCTTGGACAGGCCGGTCTTTTCGGCAACTGTTGCGATCAGTTCTGCCTTATTCATGATGGTAATCCTCCTACTTCATGTTTGTGTTGGCATATGCCATGATATAGAATTCCGCACGGGTCTCTCACTGCCGTGCAGATTTCTTTCCTTCGTTGTCCGCGCTGGCCGTCTGCTTGGCCTGCTGCCAGAGCGGCTGCATCTGCGCGAGCGTGCGCTGCTCGAGCGGCACGCCGCTGTCCGCCGCTGCGGCCTCCATGGCGGCAAAGCGTCGGATGAATTTTTCGCACGCGGCATGGGCCGCCTGCTCGGGGTCGATGCCCGCAAAGCGCGCCACCTTCACGGCGGCAAACAGCAGATCGCCCAGTTCCTCGGTCACGGCGTCCGCGTCCGGCCACTCAAAGCCGGTCCTGGCCGCCTTGGCCTGGATCTTTTCACAGCGCCAAAGTGCCGGCAGACTGCGCGCCACGCTGTCCATCGCCTCGGCGGTGGTCGTCTGCGCGCGCTCGCGCTGCTTGATCGTGTCCCAGTCCGGCACATCCGGCTCGTCGCGCCGGAACACATGCGGATGCCGGTAGATGAGCTTTTTGCAGGCAGCGTCCGCCACATCGTCAATATCAAAATGCCCGGCCTCGCGCTCAATATCCGTATGGAACAGCACCTGCATGAGCACGTCGCCCAGCTCTTCCTTCAGGTGCGCCGTATCACCGGCGTCGATGGCCTCACAGACCTCATACGTCTCCTCCAGGAAGTTGCGGCGGATGCTCTCGTGCGTCTGCACCTGATCCCACGGGCAGCCATCCGGCGAGCGCAGGAACGTGATGAGCGCCACAAAGTCGCGCAGGTCATAGCTTTCTTTGCAGAGAAAATCTAACACAATTTTGCTCCTTCTGCAACCCTTTTTTCAAAAAACCATTGAAAATTCAGGATTTTTCGGTGTTATGTCATCTGATGTGCAAAACTTTTGCGAGCTTTTCGCCCTTCGGGATCAGCTGCAGATCGGCCAGCGTGATCGCGCGCGTTTTTACGACCGCAATCAGATATGTCACGACCGCGCAGACCATCGACACGAGCATGGCCAGCGCCATGCGCTTCCAGCTCAGGTCACCGCCCATGGCGGCGGACAGGCCCGCATACACGCCCCAGGCCACGACCGCCATGATGAGTGTGCTCAGCAGCGGACGCACGAGCGCCCGGCCGACATTCGGCCGCTCGCGGAGCGTTTTGCACAGGAAAATGTGGTTCATGGTGCAGATGACAAGATAGCACGCGAGCGTACCGACCGGCGCGCCGGTGATATTCAGCTCCGGCACCGCGATCAGAAACCAGTTGACCGCGATCTTCGCCAGGCCGCCGGCCAGCATGGAATAGACCGGGTAGATCTCGTGGCCGGTCGCCTGCAGGACCGCCGTCGTGATCAGTGAAATGCACACGAACACCGACGCAATGCCCAGCAGCATCAGCAGCGTGGGGCCGGCCGCATTGCTGCGCGGATAGAGCACGTTGACGATCGGGTAAGACAGCACGGCAAGCCCGATACCCATCGGCATGGCGACCGCCGCGGAGATGCGCAGCGCGGATTCCGCAATGGTCTTCGACTGCGTATACTTTCCCTGCACGACCGCCGCCGCAATGGCCGGGACGATGCTGATCGTCATCGGCGTCACGAAAGCGGCCGGGAGATTATACAGTGTCTGCACCTTGCCGTAAACGCCGTAGAGAACGTTTGCATACGACTCGGAATAGCCAAGCGCCGTCTGCAGGCGGTACATGATGAGCTTCGTGTCCACGAGATTGATGATGCTCAGCACACTGGAGCCGAGCGCGATCGGGATGCTGATACGCAGCAGCGTGACGAGAATATGTCCGGCGGAATCCGGCACATCTGGATCCGCGACCGGTTTTTCCGGATAGTGGCGGTGATAATAGATCGCCACATAGATCAGCGCAAAGGCGCCGCCCGCCGTGACGCCGAAGATCGCCCCCGCCGATGCGACCGGCAGACTCTTGCCCGCGCGCGTAAAGCTCCACGCGAGTACAAGACCGACGGCGACCTTGCCCACGACCTCGAGGATCTGGGAGACGGTCGTCGGCTTCATGTTGCTCATGCCCTGCGCATAGCCGCGGTACGTGCTCGTCAGATACACGAGCACGAGCGCCGGCGACAGCGCCCAGATGCTCTGTGCCGCGCGGACATTGTTGAGCATCCCGGCCAGCTCCGTCGGGAACAGGAACATGACCAGTCCGAGCAGCAGGCCGAAAATGGCAAACGTCAGCCAGGCCACGCGGAAGATCTTGCGCGCCTGCACGGGGCGGCCGAGCGTGTCCGCCTCACTGATCATGCGCGAGAGCGCGACCGGCATACCCGCCGTGGCCATGTTGAGAAAGACATAATAAATATTATAGGCAACGGAGAAATAGCCGTATCCCTCGTCGCCGAGAATATTGCCGAGCGGGATCTTATAGATCGCGCCGAGGATCTTGATGACCACAACGCCGGCCGTCATCATGGCCGCGCCGTGGAGATAGTTCTGCTTGCTGCTTTCCTGCAAACCGCACTCCCTCCCCCGCTGAAATTTCACGTGCCGGTATACTTTACACTACCGGACAGAAAAAATCAAGGGAATGCAGCGCATTCCCCTGATTTGCGGTTTGTTTTTCCGATCACGCCTTGCGCACGGAGTCGATGTGGCGCGTCAGGTCGAGCATCTTGTTCGAGAAGCCCCACTCATTGTCGTACCACGCCATGAGCTTGACGAAGTGATCGTTGAGCGCGAGGCCGGCCTTGGCATCAAAGATGCTGGTGTGCGGATCGGTGATGAAGTCGGAGGAGACGACCTCGTCATCGACATACTCGACGACGCCGGCCATCGGGCCTTCCGCGGCAGCCTTGACGGCAGCGCAGATCTCATCATACGTCGCAGCCTTCTCGAGGCGGCAGGTCAGATCGACGATGGACACGTCCGCGCTCGGGATGCGCATGGAAGTGCCGGTCAGCTTGCCCTGCAGGGCCGGAATGACCTTGCCGACCGCCTTGGCAGCGCCGGTGCTGGTCGGGATGATGTTGCCGTGCACACCGCGGGACAGACGCCAGTTCTTCTTGGAGAAGCCGTCGACGACCTGCTGGGTGGCCGTGTCGGCATGGACGGTGGTCATAAGGCCCTCGACGATGCCAAAATTATCGTTGATGATCTTGGCCAGCGGCGCCAGGCAGTTCGTAGTGCACGAAGCGTTGGACACGATCTTGATATCCGGGGTGTACGCATCGAGGTTAACGCCGCAGACGAACATCGGCGTGTCGTCCTTGGACGGGCCGGAGAGCACGACGACCTGCGCGCCGGCGTCCAGATGATCCTGCGCCTTTTCCTTGGTCAGGAACGCGCCGGTGCACTCGAGCACATACTCGACACCCAGCTCGCCCCAGGGCAGGAGCTTCGCGTCGCGGTTGTTGAGCAGCGCAACGCGCTTGCCATTGACGATCAGGGCCGGGTTCTCGCCGCCCTCGCAATCGACCGTGCCGTGAAAGCGGCCGTGCACGGAATCGTACTTCACAGTATACGCCAGCTGCTCGGGCGTCTTATCCGGCGCGTTGACGGCGACGACCTCGATATCGTCGGCGCAGATCGCGGCGCGGAACACCAGACGGCCGATGCGGCCGAAGCCATTGATGCCAATTTTAATCATGCTCTATTCCTCCTGTTATATCTGCTGCGCACAGCACGCAGCGCAATTTCTTACAGCTATATTCTATAACAATTCCGCCGAAAGCGCAACCACATTCTTATCGGTGCGGCAGGCGGTGCTGGCCATTTGCAACAAATCTCCGAATTTTTGCGTGTAAAAACTTGTGTCTATTGACGAATTCTGCTATACTGTTTTTTAATACATCTTAGGGGGGATCGGAAAATGAGCAATACTTTGATCATCGACTCGCTCAACACGCTGTTTTCGATGAGCAACACCGCCGTGATCGGCGCGCAGGAGCAATTTGTCGCGTTTATGAACCCGGCGGCGCAGGAACTGTTTCGCGGCAACCGCACAAATCACAAACTCACCGAGCTGCTGCCGGCGCACATCACGGAGGCCACGGCTACGGAATTCGTCACGTCTGCCACGATCGAAAAGCGCCACGTCATCATCTCCGTGACATCGTTTGGTGCGTTTCGGCTGTTCTCGTTCGTGCCGCAGGATGAAAACGCCCTGCGGGCCGGCGCGCAGTTTGCACCGTTTCTGGCATCGCTCAACGCTTTCCGCACGCTCACGACGTATTTTTCAGACTACGCCATGCAGCTCAGCGACGTGCGCTTCCGGCGCAACGCCGCCGAATTGACGCAGTTTTACTACCGGCTGCTGCGCTTCACGCTCAACGCCTCCACGGCCTCCGGCCTGTACGACGGCACGCTTGCGTTCATGCCGCAGCTGTGCGACCTGGGCAAGGAATGCCGGACGCTGCTGGACAACATCCAGCCGATCACCGACGCCAACGGCATCGTGCTGGAGGTCAGCATTCCGGACGAGCCGATCAACTGCGCGCTCGACACGGCGCTCATCCAGCGTATGCTGCTCAACATCATTGCCAACTGCACGGAGCGCTGCAAGCACGGCGACCGCATCCGCTTTACCGTCACGCAGGAGGGCGACCACGCCGACATCACCATTCGGGATGACGGTGTACGCATCCCGCCGGAAAAGCTCGGGACGATCTTTATCCCGCTGCGTGTGACCGGCGTGGATTTTTCCGACCTGAGCAGCAACAGCTTTGGCCTGACGGTCGCACTCGGCATTGCGGAAAAGCACGATGGCACCATTCTCCTGGAGAGCAACGAATGGGGCGGAACCACGTTCCACGTCGTGCTCAGCACGGTGCTGCCGGAAACGAATCTCTTCCGTGCGCCGAAGGTGCCGTATGGTCACGCACAGGAAGATCCCATCCGGATCTACCTGTCCGATCAAATGCCGAAACAGGAGCTGTAAGCAAACACACAGCATCACAACGGCGTGCCGCCCAAATGGGCAGCACGCCGTCTTTTTATTCTGCTGTCAGGTAACGCGCGCGCAGCGCCGCCCGCTCGGCCGCGCCAACACCAAGCGCCTGCGTCAGAAAAGCGTCCACACTGCCGTATCGCTCCGCGACCGCATCGCGCGCAGCCGTCAGGAACGCCGCGTCCGCGCGGTCAAACGTGCGGATGACCTCCCGCTCCGCCTCGCTCAGGTCATAGTCCACGACCGCCGTCAGCAGACAGTCGGTCGAGGCGGCCATGCGCTCGTTGGTGATCAGGTAGTTTTCCACGATGACCGGCCAGTCCACACCCAGCGCCGTCAGCAGCAGCATCGTGCCGACACCGACGCGGTCTTTCCCCGCCGTGCAGTGGTAGAGCAGCGCGCCGTCCGTCTGCGCGAGCAGAAGCGCAAAAAACTGCCGGTAGTGCGCGATGGAGAATGCCTGCGTGACGAGACTGCGGTACAGCTCGCACATGAACGCCCGCTCCCGGCCGGCCATCGCTTTCGCGTGCGCGACGACGGCCGCATAGGGGTCGGCGTGCTCCTCGCGCGTCAGGCCGGCCGCCGCCTGCTGCACGATCGGGCAGTGGACATACTGCACGCCCGGCAGGACACGGTCCGGTTTCTGCTCCCGCTCGAGGTCCGTGCGGAAATCCACGACCGTTCGCAGCGGATATTCCGTGAGTGTCTGTGCGTCCGGCTCTGTGATGCCGGCAAGTTCGCCGCTGCGCAGCAACAGGCCCGGCCGGATCGTGCGGCCATCCATGGTGGGCAGGCCGCCGAGGTCGCGCGCATTCGGCGCGCCGCGCAGCAGCCAGCGCTCAGAGGCCGAAGAGTTGTTTTCCATTTTGCAGTGTCACCTCCGCGACTTCTTCTGTGGTCATGCTCTTGATCTCCGCTATGCGCGCAGCAATGTACGGCAGGTTGCGCGAATCGTTGCGCTTGCCGCGGTTCGGTACCGGGGCCAGATAGGGCGAATCCGTTTCGAGCAGCATCCGGTCCGTCGGGCAGGCGGCGATCACGTCCAGCGCCTTGACGGCATTCTTATATGTGATCGGGCCGTCAAAGCCGAGGTACCAGCCGCGGCGCAGCAGCTCGCGCGCCATCTCCACGCTGCCGGAAAAGCAGTGGAACACGCCGCGCAGGCCTGGATAATCGCACACAATGCGCAGGCTGTCGCCGTGCGCCTCCCGGTCGTGGATGATGACCGGGAGATCCAGCTCCAGCGCCAGCTCCAGCTGCGCACGCAGCATGATCTCCTGCGTCGCCTTCGTGGAGGCGTCCCAGTAATAGTCCAGACCGATCTCGCCGATGGCGCAGACCTTGGGCTGCGCCGCCAGCGCGCGGATCTGCTCCAGACTGTCGTCCGTCCAGCCGGCGGCTTCCTCCGGGTGCCAGCCGACGGCGGCATAGACGAAATCATATTCCTGTGCGATGGCGACGGCGCGCGCGGACGTCGCAGCACAGTCGCCGGGATCCACGATGAGCGCGACGCCGCTCTCATGCACGGCGCGCAGCACCTCTTCGCCGTCGGCGTTGAACTTTCCGCTGTCGTAGTGCGCGTGGGTATCGAAATACTGCGTCATTCGGCGTGATAGGTCGCGGCCGGGCGGCGCTTATGCTCGCTGCGGCTATGGTAGCGGTCGATGATGGCCTTGTCGTGCTCGCTGGCCTCGCCGGTGAGGATGTATTTGTCGATGGCGGCGTAGGTCACGCCCATCTCCTGCTCATCCGTCTGACCCTCAAAGAGACCGGCGGACGGCGCTTTGCGGATGATGTTTTCCGGCGCATGCAGCCAGGTCAGGAACTCGTAAATTTCCGTCACGGTCAGGTCGGCGATGGGATTGAAGTCATACGCGCCGTCGCCCCACTTCGTGAAATAGCCCATGTATGCCTCGCTGCGGTTGCCGGTGCCGGCGACGAGACGACCCTCGGCCGCGCCGATGGTGTAGAGCGTGAGCATGCGCAGGCGCGGGGCGATGTTCGACGTCGCCATCTGGTTGAGCGTCGTGACGGCGGAGACCGTCTGCATGACGAGCTCCTTTTCCGCCGTGAGATCGACCGTGCGCGTCTCGATGTTGAACTGCTCGGCCACGGCCAGACCGTCGGTCATGTCCTCGCCGAAGTTGCGCTTGGAGGCACACGGCATCATGATGCCGACCGTATTGTCGCACGCGGCCTTGCAGAGGATGCCGACGAGCGCGCTGTCCTTGCCGCCGCTGTTGCCGTAGATGACGCCTTTGGCGCCGCTGCTTTTGAGCAGGCCGCGGATAAAGGCGACGCGGTTTTCAAATTCTTTTGCGTAATCTCGCATGATTTCCACTCCGTTTCTTTCGTTACTCCTGGATCATGTCCAGAAATTCAGCTTCCGTAATGATAGGCGTGCCGAGCGTGAGCGCCTTCTGATACTTCGAGCCGGTGTTTTCGCCGGCAAGCAGATAGGACGTTTTTTTCGACACGGAAGAACTCGTCTTGCCGCCGAAGCGCTCGATGATGGCGCTGGCCTCGTCGCGGCTGAAGTGCTCGAGCGCGCCGGTGAGCACAAATGTCTTGCCGGCAAAGCGGCGGTCCACGACCTGCTCCCTGGAATCAAAGCTGACGCCCGCATCGCGCAGCAGGCGGATCTGGTGCTGTGATTGTGGGTTATCGAACCATGCACGCAGGTACGCCGCCGTCGTCGGGCCGACGTCCGGGATGGCCATGAGCTCTTCTTCCGTCGCCGCCATGAGCTTGTCCAGCGTGCCGAAGTGCATGGCCAGCACCCTGGCCGCCTTCTGCCCAACCTGCCGGATGCCGAACGCGCACAGCAGGCGCGCCATGCCGGCGTCCTTGCTCTTTTCGATGGCGGCCATGAGATTCTCGGCCGACTTCTTCCCCATATGGTCCAGCGCCGCGACCGACTGCGGCTCGAGCGCATACAGCTCCGCCGGGGAGTGCACGAGCCCCGCCTCAATCAGCGACTGGCACAGCGAGATGCCGAGGCCGTCGATATCCATCGCCTCGCGGGAGGCAAAGTGCGCAATGTTGCGCAGCCGCTGCGCCGGGCACTCCGCGCCCGTGCAGCGCAGGGCCGCACCGTCCGGGTCGCGCACGACGGGCGCGCCGCACTCCGGGCAGGTGTCCGGCATATGAAACGGCACCGTGCCCTCCGGCCGCTTCTCGCGCACGACGGAGAGGATCTCGGGAATGATCTCCCCTGCCTTCTGCACGAACACCGTGTCGCCGATGCGCAGGTCGAGGTTGTCGATGAAGTCCTGATTGTGCAGCGTGGCATTCGTGACGGTCGTGCCGGCCAGACGCACCGGCTCAATGACCGCCTTCGGCGTGAGCACACCCGTGCGGCCGACCTGTACGACGATGTCGCGCACGCGGCTCTCCTTCTTCTCCGGCGTGTATTTATACGCCACCGCCCAGCGCGGGAACTTCGCCGTGCTGCCGAGATACTGCCGCTGCGCGAGATCGTTGATCTTGATGACCGCGCCGTCGATGTCGAACGGGAACGTCTCGCGGTTGTCGCCGATCCAGTCAATGCGCGCGCAGCAGGCATCGAGCGTTTCACAGCGCTGATACGGCACGACCGGGAAGCCCAGCGACGCCAGATAGTCCAGCGTTTCCGTGTGCGCGGCAAACGTGCGGTCGCTGTCAAACTGGAGGTTGAAGATGATGATATCGAGCTTGCGCGCCGCCGCGACCTTCGGGTCCTGCTGACGCACAGAGCCCGCCGCCGCGTTGCGGGGATTGGCCAGAAGCGGCTGTTCGAGCAGCTCGCGCTCGGCATTGAGCGCTGCGAATACTTCGTGCGACATATAGACCTCACCGCGCACGATAAGCTTTGCAGGCGCGTTTTCAAGCGTCAGCGGCAGGTTGCGCAGCGTGCGGAGGTTTTCCGTCACGTCTTCGCCGGTGATGCCGTCGCCGCGCGTAGCGCCGCGGACGAACACCCCGTTTTCATACTCGAGCGACATGGACAGGCCGTCGATCTTCGGCTCGACGGAATAATCATGCGTCTGCGTGAGCGCCCCGTCCATGCGCGCGCCGAACGCGCGCAGCTCGTCGAACGAGAACACGTCCTGCAGGCTCTCGAGCGGCACCTGATGGCGCACCTGCGCAAAGGTGTTGAGCGCATAGCCGCCGACGTGCTGCGTCGGCGAATCGGGCGAGGCGTACTCCGGGTGCGCCGCCTCGAGCTCTTCGAGCCTGCGCATAAGCGCGTCGTATTCAAAGTCGCTGATCTCGGGCGCGTCCTTCACGTAATAGAGAAAATTTGCGTGTTCCAGCTGACGGCGCAGCGTCAGGATCTCTTCGCGTACATCCATGTTGTCTACTCCACTTCCACATACGTCTGGGGCACTTTGCCGACGATGACCGTCTCGGCCAGCAGGACGTTCGTGCCCACGGTCTCGGTCTGGTGCTCCCAGGGCACCAGAATGTCGAGATCCATCTTCACGTTCAGATATAGTTGATATTTGCTCTGGTTGATCGCGGCCGACATGAGCTCGTTGTGATAGTTCACGTCCGACGTCGTCAGCACAAGGATGCGCACCGGCAGCGGCAGCTTGAGCCCCGGCAGAAAATTCACACCGAAGAGCGTCTCGAGCGGGATGTCCAGCTCGACCTGCCCGTCGTCCCCGTCCATCATGTGCTCGAGCACGAGCGAGGACACCTGCCCCACGTGCTCGGTGTCGATGCTCACGGCCGTGATGGTCCCGTCAGCGTCCGTGCGGTAGGTATAATAGTCGCCCTGCACCTGCGCCATCGCCGCCGTGACGGCGGCGTTGATCTTCAGCTGCATGAGGTCGCAGGCGGAGTTGACGGCCAGCTGTGTGATCAGGTGCAGCACCGACACGGTAAAATACGCCATGCCGCCCAACAGAATGCATACCAGCAGCAGCGCCGCCAGCTTCCGGTTCGGCCGCAGCGGGCGCCGGCGGGCAGCCGGTCTCCAGCGGCGAGGTGCACAAATCATAGCAGATCCCCCCTGCCATGCTATGCAGCGGCGGGGCGATTCATGCGCTTATTGCAGAGATTCCACAATGGCGCGGAAGGTATTGCCGCGCTCTTCAAAGTTTTTGAAGAGATCAAACGATGAGCAGGCCGGCGAGAGCGTCACGATATCGCCCGGCTGTGCAAGGCCGTAGGCCGTCTCGACCGCCGCGCGGAAATCCGGCGCCTCAACGAGCGGCAGCTTTCCCGGGTCATAGCATTTCGACGCGCGGATGGCGGCGGCAATGCGCTGCGCCGTCTCGCCGACGACGACCGCCGCCTTCGCGTGCAGGCAGACCTCGTCACCGAGCGTATCAAACGGGATGTGCTTGTCGTGCCCGCCGAGGATGATGACCGGCGGCTTCGGCAGCGCGTGCAGGCCCGCGATCGTGCGCGTGGGGCTCGAGGCGATGGAATCGTTGATGAACGTGATGCCGTTGAGCTCGCGGATGCGCTCCATGCGGTGCGGCACGCCGGAGAAGGTGTGCGCGACCTGAACGCACGCCGCATTGCCGACCAGCCCGTCGGTCGCGGCAAAGGCCGCCATATAGTTTTCCACGTTGTGCGCGCCGGGAATGCGGATCTCGGTGGCGTCGAGGATCTTCTCCGCCTTGCCATCGTGCGCGCGGTAAATCACACCATCCGTGCAGTAAACGCCATTTTTCACCGGGCCGATGCTGCTGAAATAGCGCACGCGCCCCGGCGCCTCGGCCGCGAAGCGCGGCGTATGGGCGTCCTTCGCGTTGAGCACCAGGCAGCCGTCCGGCCGTTGGCTGCGGTAAATGCTGCACTTGGCCGACACATAGTCCTCGAAATCCGGATGCACATCCAGATGGTTCGGCGAAATGTTCGTGATGATGGCCACATCCGGCGCGCAGTGCATGCTGTGCAGCTGGAAGCTGCTGAGCTCGAGCACGGAAAAATCCTCCGGACGGATATCCGGAATGCGGTCAAAGAGCGGCGTGCCGATGTTGCCGCCAAGGTGCACGGTGTACCCCTGCGCGCGCAGGAGCTCGGCCGTGATGGTCGAGGTCGTGGTCTTGCCGTCGCTGCCGGTGATAGCGATGATGCGGCACGGGCAGAGATTGCAGAACGCCTCCATCTCGGAGGTGAGGATCGCGCCGCTTTGCGCAGCCTTGCGCAGCTGCGGCACGATGGGCAGCACGCCCGGTGTGCGGAAGATGACGTCGAAGTCCAGATGCTCCAGATAATCCGCACCAAGGATAAATTTTGCGCCCTGCGCCGCGGCCTCGTCGCCGGCCGCGCCGAGCTTGGCGCGGTCGCGCCGGTCGCACACCGTCACGTCGCAGCCGTTGCGCAGCAGCACGCGCACGAGCGGCTGATTGCTCACGCCGAAGCCGATGACGCCGATGCGCTTGCCGCGCAGATAGTCCATATAGTCCGAAAACGTCATGCAGACACTCCTTTTCCAAAAGGTAATCATACGTGGAGATTATACCGCTCATTCGTGCCGATTACAAGAAAATAAATCGCTGCCGGACTTGACGCGGTGCGGCAGGATGTGTAAAATAGTCGGGCGAGCAGGCCGGACAGCCGCGGGCACGAGCCGAAAGGCTGTGCGTGAGGAAAGTCCGGGCTCCACAGGGCAAGGATAACGGGTAACACCCGCCAGGGGCGACCCTCGGACAAGTGCAACAGAAACAAACCGCCCGAGCGATCGGGTAAGGGTGGAAAAGTGAGGTAAGAGCTCACTCGCCGGCTGGAGACAGTGCGGCGCTGTAAACTCTATCCGGAGCAACACCGCGGAGGGACATATGGCCGGCCCGGCCGTCCCATGGAGGTGGCTGGAACGCACCGGCAACGGTGCGTCTAGATAGATGGCTGTCGATAACAGAACCCGGCTTACAGGCCCGCTCGCTCAGCCTGTCAAAAGCGTCTGACACAGACGGTTTTGGCAGGCTTTCGCATATCGATTTCCCGCGGCAAGGAAAACGTAAGCCCCCGCCAAACGGCGGGGGCCGCACACCGTGCATCGGCTTCGGCGGCTGAAACCGAACATAGGCAAAACGACGCCGGACAGGGCTTCCCTGTCCGGCGTCGTGGTTTTTGCGCGGTCTTTGATAAACAAAAAATCCTGCAACCGCAACGGTTGCAGGATTTTCTGGAGCTGCTACCCGGATTCGGACCGGGGACCTCATCCTTACCAAGGATGCGCTCTACCGACTGAGCTATAGCAGCATACAAAGCCCGCGGAGCTTTCGCCCCGCGGGTGGCGACCGAGAAGGGACTTGAACCCTCGACCTCTAGCGTGACAGGCTAGCGTTCTAACCAACTGAACTACTCGGCCTCGTCGCCTCAGCGCTTGTTTAATATACCAGACGATTCGACTGCTGTCAAGTTATTTTTGAAAAAATTTTCGGCGATTTTCATTTTCCGCTCCGGCCGGTCTCCTCCGGCGCAAAAATGTCTCCCGGGCAAAAAAGCCCGGGAGACACACGCGAGAAAATTACTTGGTGATCTGGAAAGCGCGCGTGATGGGCGCTGCCTGATAGTTGCCGCCCAGAGTCACGACCGTCACAACATAGCGGCCGGGCTCAGTCGGGGGCGTCGTGGTGCTGGAGTACGGGCGCCACCTGCTGGTGAAGCCGGAGTACAGGTAGTGCACGTTGTCCTGCGAGATATCGCTGTTGCCGTTATAGCTCAGCGTCGCACCGAAGTTGAAGTTCTTCACGTCCGCAGCGGAGATCTTGCCGTTGGTGAAGTTCTGATTCCAGTCGAGCTTCACACCGGAGTAGTGCTTTTTCACAACGAGTGCACCCATACCGAAGCCGGTGTTGTAGTTATCGTTGTTCGTGATCGCGTAAACGGTGTAGATACCCACCTGATCCGGCGTACGCAGGGCAATGCGGACATTGTCCAGCAGGGTGATCTTGTTGAACACGTTGATGATCTGCTGCAGCGTAGCGACGTCAACACCCATCAGCTTGAGCGCGTCACGCACTGCGGCATACTCGCTGCCATTGGCGATCTTGTCCAGATTCTGCTTGAGTTCGCCGACGGTGATGCCCTTGTCCATGATATCCTTGATCGTCCGCAGACCGACTTTTTCGAGCACAGGATCAACAGCCTTGATAAACGCGTTGTCTGTGTAGCGCTCGGGCAGCTGCACGAACACGCTGGACACGCCGGTATAGACCGTGAAGATGTCAAAATCGTCCACGGGATCGGTGGTGACGAAGCCCTCGCCCGGCACTTCATCGGCGTAGATGCTCGTCGAGTGCACCTTGACGGAGACATTTGCCTTCTTGACTGTGAGCGAGCCTTCCTCAGCCTTGCTGGAACGATAGGTCTCGTTGCCGTTGAAGGTCACGCGGATCTTCTGCTCACCAGCACCCATCTGGGGGTAGAGAAGCTGCAAATCGCCCAGCTTGACTCCCTTTCCCTCGATCGAAACCCAGTCTTTGAGAGAATCCATGTCGCCGCTAAAATCACCGGCCACGACCCTAGCCGTTGCGTAATACTCGATCGTAAAGTCGTCCGCGCTCAGCGTGCTCTTGTCGGGCAGTGTGGAATCGTCCCAATCAATGACGTATTCAAAAATCTGCTGCGTCATGGCAGCGGCATCCTTATTGTAGATGAGAGAGATGCTCGGCTTAAGGACGACGGTGCTGGCCTCGCGGCTGTCGGTCATCTCGACGGTGACTTCCGCCGTATAAGCCTGGTAGTCTGCGTTGCCGCGCCAGGTGAAGCGGATGGTCTGCTCGTTCAGGCCGAACTTGAAGCCAAAACCGTCAAAGTCGAGTGGCTGGAAATTCTTGGCAAGATCTGTGCCGGCGTTATACTCCACCGTCACGTCGTTGATGGAGACGTTCGGATCAGCGCTCACGAGCAGCGCCTCGCGCAGAGCCTGCGCGGTCGCCTCGTAGTTGATGCTCTGATCCTTGTTATAGACCATCGAGACTTTGGTCACGCCCTGCTTGAGCTGGAACGGAGCTGCCGCGCGGCCGGTGACGGCCACATTCCCTTGCCACTGCCAGGCGGCGTAGTCCTTGCTGCCGCCCCAGGTGATGCGCACCTGCTGCGTGCCTTCGCCAATGGCGGGGTAGGTCAGCAAATGGGCCTCGCCGCCTTCCAGCGGCATCCACGCATGTCCCCATTCGCCAAGCGCACCAGTCGTTGCAGTCGCGTAGTACTCGATGGTCACATCATCCACGGTCAGAGCCGGGTTCGTGCTCTCAACGACCGCGCCAAAGACCTGCTGCTTGATGTTGTCATAGATCGCCGCGCCGTCGGCAGTGAAGGCGAGCTTGAACGTCGGGTTTTCCTTCGTCACCGCTTCGATGCTTGGGCGCTCGGTGAAGGTCACCATCGTCTTGTCCGAGGACGCCTTGTAAGTATTGTCGCCCTTGAAGCTGATCTGGATCTGCTGCTCACCCGCAGAAATGGCGGGGTAAGTTGCAAGATTGACCTTATCGCCATCCAGCTTCACCCATTCATGAGCCAATCCCGTTGAAGACGTCGCATAGTACTTGATCTCCGTATTCTTCGTCGTCAGAGACGGGGTAGTCCCCTCGTCCACGACCTGCTGGAGAATGGCTGCACGCAGTGCATCAAAATCCAGCGTGCCGTCTTCCTTGTACGGCAGCTTCACGCTGGCGTCCTGCTTGAGCGTGATGGACGAAGAGAGCTTCTCCGCCTTCGTCAGCGTTACTTCCGCTGTCGTGTCAGCAACACGCACCTGATAGGTACCATCGCTGTTGTACTTCAGCGCGGGGCAAGTATACTCGATCTTAAGCCGACCTTCTTTAACAGTTCTGCCACCGCCAATGGAATCCCAGTACTCATCTTTGCTTTTCGATTCGATTCCAAAGTCTTTTCTCACGGCCTTCGTGTAATACTCCCACTGAAGGCTGTCGAGAAGCGCATTCTGCTCTTCCTCGCTCTTCTGGTCAAAATCCTTGACCAGCGCGCGCGTCAGCGCATGGTTCACTTCATCGGTCGTCATCGTGGACTTAATGATGGCCGTACCGTCTTGCAGCGTGTAGCTGCTGTCATCCGCCGCGAACACGGCCGGCGAGAACGCCCCGACCTGCGACAGAAGCAGGACCGCCAGCAGACACGCCAGCAGACGCTGCAGTTTTTTACCTGTCATGATATTTCCTCCTTTGTTTCTATTTCGCCAAGTGGAGCTTGCATGCCCCGCATGCATGGGACTTTATCATCCCACATAGGTGTTAAGAACACGTTAACAAATCACCCAAAAAATTTCAATTTATTTATTTAAAAAATTTATGATTATTTCGAAACCTATCTATTTGAAATCCTGATACAATCGTAAAGAAATGTAACGAAAAACTTTCTGCCCAAAAGCCGCATTTCCCTCTTGCATTTTTTTGCGCGGTGTGCTATATTATTTGAGCAAATAAAATATCCGGGTGTAGCGCAGTTGGTAGCGTGCTTGAATGGGGTTCAAGAGGCCGGAAGTTCGAATCTTCTCACTCGGACCAGTAAAAAGTCCTGTATTCTCAAGGAATACAGGACTTTTTCTTTTCCCGTTTTTGCGTGCAAATTATCGATGCGGTGTGCAACGGGTGTGTAATAGAAATTATTTATCGGAAAGCTGTTTCACAGACTGGTTCAGCCCTGTCGCCGCCCAGCCGGACACGATGCCGACGGCAGCAGCGTGCTGATCCTGCTGGGCGCTGTCACGATCCTGATCAAGCTGCTATAAACGATCCGCGCCCGCGCTCCGATATGGTGCGCGGGCGTTTGCGATTCGACGCTTCGCGCAAAGATCGTTCCATGCCTGACAAAAAATTTGAATTTTATGAAGTTTTTTCGGCGCCTACAGCATTCGACACGTTTCTGCTCTATTCTGTGTTAGACTGCGCATCGCAGCGACCGGAAGACGCGCCGGAAACCGCAAATACGCAGAACAAAAAGGAGATCACCATGGACTTCAAGAAACTGTACTTCACCCTCTTCAACACGCTGAGCGACGCCGTTGAGCAAATCGACACCCACGACTATGAGGAGGCGCGGCTGCTGCTGATCCATGCACAGCAGGAAGCCGAGGAGTGCTACATCACGTCTGCATAAGCAACCATGCAGCGGCCGGGCCGCACCCGAATGGGTGCGGCCCGGCCGGCATTTTTAACTGGTATCACCCGAGCTGGCGGGTCTTTTCAAACGCGGCGTCCACGGCCGCGATGCAGCTGCCGCGAAAACCGTGCTGCTCGAGCGCGTCGACGCCGGCGATCGTGCTGCCGCCGGGGCTGCAGACCTCGTCCTTGAGCTGCTCCGGGTGCTTGCCGGACTGCAGCACCATCTCCGCGCTGCCGGCGAGCATCTGCGCCGCGTAGCGGATGGCTTTTGCGCGCGGCAGGCCGCATTTGACGCCGCCGTCGGCCAGCGCCTCGATGAACATATACGCAAACGCGGGGCCGCAGCCGGTGATGGCGCAGCCGGCGTCGATCAACGCCTCGGAAATGGGGTCGACGATGCCCGCGGCCGCCATGAGCGCGCAAAACGCCGCGAGATCGCCGTCCGTGACATTGCCGTTGGCACAATAGAGCACGACGCCCTGCCCCACGGCGCAGGCCGTGTTCGGCAGGATGCGGATGATCTTCTTATCCGCGCCGAGCAGCCGCTCGAGCCGCTCCAGCTGCACACCGGCGAGCATGGACACAAAAATGCTCTCCGACGCCGCGATGGGCGCTGCCAGCGACTGCACAACGCCGTCGATCATCTGCGGCTTGACGCCGAGAAACACGAATTTGCTGCCGCCGAGGATCTCCTCCGGCGCGGCCGCACGGCAGCCCAGCCGCTCGGCCGCCGCCGCGCTATGCGCGGGGCTGCTGCAGGCAACGGCGACCCGCTCCCCCGTGACCTGTTTGGCCGCGGCCGTGGCCAGCGCGCCGCCCATATTGCCGGCGCCGATGAAGCCTGCTTCAAACTTTTTCATAGTGTTCCCTCCTCAGCGGATCTGTCCGTCGCCGCGGATGATATATTTATAGGTGCTCAGCTCGTCGAGCCCCATGGGGCCGCGGGCGTGGAGCTTCTGCGTGGAGATGCCCATCTCGCAGCCGAGGCCGAACTCACCCCCGTCGGTAAAGCGGGTGGAGACGTTGACGTACGTTGCCGCGCTGTCCGTGCCGTTGATGAAGCGCTCGGCGCTCGCGGCGTCCTCGGTGACGATGGCGTCGCTGTGGTGCGTCGAGTGCGCGAGCACGTGCGCGATGGCGGCGTCCAGACTGTCGACCACGCCGACGGCGAGGATATAGTCCAGATACTCCGTGTCAAAGTCCTTGTCGGAAGCGCTCTTGCCGTCGATGATCTGCGCTGCGGCAGCATCCAGCCGCAGCTCGACCGGTGTGAGGCCCTGCGCCGCGCGGTCATCGACCAGCGCCTTTTTGAGCATGGGCAGAAACCTGGCCGCGACCGCCCGGTGCACAAGGCAGACCTCCTCGGCGTTGCAGACCGAGGGGCGGCTGGTTTTGGCGTTTTCGATGATGCGCACGGCCTTGTCAAGGTCAGCATACTCGTCCACGTAGACGTGGCAGATACCGGTGCCGGTCTCGATGCAGGGCACGGTGGCATTCTGCACACAGGCGCGGATGAGCCCCGCCCCGCCGCGCGGGATGAGCAGATCTACAAGGCCCTTGGCCTGCATGATCTCCGTAGCGCTCTGGTGGCTGGTATCCTCCACGATGTTGACGATGTCCGGATCGCCGCCCGCGGACGCGATGCCCTGCTTGAGCGCGGCCACGATGGCTTTGGCCGTGCGGAAAGCCTCCTTGCCGCTGCGGAGCATGCAGACGTTGCCGCTCTTGATGGTGAGCGCCGCCGCGTCGGACGTGACATTCGGGCGGCTCTCATAAATGATGGCGACCAGCCCGAGCGGCACCTGCTTTTTGTAGATCTTCATGCCGTTGGGATGGTCGATCTGCGCGAGGATGCGCCCCGTGTGATCCGGCAGCGCCACGGTCGCGCGGATGCCGTCGGCCATGGCGTCGATGCGATCTTTGTCCAGATAGAGCCGGTCGAGCATGACATCTGAGATATGGCCGCGTGCAGCGTCCATGTCCTCGGCATTGCAGCGCAGGATGGCATCGCACTCCGCCTGCAGGCTGTCCGCCATGGCGGACAGGATGCGGTTTTTGTCCTCGGCCGAAGCGTTGCAGATGCTGGGCCACGCGGCCTTCGTCCGCCGGAGAATGTCCATAGTCGTCATAGTAGTCCCTCCTCAGGAATGTGGTATCAGAAATCGGGTGCCGGCGCGCCTGCCGGCCACAATGTCATAGAGCACCTCGGGCTTTTCGCCGTTGGCAATGACCATCTCGCAGCCGGCCGCCGTTGCGATCTGCGCGGCGTGCAGCTTCGTGACCATGCCGCCGGTGGCGAGCGCGGAGCCCTTGTCTCCGGCAAGCGAGAGAATGTGCGCGTCGATGACCGGCACCGTCTCGATGAGCCGCGCATCCGGGTTTCGGTGCGGGTCGCTGTCATACAATCCGTCAATGTCCGAGAGCAGGATCAGCAGATCCGCACCGATGGCGGCAGCCACGATGGCCGAGAGGCTGTCGTTCTCGCCGATGGTGTTGTCCACGCCGATCTCGTCCGTCGCCACGGCGTCGTTTTCATTGATGACCGGCAGCGCCCCCAGCTCCAGCAGCCGCGAGAGCGTGTTGCGCACGTTGCGGCTGCGCTGCTCACTGCGGATGTCCTCGCCGGTCAGCAGCAGCTGCGCCACAATATGATTGTACTCCGTGAAGAGCTTATCGTAAAAATACATCAGCTCGCACTGGCCGACGGCGGCCGCGGCCTGCTTGCCCGGCATATCCGCCGGACGGCCGGACAGATTGAGCTTGCCGACGCCCATGCCGATTGCGCCGGACGAGACGAGAATGATCTCATGACCTGCATTTTTCAGGTCGCTGAGCACTTTGCACAGCCGCTCCATGCGCTGAATGTTCAGCCGCCCGGTCGCGTGTGCGAGTGTGGAAGTGCCGACTTTAACAACGATTCGCATAACGATCCCTCTTACTGCATGATGGCATCTATTATAGCGCATCGGGCGCAAAATTGCATCCCTTTTTGTCTTTGCTGCGCAAAAGATGCGCCAAAGATCCCGCGCGCACGGCCGGACAGTCCGGCGACCTGCTCACGGAGCATCTGGAGATCGGCGGTGCGCTCGTGGCCGACCTGAAAAACCGCGAGACCGCCAAGGCCGACGGCGCCCGACGGCGCTGGTACGCAAACGCCGACGCCATCAGCGCGTTTCTTGCCGGCATCAACGCCTGCCGGAAGGAAAAAAATGGCGCGAGTTTTTCTACAGCCATCTGGAGATGATGGCAAAGAGGCCACGCTGCGCCTGCAGGGCGACTATGCGGCCGACATCCGCATGTTCGACCGGATCGAGACCGAGGCGCTGCGCATGGCCGACTATATGTTCTGCGGTCTGGCCATGCGCTGCCGCTGAACGCACAAGCGCTCCCCGCCGGGATGACCCCGGAAGGGAGCGCTTTTTCACAGAATTGTGCCGGATGCACAACGGGAGACACCTTGCGGTGTCTCCCGTTGCATGTGAAAGAAGAACGAACGCTTGCCTGCACTCAGTCTGCAAACAGCGGCGTCGACAGATAGCGGTCGCCGGTATCCGGCAGGAGCGCAACGATGGTCTTGCCCTTGTTCTCCGGGCGCTTGGCCAGCTCGACCGCCGCCCAGACGGCAGCGCCGGAGGAAATGCCGACCAGCACGCCCTCCTTATGGCCGATCAGGCGGCCAGTCGCAAACGCATCCTCGTTGCTGACCGGGATGATCTCATCATAGACCTTCGTGTTGAGCACGTCCGGCACAAAGCCCGCACCAATGCCCTGGATCTTATGCGGGCCGGCATGGCCCTCGCTCAGGACCGGAGAGGTCTCCGGCTCCACGGCCACGACCTTGACCTTCGGGCACTGGGACTTCAGGTACTCGCCGACGCCCGTCACGGTGCCGCCGGTGCCGACGCCTGCAACGAAGATATCCACGTTGCCGTCCGTGTCCTCCCAGATCTCCGGGCCGGTCGTCGTGCGGTGGATCGCCGGGTTGGCCGGGTTGACAAACTGACCGGGGACAAAGCTGTCGGGGATCTGCGCAGCCAGCTCGTTGGCCTTTGCGATCGCACCCTTCATGCCCTGCGCGCCGTCCGTGAGCACGAGCTCCGCGCCATAGGCCTTCATGATCTGGCGGCGCTCCACGCTCATGGTCTCCGGCATGACGATGATGACCCGATAGCCACGGGCGGCGGCCACGGAGGCCAGACCGATGCCGGTATTACCGGAAGTAGGCTCGATGATAACGCTGCCGGGCTTCAGCAGGCCCTTCGCCTCTGCGTCGTCGATCATGGCACGGGCGATACGATCCTTCACGGAGCCGGCGGGGTTGAGATACTCCAGCTTGCCCAGCAGCCGGGCCTTCAGACCGTACTTCTTCTCCAGATGGGTCAGCTCCAGCAGGGGGGTGTGGCCGATCAGCTGGTCAGCGGAAGTATAGATCTTGCTCATGATGGTTTCCTCCTAATATATTCAGTAAAATAGTTTATGTATCCGTGTCGGTCGGTCTTCTTGTTACCAACCTTTCAAGTAGGTTTGTATGCATTATACTTGCATTTCACCCCCTTGTCAATAGGTTTTTGCGGGAAATTTTGAAAAAATCCAAAAAAGTTTTTTCCAGAAAAAAGTGGCGCTTCCCTCTTGCTTTCCCACTTACCTTGCATTATACTAGGAATAATAACAACAGAAAGAAGGTGGAAGGGAATGATGATCTCCACGAAGGGGCGCTATGCCCTTCGGTTTTTGGTAGACATTGCGGAGCACCAGGCGGAGGGCTACGTCCCCCTGAAGGACGTGGCGGAGCGCCAGGGCATCTCCGAAAAATATCTGGAAAGCATCGTCAAGACCTTAGTCCGGGCAGATGTCCTCACCGGCCTGCGCGGCAAAGGCGGCGGCTATCGCCTGCGCAAGTCCCCGGACCAGTACGGCGTGCGTGAAATCTTGTCTCTCCTGGAAGGCCCCTTAGTCCCCGTGGCCTGTCTCGGCCCCGGCGACCAGAGCTGCGACCGCATGACCAGCTGCCGGACCCTCCCCCTCTGGCAGGGCCTGGAGCAGGTGATCCAGGAGTACCTGGACAAATACACCATCGCCGACCTCATGGCCCGCGACGACAGCGCCGGGTTCGACTATGTGATCTAAATGATCCGAGCCGCGGCACACCATATCATATAATTTAAGATACCATGAAAAGACCACCCCGCCAGCGTGTGTGAGAAACGCGGCGGGG
>OIBP01000287.1_pt1 | contig 24351 bp, 19 predicted proteins | sample 1581061 | NCBI WGS metagenome assembly OIBP01 (sample SAMEA3882514, study PRJEB24775) | human gut metagenome | biome: human-associated habitat; feature: intestine environment; material: feces | place: Netherlands | collected 2009/2010 | reverse complement strand
CTTTCTTTCCCCCTGGCTTTCTTTGAGAGAGACAGGGTAAGATATGCTTTGCCGTGTGTTCCTGCTGCAGGGTAAGACACGGTGTGGTACGGTACGGTACTGTACGGTATGGTACGGTGCCACGTGACGTACACACACCGTACCCGTGACACAAGCACCCCGCCGCGCCGGGCATTTCCGGCCGCAAACCCGATAAATATTCATTTCAAAGGATGACCCCTATGCAATCTACCAAACAGAAGATCGAACGCGCCGCGCTGGCTGGTCTCGCCGCGGCGAGCATGGACGAACGCGAGCGCTCGACGGACATTTCCCTTGCCGAGCTGGCCGCGCTCGTGGAGACAGCCGGCGGCCAGCCCGTCGTGACGCTGCTGCAGAATAAGCCCACGCCCGACCCGCGCACCTTCCTCGGCGAGGGCAAGGTGGCGGAGCTGCGCGAACTCATCGTCGCCAACGACTGCGACCTCGCGGTGTTTGACAATGAGCTCTCCCCGTCGCAGATGCGCGTGCTGGAGGAGGAACTCGGTGTGCGCGTGCTCGACCGCTCGGGCCTGATCCTCGACATCTTTGCCCAGCGCGCCCAGACGCGCGAGGGCCAGCTACAGGTGGAGCTGGCGCAGTACCAGTACCTGCTGCCGCGCCTGACGGGTATGTGGACGCACCTCGTGCGGCAGACAGCCTCCGGCGGCTCGTCGCCGATCGGCACGCGCGGCCCGGGCGAAACGAAGCTGGAGACCGACCGCCGACACATTCGCCGCAGAATTGAAGCGCTGCGCGAACAGTTGAAGAAAATTGAAGTCGGCCGCCACGAGACGCAGCGCCGCCGCGAAAAGGACGGCACGGTGACGGTGGCGCTTGTCGGCTACACGAACGCGGGCAAATCGACTTTGATGAATCTCTTGACGCAAGCGGGCGTTTTGGCGGAGGATAAGCTTTTCGCGACGCTGGACCCCACGGCGCGCGCGTTGAAGCTGCCCGGCGGCAAGACCGTTATGCTCATCGATACGGTCGGCCTTGTGCGCCGCTTGCCGCACCATTTGGTGGAGGCGTTCCGCTCCACGTTGGAGCAGGCTGCAACGGCGGACATCATTTTGAACGTGTGCGATGCTTCTAGCCCCGAAGCACGCACGCACTTGGACGTGACAAATGAAATTTTGCAGAGCCTCGGCTGCGGTGACCGCCCGGTTATCCCGGTGCTCAATAAATGGGACCTTGTGGGCGATGCGGACAGCGCTTTGCATTTGACGGGCGCGGTGCGCATCAGTGCGCTGAAAAACGAAGGCATCCCGGCGCTTTTGCAGGCGATTGAAGATAACCTGCCGGTGAAGCCGGTGGACGTGACGGCGCTGCTGCCGTTTGCAAAGACGGGCATTGCGGCACAGCTGAGAAAAGCGGGCGCGCTCGTCTCCGAAGAATACGTGGCGGAAGGGCTCCTTATTCATGCCCGTGTGGAGCCGCGCGAAATGGCGCTGATAAAGCCCTATATCGTAGAAAACAATTCCGAAAGCGAAAATGTATAAAGCAGTGTATACAAATGTATAATATGCGCTTTATTCATTCGAAAATGCATACTTTTGAAGATTGAATTTTGAAAAATACACAAATATAAAGCCGAAAAACCCGCATGAAATCTGGGGATTTCTACAACTTTCAAAAAAGATGAATAAATATTCAAGAAAAGGGTTGATTTTTCCGGAAAACGGTGTATAATAATGACCGTTGAAACAAATAATTCTCCGCCGCACGATGACGGCGGTTTATGAAAAAAGGAAGGGTTACATCATGGCAAAGGCAAAGAAAGATATTAAAAAGGTCGTTCTGGCGTACTCCGGTGGTCTGGATACCTCCATCATCATCCCGTGGCTGAAGGAAAACTACAACAACTGCGAGGTCATCGCGGTTTCCGCCGACGTGGGTCAGGGCACGGAGCTTGACGGTCTGGAAGAAAAAGCACTGAAGACCGGTGCATCGAAGCTCTACATTGAAGACCTCAAGGAAGAATTCATTCAGGAATATGTTTATCCCACCGTACAGGCAGGTGCGGTCTACGAGAACAAGTACCTGCTCGGCACGTCCTTTGCCCGCCCGATCATCGCAAAGCGCATCGTTGAAATTGCCAAGGCCGAGGGCGCAGACGCCATCTGCCACGGCTGCACCGGCAAGGGCAACGATCAGGTTCGTTTCGAGCTGACCATTAAGGCGTTTGCTCCCGAAATGACCATCATCGCTCCGTGGAGAGAGTGGAGCATCAAATCGAGAGAAGAAGAAATCGAGTATGCGGAAGCACACAACATTCCGCTGAAGATCAACCGTGAAACAAACTACTCCAAGGATAAGAACATCTGGCATCTGTCCCATGAGGGTCTTGACCTTGAAGATCCGGCAAACGAGCCGCAGTACAACCACCCGGGCTTCCTTGAGCTCGGCGTTTCCCCGGAGCAGGCTCCGGACGAGCCCACTTATGTGACGATTCATTTTGAAAAGGGCAAGCCGACCGCCATCAACGGCAAGGAAATGAACGGTGTGGAAGTTGTAACGACGCTCAACGAGCTCGGCGGCAAGAACGGCGTAGGCCTTGCGGATATCGTAGAGAACAGACTTGTCGGCATGAAGAGCCGCGGCGTTTATGAGACTCCGGGCGGTGCAATCCTTTACCACGCACACAATAAGCTTGAAGAGCTGTGCCTGGACAGAGACACGTTCCACTACAAGCAGCAGATCGGTTTAAAGTTTGCGGAACTTGTTTATTACGGTCAGTGGTTCACCCCGCTGCGCGAGGCGCTTTCCGCGTTTGTAGATTCCACCCAGCAGACCGTCACCGGCGATGTCAAGCTGAAGCTTTATAAGGGCAACATCATTGATGCAGGTGTCACCTCTCCGTACAGCCTGTATGACCCGGAGATCGCAACGTTCGATGAGGATGAGGTCTACAATCAGGCGGATGCAGACGGCTTCATCAACCTGTTCGGCCTGCCGATCAAGGTTTATGCACACATGAAGGCAAAGACCGAAAATAAATAATCCAAAAGTAGATTTAGGGTAGGCATTCATCTGCCTGCCCTTTTCTGCCATAAACGGGAAGGAAAGATTCAGCCATGAAATTATGGAAAGGCCGCTTCCAGAAGGAGGCAGACCCGAAGACGAACGACTTTAATTCGTCTATTTCTATTGACAGCCGCATGTACAAAGAGGACATTGAGGGCAGCATTGCGCATGCCACAATGCTCGGCGCGGCGGGAATCATCGATAAAGGCGAAAGCGAAAAGATCTGCGCAGAGCTTGAGAAAATCGAAAAGGACATCGAGACGGGCGCTCTGCATATTGACCCCGATGCCGAAGATATTCACACGTTTATCGAGGGCGAGCTGACGGCGCGCATCGGCGACGCAGGCAAGAGATTACATACCGCCCGCAGCCGCAACGATCAGGTTGCGCTGGATGTTCGTCTGACGCTGCGCAAGGAGTGCGCGGGGCTCATGGAACAGTTAAAAGAGCTCATCAACGTACTGTGTGACCAGGCGGAGGAATATGCCGACACCGTTATGCCAGGCTACACGCATTTGCAGCGCGCACAGCCCATCACGTTCGGGCATCATTTAATGGCGTATGCCGAAATGTTCCTGCGCGACATCGGCCGTATGCAGGACGCGTTAAAGCGTATGGACGTTTGCCCGCTCGGCTCCGGCGCTTTGGCCGGAACGACGTACCCGCTCGACCGTGATTTGACGGCGAAGCTGCTCGGCTTCTCCGGCGTGAGCCGCAACAGCCTCGACGGCGTTGCCGACCGCGATTTCTGCGCGGAAATCACCGCGGCGATTTCGCTTGCGATGGTGCATCTTTCGAGATTTTCCGAGGAGATCATTCTTTGGTGCTCGTGGGAGTTTAAATTCATCGAGCTGGACGACGCGTTTTCCACCGGCTCCAGCATCATGCCGCAGAAGAAGAATCCGGATATTACGGAGCTTATCCGCGGCAAGAGCGGCCGCGTGTTCGGCGACCTGATGGCGCTTTTGACCATGATGAAGGGTCTGCCGCTCGCGTACAACAAGGACATGCAGGAGGACAAGGAAGCCGTGTTTGACGCGGTGGATACCCTGCGTCTGTGCCTGACGCCGTTTATCCCGATGCTGAAAACAATGCGCGTTTTAAAAGAGAACATGCGCGCCGCAGCGGCAAAGGGCTTCATCAATGCAACGGATTGCGCGGATTATCTGGTGGCTTCAAAGGGCCTGCCGTTCCGCGATGCGTATAAGATTACGGGCGAGCTTGTCGCCTTGTGCATCGAGCGCGGCCTGACGCTGGAGACGCTGCCGATCGACGAATACAAAAAGGTCTGTAATGCGTTCGACGAGGGCGTGTACGAGGCCATCAACCTTGAAAAATGCGTGCGCGACCGCAAGGTCAAGGGTGCGCCGTGCCCGGAGAACGTCCGCGCGGCGGCAAAAGAAGTGCGCACGATCGTAAACGGGCTATAAATTCAATTTTACCTTTGTTGGGGGTATCAAAATGGAAAAGATTAAGGTCGGCGTCGTGGGCGCCACCGGTTATGCGGGCGCGGAGATCTGCCGCCTGATTGCGGGGCATCCCGCAGCGGAGCTTTCGGCCATCAGCTCTGTAAGCTTTGAGGGACAGGCTTTGTCGGACGTTTACCCGGCATACCGCAAAATGTGCGACCTCATCTGCACCACGCAGGAAGCGGTTGTGGAAAAAAGCGATGTCATCTTTGCCGCTCTGCCGCACGGCCTTTCGCAGGAGCTTGCTGCGGAGTGTGACAAAAAAGGCAAGGCGTTCATCGACCTCGGCGCGGACTTCCGCTTAAAGAGCGAGGAAGAATACACCGAGTGGTACGGCGGCACATTTACGGATAAGGCGCTGCACGAAAAAGCCGTGTACGGTCTGCCGGAGCTGTTCCGCGAGGAAATTAAGAAGACAAAGCTCGTTGCAAACCCGGGCTGCTACACCACGGCGGTGCCGCTTGCACTCGTGCCGGCGCTGGAAAAGGGCTATATCGAGACGACCGGCATCATCGCAAACTGCGCGTCCGGCGTGACCGGCGCGGGCAGAAAGCCGGCGCAGAACAGCCACTACCCGGAGCTGAATGAGGGTATGTCCGCGTATAAAGTCGCGTGCCACCGTCATACGCCGGAAATCGAGCAGACGCTTTCCAAAATTTCGGGTGAGAAAATGCACATCACGTTCGTGCCGCATCTGCTGCCGGTGAACCGCGGCATTTTAGCGACATGCTATGCAAAACTCAAGCCGGGCGTTACGGAGGAAATGCTTCGCGCGGCGTATGAGGAAAGATATGGCAAAGAGCCGTTTGTGCGTTTGCTGCCAAAGGGCAAGAGCGCCGATATTCACAACATCAAGTACACGAATTTCTGTGACGTGTCCATCTTTACGGACCCGCGCACCGGCACGTTCATCGCCATCAGCGCTATCGATAACATGGTGAAGGGCGCGGCAGGGCAGGCCATTCAGAACATGAACATTCTGTTCGGTCTGGACGAAACCTGCGGCTTAAAGCTCGTTCCGCCGGCATTCTAAAAGAGTACGAAATTAAGGAAAAGCGATTTTTATATAAGGAGCAATTCAGTATGCAGTTTATCGAAGGCGGCATCACCGCGGCTAAGGGCTTTTTAGCCGGCGGCATCCACTGCGGCATCCGCAAAAATAAGTCCAAAGCCGATCTGGCTATGATTTTCAGCAAAACACCGTGTGCGGCGGCAGGCGTTTACACGCAGAACCTTGTAAAGGGTGCGCCGATTCTTGTCACACGCAAAAATATCGCGGACGGCCGCGCACAGGCGGTCATCTGCAACAGCGGCAACGCCAACACCTGCAACGCAGACGGCGAAAAGAAAGCGTGGCGCATGTGCGAAATCGCGGGCGAAGCGCTCGGCATTGACCCGCACGATGTCATCGTCGCGTCTACGGGCGTTATCGGGCAGATTTTGCCGATCGCGCCGATTGAGAATGCAGCCCCGGCGTTGGCGGCACTGCTGAACGAAAACGGCTCCAACATGGCGGCAAAGGCCATCATGACGACCGACACCATCGAAAAAGAGTGCGCCGTAAAGATTACGCTCGGCGACAAAGAGGTGCGCATCGGCGGCATCTCCAAGGGCTCCGGCATGATCCACCCGAACATGGCGACGATGCTGTGCTTTGTCACGACGGACTGCGCCATTTCCGTGCCGATGCTGCAAAAGGCCATTAAGGCGGCAGCAGACACCACATTCAACATGATCAGCGTGGACGGCGATACCTCCACGAACGACACGCTTGCCATTATGGCGAACGGCGAGGCGGAAAACGAGGAGATCACCGAAGAAAACGAAGCGTACAAGACGTTTCTTGAGGCGCTGACGGCGGTTTGCAGAAAGCTTTCCATGATGATGGCGGGCGACGGCGAGGGCGCAACGAAGCTGCTCATCTGCAAGACGACCGGCGCGAAGGACTGGGAGACGGCGAAGACGGTTGCAAAGTCCGTCATCTGCTCCTCTCTGCTCAAGGCTGCCATGTTCGGCGAAGACGCCAACTGGGGTCGCGTGCTGTGCGCCATCGGTTATGCCGGCGCGGATATCGACATCAACAAGGTGGACGTGTCCTTTAAGAGCGTGTACGGGCAGGTAGATGTCTGCGTGAACGGTGCGGGCATCAACTTCAGCGAGGAAGAAGCCGCAAAGGTGCTGCATGAAAAGGAAATTACCATTTTGGTGGAGCTCAACAGCGGCGACGCGGAGGCGGAAGCTTTCGGCTGCGACCTCACCTATGACTATGTGAAAATCAACGGAGATTACAGAACATGAGTGAAGAAAAGAAGATCGGCATCTCGAACAGCGACCGCGCCCATGTGCTCGTGCAGGCGATGCCGTATATCAAAAAGTGGGCGGGCGAGACCATCGTCGTCAAATACGGCGGCAATGCTATGATTAACCCGGAACTGAAAGAAGCCGTGATGAACGATATTGTGCTGATGCAGCTCGTCGGCGTGAATGTCGTGCTGGTGCACGGCGGCGGCCCGGAGATCAGCGGCATGCTGAAAAAGATCGGCAAGGAAAGCCGCTTTGTCGGCGGTATGCGCTATACCGACGCGGAGACGATGGACATTGTGCAGCAGGTGCTGGCAGGCAAAGTCAATAAAGACCTCGTACAGCTTTTGGAAAACACCGGCGGCAAGGCGGTCGGCCTGTGCGGCCTTGACGGTTCCATGCTGAAGGCGGATAAGCTGCCCGCAGCCGAAGACCTCGGCTTTGTGGGCGAGATCCGCGAAGTGAACACGAAGATCGTTGAAGATGCCATTGCTTCCGGCTACACACCCGTTATCTCTACGGTGGCGGCAGGCTACCACGGTGAGGTGTACAACATCAACGCCGATGTGGCGGCGGCGCGCATTGCGGCGGAGCTCGGCGCGCGCAAGCTCATTTTGATGACCGATATTGTCGGTCTGCTGCGGGATAAGGATGACGAAAACACGCTTATCCCGGTCGTAAACGTCAGCGACGTGCCGAAGCTGAAGCGCGACGGCATCATCAGCGGCGGCATGATTCCGAAGATTGACTGCTGCGTGGAGGCTGTGCGCCGCGGCGTAGAGCGCGCGCATATCATAGACGGCAGAACGCCGCACTCCATTCTGGTCGAGCTCTTCACCGATGAAGGCATCGGCACGATGTTCTATTAAGAGGGAAAAATCGCGCCCGTACCCGTGAACGAAAACGGCGAATGGGAGAAGCACTGGGGTTCGTCGGCGATAGTATCGGTGTGGAAGACAAGTACGGATATGTTTTCAACAGGGTACAGACGATATTGTGGAAACAAAAGGAATTTTGAATATGAGTTTTGAAGCAATTAAAAAGCAGGAACAGGAGTATATCCTCCATTCCTACGGCCGTGTGGACGTGGCGCTCAGCCACGGCAAAAACGCCGAGGCTTGGGACGTGGAGGGCAAGCATTACTACGATTTCACCTCCGGCATCGGCGTAAATGCGCTGGGCTATTGCGACGAGGGCTGGGTGAAGGCCGTCACCGAACAGGCGGGCAAAATTCAGCACATGTCGAACTATTATTACTGTGATAAAAACACACAGCTTGCGGAACTGCTTGCAAAAAACAGCGGCCTTTGCCGTTCGTTCTTCTGCAACAGCGGCGCGGAAGCGAACGAGTGCGCCATTAAAATTTCCCGTAAATACGGCGAAAAGAAGCACGCGTATAAGATCGTCACGCTGGAAAATTCTTTTCACGGCAGAACGCTCACCACATTGGCGGCAACGGGTCAGGACGGCTTTCATCGGCTTTTCACCCCGCTGACCGAGGGCTTTGTGTACGCCAAGGGCAACGACGTGGAAGACCTGAAAGCGAAGCTCTCTGATCCCGAGGTCTGCGCCGTGCTGCTCGAGAGCGTGCAGGGCGAAGGCGGTGTGGTGCCGATGGAGGAAGACTATTTAAAGGCCGTGCGTGCACTGTGCACGGAGCGTGACGTGCTGATGATGCTTGACGAAGTGCAGACGGGCATCGGCCGCACGGGCTACTTCTTCAGCTATCAGCGCGCGGGCATTCTGCCGGACGTTGTAACGGCGGCGAAGGGGCTTGGCGGCGGCTTGCCGATCGGCGTATGCATCGCGGGCGAGAAAGTAAAGGACAGCTTTGCCCCCGGTATGAACGGCTCTACGTTCGGTGCAAACCCCGTGGTGTGCGCCGGTGCGGTTGAGGTCGTTTCCCGCGTATCCAAGCCGGAATTCTTAAAAAAGGTGCAGGAAAAAGGTGAGTATTTCAAAGAGCGGCTGCTTAAAATGCCGAACGTCGAGTTTGTGCGCGGCCGCGGCATGATGATCGGCGTGAAAGTGAAGGACAAGGACGCCCATGATGTGCTGAATGCTTGCGCGAAAGCGGGCCTGCTCATTTTGACGGCGAAGGACCTTGTGCGCTTTCTGCCGCCGCTCACCATCACAAAAGAAGAGATCGATGCCGGTCTCGCGATTTTTGCGGAACAGATTAAATAAACGGAGGAAATTCCCATGAAACATTTATTAAAACTGCTCGATCTCTCCAAAGAGGAGATCATCGACATTCTGAACCTTGCCGACCAGCTCAAGTATGAGACAAAGCACGGCATCGAGCACCACCACTTAAAGGGCAAGTGCCTTGCCATGATTTTTGAGAAGTCTTCCACCAGAACGCGCGTTTCGTTTGAAGTGGGCATCAATCAGCTCGGCGGCTATGCCGTTGTACTCGCGGGCGAAGGCTCGCAGATCGGTCGCGGCGAGCCGGTGCAGGACACCGCACGCGTGCTTTCCCGCTATGTGGACGGCATCATGATCCGCACCTTCGAGCAGAAGGAGGTCGAAGACCTCGCAAAGTACGGCTCCGTGCCGGTCATCAACGGTTTGACGGATTTCTGCCACCCGTGCCAGATTTTAGCCGACCTCATGACGATCCGAGAATATAAGGGCTCGTTCGACGGCCTGAAGATGTGCTTCATCGGCGACGGCAACAACATGATGAACTCCCTCATCGTCGGCGGCCTGAAGGTTGGCATGGAAGTTGCGGTGGCTTGCCCGGAGGGCTACCGCCCGCCGCAGGAGATTCTCGATTTTGCAGCCGGCTATGACTGCTTCACGCTGACCGATGACCCGATGGTTGCCGCAAAGGACGCAGATGTCGTTATCACCGACGTGTGGACATCTATGGGTCAGGAAGAAGAGCGCGCAGCACGCGAAAAGGCGTTTGCAGGCTATTGCATCGATGAGAAGATCATGGGCGTTGCAAAGAGCGATGCCATTGTACAGCACTGTCTGCCGGCACACCGCGGCGAGGAGATTACCGAAGAGGTGTTCGAGGCGAACGCAGGCCCAATCTTCGACGAAGCGGAGAACCGCCTGCATGCACAAAAGGCCGTTATGGTCACGTTAATGAAAGATTGATTGTACAAAACGCTGTGTTTTCGCACGGCGTTTTGTATTTGCCTTTTGAGAAATTATGCGGTATAATTAAAAACAGAAATATCGCGCACGATATGTGTGTGAAATAACCGTTTCAGCCATTACGCGCAAAGCGATTGCGTGTCGTATATTTATGCAGACGCAAATGCGCCGGAGAGGAGACAGCTTATGCTCAGAGAACAGTTGTGGTTTGATTTTTGTGACGATTTGCCCATTGAGATCGAGCAGAGGATCGACGAGGGCATTTTGGAAGCGGAATGCTTTAAAGAGCGTGCCGAGCAGGTAAAGGAAATGCCGCGCGGCGCGGCGCGTACCGCCGCAGGCGCAGAGCTTTTAGAGCAGCTTTGTGCGCTTGAAAATCCGCAGGACGAAGACGAGCCGTCCGACCTTCCGGGCATCAAGGCGGCATCTGTCGGGGAGCCGAAAGAGAAAGCCGAAGCGGATTGCGACAAAATCTACGGCGCGTGGCTCGGCCGCTGTGCGGGTTGCCTGTTGGGTCAGCCGGTAGAGGGCTGGCGGCGCGCACGCATCAACGGGCTTTTGAAAGAGACCGGCAACCTGCCGTTGCAAAACTACATTTCGTCCGATATCGGGCCTGTTCTGCGCGAAAAATACAACGTGCGCGACGACGGACACGCCTACGGCGCGGAAAAAACCGGGTGGATCAACAACGTCTCTTACATGCCGGAGGACGATGACACGAACTACACGCTCATCGCGTTAAAGCTCGTCGAGCAGTACGGGCGCGACTTCACACCCGATGATGCGGCGGAAAACTGGCTGATGAACCTGCCGCTTTTACACCTGTGCACGGCGGAGCGCGTGGCGTATATCAACCTCGCACAATCCGTTTTCCCGCCGAAATCGGCGTTGTACCGCAACCCGTACAGGGAGTGGATCGGCGCACAGATCAGGGGAGATCTGTTCGGCTATATTTGCCCCGGCGATATGGAAACGGCGGCGGAAATGGCATGGCGCGATGCGTCCATCTCTCACGTGAAAAACGGCATCTACGGCGAAATGTGGATTGCCTCGATGCTTGCGAAAGCGGCGGTTAACGACGACATGCCGACCATCATTCGCTCCGGCATGAAGCAGATCCCGAAAAAGAGTCGTCTTTATGAAGAGCTTGCGGAAATTTTGAGCCGCTTTGAAAGCGGCGACACCGCTGAGGAGACAAAAGCATATATCCTCGGCAAGTACGATGAAAATAATCAGCACCATTGGTGTCACACCGTCTCGAATGCGGCAATCGTCGCGATGGGCTTATTGTGGGGCAAGAAGGACTTCACCTACACGATGGAGCTGTGCCTGACGATGGGCTTTGACACGGACTGCAACTGCGCCACGGCGGGCTCTGTGCTTGGTATGGTACTGGGTGCACAGCTTTTGCCGGAGGTCTGGACGGCGCCGCTCAATGACCGTGTGCTTTCCGGCGTGGACGGCTTCGGACTCGTGCATATTTCGGACATGGCAGCGCGTACACAGACGCTCGCCGAGTAAAAAATAATAAGTTTTTTGCGGGCACACGGCTTTTTGGCGGTGTGTCCGCTTTTTATACGGAAAACCCGCGTGCCGTTCACAATTTTTTCGAAATTTTCGGCTATTCAAAAGGGCTGAGATATGATATACTATAAGGCAGTATGGGCTTTTCTGCCCTTTGGTTTTGAAAGGAAAAACGGCATGATCGTTCTCGGCATCGACCCCGGCTACGCCATTGTCGGCTACGGCGTGGTGGAAATGAAAAATAACCGTTACCGCACGTTGGAGCACGGCGCGGTGACAACCAAAGCGGGCACGGATTTCAACCGCCGTTTGGAGATCATTTACGACGGCATCGCGCAGGTTTTGGCGCAGTATCACCCGGATGCGGTCTCCGTGGAAAAGCTCTATTTTTCAAACAATAAAACGACCGGCATCGGTGTGGCGGAAGCCCGTGGCGTCATTTTGCTTGCGGCGCAGAAGGCCCGCGTGCCTGTTTTTGAATACACCCCCGTGCAGGTGAAATTGGCCGTTACGGGATATGGCAAGGCCTTAAAGCCGCAGGTGATGGAAATGACCCGCCGACTTTTGTGCCTGCGCGAGGTGCCGAAGCCGGACGACACGGCGGACGCGCTCGCCATTGCCATTTGCCACTGCCATGCCTCCGGCACGGCGCTGCGGCAGTTTTTGAGGTAACGCCGTCTATTTGGACAGAGAGTACAGAGGGTATAGAAAGGACAAAAGCGATGTTTTACAGTCTTACCGGGAAACTTGTACACATGGAGCCGGGCGTTGTCGCTATTGAATGCGGTGGCGTGGCGTTTAAGTGCTTCACTTCCATGAACACGCAGAAAAACATGCCGCGCATCGGCGAAACGGCTACGGTCTATACGCATTTAAACGTGCGCGAGGACGCGCTTGATTTATACGGCTTCTCTACAAAAAGCGAGCTGAATTGCTACAAGATGCTGACGACCATCAGCGGCGTGGGCCCGAAGGCGGCGCTCTCCATTTTATCCGAAATGACCCCGGAGGGCGTTGCTATGGCGGCGGCCTCCGGCGACAGCAAAAAGTTTACAAAGGCGAGCGGCGTGGGCCCGAAGCTTGCACAGCGCATCGTGCTGGAATTGAAAGACCGCGTGAAGAAGATGGGCTTTACGGGCGGCACGCTGGAACTGACCGGCACGGACGACGCAGGCATTGTTTCCGCGTCTCAGAACGCCGAGCAGGCCGTGCAGGCGCTTATTGTGCTCGGCTATACACAGTCCGAAGCCGCGCAGGCCGTGGCGAAGCTGGACGGCTCCCTCTCTACGGAAGAACTTATTCGCGGCGCTTTAAAGAGTATGGCAAGCCGCTTTTAATACACGCTGAAAGGAGAGTGCTTTTCGCGTGACGTTTGACAGAGACAACGAAATGGATTTTGAAAACCGCGTCATTGCGCCGGAGTATGTGCCGGAGGACGCGGAGGTGGAAAACCCGCTGCGCCCGCGTACCTTTGCGGACTATGTGGGCCAGGAAAAGGTAAAAGAAAACTTAGAGGTGTTCATTCAGGCGGCAAAGCAGAGAAAAGAATCGCTTGACCACGTTTTGCTCTACGGCCCGCCGGGTCTCGGCAAAACGACGCTTGCGGGTATCATTGCAAACGAGCTCGGTGTCAATCTGCGCATCACGAGCGGCCCGGCTATCGAAAAGCCGGGCGACCTCGCCGCATTATTGACGAATCTGAACCCCGGCGACGTGCTGTTCATCGATGAGATTCATCGTCTGCCGCGCAGTGTGGAGGAGATCTTGTACCCCGCCATGGAGGACTTTGCGCTCGACATTATTACAGGCAAGGGGCAAATGGCGGCGTCCTATCATCTGCCGCTGCCGCGCTTTACACTTGTCGGTGCAACGACGAGAGCCGGTCAGCTTTCTGCGCCGCTGCGCGACCGTTTCGGCGTGGTGCTGCGTTTGGAGCTCTACGAGCCGAAGGAGCTTGCGAAAATCGTCACCCGCAGCGCCGGCATTTTAGGTATTGACATTGAAGCGGACGGTGCGCTGGAGATTGCCTCGCGCTCGCGCGGTACGCCGCGTATCGCAAACCGCATGTTAAAGCGCGTGCGCGACTTTGCGCAGATCATGAGCGACGGCGTCATCACATACAGCACGGCGAAGATTGCGCTTGACCGCCTCGAGATTGACGAGCTTGGGCTCGATTCCGGCGACAGACGCATGCTGAACGCGATTATCCAGTATTATAACGGCGGCCCCGTGGGTGTGGAAACGCTGGCGGCGGCCATTGGCGAGGAAGCCGTGACGATCGAAGACGTTGTGGAGCCGTATCTGATGCAGATCGGCTTTTTGCAGCGTACCCCGCGCGGCCGCTGTGCCACACGCGCGGCTTACTTGCACCTCGGACTTACGCCGCCGGGAACCGTTGCGGACGATAACCCGAGATTCGACGTATGACACTCTTTTGGAAACGCGTGCAATCGGCATGCGGGGGAAACAGGTTGAAAAGAATAAAAAAAGTCACCCCTTAAAATTTTTGACATAAAAAGGAGCATACGATTATGGGAAGATTATTCGGTACAGACGGTGTTCGCGGTGTCGCGAACCATGACCTTACCTGCGAGCTTGCAATGAAGCTTGGCCGCGCGGCCGCTGCCGTGCTCATCAACAAATCAAACCGCCACCCGCGCGTCATCATCGGCAAGGATACCCGCCTTTCGAGCGACATGCTGGAAAACGCCATGGCGGCCGGCCTGTGCAGCGTAGGCGCATCGGTCGTTCTGCTGGGCGTTGTGCCTACTCCGGCTGTGGCGTACCTTGTGGAAAAATACAAGGCAGACGCCGGTGTGATGATCTCTGCATCACACAACTCTTACGAGTATAACGGCATTAAAATTTTCAGCGGCGACGGCTACAAGCTGCCGGACGACCTTGAGGAGCGCATTGAGTCTCTGATCCTCGGCGAAGCGGCTCTGCCGCCGCTGCCCGCAGACAGCGACCTCGGCACGGTGTCGTATGCGCCGAACGCGCTGCGCGATTACATCGATCACGTGAAGTCCACGGTGCACTTCTCGCTGACAGGCCTTGAAATCGCGCTCGACTGCGCGAACGGCTCCTCCGCGATGACGGCGGAAACACTGTTTACGGAGCTCGGCGCCAAAGTGCACATGCTGCATGATGAGCCGAACGGCACGAACATCAACGATAACTGCGGTTCCACCCATATGGAATCGCTCGTGGAATATGTGAAGACGCATAAGGTCGACGCGGGCATCGCGTTTGACGGCGACGCCGACCGCTGCCTTGCCGTGGACGAAAACGGCGAAGTCATCGACGGCGACTTCATCATGGCAATCTGCGGCCTCGATATGAAGAGCCGCGGTAAGCTGAATAAGGACTGCATCGTCGGTACCATCATGACGAACCTCGGCTTTGTAAAGTGCTGCGAAGCAAACGGCATCCACTTTGAAGCGACGAAGGTCGGCGATCGTTACGTGCTGGAAGAAATGCTGCTTGAAAACTACAGCTTTGGCGGCGAGCAGAGCGGCCACGTCATTTTCCGCGATTTCGCAACGACCGGCGACGGCCAGCTGACGGCAGCGCAGCTTTTGAGCATCTTAAAACAGCGCGAAGCAAAGCTTTCTTCTCTCAAGACCGTCATGGAGCGCTACCCGCAGACGATGGTGAATATCAAGGTCTCGCCGGAGGGTAAGCTGGCGTTCCACACCGACCCGAAGGTGAAGAAGGTTATTCAGCAGGCAACCGCAACGCTGAACGGCGAAGGCCGCGTCATTGTGCGCCCGTCCGGCACAGAACCGCTGCTGCGCGTCATGGTGGAAGGCAGAGATCTGGCGCTGATTGAAAAGCTTGCAAACGATATTTCTGAAGTGATTAAGGAAGAATTGGTCTGATGAGAGCTGCAAACTGGAAAGACTATGAATTGATTGATACCGGCTCCGGCGAGCGGTTGGAGCGGTGGGGAGACATTCTCCTCATCCGCCCCGATCCGCAGATCATCTGGAAGTCGGAGAAAAAAGATCCCCGTTGGCGTTCTGCTCACGCGCGCTATAAGCGCTCCTCTACGGGCGGCGGCAAATGGGAGGTTTATAAAAAGCTGCCGGACGTGTGGAAAATCACGCGCGGCGACCTCACGTTCCGCTTAAAGCCCATGGGCTTTAAGCACACGGGCGTTTTCCCGGAGCAGGCCGTGAACTGGGATTACACCGCGGCGCGCATCCGCGCGGCAAAGGAGAAAAATCCCGAGCGCGAAATTAAAATTCTAAACTTATTCGGCTACACCGGCGCGGCGACGCTCGCGTGTATGGAAGCGGGCGCGACGGTCACGCACGTAGATGCCTCCAAGGGCATGGTGCAGTGGGCGCGCGAAAACGCAGCGGCATCGAATTTGGCAGAGCGCCCGGTGCGCTGGCTTGTCGATGACTGCGTGAAATTCGTGCAGCGCGAAATTCGCCGCGGCAACCATTACGACGGCATCATCATGGACCCGCCGTCCTACGGGCGCGGCCCCGGCGGCGAGGTGTGGAAGCTTGAGGAACAGCTTTACGGTCTTGTTGAAATGTGCGTGCCGGTCTTGACGGACGATCCGCTGTTCTTTATTTTGAATTCGTACACAACGGGACTTTCTCCGTCCGTTATGGCGTATCTGCTCGGCGTTTTGTTGCGCCCGAAGTTCGGCGGCTATGTTTCCGCCGATGAAATCGGCTTGCCGGTGACGGAAACGGGGCTTGTTCTGCCCTGCGGCAGCACGGCAATCTGGTCGGGCGAGCCGGTATAACGGGACTTTTTTGAAACGGAAGGGATAAAATGGCGTTTATTGAGTGCAGAGACCTGCATTTTTCATACAGCGAAGAGAGCGGCGAGGTCCTGCACGGCGTCGATCTCGACATTGAAAAGGGTTCGTTTGTGGCGCTGCTCGGCCACAACGGCTGCGGTAAATCCACCATGGCGAAGCTGTTTAACGGTATGCTGGTGCCGACCTCCGGTACCGTGACGGTGGACGGCATCGATACCGCCGTGGAGGAAACGCAGCTTGACGTGCGCCGCCGCGTGGGCCTTGTGCAGCAGAACCCGGATAACCAGCTTGTTGCGGGTATTGTTGAGGAAGACGTGGCATTCGGCCCGGAAAACCTCGGCATTGAGCCCGCAGAAATCCGCCGCCGTGTCGATGCGGCACTGAAAGCGGTCAACATGTACGAGTACCGCGACCATGCACCGCATAAGCTCTCCGGCGGTCAGAAGCAGCGCGTCGCGATTGCGGGTGTTATCGCGATGGAGACCATGTGCATTGTGCTTGATGAGCCGACCGCCATGCTGGACCCGCGTGGCCGACAGGAGGTTATGGATACCATTCGGTATCTGAACCGCGAAAAGGGTATCACCGTCATTCTCATCACGCACTACATGGACGAGGCCGTGCAGGCCGACCGCGTGGTGGTGATGGACGGCGGCAACATTCTGACGGACGGCGACCCGCGCACGGTGTTCGCGCAGGTGGAGCTTTTAAAGCGCCACAAGCTCGACGTGCCGCAGGCAACGGAGCTTATTTACCGCTTAAACGCCGCCGGGTGCAGCATTTCCGGCACGCCGCTCGATGAAGACGAGTGCGTAAAAGCGATTGCGGAGTATTTAAAATTGGGATAAGAATATAAAAGGGATTTTGTTTTTTGTGCGGGGCAAGAACCGAAAGGACCTGCACCCGGCAGAGGAAACGAGGAAAATCGATGGCAATTTTGGAAACCAAAAATCTCACATATACCTATGGCGCCGGCACACCGTTTGAAAAAACGGCGGTGGAAAACGTGAACCTTTCCGTAGAAAAGGGCGCGTTTGTCGGCGTGATCGGGCATACGGGCAGCGGTAAATCCACGCTGATCCAGATGCTCAACGGCCTCATCCGCCCCACAAGCGGGCAGGTGCTTTTAAACGGCGAGGACATTTGGGCAAAGCCGAAGGAAATTCGCCGCGTGCGCTTTCAGGTGGGCATGGTGTTCCAGTACCCGGAATACCAGCTGTTTGAAGAGACCGTTATCAAAGACATCATGTTCGGCCCGAAAAACATGGGACTTTCTGATGAAGAAGCACTGAAGCGCGCCAAAGAAGCGGCACACTTTACAGACTTAAAGCCTGAGCTTTTGGAAAAATCTCCGTTTGAGCTTTCGGGCGGCGAAAAGCGTCGTGCAGCCATTGCGGGCGTCATCGCCATGGATCCGGAGGTGCTCATTTTGGATGAGCCCGCCGCCGGTCTTGACCCGAAGGGCAGAGATGTTATCTTAGCGCAGATCTCCGAATATCACCGCCAGCGCGGCAACACCATTTTGCTCGTCTCCCACAGTATGGAGGACATCGGCCGCGTGGCAGACCGCGTGCTTGTGATGAACAACGCCCATGCCGAAATGTACGACGAGACCCGCGCCGTGTTCTCGCGCGGCGAGCTTTTGGAGCCGATGGGTCTGCGCCTGCCGCAGATCACGTCCATCATGCGCCGTCTGCGCAAAATGGGCCTGCCGGTCAGCGAGACGGTTTTAAATGTAGACGAAGCCGTCATGGAGCTTTTGCCGCTCCTCAAAAAAAGGAAAGAGGAGGACAAAAACCATGCTATCTGATGTCACCATGGGGCAGTTTTTCCCCGGCAAGTCCGTCATGCACCGGCTCGATCCGCGCATTAAAATGTGCCTGACCGTGTATTTCATCGTGCTCATTTTCTGCTCGAAGAATTTTGTCACGCTCGGCGCGACGATTCTTATGAGCCTACTTGGCGTGGTGCTTTCCAAAGTACCGCTGAAGCTCTATTTAAAAAGCATGAAGCCTATTTTGTTCATCGTGGTGTTCACCGGCGTATTGAATTTGTTTTACGGCACCGGCGACCCGATCTTCACGCTCGGGTTCATTCACATTACGCGAAACGGCATCGTGAACAGCATCATGATCGCCGTGCGCATCGTGGTGCTCATCCTCATCAGTTCTATTCTGACGTTCACAACGTCCCCGACGCAGTTGACGGACGCCATTGAGCGCCTGCTAAAGCCGCTGGCGCTGCTGCATGTGCCGGTGCATGAATTTGCAATGATGATGACGATCGCGCTGCGCTTTGTGCCGACGCTCCTCGAAGAGACCGAGAAGATCATGGCGGCGCAGAAGGCCCGCGGTGCAGATATGGAAAGCGGCGGTCTGATGCAGCGCATCAAGGCGCTGATTCCGGTGCTTATCCCGCTGTTTGTTTCCGCGTTCCGCCGTGCGTTTGACCTTGCAACAGCCATGGAAAGCCGCTGCTACCACGGCGGCGAGGGGCGCACGAAAATGAAGGTGCTGCACCTTTCAAAAGTAGATTACATCACGCTTATCGTGTGCGTTTTGTACCTTGCGGCGTTCATCACAGCGAACATTTTGCTGCCTGCCGCCATTGTGCGATAAAATTGAGGAGAAACTATGGAACGAAACCTGCTGCTGAAAATTCAATATGACGGCAGCGCGTACCACGGCTGGCAGGTGCAGGAAAACGCCCGCAGTGTGCAAGGGGTGTTTCAGGAGGCGTTAAAGCAGGTTTTGCATACGCAGCCGGACATCAAAGCGTGCAGCCGTACGGATACCGGCGTGCACGCGCGGGAATTCTGCCTGAGCATGAAGCTTTCGCACAATATCCCGCCGGAGCGCCTTTTGGGCGCACTCAATCATTTTCTGCCGCCGGACATTGCTGTGCTTTCCTGCGAAGAAGTGCCGCTTGATTTTCACGCACGGTACTCCTGCTGTGGAAAACGGTATGTGTATGAAATCTGGAACAACCCCATTCGCAGCCCGTTTCTACACGGGCGCGCGCTGCACTACTACCACCACATCGATGAAAAAAAGCTGAACGAAGCCGCGCAACACTTTTTGGGTGCGCACGATTTCACTTCGTTCTGTACACTCGATAACCGTGACATGGGGGACTTTACCCGCACGGTTACGGAAAGCTCCGTCACGCGCGAGGGCGACATGGTGCGCTTTACCGTGGCGGCGGACGGGTTCCTTTACAACATGGTGCGCATCATGACGGGCACTTTGCTCGCCGTGCAGCAGGGGCGCTTTGTCCCCGAGGACATCCCGAAGATCATCGAGGGGAAAAACCGCAAGCTTGCGGGGCCGACCGCCCCGGCGTGTGGTCTGTATTTAGAAAAAGTGTTTTATAAACCGCAAATATAATGCCTGCGGTTCGGTTGGATAAATGTTCTGTATTCCGATTTTTATAACGCGGAATAAGGGAGAAAAGTATGGCAAGAAAAAAGCATGAAGCGGAAAAAAAGCACGCGCTGCGCAAAAAAGAAGCACCGCCTGTGCAGGATATGCCGGATGAAACGGAACACCCCGCGCTTTCGGAAAAGAAAAAGCTGCGTGTATCGAAGCTTTTGTACCGCATCATTGCGGCGCTGCTCATCGCGGTAGTGCTGCTTATCATTTTGGAAAATAAAGATAATTTAACGCCGGAAAACATCGGCAACTGGATCCGCACAAAGGCAGTCGGCTTCGGCTTTGGCGACGGCTATCCGGCGGAGCTGACCGGCAGCACAGCGCTTGTGGGTAATTTCGGCGCGGCTGACGGCAATTTGTACGTTGTGAGCGACACGGCGCTGACGGTTCTGAACGGCTCCGCAAAGGAGATGTTCTCTGCGCGCCACAGCTACAACGACCCAGCGGTCTCCGAAGCGAGCGGACGCTACCTTTTGTATAACGCCGGCGGCACGGGTTACCGTGTGGAAACGTCCTCCGGCACGGAGATTTCCGGCACGAGCGACAGCAGTATCACGACCGGCGTCATTTGCGATTCCGGCAAATTTGCGCTGGCGGTGCAGCCCTCGGACTACGCTTCTGAGCTGCGCGTATATAACAAAAACGGCAGCTTGCAGTATAAATACAGCTTTGCGGATTCCTATATTACGGCGGTGGCGCTGAATACGGACGGCACAAGAGCCGCGGTGGCAAGCACCATCACGCACGCAGGTACGCTCATTTCGCGCATTACGGTGCTGGATATGTCCGAAACGGAGCCGATAGCGGAGTACAAAAGCGACGGCAACCTGATTTTTGCCGTGCAGTGGAACCGCAGCGGCCGCGTGACGGCCATCGGCGACACGGAAACGCTCGTCAGCGATACGGGCTATAACTTTACGCCGTATGCGTATGACGGCCGCACCGTGACGGCCTACACGCTCATCCCTTCGGGCGCAGTGGTTTCCGTTTCCAACTATGCTTACGGCGGCGACAGCACGCTGCTCATTTTCCGTGACAGCGCAGAGCCCGTGGAAAGCGACCTTTCCGGCCGCGCCGTGTGGCTTTCCGCAGCGGGCAATAAGGTGGCGGCGCTGCTTTCAAGCTCCGTTGTGTCCACGGACCTCACGACCGGGCAGCAGGAAGCCGCCTGCAATGTGCCGGCCGATACAAAAAGCATCGCCATGGCGGACGAAAGCACCGTATATCTGCTCGGCGTGCGCGAGATTCGGAAAGAAAATCTTAAGGTGATCGAGGCCGATAATACATTGTCGCAAACAGAGTAATGTGGTATAATCACTGTATCGCACAAGGCGCGCGGCAGGCGCGCCGGAAAAAGGAGAGTGTTTTTATTGGGATGGATATTTGACATTGCCGTTGTGGTGCTCGTCATCATCGCGGCCGTCATCGGTGCAAAAAAGGGATTTTTCAGAGCATGCTTTGATTTCTGCGGCGCGCTCATCGCGATGATTGCGGCGGGGCTTTTGAGCAGTCCTGTTGCAGAGTGGATCTTTACAACGTTCTTTCGCCCCTCGCTTGTGGAGAAGATCTCTGCGGCGGTCATGGGGCTTGGCGCGGGCGATGCCGTGAACACCGTTTTCGATGCCTTCCCGGAGCTTATCCAGCGCGCGCTTGAGGCTGCCGGCATCACACAGGGCAGTATCATGGCGCAGGTGCAGGATAAGACGGACAGCATCGCAGAGGCCATTACGGATGCGCTCAGCCCCATGCTCATCAACGTCATCGGCGTGTTTGTCATGCTGGTGCTATTCGTATTGTTCATCGTGGTACTGAGAGGCGTTGCAACGCTTTTAACGGGCATTTTCTCGCTGCCGGTCTTAAGCGGCATCAACGGTGCGCTCGGCGCAGTATTCGATGTGTTGATGCTCGTGCTCATTTTGTGGGTCGTCCTCGCGTGTACGCAGGTATTTGTGCCCATGCTGAGCGCAGCGCAGCAGGTAAAGGTGCAGGCGTTTGAGAATACTTCCATGCTTTTGAAGCTGCTTGGCAGCTTTAACCCCGCTTACCACTTAATGCAGTGAGCAGCGGCTAAAAGGAGATTCGGAAATTCGTAAGGGAAAGGAACTACACTATGTCTGATGCCAAAAGCCAAAAGACAAAGAAACCCATCAATCAGAATTTAACGGTGCCGAACGCCATGTCTGTGTTCCGCATTTTGGTCATTCCGTTTTTTGCGTATTTTTTTCTGAAAGGCAACCTCACAGCGGCCATCGTCGCACTGGGGCTTTCCGGCCTTTCCGATGCGCTGGACGGCATGATCGCGCGGCACTTCAACCAGATCACGGAATTAGGCAAAATGCTGGATCCGTTAGCCGATAAGCTGACGCAGGGCACGGTGGCCATCTGTATCGCCGTGCACTACCCGTCCATTTGGCCGCTTTTGGCGCTGCTCGTCTTAAAGGAGCTCGTCATGTTGTGCGGCGCATGCTATCTGCTGAAAAACGGCAAAAAGCCGTGCGCGGCAAAGTGGTACGGCAAAGTCTCCACAACACTGTTTTATATCGCCATCGGACTCATCGTCGTCATGGACGGCTTTATGAAGGTTTCCGAGAGCACGTTCAATATCGCGTCCACTACGGCGCTCGTCATCACGGCGGGCTTCATGGTGTACACGTTCATTCGATATTTCGGCGTGTTCCGCGAAATTTTGAGATCGACCGACGGCAAATACGATTTGAACCTGCCCGAAGAAATGCGGGCAAAGAAAGAGCGCACACCGAAAAACTAACGGTCTGCGCCGGAAAGGAAAATGTCTATGATGATGTGTACACGCTGCAAGAAGCGGCCTGCGGTTGTGTTCGTTTCCCCTTCAACGGATATGAACGCCACGCAGGGCTACTGTCTTGTCTGCGCAAAAGAACTCGGCATTAAGCCGGTGAATGATATTATGGAGAAAATGGGCATCACGGAGGAGCAGCTGGAGGCGATGACCGAAAGCATGAACGATTTGATGTCGATGTCCGACGACGGCAGCTTTGAGCCGGGCGGCGCGGTGCCGTTCCCGTCCGAACTGCTGGGTCAATTCGGTATGAACGCAAACGGTGACGGCACAGAGCCGGCAACCCGCGAAAGCCAGCCGAATGACAAGAAAAAGAAGGAGAACTTCCACAAATCGAAGCGTAAGCACATTGCGGCGTACTGCACCGACCTCACCATGAAGGCGAAAGACGGCGAGCTGGATGCCATCATCGGCCGCGAGCGCGAGATTGAGCGTGTGGTGCAGATTTTGTCCCGCCGCACGAAGAATAATCCGTGTCTCATCGGTGAGCCGGGCGTCGGTAAAACGGCCGTTGCAGAGGGGCTTGCCCTGCGCATTGCGGCAGGCGAAGTGCCCGCGAAGCTGCGCAAAAAAGAAGTGCAGCTTCTGGATCTCACGGCGCTCGTCGCCGGTACGCAGTTCCGCGGCCAGTTTGAAAGCCGCATCAAGGGACTTGTGGACGAAGTGAAGCAGGATGGCAACATCATCCTCTTCATCGATGAGGTGCATAACCTCGTCGGCACAGGCGATGCAGAGGGCAGCATGAACGCGGCGAACATTCTAAAGCCCGCGCTGTCCCGCGGCGAAATTCAGGTCATCGGCGCAACGACGTTCTCCGAGTACCGCAAGTACATCGAAAAAGACGCCGCACTGGAGCGCCGCTTCCAGCCCGTCACCGTGACAGAGCCGTCCATCGACGACGCAACGGATATCATCCGCGGCATCAAAAATTACTACGAAAAATACCATAATGTGCGCGTTTCCGACCAGATTGCGAAGCGCATCGTCGTGCTTTCCGAGCGATATATCAGCGACCGTTACCTGCCGGATAAGGCCATCGATTTGTTGGACGAAGCATGCGCCTGCGCCGCGCTGCGCAACAAAAAGCTTGCGGATTATGAAGAAGCAAATTTGAAGCTCGAAAAGCAGCGCAAGGCGGAAGCCGAGATCGAGGGCGCAGAGAATGTCGATTACGAAGCGCTTGCCGAAGCGAAATATAAAGTCGCGGCGCTCGAAAAAGAGCTTGCCGCGTTTGACCCGAACGAAGTTACCGCGCCGGTAACGGAAGCGGATCTCGCGTATGTCATCGAGCTTTGGACGGGCATTCCCGCTGCAAAGATTGAGCAGAGCGAGCTCGGCAAGCTTGCCCACCTGGAAGAAAAGCTGAGCGAGCACATCGTGGGGCAGGAGGAGGCCGTCAAGGCTGTTTCCGCCGCCATCCGCCGCAGCCGCGTGCAGATCAACCCGCGCCGCCGCCCGGCCTCGTTCATCTTCGTCGGCCCCACCGGCACCGGCAAGACCTGTGCCTTCGGCATCCCGGTGGTGGAGCATATCCAGCCGGAAAATAAATACCCGCAGGCCGTTATTATGGCACCCACCCGGGAACTTGCCCAGCAGATCGCCGAGGAGCTGACCAACCTCACCTACTTTATGCCCGAGGTGCAGGTGGCCTGTGTGTACGGCGGCGCCAATATGGAAAAGCAGGCAAAGCGTCTGGCCGAGGGCTGCCAGATCGTGGTAGCTACCCCGGGCCGCCTGATGGACCACTACAAGCACCACAGCATTGATATCTCCCATGTGACCCAGATCGTGCTGGACGAAGCCGACGAAATGTTGAACATGGGCTTTTATAAGGATGTGCGCCACATCATCGAGATGATGAAGGCGCGCAAG
>OIBP01000286.1_pt1 | contig 24374 bp, 20 predicted proteins | sample 1581061 | NCBI WGS metagenome assembly OIBP01 (sample SAMEA3882514, study PRJEB24775) | human gut metagenome | biome: human-associated habitat; feature: intestine environment; material: feces | place: Netherlands | collected 2009/2010 | reverse complement strand
TTTGGCAAACTCCCAGTCGCGGGTGTCGTGGGCGGGCACGGCCATGATGGCGCCCGTGCCGTAGCTGATAAGCACATAATCTGAAATAAAAATGGGTATCTCTTTGCCGTTCACCGGGTTCACGGCGCGCACGCCCTCTATTTTCACGCCTGTTTTTTCCTTGGCAAGCTCGGTGCGCTCAAAGTCGGACTTTTTCGCGGCCTCTGCCTGATACGCGCGGACGGCATCCAGATTCTGCAGCTTATCCGCCCACTTTTCAATGAACGGATGCTCCGGGGAAACAACCATGTACGTTGCGCCGTAAAGTGTATCCGGGCGGGTCGTGTAAACAGTCAGCTTATCGCCTGCGGTCGTGTTGAAATCGACCTCGGCACCCTCGGAACGGCCAATCCAGTTTTTCTGCTGGGTCTTAACGCGGTCCGGGTAATCGACAAGATCAAGGTCGTCGATGAGACGCTGTGCGTAAGCGGTGATCTTCAGCATCCACTGGGATTTGACCTTGTGAATAACTTCACTGCCGCAGCGCTCACAGACGCCGTTGACAACCTCTTCGTTTGCCAGAACGCATTTGCAGGAGGTGCACCAGTTGACGGACATCTCTTTTTTGTAGGCCAAACCGTTCTTAAAGAGCTGGAGGAAAATCCACTGCGTCCACTTGTAGTATTTCGGATCGATGGTGCTGATCTCACGGCTCCAGTCGAAGGAGATGCCGAGAGACTGAATCTGCTGCTTAAAGCGCGCAATATTCTTCTTTGTGATCTCTTCCGGGTGCACGTGGTTCTTGATGGCATAATTCTCTGCCGGTAGGCCGAATGCGTCCCAACCAATCGGATAGAGCACATTGTAGCCCTCCATGCGGCGCTTTCTGGAAACAACGTCAAGCGCGGTGTACGGACGCGGGTGGCCGACATGCAGACCCTGACCGGACGGGTACGGGAACTCGATCAGAGCATAATATTTCGGCTTATCCGAAGTATTGGAAGCATGGAAAACACCGGCTTCTTCCCACTTCTTTTGCCACTTCGGTTCAATTTCACTGGGATTGTACTTGTTCATATTGATTACACTTACCTCTCTGCGCTATATAAAATAACAAAATCAATTCGGTTCAAACGTCATGTTGAGCTTTTCGCCGTCGAGCCACAGGCGATCCAAATCATAAAAACTGCGCGCTTCCGAGGTGAAGATGTGTACGACCACCGTTTCGTAATCGAGCACGACCCAGGAATCGGAGCGATAGCCCTCCACGCGGTCCGGCGCAATGCCGAGCTCTTTCAGCTTAAACTCCAGCTCGTCCGCCAGAGCATGCACATGCGTGCTGCCGGTGCCGTTCGCCAGAACGAAATAATCACCGAGCGAGGAAACGTCCGAAATGCGGATCACATTGATCTGATCGGCTTTTTTCGCATCCAAAATGCCCGCTGCGGTTTTTGCAAGCGTCAATGAATCCATGCTTTTAGCCATTCCTTTCTGCGCGCTGCGCGATTTTTATGCTTCCTTCCGCTTAGTTGCCGTGCCGCAAAGCCCACACCGCGTCATTATATGCGTCTATGGTTTCCGGCACGATGGGCGCGCGGTCTTTTGCGAGCTCCGTAATGGTGAACGCGATGCCCTCCACAATGGCTTTGTCAAGGCTTTTATACGCGGCCTTGCGCATATCCTCTACGCCGGGGTAATTGCGGTCTTTGGAGATGAAATCCGCGATAAAAATGACTTTTTCGAGTAACGTCATGTTTTTTCTGCCCGTGGTGTGGTATCGCACGGCATTGTAAACATCCTCGTCCTCAATGTGCAGAACATGCTTGATATACACCGCGCCGCTGATGGCATGCCAGAGCTTTTTAGCGGAAAGTTCAACGTCACTCATAATTATACCAAAGTCCGCGAGAATTTTCAACTGTTTCTCCGGGGGTGTATCCTTCAAAATATCGTGCAAAAGCCCTGCAAGCTCCGCTTTTTCGGTATCGACACCGTATTTTTTTGCAAGCTTTACCGCTTCTTCCGAAACATTTAAGGAGTGTTCGAAACGTTTTTGCGTGAGCATGGGCTTGATGATATCGATATATTGCTGTTTTTCTTGCTTATTCATGCGTGTAAAGCCTCTTTTTTTGGATGTATTCCGCAACGCCTGCGGGCACAAGACCGCTTATATCTTCGCCATGCAGACTTTTTTCGCGCACCATCGTCGATGAGACAGGCAAAAACTCGATGTTCTGCACGGTAAAGCGAAGCTGCGGGAACTTTTCCTTCACTTCTTCCCCGTGCGTGACAAGCGTTTGGAAGCTATCCTTGTCACGCGGTGCGGCGCAGATCTCTGCCGCGGCGAAAATGCGCTCCGGGTGATACCACTTTTCGACAGTGCAGAACATGTCTTCCCCCATCAGCAAAAAGAGCTCATCGTCGGGATATTGCGCTTTCAGTTCCGTCATGGTGTCTGCCGTGTAGCTTTTGCCCGTGCGCAGCACTTCAATATCCGAGACTGTGACGGGACATTCGGCGATGTCTGCCGCCGCAAGCCTGCACATTTCAATGCGGTCTGCCCCGCTTGCAAGCTGATGTGTCGCTTTGTGCGGCGGCGTGCCCGTCGGAATCAAAATCGCGCGGTCAAGCGACAGACGCTTAATAAATTCCCGCACAAGGTACACATGCGCCGTGTGGATGGGATTGAACGTGCCGCCGTAAATGCCGATGCGCATGGCTTATGCCTTTTTCGCACGCGGCAGGACGATTTTCGGATCCTTTTCGTTGCGCTTATAAAGCGCAAATTTGGAACCGATGACCTGCACGACTTCGCTTTCCGTCTGCTCTGCGAGCGTTTCTGCGGCTTCACGCGGAGAGACCGGCGCAGTCTCCAACACTTTGCCCTTGATGAGTTCACGCTTAAAAATAGCGTCTGCGGCCTGCTTTACGACATCTCCATCGATGCCGCCCTTGCCAATCATCAAAATGGTGTCTTCATTTACGGCGAGCGAGCGGAGATACGCTCTTTGTTTACTGGTCAGCATAATTTATCCCTCTTTGTCTTTTAGGTAGTTTTCAAGTTTTTCTGCGAAAATACGCAAGGATTTTCCTCGGTGGCTCACGGCATCCTTTTCTTCTGCCGTCGCTTCGCCGAACGTCTTGCCCGTACAGCCTTCTTCGGTGCAGATGAAAATGGGGTCATAACCGAAACCGCTTTCGCCGCGGCATTCCTCTGCGATGCGACCGTAGCAGTAGCCCTCGGCTTCAAGTACGTCGCCGTTCGGGAATACACAGCAGATGGCACTTGTAAAGTGTGCGCCGCGCTTTTCTTCCGGCACGCCCTTGAGCTTTCCGAGTACCGTTGCCTTACGCTTGCCCGGCTCGGCATACCGTGCGGAATACACGCCCGGCTCGCCGTTTAAATAATCGATCGATAAGCCGGAATCGTCCGCGACGCACGGCAGGCCCGTTTCGTCACACGCGGATTTTGCCTTGATATACGCGTTTTCACGGAACGTGGTGCCGGTCTCTTCCGCCTCGGTCAGCTCGGCCGTCTGCACGGTGATGCCAAGCGGCGCCAAAATGCGGCCGAATTCCTCTATTTTATGCGCATTATGCGTTGCAATGATCATGTTCATGCGTTATCCCTCCAAAATTCCGAAATCGCGTGCGGCTTGCTGCCAATGCTCTAAAAGTACGGGGCCGCCCGCTGCAAGCTCTTCTGCGCGCTGCACGCAGAAAAGCGAATAATTTTTGCCGGTGTAAAGCTGTTTTAAAATCGCATGCCCCCACACGCCCGCGCGGGTCAGCAGTCCGCTTTCGCGGATTTCCAGTGCTGCGGCGTCAATGTCATACGGCACTTCGAGCAGCGTTTCGTTCCATGTGTTTCCGTCGGAATCGAGCAGCGCCATTTTCGCCGTGACGGTTTGCGTACACTGCACGCCGACCGCACCGGGGTTCACGTACAGCTTGCCCATTGTGTGCGCGCTGCACGGCTGATGCGTGTGACCGCTTAAAAGCACGCGCTCGTCGATTTTTAAAAGCCAGCTTTCTATTTTATAGGAGAACGGGCGCAGCGTGTCGCGCGTTTTTTCCGGTGAGCCGTGGCAAATGCGTATGGGACACTTGCCGTTTGGATCAATTGTCTGCATAAACGGCAATGCGGAGATGAACTCGAGATCCTCCGCCGTTAGCCCCTCGTAGGTGTATAGAAGGGAGCCTGTTGTAGTGCCGTTTGCCCAATCGCTGCCAAAGTTGTGGTGGTTCAGCACGTATTCTTCGCGGTTGCCGCGCACGAACCAACAGGGCATTTCCTGCTTTGCGCGGTATATTAGCTTCATGGTCTCGTGCGGGTTTGCACAGTCCGAAATATAATCGCCGAGGAAAATGTACCCATCCGCTTTTTGCTTTTCCGCTTCCTTCAGGCAAGCTTTCAGCGCATGGTGGTTGCTGTGTACATCGGAAAAAACGGCGAGCCTCATGCTTCTGGTCTCCGCTCGAACAGTGCGCGGGCGAAATCCTCCGCGTCAAACGGCTGCAGATCGTCCACTTGCTCGCCGACGCCGATGAACTTCACCGGCAAACCGAGATCCCGGTGGATTGCCAACACAACGCCGCCCTTTGCGGTGCCGTCAAGCTTTGTGAGCACGATACCCGTGAGTCCTGCGGCTTCTTTGAATTCACGCGCCTGATTGACGGCGTTCTGCCCCGTTGTGGCATCGAGCACAAGCAAAACTTCTTTGCTGCAGCCCGGCAGACCCTTATCGATGATGCGCGAAATTTTGGAAAGCTCGTCCATCAGGTTTTTCTTATTGTGCAGGCGTCCGGCCGTATCACAGATGACCACATCGGCGTGACGTGCCTTTGCCGCGGAGATTGTATCGTACACGACGGCGGCGGGGTCTGCGCCCTCTGCATGCTTGATGATCGGCACGTCTGCGCGCTCTGCCCAGACTTCAAGCTGCTCAATGGCCGCCGCGCGGAACGTATCCGCCGCGCCCAAAATTACCGATTTGCCCTCTTTTTTAAGGCGGGAAGCCAGCTTGCCGATGGTCGTCGTTTTGCCGACGCCGTTCACGCCGATGACAAGGATGACGGATGGCTGCGTATCAAGATGCAACTCGTTGTCGCCGCTGACCATCTCCGTGACGACCTCCTGCAAAAGCGTCATAATCTCGTTCGGGTCTGTGATGCCGCGTTCTTTCACGCGTGCGCGGAGCGTATCGCAGATTTCGGTCGCGGTGTTCATGCCGACGTCCGACATGACAAGCAGCTCCTCAAGCTCCTCAAACAGCTCCTCATCGATCTTTGTGAACGCGTGGAGCATGCTGTTAATCTGCCCGGTGATGCTGTCTCTTGTTTTTTTCAGTCCCGCTTTGATCTTATCAAAAAAGCCCATTCAGGCACCTCTTTTCCGAATTTATGTTGTTATACCCAGTTTTTCCTGCGCTTCGTGTGCGTGCAGTGCCAAGAGTTTCGAAATGCCCTGGTCCTGCATCGTCACGCCGTAGAGCATATCAGCTTCTTCCATCGTGCCGCGGCGGTGCGTGATGACGATGAACTGTGTCTTTTGGTTCATGCGGCGCAGGTAATTTGCAAAGCGCACGACATTTACGTCATCCAGCGCAGCTTCAATCTCGTCGAGCATACAGAACGACGGTGGATTCACGCGCATGATCGCAAAGTAAAGCGAAATTGCCACAAGCGCCTTTTCGCCGCCGGAAAGCAGCTCGATGTGCGAGACGATCTTGCCCGGCGGATGCACGCGGATATCGATGCCGGAATGCAGTACATCGCCGCTGTCCGTAAAGCAAAGCTCTGCCGAGCCGCCGCCGAACAACTCCTGAAAAATCCGGCTGAAATTCTGATTGATGACGGAAAAGCGCTCTGCAAACTGTGTCTGCATCTGCTTTGTCAAGTTGTCGATGAGCTTTAACAGCTCGGCGCGGGAGCGCTGCACGTCGTCCGTTTGCGTTTTGAGGAAATTGTAGCGCTCCGAAACCTCTTTGTATTCCACAACAGCCGCCACGTTGACGGAGCCGAGCGCTTTGATACTGTTTTTGAGTTCGGACAACCGCCTTTGCGCCGTGGGCACATCTTCAATCGTGATGTTCATTTCCTCGGCTTCGCGGCGGGTGAGCTCGTATTCTTCCCACAGCTTTTTGAGGATAGCATCGTATTCACCGCTCTGGTTTTCACGGCGTTCGCGCAGACGAGCAAGTTCAAGGCCAATCGCCTCGCGGCGCGAGGAAGCTTCGCGTTCCTTTTGGCGCAACTCGCTCGTCTGTTGCTCGAGTACCGTGCGCTTTGCGGCGATGGCGCTGACCGTTTGCCGTTTTTCCTTTGCGGTCTCACGCAGATTAGCAGATTCAATTTTTCGGTTTTCAATATCCGCTTCGCGCGCTTTGATCTTCTCGAAGCTTTCCGCAAGTTCTTGATTTAAACTTTCTATACGTGCAGCGCGTTCGGACTGCTGTGCTTTCAGCGTTTGCACAGCATTTTCAAGCGATTCTTTATCTTTTTCGATGGCGAGCCCCGCAAAACGGATTTCCTGCAAATGCTGCAAGGTCTCATCACAACGATGCATTGCGTCCTCGCGGTCGCCGACCATGGATTCCATTTTGCTTCTGGCTGCCTGAATTTTGTCTTCTGTTTCTTCTGTTTTCTGCTGGGCGCTGTCTGCGGTCTGCACAAAACCGCTCAGACGCTTTGCGGCACTTTCTTTTTCGTCGCGCAGAGAAGCAAGGTTCGCGGTTTCCGTCTCCACGTCACGTGCGGCACGGGCAGCTTCCGTTTTGAAGCGGATCTCATCTTCCCTGTGCTGCGCCAGCACGGCCTTGGCGTTTTCAAGCTCCGCCATGGCCTGCAGCACTTCCTGCTGTGTAGCCTTGTGGCGCTCCAGTGTTTCATTTGCAGCCTGCGCCAGCATTTGTGCGTCTGCGCGAATGCGTGCGATTTCCGCCGAGCGGCTCAAAAGGCCGGAGTTTCGCGCCGCGGAACCGCCGGTGAACGAGCCGCCCGCATTGACGATCTGCCCGTCCAAGCTGACGACACGGTAGCGGAACCGAATACGTCGTGCAATCTCCGCTGCGCGGTCAAGGTCTTCTGCAACAATAGTGCGGCCGAGCAGAGAATCGCGGATGCCGGCGTACTGTTCATCACAGTGGCAGAGTGTTGAAGCCACGCCCACAAAGCCGGGCATATTCTGCACATCGCGCGCATCGATAACCGTACCGCGCACCGTGGTCAGCGGCAGGAATGTCGCACGGCCGGAATCGCGTTGTTTCAATAAGCGAATAGCCGCTTTCGCCGCATCTTCGGAATCAACGACGACGTTCTGCATGGCGGCGCCGAGCGCGGTCTCCAGCGCCACGGCGTATTCGCGCGGGACTTTTAAAAGCCGTGTAACAGGTCCGTGGATACCACGCAGATTGCCGCGCGTGCTCTCGCGCATGACGGTTTTAACGCTCTGCGTGAAGCCTTCAAGATTGCGTTCAAGGTCTTCCAACAGTCCAGCGCGGCGCTCTTTTTCTTTGGCGTCGAGCATCTGGCGGTCGGCTTCGGCTTTCACGGCTTCGGCGCGTTTTCTGCGCTGCTGTACACGCATTTCATGCCCCTGCACGGTGTTTTCAGCGTTTTGAATGTACTCCGCCGTATCGTGCAGCATGGCGTCAAGCTCCTCGCACTCCGTGTGAAGCGCTGCAAGGCGTTCTTCGCTTTCGGTGATTGCAGCATCCACTGTTTCGGCGCGGGCGCGAATCTCCTGCATGGAGGATTCCGCCGAGGACTGCTGCACGCGCATTTCGGAAAGTGCGGCGTTCAGTGCCACAAGCTCAGCCGAAACGGCATCGATCTCACGCGTGGTGCTGTCCGTGCCGGCACGCAGTTCCTCGAGCTGTGCGGTAAAGACAACGAAATCGGCATGGTTCTGCGCAGCTTCCGCTTCCTTTGCTTTTACCGCCTGTTCTTTTTCTTGAATATCCGCTTCAAGCGTTTGTCCGGTCAGCGCGGCGCTTTCAATCTCGCCATTTAATCTGCGGATGGTCTGCTGCTCGTGCAGAATATCATTTTCAAGCACCGAAACCTCTCCCTCTTTACGGGTGGCGAGTTCATCGGCTTCGGAAGCCTTCAAACGTGCTTCTTCCATCTGTGCGGTGCAGCCGTTCGTTTCCGTGAAATTCTGCTCGATTTGCGCGGAAAGCACATTGAGCTCACTTTCGGCTTCCTCGTAGCTGTTCTGCGTGGAGGCAATCTTTTCCTCCACCTCGCGCACGATCTTGCCGGAGCGCTCCAGCGTTTCAAGCCACAAGCCGATCTCCAGTTCCTTTTTCTCGCTGTCGAGTGCAATAAACTTTTCGGCTTTCTCCGCCTGCTCGCGTAAAGGGCCCACGCGTTCTTCGAGTTCGTTTAAAATATCGTGCAGGCGAATGAGGTTTTCTTCGGCTTTTTCCAAGCGGCGTTCGGCTTCCTCTTTGCGGTAGCGAAAGCGCGAAATGCCGGCGGCTTCTTCAAAAATCTCGCGGCGGTCTTCGCTTTTTGCGGAGACGATGCTATCGATCTTGCCCTGTCCGATGATGGAATAACCGTCGCGGCCGAGGCCGGTATCCATGAACAGCTCATGCACGTCGCGCAGACGTACGAGCGTTTTGTTAATGCGGTATTCACTTTCGCCGGAGCGGTAAAAACGACGCGTAACGGAAACGGTGTCGCCGTCGTAATTCAACTCGCGGTCGGTGTTATCCATGGTGACGGTCACTTCGCAAAAGCCCTGCGCTTTGCGCTGCGGCGTGCCGCTGAAAATGATGTCCTCCATTTTGGAGCAGCGCAGTGCGCGGGTAGACTGCTCGCCGAGTACCCAACGCATGGCATCGCTGATGTTGCTCTTGCCGCTGCCGTTTGGACCGACGACCGCCGTGATGCCGTTTTCAAATTTTAAAGTCGTTTTATCGGGAAAGGTTTTGAAGCCCTGCAGCTCCAGAGATTTTAAAAGCATCTGTTTACCTGCCTATCGTAGCCTGTATGTGCCGCCGGAAAGCGAAGCATCCGGGCGGATGTGTACGGTGTAGCCGTGCTTAGAGAAATGCTGCAAATTTTCTTTTTTCTGTCCGAGCGCAACGGAAAGCATGCGCGGGTCAACATCGATCGTAACTTCCGAATCGTTTCGGGCTTGAAGCGCTTTAAGGACGTTTTCGCGGAAGATCGCGCTGCGGCACAGCTCCATAAAAGCGGGGTGAAACGGTCCCGCGACACGGTTTTCCAGTTCTTCGCTGGCGTGCAGCCCCACACGGATGAGCTTTACACCGCGCTGCTCAATCATCGGGATGAGCTTTGCACAGAGTGAAACGGCATCCTCTAAGGTCTGCGGTGTGTATTTTCCTGCGCGGTACAAATCGCACAGTGGTGTGTTTTCTAAGACGATCGTAGGGTAAATGCGCATGGTGTTCGGCTTTAGAGCCAACAGCCTTTCGACAGTCTTCATCGTCTTTGCGTCACTGTCGCCGGGCAGCCCGGTCATCATCTGCAAGCCGAGCTCAAAGCCGTATGCGCGAATTAACCGCGCAGCGTTTTCCACATCCTTTGCGGTATGCCCCCGACGATTGAGCAGCAACACTTCGCCATCCATCGACTGCGCACCGAGCTCGATTGCCGTTACGCCGTATTGCTTTAATACGGTCAGACGTTCATCATCAATGGCATCCGGCCGCGTAGAGCAGCGGATACCGGCAAAGCCGTATGTTTCGCATGCTGCGTGCGCTGTTTTTAAAAGCGCCAAACGGTAATCGGGGTCGATTGCCGTGAAGCTGCCGCCGAAAAATGCGATCTCGGCGTTCTGCACGTGCTCCCCCATTTGCTTTGCTGCGCTTTGCAGCAGCGCCGCCACTTCTTCAGGCTGCGGCTGATGATTTTCACCCGTGATGCGGTTCTGATTACAGAAGCTGCATTGCTGCGGGCAGCCGTTGTGCGGAATAAAAATTGAGATATTCGCGTGCTTAATAGCCCATCAGCTCCAGTGCTTCGCGTGCCGCCTGCTGTTCGGCTTCCTTCTTGCTGCGTCCGCCGCCCTTGCCGATGACATTGCTGTTGAGGTGCACCTCTACGGTGAAGTGCTTGTCATGGTCGGGGCCATGCTCGCCGGTAAGAACGTATTCGAGCCGTTCACCGGGGTTCTGCTGAATGATCTCCTGCAGCATCGTCTTGTGGTCTTTAAACGGGCGTTCGCCTGCAGACTGCGCTGCCGGTTCAATGTAGTGCAGTACAAAGCGCTTAGCTTCCTCCAAGCTGCCGGAATCGAGATAGATCGCCGCCGTAATGGATTCGAACACGTCCGCTAAGATGCTTGGGCGTTCTCTGCCGCCGCTGTGCTGCTCGCCGTGGCTGAGACGCAGCAGCTCGCCTGCGCCGAAGCTGCGTGTAAACCCGCAAAGCGATTTTTCGCATACGAGCGCCGCACGCTTCTTTGTCAGCTTGCCTTCGGGAATATCCGGGAACGCTTTGCACAGGTATTCCGCCGTGACAAACCCCAAAATGGAATCGCCGAGGAATTCCAGTCGCTCATAGCTCTGGTCGCCGCCGCGGCTCTCGTTTGCGTAGGAGGAGTGCGTCAGCGCTGTGATGAGCAGGTTGCGGTTCTTAAATTTATATCCGATCTTTTTTTCAAATTCATCCAATGATCTCATAGTTATACCTTTGCTGTCTTGTTATTCGTTCGTGTTTTCCGTTTTCTCGTTTTGTAGGGCTGCGGTGATTTCACTTATAATGCCGGACTCGGCGTACTTCACCGTAAGCGCAATGGCGTTTTTCAGCGTGGAAGCCTTGGCGCTGCCATGTACCTTAAAGACCGGCTTCGAGCACCCGAGGATCGGCGCACCGCCGTATTCGTTATAATCAAGCTCTTTTTTCATGGCTTTCATGTCGTTTAAAACCATTGCCGCCGCAAGTTTATTTTTTAGGTTCTTTTTGAAAACGGCCTTGAATTTATTCATCAGCGCCATGGCAACGCCTTCATACATCTTAAGAAGGATATTGCCCGTAAAACCGTCGCACACCACAACATCTGCCGCATCAAACGGAATGTCTCTGGCTTCAATATTGCCGATGAAATGGACGTCTTTGTTTTCGCTCAGCAGTGCAAACGCCGCGTGCTGCAGTTCGCCGCCCTTGTGCGGCTCCGTGCCGACATTTGCAAGGCCGATGCGCGGCTTTTGAACACCCATGACCTTCTGCATATACACGGAGCCCATCATGCCGAACTGCTCCAGCATTTCGGGGCGGCATTCATTGTTTGCGCCGCCGTCTGCCAGCATGAAAAAGCCCTCGGATTTCGGCATGAGCGGTGCAAATGCCACGCGCTTGACGCCTTTGATGCGCTTGACGAGCAATGTGGCGCCAACGACGAGTGCGCCGCTGTTGCCGGCGGACGCAAACGCATCGCCCTTGCCCTCTGCCAAAGCGCGCAGGCCGACCGCCATAGAGCTTTGCTTTTTGGCGCGCGTGATCGCTGTGGGCTCATCCTCCATCGTGATGACATCCGGGCAGTCGATGATCTCAAAATCGGAAACGTTAACGTTCAGCTTTTCCGCCGCTGCTCTGATCTTCTTTTCGTCGCCGGTTAAAACGATCTGCACATGGAGCTCATCTGCCGCCAGACGGCAGCCTTTTATAATTTCGTCCGGGGCGTTGTCGCCGCCGAATGCGTCGATTATGATCCGCATGTTTTTCCCTCACTTTAATATTCAGCTTCCGGCAAAAGCCGGTTTTGTTCGGGCATTTCGGTTTATCAAACACGGATTTTCCGCCGATAAACCGCTTTAGACTATAATTCACTTTATTATAGCAAAAAAACAACGCAATTTCAATACCGCGCTCCCCATAAGTTGCGCAAAACAAAAAACGTGCGCCAGGCTTTCCCGGTACACGTCTTTTGCTGATTTGGAGGAAAAATTTTGAGCTTTGATTTTTAGAATTTATCCGGCAGGCGGATCTCGCGGCGCACGGCTGTTCCGTCGATCTCGTTAAACCGCACGGCTTCGTTCTTTACGGCCATTGCGGCGGCGATGCCCGCGGCCTCACCCATGGAGCGGCAGGTGGGTTGGATGCGTGCGGCGGACTGCGCACGGAAATCCATACCCGCGCAGCGCCCGGCTGTAAGCACGTTATCGAGCGTTTTCGGGATCATCACCCGGAACGGGACTTCCCAATACTGTTCATCGGCCGGTACGTCATGCTGATATTTGAGTCCCAGCGAAACATCGTCCACGCCGTGCACATCGATGGGATAATGGCTCGCAGCAATGCCGTCCGGGAATTTCCTGTACGTCAGCACATCTTCAATCGTCAGCATGTATTCTGCTTCGATGCGGCGGGATTCACGAAAGCCGACGAGCTGCGCGATGCTTGTGATATACGCATTCTCAAAGCCCGGAATATAGTCGCGTAGGAATTTGCGCAGGCGCATAATGGCTTTTTTGCCCTCAAGCTGCTTTTGCGTCATAAATTCCGCATCCACAACGTTTTCTTTCGTCGTCAACTCCGGGCAGTTGAAGTTCATGCCGTCCGGGCGGCCGGGAATACCGAATGCCTGAAAATAGCACGCGTCCTGCTCGGTCAGCACGCCGTTTTCATACGCCTTGCGGATAATGTCTTTCATACCGGGCGTGTTCATAGCAAAGTATTTATATTGGTCGTTGCCGAGGCTGCGCATGTACGCGTGGAAACGTTCAAAGTCAATACCCGCCATGTCAAAGCGCAGGGAGACCGGCTGATTTACGCGGTTGTGGTTGCCGGACTGATACGACGCACCGACGAGCTTGATGAGGTCAGCGTCACCGGTGCAGTCAATGAAGCACTTCGCTTTGTATGCCGCAAGGCCGTTCTTATTGTTGACAATCACGTGTGTTATTGTGCGATCTTCGAGCACGGCATCCACAACCCGGAGGGCACCGGCACGAGCCATTATTACTTCAAAGAGGGCACGTACTACACCATTCCCTATCGAAGCCTGATGCCGAAGAACATCAAAAACCTGCTTGCGGCCGGCCGCTGCATTTCCGGCAGTCACGAGGCACAGGCATCATTCCGTATTATGCCCACGTGTTGCAGCACGGGTGAAGCCGCTGGTATTGCGGCTGCCGTTGCCGCGCAGGAACACACCGATTTCCCGGAAACGGACGTGAAGAAAATTCAAGCGTTGTTGCGTAAACATCACGCGTTTATCGGCGAGTAAAATCTGAAAATACAGCGAAAAACCCTCGACATCTGAAATGTGCTTCAGCTTGTCGGGGGGTTTCTATCGTTCGTCCCTTATGCGTTTTTCAGTGTTTCGGCAAGGTCTTCGAGCGCGCGAGCGGAAAGCGCGGCGTAGCGCTCTTTTTTGTCACGAATGTGCGGCTCAATGACGGGCAGAATGCCGAAGTTCGCACCCATCGGCTGGAAATCTTTCGAGGGGCTGTGCGCGGCGTGCTCCGCAAGTGAGCCCATCATGGTAGTGATGGGCAGAATGAGCGGCGCTTTGCCCTCTAAACGGCGCACGGCGTTGCGTCCCGCAAGCAAGCCGGACGACGCCGATTCCATATAGCCCTCCACGCCGGTCATCTGTCCCGCAAAGAACAGCTCCGGGCGCGTGCGCATGGAGAAATCCGCGTTCAAAAGCTTCGGCGAATCGAGGAACGTGTTGCGGTGCATCACGCCGTAGCACATGTACTCGGCGTTTTTCAGGCCGGGAATCATACCGAACACGCGCTTTTGCTCGGAAAATTTCAAGTTTGTCTGGAATCCTACAAGATTGAACAGCGTTTTTTCTGCGTTTTCGGTGCGCAGCTGCACCACGGCCCACGGACGGTGACCCGTGCGGGGGTCGCGTAAGCCGACCGGCTTCAACGGGCCGAAGCGAATCGTATCGTGTCCGCGCTGTGCCATGACTTCAATGGGCATGCAGCCCTCGTAGACCTTCGGGTTCATCACGTCAAAATCGTGAATGGGCGCGCGCTCCGCGTTGATAAGCGCTTCATAAAACGCATCGTACTCCTCTTTGTTCATCGGGCAGTTGATGTAATCGTCGTCGCCCTTATCGTAGCGGGAGGCCGTGAAGCAGTGCTCCATATCAAGGCTTTCGCGCGTGACGATCGGTGCGGCGGCATCGAAAAAGCTAAGCGCACCGCCGCATAAGTTCGTGATCTGTTCGGCAAGCGTGTCGCTCGTCAGCGGGCCGCTTGCAATAACGGTCACGCCCTCTGCGGGAATTTCCGTCACTTCGCCGTGCATGACTTCGATGTTCGGATGCTCCGTGATCGCTTTTGTGACGAGCTCTGAAAAGCGGTCGCGGTCAACGGCGAGCGCGCCGCCTGCGGGCACGGCGGTTTTATCCGCACAGGCAACGAGGAGAGAATCCATGCGGCGCATTTCCTCTTTCAGAAGCCCGGCGGCGCTGTCGATGCGCGCAGCCTTCAAAGAATTCGAGCAGATGAGCTCCGCAAACCCGGCGCTTTTATGCGCGGGCGAAAATTTCTGTGGCTTCATCTCGAAAAGGCGCACAGAATACCCCGCCTGCGCAATCTGCCACGCTGCTTCGGAGCCGGCAAGACCCGCGCCGATGACGGTGACGGTCTGCTTATTCTCCATCTTTCTCCCCCGCGTCGTCTTTATTGAACGTGTAAGTGCAGCCCGGCGTTACGCAGTAGAGCGTCTGGGCCTTGTCTTTTTTCTTTAAGAGCACCTTACCGCAGACCGGACAGGTCTTGTCGGACGGCGCGTCCCAAGAGACGAAATCGCACTTCGGGTAGTTGTCGCAGCCGTAGAACACACGGCCGCGCTTTGATTTTTTCTCGATGATCTTGCCGCCGCACTTCGGGCACTTTGCACCCGTATCGTTGACGATTTTTTGCACGGTCTTGCATTCCGGGTAGCCGGAGCAGGCGATAAACTTGCCGTAGCGGCCGAATTTGACGACCATCGGCTTGCCGCAGTTCGGGCAGACGAGGTCGGTCTTGTCTTCTTCAAGCTGAATCTTCACGCCGTCCATTTCAGTCTTCGCCTTTTTGAGCGTCTTCTCAAAGTCGTCATAGAAGTCGTGCAGCGTGTGCACCCAGTCTTCCTGACCGCTCTGTACTTCGTCAAGCTCTTTTTCAACGGCGGCGGTGAACTTGATATTCACAATGTCCGGGAAACGCTCTTTCATCAGCTTTGTAATGACTTCGCCAAGCTCGGTGGGCTTAAAGGACTTACCCTCGCGCGTGACGTATTCGCGGCTCGTGATGGTTGTGATAGTCGCAGCATACGTGGACGGGCGGCCGATGCCGTTTTCCTCCAGCGTCTTGATGAGCGAGGCTTCAGTAAAGCGTGCGGGCGGCTGTGTAAAGTGCTGCGTACCCTTGAGGTCGCGGACTTTCAGGGACATGCCTGCTTCAAGCTTCGGCAGGTCTTTGCCCTTTTCTTCTTCTACGTCGCGGCCCTCTTCGTAGAGCACAGTGTAGCCGTCAAACGCGACGTTGTAGCCGCTTGCTTTAAAAATATAATCGCCTGCGGTGATGACCGCCTGCGTGGTGTTCAAAACACAGTTAGCCATCTGGCACGCGACAAATCGCTCCCAAATGAGCTTATAAAGCTTGTACTGGTCTTTTGTAAGGGAAGATTCCACATCCTTCGGTGTGAGTGCAACGGAGGTGGGGCGAATGGCCTCGTGACCGTCCTGTGCGTTGGCACGCGCCTTATAATGGCGTGGCTTAGAAGGCAAATACTGCTTGCCCCAGCGCTCGCCGATGAACTGCACAGCCTCCTGCACGGCGTCTTCGGAAATGCGCAGAGAGTCGGTACGCATATAAGTGATGAGACCCACGGCACCCATACCCTCAATGTCCACACCTTCGTAAAGCTCCTGCGCGGCTTTCATCGTGCGCTTCGCCTGAAAGCCCAGCTTGCGTGAAGCTTCCTGCTGCAAGGTGGACGTGATGAACGGCGGTGCAGGCTGCTTGTTCTTCTTGCCTTTTTTGACGGACTCCACCATGAACGCGGCGGATTCGAGGTCGGCAAGGATTTTATCGGACTGCTCTTTGTTCGTGATTTTAATCTCGCCGTTTTTATCGCCGTAGAACGATGCGCCGAAAATGCTGCGGGAGCCCTCAGCGGTCAGGCGTGCGTCGATAGACCAGTATTCTTCGGGCTTAAACTTGCGGATCTCTTCCTCGCGGTCCACGATGATGCGCAGTGCAACAGACTGCACACGGCCTGCGGAAAGACCGCGGCGAATCGTTTTTGCGAGGAACGGGCTGAGCGAATAGCCAACAAGGCGGTCGAGAATGCGGCGCGCCTGCTGGGCGTTCACAAGGTTCTGGTCGATGGAACGCGGGTGCGCCATGCCCTCCGTGATGCCGGTTTTCGTAATCTCGTTGAACGTGACACGGTTGTGGTAATCCTCATCAAGGCCGAGGATATACGCAAGGTGCCAGGAGATTGCTTCGCCTTCGCGGTCGGGGTCGGTCGCGAGATACACGGTATCGGCCTCTTCGGCCGCTTCCTTCAGTTCGGAAACAAGCTTCTCCTTTCCCTTGATGATGGCGTATTTCGGCTTGAAATCGTTTTTCACATCCACGCACAGGCGCGCCTTCGGCAGGTCGCGCACATGGCCCATGGAAGCGATGACTTCATAGTCGCCGCCCAGATATTTTTTGATCGTTTTCGCCTTGGCAGGCGACTCAACGATAACGAGTTTCGACATGGTTTTCTATCTCCTATTCTGTATCTATTTAAACCGCACAGCGAATGTGCGAATGGAAGAATCATGTATTAGGTGCATTTGAAAACAAAGAAAATGCGAAACGGACAAGCTTCCGATTTTTCAAATACACCTTAGTATAGCGTACTTTTACGCCTTTGTAAACCTCTGGCCGGGATAAGTTTTGATGAGGCCGAAAAGCTCGAGCTCCGTGAGTGCCGCCAAAATTTTCCCCGTAGGCATGCCCAGTTCAAGCTCCAGCTCGGAAGCGTGCTTGGGGGTATCGTTCAGTGCAGCGTAAACGGATTTTGCATCTTCAGAAACGTTTTGCAAAAGGTTGTTTTCAGGCGCAGGGATCGGCTCGGCAGGCTTCTTCTCTGCTATTTCGGGCTCCTTTTCTGCATCGGAAAGCGACGCAATCTTCGGGCGAACGCGGGAGACATGGGAGATATTTTCCGCTGTGCGGGCAAGCTGTTCTATATGCTCCTGTCTGCGGCGGGAAGCAAACGGCTTTAAAACATCCTCTGCAGTGTAAATGCGCGCTGCACCGTCCTCTTCCAGTGCAATACAGCCGGAAAACGCTTTCTCGTCTTCGCCAATGAATACGAAAACCTCGCGATTCTGCTCTAAAGCATGCTTTGCGGTGATGAGTGCGCCGCTCTTTTTTGGCGCTTCCGCAATGAGCACGCCGTGTGCTATGCCGGAGATCAGCCGGTTGCGCACCTGAAACGCGCCGCGCTGCACAGGCGTGTGCATGGGATATTCCGTGACAAGTGCACCGCCGAAATCGACGATCTCGCGGCGCAAAATGGCGTTGTCCATAAGATACGGATATTCGAGCCCGCACGGCAAAATTGCGATTGTCTTGCCGCGGCCGTTCAGTGCACCCTTGTGTGCCTCGGAATCAATGCCGAGCGCGCCGCCGCTGATAACAACGGCGTTTTTGAGCGCAAGCCCGTAGGCGATCTCTCTTGCGGCATTGAGCCCGTTTTGACTGGCTTTCCGCGTGCCCACAATGCTGATGGAAACGGCATCGGAAAGGATGCTCAAATCACCCTGCACATATAAAACGGCGGGCGGATTGTAGATTTCTTTCAGCAATATAGGGTAGTCTTCGTCATCGGGCGTGATGACCTTTTGACCGAGCTTCAAATAATACTCGAGCGCTGCGGCGGCCTGTTCCGCGCCGTAGGCATTGAGCGCGGCAAGCTCTTTATCCGAAACGAACGAAAAGGAGCTCCACAGTCGTGTGCCGCCCTGATACAGCTTTTCAGCACTGCCTATGCGGCGCACGAGCTGCACAGGCTTCGGGCTGCCTGCGCCAAACGCGTTTTGCAGCCAGATCCAGTATACGCGGTTATCCATGGCTTGTGCCTCCTGCCCCGTTGCGTTCCATTTCCCACAGCACAATGGCGGCTGCGGTGGAGGCGTTGAACGATTCCGCTCTGCCGCGCATGGGGATCGTCACGCGGTCATGACAATGCTCGATGGCTTCATTTGTGAGACCGTTGCCCTCGTTGCCGATCCACACCGCCCAGTTTCCCGTTTCAAACGGAATGGTCGTGATGGGCGTAGCGTTGCTGTCCGGCACGGCGGCGAGTGACGTGATATTCTCGGCATGTAACACTTTCAGGCAATCCTCTGCCGTCTCAAAACGGCGGATGCCGAGGCGGAACACCGCGCCCATGCTGCCGCGCAGCACTTTCGGAGCGTATACGTCGCAGCAGGCACCCACAAGCGCCAAATGCCGCACACCGAGCGCTTCCGCTGTGCGCAGCACGTTACCCATATTGGACGGGTCCTGAATATTTTCCATAACAAGCACATGACGGCACGGGCGTGTATCCGGCTCTGCGGAAACAGGCAGACCGTCCGCACGGCGCTTCGGCATGCGACACATGCAGAAAATGCCTTGCGGGTTCTTTGTATCGGACAGCATGGGCGCGATGTGCTCCTCTATGCAGTATGCGTGCTCTGTCTGCTTTAAAACCGGATCTAAATAATCTTTGTATTTTTTAGCGGCGTTTTCCGTAAAGAAGCACGCGGCAATCTCCGTTTGGCTCCTTGCGGCATCGGCGCAAAGGCGTGCACCCTCGGCCATGAAAAGGCCAGCTTCACTTCTGTTTTCCGCTTTCTGCAAAAGTGCGGCGGCATTTTTAACGACGCTGCTTTTACGGCTGGTGATTTTTTCGATTGGCACGGTACACACTCCTTTTTACCGATAATAAGCAGAAATCCTGTGCACTGTATTTTACGGCACACGGGAAATTTCCGCAAAGGCGATTTTGCACAAAGAAATACACTTACGTTTGCAACTATCACCCTAAAAAATGTGCGCCCGGAAGAATTCCGGACGCACGGATAGCTTAATTATACAGAAGCCTTTGCCTTCTCGACAAGTGCCTTGAAAGCTGCTTCGTCCGCGATGGCGATCTCGGAAAGCATCTTTCTGTTGAGCGTGATGCCAGCCTTCTTAAGACCGTTCATAAATGCGGAATAGGTGGTGCCGTTAGCACGGCAAGCCGCGTTGATTCTGGAAATCCACAGACGGCGGAAATCTCTCTTCTTCTGCTTTCTGCCGATGTAAGCATAGTTGCCGGACTTCATGACAGCCTGCTTAGCCATCTTAAAGTGTCTGCTCTTGGAACCCCAATAGCCCTTAGCGAGCTTCAGAACCTTTTTTCTTCTCTTGCGCGTAGCGAGCGCACCCTTAACTCTAGCCATTTATAAAAACCTCCGATTATGCTTTACTTAAACTTGAGCTGCCCTGTTCGCTTATGCGTAGGGGAGCATCTTCTTAACAGCCTTTACGCTGGTCTTATCCGTAACGGTCGTGCCGCGTGCATGGCGCTTGGACTTAGCAGTCTTGCCATGGCCGTTCAGAAGGTGGCTCATGTAAGCGTGGCCACGGATAACTTTACCCTTCTTGGAAATCTTCAGGCGCTTCTTAGCACCGCTGTGTGTTTTGAGCTTCGGCATTTTATAGTCCTCCTTGAAATTGTTACTTAACGGGCTTGGGGGCAAGGAACATCAGCATGTTGCGCCCTTCGAGCTTCGCGGGCTTATCGACGTTTGCCGTGTCAGCGAGCGATTCTGCGAAACGCTTCATGATGTCTGCACCCAGTTCCGGATGACCCATCTCTCTGCCGCGGAAACGGATGGAAACCTTGACCTTGTTTCCGTCGTTGAGGAAACGGATCGCATGATTTCTTTTCGTCTCGAAGTCGTGGGTATCAATGTTGAGAGACAAACGGATCTCTTTGATTTCAACTACGCGCTGGTTCTTTTTCGCTTCTTTTTCACGCTTTGCCTGTTCGAAACGGTATTTACCGTAATCGATGATTTTGCATACGGGCGGCGTGGCCTGCGGGGCAATCTTTACGAGGTCAAGATTTTTCTCAGCCGCAAGGTTTAAAGCGTCACGGGCCGACATAATGCCGAGCTGTGCGCCGTCTGCGCCGATCACACGGATCTCTTTATCGCGGATCTCTTCGTTTATCTGCAGTTCCTGTTTGCTAATGGTTAAGCACCTCCATCACGCGTGCGATAACTTGTTTTCGCGAAGCCGGCAATAAAACAGCGGGCAGAGAACCTCTGCCCGCAAATCAACTCAATCAAACGCACTAACATCGTGTGTCTTTTCGATATTGACCTGTGTCAGACGGTACTGCACGGGTGTGAGCCATAGCTCCGCTTTGTTTTCCAAATATTATATTACCACAAAGAGCACGATCTGTCAATAGGTAAACAGGGCTTAAAAGAAATTTTATTCTTTTCCCGGTGCATAAACAGGGGCATTCATATAAAAAGAGTAAAGCACGGTGTCGTTCACTTCTTTATTCATGACGCGGGTCATCGCTTCTTTGTAGAGCGTGAGCTGCGGGCCGTATCGTTCCCACAATTCCTGTTTATTGTAGCACCGATCGGTCTTAAAGTCAAGAATATAAAGCGAACCGTTTTCTTCAAACATGCAGTCCACTGCGCCCTGCAGGATCATCGGCTGCGCGGCATCTTCCCCGCTGAGTGTTTTATCCGTGAGTCCTGCGGGAATGGAAACGATGAACCGCTGCTCTTTATAAACGCGGTCGGCATGTAAAACGCGCTGCCCGAGCGGGCCAGTAAAAAACTTTTCCACACGGGTAAGATCGACGGCGTTTGCCTGCGCTTCGGTGAGATAGCTTTGCTCGATAAGGCGTTTGAGCTCCGCTTCGGGGTCTTTTGAAGCGGCGGAAAAATCCGCAAACTGCATGAAGTTGTGCAGCGCCGTGCCGCGCTCTGCGGGCGTCAGTCCCTTGGCGCTCAAAAACGCCGGGCGTGAAAGTGTGGCTTCCGTTTCGGCTTGTTCTGCCGCAAGCGCGGAGGCCGCGACCTTCGTTGCAAGCTTTGTCTGTGCGGCGTAGGGATACACGAACGAAATATTCCTTTCGATGCGCGCCTTGAGCGCTTCATCGACCGGTGCGGGCGCTTCGGCTTTCGGCAGGTCGGATAAAATCTGCGGTTCACTGTATACGACGCGAATATCCCACGGCGTGTAGTGTACACGCAAAATGATGTCGTCATCCGCTTCGATGCGGCGGCGCAGGTCATTTCCGTTTGGGTGCCGCAGCGCACAAAGCATCAGCCACTCCGAAATGCCGGAAGCGTTGCTGACCGTGTACGGCGGCACGGTCTCCTCCTCGGTGATCTGTGCCGCAAGCTTTTGCAGGTTTGTATCGATATTTTTCACGGTGGAAAGCAGAATGAGCTTCTCTTTGGCACGGGTCATCGCGACGTAGAACACGCGCAGCTCCTCTGCGGAAGCGCTTTCCGCCGTTGCAAGGCCGATGGCCTCGCGGATGAACGTGGTGCGGCGCACGCCGGTCTCGGGGTCTGTAAGGCGCATGCCGACACCGAGCTGTGGGTGCATGCGCAGGTCGTCCGTATCATTCACGAATTTCCGGCCGCAGCCCGCGATGATGCACACGGGAAACTCCAAGCCCTTTGATTTGTGGATGCTCATGATGCGCACGACATTGGCGTTTTCCGAGACGACATTGGCGCTTTCCATATCGGATCGATTCTTTTTCAGGCGCTCCGCAAAGCGCACGAAGCCGGAAACGCCGCTGTACCCGTAGGCTTCGTATTCTGCCGCGTATTTTTCCAGCAGGCGAATGTTTGCAAGGCGGCTTTCTCCGCCGGGCATGGCGCGCACGATGTTCTCGTAACCGGTTTCGGTGCACAGCATATTGATAAAGCTGTCCGCAGGCATGGTGGAAGCGAGTGCTCGGAAACGCGTCAGCTCATCGCGCACACGCACACAGCGCTCGTTTTCGGCGCGCAGAAGCGAAACGTACAACGTCTCTCCCCCGCACTCGCGGCGCAGTTGCGCCATATCTTCCGCTGTGAAGCCGTAAATGGGGCTCATCAAAACGGAGAGCAGCGGAATGTCTTGATCCGGGTTATCGATGACGTTTAAAAATGCCAAGATGAGCGAGACCTCCGCCGCGGCGAAAAAGCCACCTGTGACAGCCGCCCACGTGGGAATGCCCGCATTGCGCAGATTTTCTGCATAGACAGGTGCATATTTATTGGAGCTGCGCAGCAAAATGCAGAAATCGCGATATTCTATGGGACGCTCCTGACCGTTTTCTGTGACGGTGAAGCCGCTTTCCATCAGCTCGCAGATGATTTTTGCGATACGCTGCGGCTCCAGCACCTCTGCGCCCACGCCGTCGATGTCTTCCAAAAACTCCACGTGCGTTTCGCAACCCGATTTTTCGGGGTACTGCGCGCCCGCCGCAAGCTTTTCATCGCCGACGTAATCGATGCCGCCGCATGTGCGGGACATAAGCTGCGTAAAGACGAAGTTGACGCTTTCCGTCACGGTTTTGCGCGAACGGAAGTTGCGGTCTAACACGATAGATGCCGGGTATGCGTCCTTTTCGCGGTCATAGCGCGGAAATTTATCTTTATAACGGATGAAAATATCCGGCATTGCCTGACGGAAGCTGTAAATGCTCTGTTTTATGTCGCCCACCATAAAGCGGTTCGCGCTGTTTTGGGAAATGGATTCAAAAAGATAATCCTGCACGTCATTCGTGTCCTGATATTCGTCCGTCATGATCTCGTCAAAGCGCTCGGAGACGAGCTTTGCGGTCTCTGTGCGCCGAAATGTACCGTCTTCCTGCTCCGTTAAAAACAGTTGCAAGGCCATGTGCTCAAGATCACTGAAATCGAGCACATTTTTCTCTCGTTTTTTCGCGCTGTATGTTTTCTCGAACGACTGCACGGCCAGAAACAGATAGACGACCGTGCCGGTCGTGGCGGCGATTTCTTCCGTGAATTTCTGGTCTTCCGCATCGCCTGTAAGCTTCTGCAGTTTGCCGATTTCCTTTTTTACCATATCGCGCATGGCCTTGATGCGATCGGCACGCGGGTCTTCTCCTCTGAAAGAACCGAGCTTATCGAACGTGACGGTCAAGTCGGAAAAGCGGCAGGTTTCAGGGTCTTCCATTGCCTGCAGCTTTGCCGAAAGCTTATCGATATCCGCGCCGAGTGCCGTGCAGTACGCTTTTTCAAGGTCCGGGTCTTCTGCCGCAAGGCGGTATGCACTGTGGGAAAGCTTGATTGCGAAGTCATAGACCTCCATGATATGCTGCCGGACGACCTCGCCCCACGGTGTTTTGACCGGGGACTGCGTGACATCCGTCATGGCTTTTTGAATGTCCCGCATCCATTTGTCCGGAAACGGATGGCTGCGCGTGTATTCGTACATTTTGAGGATTGCGGCGGAAAGGCGGGCGTCGTTTTTGTCGCCGCCGAGCACATCCGCCAGGTCTGTCCTAAAGTTTTCGTCTTTGTACCACTCGGTCAGCACTTCGTCGAGCGATTCGGTCATCAGCTCTTCCTGTTGCTTATCGGTGATGATGGAGAAATCGGGCGAGATACCGAGCAGGTAGAAGAATTCGCGCACAATGTCCGAACAGAAGCTGTCCACCGTGCAGATGTGCGCCTGCTGCAATAAAAGCTGTTGGCGGCGCAAGCGGGTGTTTTCCGGTTGCTCCTTCATGAGTGCCAAAAGTCGCTTTGCGATGCGGTCGCGCATTTCGGCTGCGGCGGCTTTTGTGAAGGTCACGACGAGCAGACGGTCGGCGTCTGTGGGATGCTCCGGATCCGTCAGGCGCTCGATAACGCGCTCCACGAGCACCGCGGTCTTGCCGGAACCCGCAGCGGCGGAGACCAGAACCGTACCGCGCCGCGCTTTGATGGCGTCGAGCTGTGCGTCAGTCCAATTCGGCATTTTCCCCACTCCCTTTCTCTAAGTCATTTTCCATGCGCGCGAGCGCTTCGTCGTTTTTCATGCTGTTCTTTTCGGCATCGTCCGCAGCGTGCTCGGAGCCGCAGACGGACGTATACGGGCACCATGCGCAGGCGTTGATGTTCTGCATCAGCGGTTTTGCCATGATCTCACCGGCAGAAAGCTCCTCCGCCATTGTTGCGATGAGACGCTCCACGTAGCGCAGGACGATCTGCAGCTCCGGCTCATTTAAAGCGGAAGCCGTACCGCTGAGTTTTCTTGTTTTGGTGAGATAAACAGGAATAAATCGACCGTTCAGACCCATTTCCATTGCATTCAAAATTTCGTTGTCCTTTAAAAGCAGGCCGTTCATGCGCAGGTTTTTTTCCACTTCCTGCTTTAGCTTATCGGCGCTTTCCGTGCCGTCCGAGG
>OIBP01000277.1_pt1 | contig 24919 bp, 17 predicted proteins | sample 1581061 | NCBI WGS metagenome assembly OIBP01 (sample SAMEA3882514, study PRJEB24775) | human gut metagenome | biome: human-associated habitat; feature: intestine environment; material: feces | place: Netherlands | collected 2009/2010 | reverse complement strand
TAACTTTTACACTTATCCAAGATAGCTGGTATGGAATCTTGGATTACAATTAAGCCTTTAATCGGAGTAATCGGAAGACTTTTCCTTGGCTTTGACGAATCAATCAATGAAAACTCTCTTGTTTTCATCCAGATTGTAAGAAAGATTTTCCCGGGTGTTATCTCAGGTATACTGCTCTCAGCAGTGCTTGCCGCTTCCATGAGTACCGCAGACAGCCAGCTGCTTGCTGCTTCATCAGCATTCTCGAGTGATGTGTACAAGCCTGTCATCAGAAAAGGTAAGGCAAGTGACAAAGAAATGATGTGGACCGGCCGTATTGTCGTTCTTGGAATCGCTGTTGCAGCACTCATCATCGCTTCAAACCCTAATGCCGGCTCTATCATGGCACTTGTTTCCAATGCATGGGGTATCTTTGGAGCTGCCTTTGGACCAGCAATCATGCTCAGCCTCTTCTGGAAGCGCTTTAACTTCAAGGGTGCTGTTGCAGGAATCATAACAGGTGCTGCCGTTGATATATTGTGGTATGCATTCCTCACATCAACCGGAATCTACGAGCTGTTGCCGGGATTTGTTTTCGGACTTATCGCAGCCGTAGTTGTGACACTTTGCACAAATGAACCTTCAAAAGAGGTTTATGAGCTCTTCGATAAGGCTCAAAAATTTGACGAGTAATTAAAATAATTAATCATTTAAGAACATAAGTAAAACCGTCGTACCATGCCATTTAAGGTCCGGTACGACGGTTTTATTTTTTTCTTATGCTTTATGTTGTGCTTTTAGAATGGTCTGTCTCAAATACAATTCCTTTAACTTCTACAGATGAAGCACTCGCTCTTTAATCTCCTGGGTTCTTCCCTGATTCCAGAACTGTGTGCCGATATAGCCGCATGTACGGCGGGCTACACTCATCTTGTTCTGGTCACGATTGCCACAGTGTGGGCACTCCCAGATAAGCTTGCCTGAGCCCTCTTCCTCTACAATTTTGATTTCTCCGTCGTAGCCGCATACCTGGCAATAGTCGCTCTTTGTATTCAGCTCTGCGTACATGATATTGTCGTAAATGTACTGCATTACTGAAAGCACTGCAGGGATATTGTCCTGCATGTTTGGTACCTCCACGTAGCTGATAGCGCCACCCGGAGACAGCTTCTGGAACTGGGACTCAAACTTTAGCTTGTCAAATGCATTAATCTGCTCTGTTACATGCACATGGTAGCTGTTTGTAATATAGTTCTTGTCGGTAACACCCTCGATGATACCAAAGCGCTTCTGTAAGCACTTAGCAAACTTATAGGTGGTAGACTCAAGCGGTGTGCCATATATACTGAAATCGATGTTTGACTCCTTTTTCCACTGCTCACATGCATCGTTTAAGCGCTGCATTACCTTAAGTGCAAACGGTGTTCCCTCTTTTGGCTCTGTGTGTGATACTCCCTTCATATAGCGTACACACTCACAAAGTCCTGCATAGCCGAGTGAGATTGTTGAGTATCCGTTAAATAATAATGGGTCTATCACCTCTCCCTTTTTCAGACGTGCAAGTGCTCCGTTCTGCCAGAGAATCGGTGCTACATCGGATTTGGTACCAAGAAGCCTCTTATGTCTGCACATAAGTGCTCTGTGACACAGCTCAAGTCTCTCATCAAGTATCTTCCAGAATTTTTCCTCATCCTTTTCTGATGAGCATGCCACATCAACGAGATTTAAGGTGACTACACCCTGGTTGAAACGACCATAGTATTTACGCTTGTTTGGATCAAAGTTCTTGGCATGTGCCACATTGCCTGCTGTCTGTGAGCATCTGTCCACTGTGAGGAATGAACGGCAGCCCATGCATGTATACACATCTCCGTCCTTAAGCTCCTTCATGACCTTCTCTGAAATATAATCAGGCACCATTCTCTTTGCAGAACACTGTGCCGCAAGCACTGTGAGATTCCAGTACTTTGAATCCTCTGTGATATTATCATCCTCAAGCACATATATGAGCTTAGGGAATGCCGGTGTGATATATACACCCTTTTCGTTCTTTACGCCCTTTATTCTCTGGTGCAGCATCTCCTCAATGATTGCGGCAAGATCTGCCTTTGTCTGCGGATCGGATACCTCATTCAGGTACATGAATACTGTGATAAACGGTGCCTGTCCGTTTGTAGTCATGAGCGTGATGACCTGATACTGAATCATCTGCACACCGCGGTTGATTTCTTCCTTGACACGAAGCTCTGCTACCTCGTTGATTTTTTCTTCATCTAAATCAAGGCCTACGCTCTCGAATTCCTTTTGCACCTGCTTTCTGAACTTCTCACGACTGACCTGTACAAATGGTGCCAGATGTGCAAGCGAGATACTCTGTCCACCATACTGTGAGCTGGCAATCTGTGCGATAGCCTGTGTAGCGATGTTGCAGGCTGTTGAAAAGCTCTTTGGTGTGTCAATCATAGTCTCACTGATTACTGTGCCGTTCTGAAGCATGTCCTCAAGGTTTACAAGACAGCAGTTGTGCATATGCTGTGCAAAATAATCTGCATCGTGGAAATGGATAAGCCCCTTCTCATGAGCCTCCACTATATCCTCAGGAAGCAGGAAACGGCGTGTGATATCCTTGCTCACCTCACCTGCCATGTAGTCACGCTGCACGCTGTTTACAGTAGGATTCTTGTTGGAGTTTTCCTGCTTTACCTCCTCGTTATTGCACTCAAGAAGGCTAAGAATCTGCTGGTCCGTAGAGTTTGACTTACGGACGATGGCTCTCTTATATCTGTAAGTAATGTAGTTTCTGGCTACGGTAAAGGCACGCTTGTTCATGAGCTGGTTCTCCACCATATCCTGTATCTCCTCAACGCTTGGAGAGCGCTTCATGTTCTCACATGCAGTCTCCACGTTGCTTGCAATTTCCTCAATCTGATCAGCAGTAAGCTTCTCATAGTCCAGCACTGAATTGTTTGCCTTTCTAATGGCAGCTACAATTTTGGCTGCATCAAATATGTCCTCACTGCCGCTTCGCTTGATGATTTTCATGTAAATTTCTCCTCTCTGTATACTATATTTCATATAATGTAGTGTACTATATATAGTATCGCCATTCAACACACATACTATATATATGCATTTTATCATGTGTAATGGCACAAAATATGCAGCTATAAATGAGATGTAATCATTAATTCATGTCACTGCCCTGCAATGTAAAGCGGGCTTTTTACCAAACAATTACGATATAGCTACATATAAAATGCCATATTATTTAATACAAATCTGTGCATCTGTCTTTTGATGACAATCTAAATTATACAAGATATTGTTGCTATGTCAATACGCTCAACAATATTTTGTAGCATTTTGACTTATTGCACAAAAAAAGCCACAATATTTATGCTACTTTTTCAACTCTGTAATTATTTTGTTACTTATTAAGCTTTTCCATATTGTCAATCACTCTGTCCAAAAAGCCAAGCATCATGTTAAACTCCTCCTTAGAAAAGCCTTCGTGCATGGCTTCCTCTATTACCATTATATTTTCCCTCACCCTGTTTTCGTGGTCCAGTGCTTTTTGCGTCAACTCAATCCTCTTAAGCCTTGCATCATTTTCCATAGGTGTGCGCACAATATAGCCGTTTTTCTCAAGACTTTTAAGCATATTTGTCACTGTGGCTCCTGACAGATGAAACTTTGCTTCGATATCCTTTTGAAATATATTTTGGTCCTGATTATCCATTATATATCCAATCATCATACCCTGGCTTCGCGGTATACATTCTGTTTTACTGCACCTTTTTCTGTCAAAATATCTGTCTATGCTCCTGCTGATGCGGTTTATCTTGTGTCCTAAGTATTTATCCGGTGTAAACTCCTTCATATCTGAAGTCCTTTCATAGATTTTTCTTGACAATAAAAAAAGTATATCTATAATATAGTTAGCACACTAACTAATTAAATGCAAGTATTTTTTTAGTTAACCACATTACCATAAATGTGGGAAGTTTGTTTTAATCAAATATGAAATATAAAAAGAAAGGACAAAACATATGTTAAAAACACTAGGTGCCCAAATAAAGGAATACAAATGGGCTTCGATTGCGACACCTGTTTTCATGCTGCTTGAGGTGGCTGTGGATACCATAATCCCTCTTCTCATGGCATCAATCATCGACAACGGTGTCAATATGGGCGACACAAGGCATATCTATATCATGGGTGTGTGGATGATTGTCGCAGCACTGTTTGGTCTTTTGACAGGATGTCTCGGTGCAAAATATGGTGCAAAGGCCGCCATGGGCTTTGGAAAGAATCTGCGTGCTGCAATGTTCCGCAACATCCAGACCTTTTCCTTTGCAAATATCGACAGATTCTCATCCGCGAGTCTTGTCACACGTATGACAACCGATGTGACCAACATCCAGAATGCTTACATGATGCTGCTTCGCATGGCTATGAGAGCCCCTGCATCCATAATATGTGCGATGGCTATGTCATTTTTTATCAGCCCTCGCCTTGCGACAATATACTTAATCGCTGTCATTGTGCTTGGAGCTTTACTGCTTTTCATCAGCAAGGCGGCTATGAAATACTTCGACAGAGCCTTCAAGCGCTATGATGACCTGAATGAAAGCGTACAGGAAAACGTATCCGCTATCCGCGTTGTAAAGGCATACGTCCGTGAGGATTATGAGAAAAAACGTTTTTCAAAGGCAGCACAGAATATCTACGACGTATTTGTGAAGGCAGAAAGCCTTGTGGTATACAACTCTCCTCTCATGCAGTTTACAGTGTATGCCTGCATCCTGTTAATAAGCTGGCTCGGAGCTCATATGGTGGTAAGCAGCACTCTCACTACAGGTGATCTGATGGCTCTTCTCACCTATTGCATGAATATTCTGATGAACCTCATGATGCTCTCGATGGTGTTTGTAATGATTTCACTCTCACTCGCATCTGCAAGACGAATCAGCGAGGTATTAAATGAGCAGAGCACACTGCACAATCCAAAGGAACCGCTTTACGATGTGCCTGACGGAAGCATAAGCTTTAAGCATGTAACCTTCAGATATTCAGACACCGCTGAAACTCCGGTTCTGTCAGATATAAATCTAGACATAAAATCCGGTGAGACCATCGGCATCATAGGAGGAACCGGAAGCTCGAAATCTTCCCTTGTAAACCTGATAAGCCGTCTCTACGACACAGACACCGGCTCTGTAATCGTCGGAGGCCACGATGTGCGTGAGTACGACATGGACACTCTCAGAAACAAGGTAGCTGTCGTGCTCCAGCAAAACGTGCTTTTCTCGGGCACCATACTCGAAAATCTGCGCTGGGGTGACAAAAACGCTACCACAGATGAATGTATTGAGGCCTGCAAAATGGCATGCGCCGATGACTTTATCGATTCCTTCCCTGACAAGTACAACACCTACATAGAGCAGGGCGGAACCAACGTATCCGGTGGCCAGAAGCAGCGTCTGTGTATCGCAAGGGCTCTGCTTAAAAAGCCAAGGATACTCATACTCGATGACAGCACCTCGGCTGTGGATACAGCAACAGATTCAAAAATCCGTGCTGCCCTCGCAAAAACAATACCGGGAACCACTAAGCTCATCATCGCACAGCGTATCTCATCCGTCATGGATGCTGACCGTATCATCGTGATGAATGACGGAAAAGTGGACGGCTTTGACACTCACGAAAATCTGCTTAAAAATAATGAAATCTACCGCGATGTTTACGATTCCCAGACAAACGGCGGAGGAGACTTTGATGAAGGAGGTGCTGCCTGATGCCAGGACCAAGAGGGCCACGAGGTCCAAAACCCAAAATTAAAAATCCCGGTAAGCTTTTTGCGCGCCTCATGGGATTTATTTTCAAGAAATATTTACCTGCCTGCATAATTGTTGTGATATGTATCTTTGTCAGTGTACTTGCAAATGTGCAGGGAACCATGTTTACCAAAAATTTGATTGATGACTATATAGTACCACTGCTTAAGACAGGAAATCCCAACTACGGACCACTCCTTGCTGCAATGGGAAGGGTCGCCGTATTCTACGGCATCGGCGTCATCAGTACGTTTGCATACAGCAAAATAATGATCTACGTATCACAGGGCACCATTAAGAATCTGCGTGTTGAGCTCTTTTCCCATATGCAGGATCTGCCAATCCGATACTTTGACTCACATGCGCACGGCGATATCATGTCAATTTATACAAACGATATCGATACACTCCGCCAGCTCATCAGCCAGAGTCTTCCGCAGATACTTAACAGTGCTATCACTGTTGTGAGCGTTTTTGTTTCAATGGTCATATTAAATATTCCGCTCACCGTACTAACTATCGTGATGGTAATCGTAACAACAGTCGTGACAAAGAAATTTGCAGGCTTCTCCAGCCGCTATTTCCTTGCGCAGCAGCGCGACCTCGGCAAGGTTAACGGCTTCATCGAGGAAATGCTCAACGGCCAGAAGGTGGTCAAGGTATTTACCCACGAGCAGGAAAATATTGAAGCCTTCGACAAAATAAACGATGAACTCTTTGAAAGCGCCTACAATGCCAACATGTACTCCAACATGCTCGGTCCTGTAAACGCACAGATTGGAAATCTAAGCTACGTGCTCTGCGCTCTTGCCGGCGGTGTTATGGCTCTTTCAGGCTTTGGCGGTCTGACCCTTGGTAAGCTTGCGAGCTTTCTGACCTTTAACAAGAGCTTTAACATGCCTATCTCGCAGGTCAGCCAGCAGTTCAACAGTATCATCATGGCACTTGCCGGATGCGACCGTATCTTCTCTCTGCTCGACGAAACGCCTGAGACTGACGAAGGCTATGTCTCACTGGTAAATGCTAAGGAAGAAAACGGAAAACTCACTGAAACACCTGAGCACACCGGCTTATGGGCATGGAAGCATACTCATCAGGCTGACGGCTCTGTGGACTACAAAAAACTCGAGGGCGATGTGGTATTTGACGATGTGGATTTCGGATATGTTCCTGAGAAAATTGTACTGCACGATGTGGATCTTTTTGCAACACCCGGTCAGAAGATTGCCTTTGTTGGCACCACCGGAGCTGGAAAGACTACCATCACTAACCTTATCAACCGCTTCTACGATATAGCAGACGGCAAGATAAGATATGACGGCATCAATATAAACAAGATTAAAAAGGCTGATCTGCGCCACTCTCTTGGCATTGTTTTGCAGGATACCCACCTTTTCACAGCTACTGTCATGGAAAACATCCGCTACGGCAAGCTTGATGCCACAGATGATGAAGTATACGCAGCTGCCCGCCTGGCAAACGCCGATACGTTTATCCGCCAGCTTCCTGACGGCTACAATACTGTACTGACAGGTGACGGTGCAAACCTAAGCCAGGGCCAGCGCCAGCTTCTAGCCATTGCGCGTGCCGCTATCGCCGATCCGCCTGTGCTCATCCTCGATGAGGCTACAAGCTCAATTGATACACGTACCGAGCGTATTGTTCAGGACGGCATGGATAAGCTCATGCATGGCCGTACTACATTTGTTATCGCACACAGGCTTTCTACTGTCAGAAACAGCGACTGCATTATGGTTTTGGAGCAGGGACGCATTATTGAAAGGGGAAGTCATGATGAGCTGATTGCAAAGAAGGGAAAGTATTATCAGCTTTATACCGGAAAGACTGCGTAATTCAGTGTCATGGCATGATTACGAAAACCGGGAGACCGGGAATACGGCAGAGGGCACACCCTCATGTGCGCTAACATGAGGGTGTGCCCTTAATGCCTACCTGGATCATCTTCATTGCTTCTATTGCAGTCTTATGACTTTCAGGCGTTACGCAGGCGCAGGCATTTTCTATTACGAACACCTCTGCGTCTTTACAGAATGTCTTTGCAATCGCCACGTTGCTTATTACGCATATTCCTGTGCAGAATCCGCAGAAATAAATCTCTGTATCGCTGTTATCATATTCCGCTAGAAGTCCACCAAGCTCTTTGCTGCCAAAAGTCGGCTTGTCAATATAAGTAATATCGTCACAATTAACTCCACGCTCCTTCATTGCATCTTTAAGACGAGCGTCTACTTCCCATCCGTTTGTCCATTTAATACAGTGCGTTACCGGAAGTTTCTTTCCTTCCTGAGTATTCAGATAGTTTTCATCATGTGTATCCCTTGTGAATATCACGTCATCATATTTGCCTGACCTGATTTCCTCAGCAATAACATTTGTTGCCACGTCACACTCTTTGTTTCCAAGAGCTCCTGTAATAAAATCATTCTGTGCGTCCACTACTACTAAAATTTTCTTTGCCATAATTATTTTCTCCTACATAATGTAATCATCATTCGTTGCATCCATAAGGATTTTTCTAAGCTGCTTTAAGTCCTTCTGTCATATCTAAACAGATTCGCTATACATCAGGCAATTTCTTCGGAGTTACGCTTTATCTGGTTCACTATCTCCATTATCTGTTTTGCGGTACTCATATCATCTTTGAAAAGAGTTGTGATACTTCCAACTGATTTAAATGGTTCACCCATCAATACTTTATTATCTTCGATATTTCCATTTGCTACTATATAGTCCACTATCAGATTTACGAATCTCATCTGATTTATGTTCAAGCGCTCTTCTGACATAAAACAACTGAAGGCTTCGTTTACTGCCGCTCTATCTACACCGACTATTTTTCGTACTAATCTGCCTATCGGTGTCTCTCCGTATTCCTTTATATAATCTTCCTTTGAACCAAGCTCAGTCCACAGAATTCGTTCCAATTCCCTTAGATCCGTTTCTGTCAGCTTTTTGTTGTTTTTCAGCTTATACACTGACAATTTGTCAATATGCTCTTTCAGGTAAAATTCGACTTTTTTACGATAATTTTTCAAGTCATTTCCGCCATATAAAGGTTCACCCGGTGTACCATCTGTTATAGAGTCCGTGAAATTTGTATAGTATATTGGCCGTACCTGTCTGTCAAGGTACTGCAACAGACCTCTTAAAGCTTCTCTTACTGTATCAAGCTCTATTATAGTGACTTTATCCCAAAATTCATTTGTCTGGACCTTTTCGATAATCTCCTTTTTCTTTTCCACCTGTGGGATTGAGTATTTGGCAGACAGCTTTTCTGCGGTCTGAACCACTATATTCACCGGACTTTGTATGCTTTTGCTTTGCAGCAGTCCAAGATCTATACTGTATACCAGATAGTCAAATCTTCGTGCCAGCTCATCTTCCTTTTTAGGTCTGATAAGAGGTGCAATATGCTCCCTGATATCCGAAATCTCTATTGTCTCAAGATTATCCCACGATGATGAAGCCCTGAAAAACTCTACATAACGCAGATGTCTTTTCACCATAAAGCTATCGTCATTTAAGCTAATTACATCTTTCTTTAAATCATCCACAAGACTTTTTCTGTAATCTGCGTATATCTCATCACCACTGTATACCGGTGCCTGAAGCTCTCTGACAATCTGGGCTTTTGTGTTATATATTTTCTCATTGAGTGATTCTGTTATGCCATTCTCCGCTCCATTTTTGTTCACGCGGAAATATTCAAAATTGTTACAGAAATCAAATATGAGAAATCTTTCTTTGTCCATACCCTCGCCAAGCAGATTAGGGCATAGCCTGGTTCCCCTTCCAATCATCTGCCAGAACTTGGCATAGCTTTTTACCTTCTTAAAAAATACAAGATTCAAAATCTCCGGAATATCTATTCCTGTGTCGAGCATATCAACAGATACTGCTATCTGCGGCATTTTATCACTTGTGCTAAACTCATCTATCAATGAATCATTGTACTTTATACTATAATCTATCCGCTTTATGAAGTCTCCTCCATATTCTGGAAAAAGCTTATTGAAACGCTTGACTATTGCCTGCGCATGCAAAGAGTTTTTGGCAAAAATTATTGTCTTGCCAAGCTTGTCTCCACCCTCAATTTTTAAGCCCTTTTCCATAAGCTCTCTTAAAACCTTATCAATTGTATCCGCGTTAAAAAGCCATGTATTTACGGCCTCTCCTGATATATCATCACCTACAGTGTCATCATCAGAAAATGTATCCTCATACTCTTCTTTTTCCTCATCTGACAGCTCATCATAGTGAATACCGCTTTCCATTATTTTTGACTTATATTCCAGTGTAGAATAATTGACCAGATAGCCCTCTTCCACCGCTTTTTCAAGCTCATACGCAAATGTCGGAACTCCTCTTTCAAGGTCAAAGACTCCATATGTGTTTTTGTCGATTTCATTTTTTGGAGTGGCAGTCATACCAAGTAACATCGCATCAAAATACTCAAATATTTCCTGATATTTTTTGTAAATGCTGCGGTGTACTTCATCGCAGATTATGAGCTGAAAATGCCCCGGACTAAAGAGCTTCTCACCATATTTGTTTTTCCTCTCATCTATGGCATTCATCATCGTCGGATATGTAGAAAAAATCATCCTGCATGACTCAGGGTCTTCTTTATTGTCAAGCAGATTACAGCATGATAAATCAGGAAGCAAATTCGTATAATTGTTTTTGGCCTGCTTCACAAGAGCTTTTCTGTCTGCGAGGAACAGAATATTTTTCACATAATTGTGGCGCCTTAATACATCAACAATACTAATGCTCACTCTTGTCTTTCCTGAACCTGTGGCCTGCACTATAAGCATCTTGCGGTGCTTATTTGTGATAGCATCGCAGACAGCGGTTACAGCCTCTTTCTGATATGGTCTGTTGGTAATATCATCGCTTATCCGTATATTTTCAAGCGGAATCCTTGAAGTGCGTCCATCCATCTCAAGCTGCAGCTCTTCCTGTGTGAAAAATCCTGAAACCTCACGCCTTGGATATCCCATATAATCATTCGTATAGAAAAATTCAAATCCATTTGTTATGAAAATAAGAGGACGTCTATTGTATTTATTCTGCAAACAGTCAGCATACAGCTTCGCCTGCTGGCTTCCTACCATAGCATCCACAGAAGCCTTTTTAGCCTCCACTACAGCAAGTGGCAGATTATCCTTTCCCCAAAGAACATAATCCACATACCCTGTTCCTGTGCTATTTGGCATTCCTGTAACCGGCTCCTCCTCCGTGACATTTCTGCCAATAACCCATCCTGCCTCCTTTAAGGCAACATCTATATATCTCTTGCGGGTTTCTGCCTCGCTTATCGTATCTACATGGAACTCCCTTGTCTTTACATTCTGACTACGCTTCTTTGCCATCTGCTCGCGAAGCTCTTCATTCTCCTTCAATACGCTCTCGAGCTTTTTATCCTTACTGCTTAAGCCCTCATACAGCTTCATGAGCTCATCAGCCTTTATACGCTTTTCATTACCGCTTGCAAGAATCGACTCATCATATGTCTTCTCATCGTATTCCCTCGAATATGAATAATCAATCCAATCGCAAAACTCAAACAAATCACGAAGCGCTATTATTGCTTCATCCCTGCCTATATTGTTGTTGGTATGAACTGCAACATTTCCCAGATGAATGGTATATTTGAGCATTGGAAACAGCCTTGGCTCAATTATCCTTCTAAACGTTGGCTCATGAATAAGACTCGATACATTATCTCTGTACGGAAGCGAAAGCTCCGCGTCATATGAGAAAACAAACCTCACTGCAAGCTCAAGTGCACGCCTCGACAAAATGGCACAAGTGGCCGGTGAAATGGATAAACTTTTTTCTGCTTCAACTGCCTGCTTTGCAAAATCTGCGTATTCTTCTTTCTTTAAAAGGTAATCAAAATTAGTTTCCATGTAATCACCCCTTTTATCTTTCTACAAGCACTTTGCATCTCTTCCTGCAAAATGTAATTCCATAATACATGATATTCTGTCGATCATCATTTAACAGATATTCCTGATATCTTCTATCCTTTATCTGTTTCAGAGCCTTTTCACAGGATTTTTCCATAGATTTAAAATCTTTTGTGTATTTAAGCTCTGCAATAATTCCTTCATCCGGATCATCTGTCTCCACAATAATATCTGCAAAGCCCTCTCCTGCCTCAACATTTGACTTTACCAGCCAGTCCTCATTGCCGCTCAAAATACCAATAAGCAGATTATGATAGGAGCTTTCCTTTTCATCATTTCGCGCTCTTGTGTCAAAAACGCTCACCGAATTACTGAGCACCTTGTTTAAATACATTTCCATTATCTGTGTATTTCCATCTTTGAAAGCCTTCCAAAAGTCCTGCAACTGCTCGGTATTGGAAAATATTTTATTCCTGAACCACTCCTGTATCTGCAGCTTAAATACTTCTTTAATCTCCTTGTTCGGAATTACAAGGCTATATTTTTTGTCCTCACTTATCTTTGTATATGTCAGATAACCTGTTGTAAACAGAACACTCCATAGATTATCAATATTATTGTCTATTTCGTCATAGGTCATATCCAGACGGATTTGCTTGTCTATAGCTTCTCCCGCGATTAAACGCTCAATTTCATCTCTGGTTGTCTTACCAGCCTTATCTATAAACCTCTTAACAAGCTCATTTCCGCTTGTATTAATCCAATACGCTTCCGGTCCTGCCATTGGATCATCTTTTATTCGGTCAACATGATTGATTACATCCCACGGACAGTATACATCGACATTTCCGAAATGATAACCATCATACCATTCCTTTGTCTCCGCAAACCTGTTTTCCACATGATAAAATGCCAGCAAACGCTCTACTTCATCATCCGTAAATCCAAAGTGTTCATCAAATCTTGTATCAGTAATAGATAAAATCTTGAAATTATTCAATCCTGTAAAAATACTTTCTTTTGAAACACGAAGACAACCTGTTAAGACAGCAAAATCCAATGCCTCATTTGTCTTTAATGCTTTTCCGAATATGGCACGTATCAAAGAAACCATCTCTTTATAATAGCCATTTTGAAATGCCTTATCCAGTGGAACATCATATTCATCTATTAAAATAACCGTTTTTCTGCCATGATGCTTATATAACAGCTCAGATAAAGTTTGAAGCGAAGCATACAGTGCCTCATCTCTCATTTCATATCTGCCATCCTCTAATCGAATTAAAGAAGCATACGTCGACTTATCGTCAATGTCCAGCCTGTCACTATTCTTCAAATATACAAATCTCTTAGCTTCCTTTGCAATTATCTCTATCATCTGATACTTTGCAGCTTGAAAATCGAGCCCTTCCACATTCTTTAAAGATAGAAATATCACAGGATACTTGCCCATATTATCATCACACATTTTTTTGTTGTGCGATATATAAAGACCATCAAATAATTCAGAAGCTGCTCCAATTTCAAAGAAAGATTTGAGCATACTCATGTTGAGAGTCTTGCCAAAACGACGCGGTCTGGTAAAAAGGTTGACTTTTCCCCGGCTGTCAACCAACTGTTCAATCAGCTTTGTCTTATCGACATAGTAATATCCGTCTGAACGAATCTCCTCAAAGCTCTCTATTCCCACCGGTAGTTTAAGTGATTCAGTCATGCATGCTCATCTCCTTCCCTGATAAAAATAAGTGTGTAAATATAGGTTTATTATAGCATATATTGGGGCGAAGGTCATAGTATCAAATTTTGATTTGTCGAGCTGTTCAGCAAACTCTACAAAAGACTTTTGTTCTTCTAACGATGGAAGTGGAAATTGCAAATTTCTACATTGCTCCAAACTCAAGTTTTGTTGTCTGATTCCCACTGCCTGCCCTATAAAAGGTTCTAATACTTTTGGTTGCATCAAAGCATGAAGCAAAAACCTTGGAAGAATACGCTCTTTTGCTCTGAATATTGCAATTGCTTGATTAATATTCCATTCTTCAAATTCATCTGTAACCAACGTAAACTTTCCCAACGGAGGCCCAACGATATTCATCAAAACATCATTTGGATACACTTTTGACCTTGCTAATTTGCCATTATGTGTCTCAGCTAGAATATACTGTGGATTCTCATCAAATAACATCTCACCAGTGAAACTAAGATTATATACTTTTAAAAATGGAATTTTTCCATTTTCATATTCTTCAGTTATTTCTCCTGTTGGGGGTGTTGTTCCCTTAGTGATGAAATCACATACATCTGACGCTTTTACAATCTCATGATCCCCACACTCAAACAGCTCTACAAATCGGGCTTTCATTAATCTGTCTAATTCGATTAATTCTCGTTGTCTCGTCTCGATAATACTTTGTAGTTTATCCATGCAGGATATAATTTCATCTTGCACCGTTATGTCAATTAATGGCATAATCATCTTCTTTAAATGGCTCGGACCATAATTTAACTGTGCGGAACCTGTTATCTGTTTCGTTAACTGTTCTTTAAAATGTTTCGATTTTAAATAATACATAAAATACCTAATTCTTAATTGATTCTCATCTAGCACTTTGAATCTTATAGTACTTGTATTCATACACAACGGAAGCATCGAAGCATCAACAAATCCCATTTTCTTGTCTATATATTCAACTTTAATTCCCGAACTAGCAATAACAAAATCTCCATCATCGCATAAAAAATGTCTATATTTTCCATATGCTTCTTCTTCAGAAATATATCTATCTGATTTTGACAAATCCACTTTACCATCAACAAGATTTGCAACATTCAGAAGTTTTACTCCTGATGTTGTATATTGCGTATTTCTTACACCTGGTCCTTCCTGAAAAAAAAGGACATCTGCTATATTAACCCATTTCTTTGTCATTCATCTCATCCCCTACAAACACGAATTGACCTTTTCTCATTTTTACTAAGCAAGATACTTCTGATGAGCAGTTTTGACATTATTCTGATTAACCATAGCATACTGCATAGTGGTATCAATCTGGGAATGTCCAAGTATCTTTTGAACTTGTTCAATCGGCATTCCCTTATCAATAGCTCTCGTAGCCATTGAACGCCTAAATTTATGTGGATGTATTCTCTCTAAGGACAGTTTTCTCCCGAGTTTTCGTAATCGAATCTCAACACCACTTATCTTAAGTCTGTCATATGGTGCATCCAATGTAACAAACAAGGCTTTGTTTTTATCAGTTCTGGTATTAATATAATCCTTTAGATGTACTTTTGCCTTTGCATCAAAATATACTCTGCGCTCTTTATCACCTTTTCCATAAACGATACACTCACGTCCTTCAAGATCAATATCATCTATATTCAGGTTTACCAGTTCACCAACTCTTATTCCGGTAGAATACAAAAGATCTATAATTGCCAAATCTCGCTTTTCATTACAATTATCTCTAAGCTTCTCTATTCCCTCATCAGAAATCACGCTTTTTACAACTGTTTTGGTCTTTATCTTATGAATCCTGCGCATAGGACTTTTAAGAATATAATCCTCTTCCTCGAGCCATGAAAAGAAGCTTGAGATATTTCTTCTAACATTATCAATTGTGACATTGGAGCAATTATTGAGCTTTTGATAATCTGACAAATATTCACGTATTTCTTCCGTTGTTATTTTACGGACAGATGTTTCGGTTTGTGACAACAGATGCTGCACTGTTTCCCTATAATACTTTATTGTTCGTTCTGAACACCCCTCTATAGTTTTTGCATCAAGAAACATTTCCAAAAATTTATCATTTGCAATCTCTGCTTTCTCTGCTTCATTTTCTGCAAACGTTTGTAGAATAACTTCCTGTAATTTTTTCATCTGAGCTATTGATAAATACTCCGACATTACATTTAAAACTTTAACTATTTTTTCTTCCATGTTGATATCTCCTTTCGAAATACCAACATCCTTCTCCTGCATAAATGCAATTTATTCCTGCAATTGTATTTATGCAGCCTGTGAATAATCCATAATAAAAATTTTACTTGCGATATGCTCTACTATAGCCAATCCTGTTCTATTTTTTTCTCTAATTGTATAAACATATCATAATACTTTTCTTTGGTTTGACGTATAATATCCATTGCAATTGCCTGATTATATGCGTGTGCAACATTATTTCTCGAAACCAATGCATCCAGCCATAATTCTTCATCACTAATCATTCCTGCCTTATAAGCTGTTTTTAAAATTGTTCTTGGCGATCCTGTTGCGCCCTCCGCATAACCAAAATTCTCTAATAGTTCTTTCATCGCCTTCCATGATTGTTCAAAACAGATTTCATATAATCCAACCATGCCAGCAATTTCCACATTTCCATATGGTTCTTTATAAGAAAAAATATCGTTTAAATTGACTAATGCTGCCTTAAAATTCTCAAATTTTTTCATATAGCACTACCCCCTCTCTTTTTATAGATTCCAACAATTCTTTTCTTACAGGCTTATCCAAGTCCACTATATCAAATTCCAACAACGTTGAAGTTGTTTCGTCTACATCCAAAATAAAATGACTACTGCTACCACCGCAAAATGCCAAATCTATATCACTTCGCTCTTTAAAATCTCCTCGCGCTCTTGAACCAAAAAGAATTACTTTTTCAACACAATTCTTCTTCGCTAGCTGGATAATTTCCTGTAATACTTTACATTTTATTCCTGTTTTTTCAAAGGTACTATTTACATCCATAAAGGCTCCTATACTACTTCGTTTCTTATCCAAAATATTTCTGCATTAAACTATCAAACAATATTTGTGTTTCATCCAATGCTTTCTGAACTGCAACTTTTGATTTGTTGACTTGTTTGACGAAGTCGGAAAACTGTTCCTGCAAATCCATCGGTGGAATAATAAACTCTTTTTCCTCAAGCTTCGATTTAGACAATATACCTTTTAATGCCATATTTATATCTTCCACAAGATAATCCTTGGACATCTGAAACAGCACATACAAAAACAGAATATTGTATTGTTCAGGTACTACTGCATTAATCTGCTGGTTAAATGCCACTGTTCTATCTGTAATGCAAACTCTACCAATACTTGCTATACTTCCAGCAATACAAGCCATAAGAATAGAATCCTTTTCAACTGTACGTCCAACATTCATACCCTTTTCAGACAAACTCTCTGTCGCTTGAGTTGGATTAAGAATTCCAGAAACAATATTATCTGTCTTTATCCATTCTATATAATCACCATAATATTCTGCTATTGCTCGTGAAGGTGTATTGCCAGTAATAACTTTGCACGTATCTTTTAACCTCTTCTTCTCGAATCCAAACGGATTACTTCTAGGGTCTCCAAACAGCTCGACAAATCGGGCTTTCGTTAAGCTGTCTAATTCAACTAACTCTTGTTTTCTGGCTTCTATAACCTTTTTACACCTACCCAAAACATCTATGATTTCCAATTGTTTCTCTATATTATCAAGGTTAAATTCTTCATTTTTATAATCTTTAAAATAAATATGTGGAATGGTTGCTCCAGTGTAGTATTTTTCTAAATGCATATAACTCACAACATAAAACAAATATTCTGGTAATACATTTTTCTTTGGTATTAGATACTGCATAGTTCCTATCACTGAAGATTTTGCTGGATTCAATGTTGTTCTGCCTATTCCTGCTCCATCCTTGACAACAGCTACATATGGTTGCTCCTGATGATAAAAATTTACTTTTCCAGCCAATCCTGACGCACCATAAATTGGATAATTACCACTCATTTTAATTATATCAGACTGTTTTATGTTCGATGAGCCACGCTCACAAACATCCTCAAGTTTTACTCTCATCTACATCACTCCTGCTATAAACACCATTAATCTTTCCAAGACACAAAAATAACCGCCCTGGTCTGGTAAACTGTGGCGGTTATCTTTAATCAATACATATATCAGGCTGACCGTCTATCGGTAGCACTTCTTTTATACTATATTAACATCTAATCGCCTTTTTGTCTAACATGCATTCTATTTATCAAGAATTTTACAAACACGAATTTGCTTTTACACATCCAACAGTTTCTTAAGCTCTGCCAGTTCACCCTGTATCTCACTTTCCAGAGCGTCAATCTTTCCTATTATCACATCGGTTGGCTCATATTGCACAGCCTCATAGACTATTTCCTTGTACTTATTAATTGAAAGGTCATAGTCATTTGACACAATCTCATCAACCGGAACAAAGAAGCTCTGATCCGTTCTTTTTCTGTCAGTCTCTGCATCAAGATGATTGAATCTCTCAATAATATCCGGGATATCATTGTCTGCGATTTCCTGGCGTTTGTCATCAAGGCTTAATCCATCAGCTTTCATATCATAAAACCAGACTTTGTCGGTACCACCTGAGCCTGTTTTTGTGAAAATAAGGATTGCTGTTGACACTCCTGCGTATGGCTTAAACACTCCACTTGGCATTGATATGACTGCGTCGAGCTTATTGTTTTCTATGATTTCTTTTCTGATTTGTTTATGTGCTTTACTGCTACCAAACAATACTCCATCAGGAACAATCACTGCCGCCCTGCCACCTTTTTTGAGTATACGCAAAAATAGTGCTAAGAAAAGCAGCTCTGTTTTCTTCGTCTTTGTCACCTTAAGCAAATCTGCTGAAACAGCCTCATAGTCCAGACTTCCCTTAAACGGTGGATTTGCCAGAACTAAGCTATATTTTTCAACATCCGTATTCTGCTCTGAAAGACTGTCCCTGTACGAAATATTAGGATTTTCCACGCCATGAAGCAGCATATTCATAGCTCCGATTCGAAGCATAGTTCTATCCATATCATTGCCATAAAACATCGTGTTATTGAAATGCTCAAGGCTCTCCTTGTGAAGGAAAAGCTCCGGATGGTTTTCTCTTAGATAACTCTGTGCTTCTATCAGAAAGCCTGCACTTCCCATTGCCGGATCAATTATTGTATCATCCGGTGACGGTTTTACCAGTTCGACCATCATTTTTATGATATGTCGCGGTGTTCTGAACTGTCCATTGGTTCCGGCTGTTGCAACCTTTGAGAGAAGATACTCGTATAAATCACCCTTAGAATCTTCGTCTCCCAGCTCAAGCTTATCTATTCCATCGACTATTTTTGACAGCATTGCCGCGGTGGGAATCTTGAATATAGCATCTCCCATATATCTGGCATAGGCCGAATCCCCGTCCTGATGCAGATTCTTTATAAACGGAAACACTCCATTTAAAACAAGCTCATACATTTCCTCTGCTGAACCGAGATTTTTGAATTTGCTCCAGCGATATTTCTGACATTCACCCGGAAACATAGACTCATAGTCTACACCAAGAAAATTTGCCTCGTTTTCTTTTGTTGTCTCAACTTCGTCAAGCTGCTTTATAAAGAGTAAATATGTAAACTGTTCTATAACATCTAATGGATTTGTGATGCCACCTGTCCAGAATGTTTCCCATATTTTATCTATTTTATTTCTTAATTCTCCGGTAATCATTATCTGCTTCTCCTCTATTCTTCCTCTTTAATCACCTTTAGGAAACGCTTGACCTCCGCCCATGCACGCTTGGACTCCGGGAAATTGAGGTATCCCATCTGGAACACATGAAACATCCCCTCATACACTGACAGTCGCACCTTAACGCCCTGGATTCTTGCCTTTGCAGCGGCCTCTACCGAGTCAGATAAGAGCATCTCTATCGAGCCTACCTGTATGAGCATTGGTGGAAAGCCTCTGAAATTACCAAACAGCGGCGATATGTATGGATCCATTTTATCGTGGTCACCGGGATAGTCATTCACGTAGATCAGACTGTCCCTTGTGTTCCCAAACAGTGGGTCCTTTTCGTAGTTTGTCTCATATGACTCTCCGCCTGCTGTGAGGTCTGTCCATGGTGACATGGCTACTATTCCTGCCGGAAGCGGCATGACGTGGTCTCGAAGATACATGGTGAGGCACATTGCAAGTCCTCCTCCCGCTGAGTCTCCTGCCAGCACAATCTGCGAACCAAACCATCCCTGTGACAAGAGCCATTTATAGCAGGCTATGGCATCCTCAAGTGCTGCCGGATATGGGTATTCCGGCGCCACGCGATAGTCAGGCGTGAGCACTGAGCAGCCCTCACTTACCTCATTATAAAGACCTGCAAATACATAGTATGCATTGCGCACTGCCCCCATATATCCACCACCATGCAGCTGCAGTATCACACGCTCTGTATTTGGGTTTTCCTTTGAAGATAAAAGCTTCATAGTGAAACCGCCCATATCTATATCCTCTGTTACAAAGCAGTCCGGAACAAGCCATGCAGGTTCCTTCATGCGCTTCCTGAGCTCTCCGGATTTTATTTTTTTGCCGATTGCAAGGTCATTTGTGATATGTCCCATCAGATTAGCAAGTATTTTTCCCTGTATACTGACTTCTTCGTCTGCCACAGTTGCATTGCTATGGGCTTTTTCCACATGCTCACTTTTCATGGCAGATAATGAGTTCTTAAATGTCTTTTCAAGCTTATTACCCAAAGCTCCTATTATTCCAGTTTCATTATCACCATTACTATCGCCGTTTTCAATTTCCGGATGGTAGTTTCCCATCTCTTCATCCTCAAACATATGCGAATTTCCTATTCCATGAAAGCCTATCATATATGAAATCTCCGTTTCAGCTCTGTTCTGGCTCTTTTGTCACCGATAATCAGTGTTCCGAGAAACAAAAACAGCGAAGCGCCCATCGCTCCCATTGCCAGATATGGGAACCATATGACCTTGACTGCCACAAGTATCATCGCAATCACGCTCATCAGCACAAGAAAAAGCTGCATCATCATGTAGCTCTGCCAGTTTCTTATGTTTACTATCATAAGTATAATTGTTGCAAGAACCATCGCCAGTATGGCACTTGGGAAAACAAATGTAAGTGCCCAGCCACTGGCTCCTGTGAGCAGGTCTATGCCCTCGAGAAACAGCACCGTGAACACAAATGTGCTTACAATTTTAAAAATATATCCGTTTCTTCCGACTATTGCCAGACGCAGCGTCACATTCGCATAGATTACAACAAGAAGCACTATAAAGCTCCAGTTTATCTCATGGTCTGTCATGTAATCAACAGTTGTCAGCACAATCTGTCCTACTATAGACAGAAACAATATGATATTTTCCAGTAATCTGTATTTTCTTGATGCGCCCTTGACGTCAGGATATCTCGTACCGTTGTCATGGCTTGCTGTACTATCTGCCCTCTTTGCTGCACTATCTGTATCGTTTACGCACTTATCCGGCACATCATTATGCTGTTCAAAAACCCCTTCAGTGCCCTGATGATTGTCCGATGACAGTTCAACCGGTGCCACAACCTGCTGGCAGAGCGGGCATTTATCTGTATTGTCTGCAATATACACACCGCATTTCATGCATTTAGTCATAATACTCTCCATTTGTCTCAATTGTCACTTCCACTCCGTCATTTACAAGCTTCTTAAAAAAGCTTCTCTGAATCATCGTATCGGCCAGAATAGATGAGAAAGTAAACACCAGCGTGTCCTTGTAGGAGCATATGGTGCCCTTCATAGGCTGTCCCTTGGACATTGGTATAAAGGAATAAAAGCCTGTTATATACGGCTCGTATTCCGGCTCTACTTTTATATTTCCAATATTTGTGATAGTAGTGGTGTTTGCCAGTGCCGACTGCGTATAGACCGCCTTCATTGCCAGATTTTTTATAAAAAGAGGCACTGGTCTCATCAGGATATTTTTCTGATTTGACACACTGTATGAGAAAAGATCCTCCAGATGCTCCTTCGAAATCTGTGAATTGATGGAATCCGTCACTATTTTAAGCACCTCCTCAAATGTGTAGGAGCTGTTTTGCGGTCTGAACTCAGCAGATATCATGACAAAAAAGTTCTTTGTGGTCACGGAGTCAAAATAAGGACGAAGGTTCACAGGAACTGCAACCCTGACAGGCATATCGTTTGGCATGCCGTGAAAACACTCCTGATACACACTCCACACAAAGCATGCTACCAGATAATCATTTATGGAAACTCCATAGCGGTGGCAGACCTGCTTCAGCTGTGATACAGGCATCATACCATGTATCAGCCCAAACTCTCCATCGGGTACCTTTTCCAGCTTTAAAAGATACGCCTTCTGCCTGTTAAAGCCACTTGGCTTACTTGATTTGTAGTTCTTTACAAAGCTGTCCTCTCTATTTAAGGATGTGCCCTGCGTCAATGAATCTCCCTTTAGCTTTGCAATCTCCGGATGTGTGAGACGCAGATACTGGTAGGTGAGCTCCCTAAGGAAATTGATGCCGCCCATGCCATCTGTCAACACATGAAATACCTCAAGATTTATTCTGTTCTTATAGTATGTCACCCTGAAAAGATAGCTGTGATTCTTGTTCGGTCTTATAAATCTGCACGGAAATGTATTTTCCTCATGCACCTTTGGTGCCTTTTTGCCATTTTCCTCAAAATAGTTCCAGAATACTCCCATCCTGAGTCTCACATTAAACAGACCAAACTTCGGAAGCACTATATCCAGTGCCTCCTGCAGCTTTTCACTGTCAATCTCATCAGTTAAGGTGACTGAGATCCTATATACATTTGTCATGCTCTCCCCCGCTATACTAGGGAACAGATTTGCTGTGTTGTCCAGCTTGTCCCAGCGGATTGAACGCGTTTTCGACATTTTAAATTCCTCGCTTAATATAATGATATAGCGAAGCAGCACCCTAATCGAGCCTGCCGTACACCTCCATCGGCACATATGCCTTTATCTGTATCCCATCAGCCACATATTCCTCCGACACAAGCTCGCCCTGTTTTCTGATGAGCTGTATCACGCCAGCCTTATCATATGGGATAATTCTCTCAATATATACCTTGTTCTCTCTTAATATCTCCTCTAAAAGAGATTTTACCTCATCTAATCCCAGATCCTTTGCCGCTGAAATGTTAAGAGTATAATCTGCCCTGAAATCATGCAGCGGTTCGTTGTCTGTTCGGGCATCCTGCTTATTAAAAAGTGTGACAAATTTCTTGTCTTTTACACCAAGATCATCCAATGTCTGGTAGGTTATGAACATCTGCTTTTCCCGCTGCATATTTGATGCGTCCACCACATGGAAAATGATGTCAGCATACTTTGCCTCCTCAAGGGTGCTCTTGAAGGCCTCTATCAGATGATGCGGCAGCTTTCTGATAAACCCGACCGTATCAGTTAAAAGCACCTGCTGCTTGCCATCAAGCGCAAGAATACGCGTTGTAGGATCAAGCGTTGCAAAGAGCTTATCCTCCTCAAGCACATCTGCCTCTGTCAGGTGATTTAACAGCGTGGATTTACCTGCGTTAGTATATCCTACTATCGCAACAACCGGTACTTTATTTTTTTCACGCTTTGCCCTTGTGATATCTCTGTGCTTCTGAACCTCTTTCAGCTCTCTCCGAAGCTGTGCTATCCTGTCATTTATGAGACGGCGGTCCACCTCAAGCTTTTTCTCTCCGGGACCTCTTGTTCCTATTCCACCGCCAAGCCTTGACATGGACTTTCCCAGTCCCGACAAACGGCTTAATCTGTACTTGAGCTGAGCAAGCTCAACCTGTATCTTACCCTCACTTGTTGTGGCCCTTGATGCAAAAATATCAAGAATAACAAGTGTCCTGTCCATAACCTTTGTGTCAAGGTACGTCTCCAGATTCTTCTGCTGTGCCGGACTCAGCTCATCATCGCACACAATGCCTGTTGCCCCTGTACTCTCCACAAGCTCTGCAATCTCTGCCACCTTGCCGGTGCCGACATACGTGCCCGGATGAATTTTTTCTCTTCTTTGGATAAGCGTGCCTACAACTGTCGCACCTGCTGTCTTTACCAGCTCCGCAAGCTCTGAAAGTGAATCATCTGCATCATCACCGTCCTGCTCACTTACTCCGACGAGCACCACTCTCTCCTCAATATCCTCTATCTTAATAGTATCTGCCATAATCTATCTGGTCTCCAAAAACTGATATTCTCTTGCTGCATCCTCATCATCAGGATAATCCTTCATGTATTCCTCCATTTTGCTCTTTGCTGTGGCAAAATCGCCGGAATACTCATATGCTATAATCATAGCCTTTGTTATCTGCTGCTTGTTCGGCACACTTTCAAGTTCAAGTGCGTTCTGAAAATAAGTAATCGCAGTGTCATAGTTACCATTGTCCATCTGCGCCTGTCCCATATTCATCAGATCATACGAATCCGCCTCACCGCTGTCTAGGTATTTCTTAAAATACTTCTGCGAGCTGTCATTGTCGCCCTTCTTCTGATATACCTCACCCATATAGTAGTTTGCCTTGACAAGCTTCTCATCGATGGCTTTTTGCAGACTCTTTATTGCTGAATCATAATCTCCAAGCATGGTGTATATACGGCCTCTCTGCATATAGTCATCAGCAGTTTTTGCCTTAAGCTTTAAGGCATTATCCAGGTATTCCTTTCCCTGGTCATTCATGCCATACTTTGACAGGGTCTCATAAACGCCAAGATAGAGCTCATAATTATCATTATTCTCACTGAGCGCCGTCTTAAAATCCTTCAAGCCCTTGTCTGTATCATTCTTGGCAAAATATATACAGCCTCTCAGATAGTATGCATCAGAATCCTTATTATAGTCGATAATAGCCGTATATGTATCAATTGCTCCATCCACGTCATCGCTTAAATACTGTGCCTTTGCCTTATAATAACATATGTCAAGCTCCTCTGCGCCCACTGAGCCCACCGACTGGTCCAGTGCCTTCTGAAAAGCATCGACCGCATCATCATAGCTGCCGTTCTCTATACAGTTGATGCCATACTGTCTGTACGCATCCTTGTCCTTTGCCTTGTCGTCGGAGCCACAGCCGGTAAGCATGCCTGCTGTGAGCACTACGGTAAGCGTGAGTGCCATAAATTTATTCTTTATCATAATAGTTCTCCATGTGTATATTCTTCCCCTTATTATATATGTATTTGCCAAACTTGTAAATCCCGCCCTTACATTTCTGCCAGGGAGCCTGCCGTCCCCTGCGCTTACGTCCCGTACTCTAGCAAAAAAAGAACCCCCGCGGGATGCACCCGCAGGAGTTCTTAAGCCCAATTTGTAT
>OIBP01000261.1_pt1 | contig 25693 bp, 27 predicted proteins | sample 1581061 | NCBI WGS metagenome assembly OIBP01 (sample SAMEA3882514, study PRJEB24775) | human gut metagenome | biome: human-associated habitat; feature: intestine environment; material: feces | place: Netherlands | collected 2009/2010 | reverse complement strand
CAGCTGCCGGAGCGGTGCTTAAGCCGCAAGGCGGGAATTGTGCGGTGTTGCCTTTATCTTATTCAGGCACTTTAAGGCACTAAACAGCACCTTTAGGCTAAAGGGCTGAAGCGTACTATTCCACGCTGCTTTCCCAATAAAAATTCCCCCGATGCAAAAGGGTTATCTTCTGCATCGGAGGAATGCGATTTATGGTTTGATTTTACTCAATCACAAGCAGCAGGCTCATTTTGAACTTGCCTTGCGTGGTAACGCTGTGCAGGCCGTTTTTGTCAAAGCGGAAACTTTCGCCTGCGTTCAGCTCGTAATCCTGACCCTCATAGTCAATGATTGCTTTGCCTTCCAGTGCGGTCAGGATGGCGTTGCCAGGGGCGCGGTGTGGGGGCAGGCTGGTGCCCGCATCGAATGCCATCAGCACAAACTTCATGTTGTCTGCGTGGACAAGGTCAACATTGGCAATGCTACCCTCTTCGTAAGAAATCAGGTCTTTCAGGGCTGTGGGCTGGCCAGCTTTGATGATGTTGTTCAGGATAGTATTCTCCTTTTTCAAAATAATTTCAGTATAGATCATACCGATATCCGTGCTGGTTCCACACAGTGTTTTGGGCGGAACAGCCAGAAAATCATCCCCTGCAAAGGGAACTGCCCGGCCATCTTCGCCTAAGATAAAGCGGCCGTTGCCCATAGCACCCACATACAGGGTCGTACAGTCATAGCTTTCCGGCGTAATGGTAGTACCCGCCCCAAGGGAAAACCAGGTGACCGGCACCTCTTTGCCAAGGTTTGCCGGGCGGGAGACTGTCATACAATCACGGATGGGGCGCATTTGCGCAATGGTAAAAGGTTGGTGTTCCATGCGGTATACCTCACAGTGAGATTCGTAGGCTAAAGCATCGGCATTTCTATTGGCCGCCTGTTCAAAATGGATTCCTGCAGGTTCCCGCAAAATCACATTTCCCCGGCACAAGCTGGATGCCCTACAAAATGCAGGCGGGCTGCGGCGTTTTTACTTCAGCGTTGAGGGGCGGTCCAGATAAATCACTTTGTTGTCAGAAATAAAAGTCTGGAAGTTATACAGGATCAAGATTTGGTCATAGCCCTCTTTTTCAATCGTGGAATCTAACCCATAGGCCAGCCCGCGGAAATCCACCACGCCAATTTTCGCATAATTCGCCGTCAGGTAGGGGATAAAGCTGTTGGCATAGCTGTCCTTTACCACCAGGATGCTGCCCGTCCCGTTGCCCTCAATCACCGAATAACCGTTGTTGCCATCCAAAAAAGCTCCATACTTGTCACGAGTATCCAGCTTGGCAAGGTTCATCAGGCCCTCGGTTTTCACCGGTTCATAATCTGCTTCGCCGTTTACTTTATAAACTGTCATCTGGTTGGGCAGATCATAATAGCTGAAACTGTCCGCCTGTGTATTCCAGCGCCGCGTAGCAGAATAATGCGTGCCGTAAAAATCGGGGACGGTAATTTTGGTATAGACATTGCAGTCAAACGGCGTCAGATTTTTCAGCGTGCAGAACTGCTGGTAAGCGCGGTAAGCACCATCCGGTGTCCAGTGGTGGTCGGTCTTAAAGTACAGATACTGGTCCTTATTGGCGCGGTAATCGTCGCGCATATCGATCACATCCGCCCCGCTGGCCTGCACTTTGGCAAAAATGTCATCCAGCATGGCATCTTCGTCCACCATGGGGGCATTGGCCGGCAGCATTTCCGGGTAGATATCGCTGGCCGAAGGTGCCAGCAAAAAAGTGACCCGGCCGGGGTAGCGCTGGGCAAAGTTTGTGACGGCACTGATATTTTTCCCCAGCTGCTTCTCAGTATCCGTACTGACGGTAAACAGCTTGGTGAACATCCAGCCATCTTTGCCGTTTAGGATGCCGCTTTCCTCCGTTTTGCCAAACGCGAGGGCATTGACGGCGCTTTCCAGGTTGATCCACCCATCGCGCAGGGCAACCTGGTCCTGCAGATAGGTGGAAAAATCATCCTGCCATTTGCCGTTCAGCAAAGTTTTTACGCTGAACACTGGCATTTGCGCCAGTTTGCGGTTTTCCAGCTCCGAGTTCTCGCGCTTGGGCCAGAACAGGTTGACCAGTGCAAACCCGCACAGCAAGGCGGCAAAAACAATCAGGGAAGCTGGCGGCAGATGACGGTCGGATCTGCGGTGAACATATTTTTCCATAAAGCCATCCCTCCCCTTAAAAGTTTGCATACAGTGCGGTGGAACCCGTTGCTGCTACCACATACGCCGTGCACAGAACAAAGCAGACGCCGCAAAGCGCTGCCCGTAGCGGGACTTTGCCTTTGCACCACTGCCAAAACCGCCCCGGCAGTTGGGTGGAGCAAACGCAGCACACAACCAGCAGCACCGCATAATTGCGCAGGAAATACAGCGCCGAAACGCCGCCCTGCGGGATGAACAACCGGCTGAGCAGCAGCCCCAGCGGTGCACCGGGGGCGTTGCAGGTGAACAGCCCCCAGCCCAGTACCACCAGGAACAATGTGTAAATGTGCGGCCAGACCTTGCCTTTTTTCAGGTACTTCATCAAAAAGTTCTTTTCGATGACAAGCAGCACGAAATAGTAAAGGCCCCAGCAGATAAAGTTCCAGTTCGCACCATGCCAGATGCCGGTCAGCGCCCAGACGGCCAGCATGTTCAGCATCTGGCGCCCGGCACTGCAGCGGTTGCCGCCCAGCGGGATATAAATGTAATCCCGGAACCAGCCGGAAAGGCTGATGTGCCACCGCCGCCAGAATTCGGTAATACTGCCTGAAATGTACGGCAGGTTAAAGTTCGCCGGGCATTCAAAGCCCATCATCAGGCTCAGGCCGTTGCTCATCTCCGAGTAACCCGCAAAGTCAAAGTACAGCTGCAAAGAGTACGCAATAATGCCCAGCCATGCCAGCGGCAGGGAAGCGTTCGCCAGCCCAATGCCGCCCGTTCCGATGATATCCTGCCAGAGCGCCGCAATGGAATCCGCCAAAATCACCTTTTTGGCAAGGCCGAACACAAACATTTCAGCACCATCCTGCGCTTTTTGCAGGGTGCAGCGTCCCTGTGTCTGGTGTAGGACATCCGCCATATCCCGGTATTTCACGATCGGGCCAACGATCAGCTGCGGGTACATCAGAACATATACCGCAAAGACCACCGGGCTGCGTTCCGCTTTTACCTTGCCGGTATACACATCCGCAGTATAACTGATGAGCTTAAACGTATAATAGCTGATGCCCAGTGGCAAAACATCCAAAAAACTCAGCTTAGCAAACCCGGTGGAAGCGATAACGTTGAGCGTGTCCAGCAAAAAGTTCGTGTATTTGCAGTAGACCAGCGCCACTACCGTCAGCACAATGGCAGCAATCAGCACGATTTTTCGCTTGCCCCCGGCGGGCAGGCGGGCAAGCAGAAGCCCCGCCGCATAGTTGATGGCAACCATGCCCACGGCCAGCGGCAGCCATGTAATACCGCCCCAGCAGAAAAACAGCAGGCTTTCCACCAGCAGCACCGCATTTTTGACCCTGCCCGGCACAAGGTAATACAGCCCCAGCGCCAGCGGCATAAAACAGAATAAAAAGACAACGCTGTTAAAATTCACAGCGGTTCCTCCTCTCTTGGTTCAGGGAGTGTGGGGAACAGCCCACCAAAAAAACAAGGCCGCAGCCTGTTGGGGCGCGGCCTGTTTGGTATCGGTTTGTGCTATCAGGCAAGTGCCCCGTCAATGGCGGTGTCGATTGCGGAATAATCCGGGCCATTCACACCGGCAATGACCATGACCACAACATTGCCTTTTACCACAATGCGTGCATCCTGTGCCTTAGCAACTTTATCAGCAAAGTCAGCATACAGCGTGCTGCTCATTGATTCCTTATAGGCTTCCAGTTCAGCTTTCACGGCATCAGCGGTGCCATCTTTGACTTGGGCGGCGAATACCAGAGCACAGTCTGCCTGGTCGTTGGTCACATCGCCCTGGAAAGCAACAATGTTATCCGGGGTCAGGTTCATCTCGTTCTCCATGGAGAAGTCATCGATGGCACGGGCATTGGGCACTTCGTTCACAGCCTCAATGGCGGTCACGATGGCGCCCAAATCCACGCTGGCAGTGGCTTCCTCGGTGGAGGAAGCATCGGTGCTGGCTGCCTCAGAAGCCGTGCTGCTGGCAGCTTCCGAAGAAGCACTGGCAGAGGAAGAAGCGCCGCTGCCGCAGCCAGCCAGCAGGGTGGCAAACAAAACGGCTGCCGCCAAGGCAGAAATCAATTTTTTCATAATATAGGTCTCCTTTGTTGGTTCGGGGTTCAAATTTATCTCTTTGGCCCTCTGGGAATTTAGATCACCTACTATAGTATACCAGAGTAATGTACTTATATAGGATACACGATTTACACCTGTTTTTCAAGTCCCGCAGGGTAAATCTCACACACTTTCACATCCACAATTTTGCGCAAAAATACCGGCGCTTGACAAACTCCGCCCGCCACCTTACACTTTGAAATACAGAATCCATGTAACTTATAAAATTAATGGAGGAATCCCCCTTGCAGAACTACAAAGCCAGACAAACCGCCCTGCTTGGCATGCTGTTTGCCCTTTCCATGGCGCTCTCTTTTTTGGAATCCATGCTTACCCCGTTTTTTGGCCTGATGCCCGCCATGAAGCTGGGGCTTTCCAATATTGTTGTCATGTACGCCGTTTTGTTTTTGAACCGCCGTTCGGCGCTTTATCTTGTGCTGCTCAAGGCGTTGTTTGCGTTGCTTACCCGCGGCGTTACAGCCGGGTTTCTTTCGCTGTGCGGGGGCGCGCTTTCCCTGGCTGTGTTCTGCCTGCTTCTGGCATTGCCATTCACCATCACAGGCTACATTTTTTCGGTCAGCGGGGCACTGGCGCATAACTGCGGCCAGCTGCTGGGGGCTGCAGCGCTGCTTTCAGACAAAATGGCAATCACCTATGCGCCGATGCTGCTGATAGCGGGTCTTATCGTTGGTTCCTGCACCTATATGGTATCGCGCCTGATCTTTCCCGCTGTCAAGAGAATTATTCCGCCGAAGAGCAAAGCGGAAAGCAAAATTACGTTTTAAGATAACGTCTTAAAAATTTTTAAAAAAGTGTTGACATTTCACATTTCTGCGGCTATAATATAACCATAGCACAGGGAACAAGTTCAAAAAAAGTGAACGTCTTGTGCGGCTCATAAAACTAAAAACCAAGAACAAACCATTATTTTGATTCGGAGGTATTTCTTATGAAAAAGTATGTTTGCACTGTCTGCGGCTACATTGCTGAGGGCTCCATCCCCGATTTCTGCCCCGTCTGCAAGGCTCCCGCTTCCAAGTTCATCGAAAAGACCGATAATTCCTATGTGACCGAGCATGTTGTCGGTATCGCCAAGGACGCTCCGGAAGATATCATCCAGGGCCTGCGCGAGAACTTTAACGGCGAGTGCAGCGAAGTTGGCATGTACCTGGCCATGAGCCGCGTTGCCGACCGTGAAGGCTACCCGGAAATCGCCGAAGCTTGGAAGCGTTACGCTTTTGAGGAAGCTGAGCATGCTTCCAAGTTCGCAGAACTGCTGGGCGAAGTCCTGACCGACAGCACCAAAAAGAACCTGCAGATGCGTGTGGATGCCGAGTCTGGTGCCTGCGCAGGCAAGATGGAGCTGGCCAAGAAGGCAAAGGCTCTGAATCTGGATGCCATCCATGACACCGTGCATGAAATGGCAAAGGACGAAGCCCGCCATGGCCGCGGCATGCAGGGTCTGCTGGACCGTTACTTCAAATAATTGAATTCCTAAACCGCAAGGGGGGTCGGGTAACACCGGCCCCTTTTTGCTGTATTTATTCTCCGCGGCAGGCAAAAAAGTTGTCCTGATTATCACAGGCAGCATAAAACGTTTCGCTCAACTGGCCGATGCCCGTGCGGGAAAGCTGGGTGTTCAACCAGGTGCGGTCCTTTCCGCTGGTGTGCAAGTTTTCTTCAATCAGCTTGCCATCCAACACCAGGTCATACCACTTGCTGGCCGGATCTGTCTGGATGGCAAGGTCCTGCGGGGTGACCGGGCGGTTGAAACTTTTGGGTAAAAAGCTGATCTGGCCGCTGGTTTCCAGCATGGCACACTGCACTTCATTCAAATCAAAATATCCGGCTACTCTGGTTTGTGCTAAAAATTCATTCAGGTCTATTTTGGCGCGGTCCAGCTCCGCTTTATAAATCGTTCCGTTCTCCATCAGTGGAATGGCCTGTCCGCTCAACCAAAGGCGGACGTTCCGGTTTTTGCAGGTGCCGTAATGCACCGCAAAAGCTGCGATACCATACACGATCATGGCGGTAAGCGGGCGGTACCATTGTTCCAGGTTGGTGGCCATCTCTGCCGCAATGGAACCAATGGTAATACTGTTGACATAATCAAACAAGTTCATCTGGGCAATCTGCCGTTTGCCGCCCAGCCGCGTTAAAATAAACAGTACCGCCAGCGAAACCACACTGGCAACAAACACATTGATAATTTCCTGTACTGCCTGCATCTTTCCCATCTGCTCCCTTATCATTTGCCATGCAACCCGCATGGTAACCTTATTGTGGCCCCACCAGCGGTGCATTATACGCACAATGTACCAACGGGGCTTGCACAGGAAGGGGAAAATGTTATAATAAAGTTGTTTCTGTATACTTCGACTTCCGGCGGCTTTGGGCCCGCTGCGCCGGAGCCGGGCAGGGATTGGCAGCAACTGCCAGCTTGATAAAGAATTGATATCAGGATGTGAAATCATGCAGATTTACCTTTTGCGGCATGGGCAGACAGAATATAACGCCCAACACCGGTACCAGGGTCAACAGGATATCCCGCTTTCCGCCGCGGGCCGCGCCCAGCTGCGCCCGGCCGGGTTTATGCCGGATGTTGTCTATGTCAGCCCGCTCATCCGCGCACGGCAGACGGCGGAAATCTTTTTCCCCGGCTGCCCGCAGATCATTGTACAGGACTTGCGGGAAATGTGCTTTGGCAGTTTTGAGGGGCGGCATTATATCCACATTGAGCACGACCCCGACTACCTTGCCTGGCTGGAAGCCAACAAGACTGCTGCCCGCCCGGATGGGGAGCGCATTCAGGATTTTTGTAACCGCAGCTGTGCCGCCTTTGCCAAACTGGTGGAAGAAAGCCTTGCGCAGCACAAACAGCAGCTGGTGATTGTAGCGCACGGCGGCATCCAGATGGCGGTTATGTCCCGTTACGGCCTGCCGCGGCGGGATTATCACGACTGGTGCGGTCCCAACGCGGGCGGCTACCGCCTGGATGCCGCCAACTGGCAAACAGACCACACCTTGCAGCTGTTGGAAACCGTGCAGTATACCAAAGCCACACAAAGCGAGGCAGCCTTATGAGCAATGGTTTGATTCATTTATACCACGGTGACGGCAAGGGCAAAACCACAGCTGCCATGGGCCTGGCTGTGCGGGCGCTGGGCTGCGGGCGGCGCGTGGTGATCGTGCAATTTTTGAAAGGCGGTGCAACCGGGGAACTGGAACCGCTGCAAACCCTTGGCGCTACCTTCTACCGCGGCAAAGCCGGGCAGAAGTTTGTATTCCAGATGAATGAGGAAGAAAAGGCCGCCACCCGTGCCCTGCAAACTGAAAACCTGCGCCGGGCGCTTGCCGAACCGGCGGACCTTTTGATTCTGGACGAAGCCTGCGCCGCCTGGAATCTGAACATGGTGGACCGAGAGTTGCTGCAAAACGCCGTACTGCACAAGCCTGCCGAGCAGGAACTGGCAATGACCGGCCGTGACCCGGCCCCCTGGATGCTGGATGCCGCAGATTACATTACTGAAATGTGCTGCCGCCGCCACCCATACGAAAAAGGCATTCCGGCAAGAAAAGGCGTTGAATTTTAAGTTTGCCGCAGCGCAGTTCCATACAGGGAAGCGCACCAGGCAATAAGAAATTAAAAGTATTTAGGACAACCAGAAAAAGAGAAAAACAGCCTGCCCAAACAGCAGGCGGGGAGGGGTATCATCATGGCTACACATAGCCGCCAAATGTCCGATGCATTCCGTACGACAGTATTTCTAACCCTATCCGGCGGATTTCAGGACGCTTACACCTACATGGGCCGCGGCAAGGTTTTTGCCAACGCTCAAACCGGCAATATCGTGCTGATGGCCACCAATTTTTGCGAGGGTGATTTTGCCAAAGCGCTGCGGTATCTTTTGCCGCTGCTGGCCTTTGCCGCCGGTGTCTATTTTGCCGAGGGCATCCGCAACCGCTACCACCTGATGGAGAAATTCCACTGGCGCCAGCTGATTTTGCTGATTGAGATTGCACTGTTGTTTGTTGTTGGCTTTATCCCCAACAATCTGGACTGGCTGGCCAATATGCTGGTCAGCTTTGTCTGCGCCATGCAGGTACAATCTTTCCGCAAGGTGCACGGCAATGCATATGCCAGCACCATGTGCATTGGCAACATGCGCAGCGGTATGCAGTACCTGTACACCGGCCTGCACACAAAAGACCGCGCTGTATTGCGCCGCGCCATGCAGTATTTTGCTGTAATTGCACTGTTTGCTGTGGGGGCCGCTGCCGGCAGTCTGCTGACCATCCATTTTGGCAACCGTGTGATCTGGTTCTGCTGTGCTTCGTTGCTGGTCAGCCTTAGCTTCATGTTTATCCGTGAAGACATTGAAGAGAACCCTGAACTGCAGCGGGAAGCCGCCGCTTTGCACCAGGATGTAAAAGCCATGGAGCACACCATCGGCAAAACCTTGCAGGAGCAGCAGGAAGAACTGCACCCCTTAAATCACAAGTGATATGGACAATATATAAAATTTGAACAAAACTTTCGCAATCTTGCTTGTCGTTTTCCGGCACAAATGCTACAATACAGTCAAATGTTAAATATGTGCGCGAAAGCGAGGGATTTCCGTGAAAATCATCACCATTACACTTGCTCCTAACCAGGCTGTTCTGACCTGCTATCTGCAGGACCAAAGCCCCAAAATGCCAAATGCCGCCATCCGCCCGGCTATGCTGGTCGTGCCCGGCGGCGGCTACCAGTATTGCTCTGACCGTGAGGGCGAACCGGTTGCCCTGGCTTATATGGCACAGGGGTTCAATGCGTTTGTTCTGCGCTATACGGCAGATGCAACCACCCCGATTGACAAAGCATTACAGGATGGTGCCGCCGCAATGGATTACCTGCGCGCCAACGCCGCGGAGCTGGAAATTGACCCGCAGCAGATCGCCGCTGTTGGCTTTTCTGCCGGTGGGCATTTGGTTGCTTCGCTGGGCACACTGCTGCCCAAGGCACAGCGCCCCAACGCCCTTGTGTTGGGCTATGCCGCAACGCTGGGCGCAATGTGGACCGTCGTTGGCCGCCAGGAGCCCGACCTGCACGCGCTGGTTGATGATGACACCCCGCCCACATTCCTGTTTGCTACCCAGGGGGACGCGCTGGTTCCTGTTAAGAACAGCCTTGTTTTTGCAGATGCTTTGGCTGACCACAGCATCCCGTTTGCGTTGCACATCTTCCCGACCGGGGCACACGGCATTTCCCTTGCCACTGCCTGTACCTCCGGGCCGGAAGCTTCCCGTGTCAACCCGGCAACCGCCCAATGGCTGCCGATGAGCGTTGACTTTTTGCAAAAGCTGTGGGGCTGCCTGGGCGTTACCGCACCGGATACCGAGCTTGCCGCCCAGCTTGCCGCCGGGCCGCTCAGCCTGAATATGCCGGTGCGCAGGTTGATGAAGAACCCGCAGGCCAGCGCTCTGCTGCAGGCTGTGCTGGGGGATATGTGGCAGGCCATTGTGTCTAACCCACTTTCCCAGGGAATCAGCCTGCGCGAAATTTCCGGCTTCCTGCAGGCGGCATTGCCGGAAAGCGCATTGAATCAGCTGGATGCCCAGCTAGCCAAAATCCCGGTTGAATAACCCCAAGGAGCTTATCATGCTGTTTATTGAATATCCCAAATGCTCTACCTGCCAAAAGGCCAAATGCTGGCTGGATGAAAACGGCGTTGCTTACACCGACCGCCATATTCTGGAGCAGTCCCCCACCTATGAAGAGCTGAAAGAATGGCACGCTCGCAGCGGGCTGCCCCTGCGCCGCTTTTTTAATACAAGCGGCCTGAAATATAAATCGCTTGCCCTGAAAGACAAACTGCCCACCATGACCGAGGATGAGCAGCTGCACCTGCTTGCCACAGATGGCATGCTTGTCAAGCGGCCTTTGGTGGTCGGGGATGATTTTGTCCTTGTCGGATTCAAGCCTGACGAGTGGGCCAGCACCCTGGAATAATCCACCTTCTAAATAGCAAAGCAAAAACAGCACCGCAGTTTGTTGCACACACAGTCAAGTAAGACGATGTGCACGGCAAAGATTGCGGTGCTGTTTTGTTTTTATTCTTCCCAAAACCGCCAGAGTTCCCGTTCCAGCTTTTCTGTATCATAAATCATTTTCAGGTGGCTCCAATGCGGGGGCATCAGGCGGCGGTAGTCCGGCATGGCAAAGCGGTTATCGATCAGCAGCACCACGCCTTTGTCCCGCGGGGTGCGGATCACACGCCCGGCGGCTTGCAGCACCTTGTTCATGCCGGGGTAACGGTAGGCGTAGTCAAAGCCGGAACCGCGTGTCTGCTCAAAATAGTCCCGCAGCTGCTCCTGCCGGGGTCCAACCTGCGGCAGCCCTGGGCCCACGATGCCTACACCAATCAGCCGGTCGCCGGTCAGGTCAACGCCCTCCCCAAATACGCCACCCATCACGGCAAAGCCAAGCAGGGGTTGGCTGGGGCCCGGGACAAACTGGGCCAAAAAGGCCGCTTTCTGCTGTTCATCCATCGCGTTTTCCTGCTTGATGCAGTTGATTTCCGGGCAGTGCTCCTTGAACTGTGCATAAGCCTGCTCCATATACGCATAACTGGGGAAAAACGCCAGATAATTCCCGCAGCGCGCCCGCACCATCGTCGCCAGGCTTTCCTCCACAATGGCAAGGCTTGCATCCCTGTCCTTATACCGGGTGCTGACATTGCCGATGCAGAACAGTCCCTGATTGCCCGCGGGGAAGGGGCTGCGCAGGGCAACGGCCCGTGCTTCCGGCACGCCGCACAGGTCCTTATAATAACTGGCCGGGGCCAGCGTTGCACTGAACAGCACCGCGGCGCGCCCCAGGGCAAAACTATCCGCTAAAAAGGCGCTGGGGTCAAGGCAGAGCTGCGCTGCACGCACCTCGCTGCCGGATGCCGTGATTTGCAGCACAAAATGATCGTCAAAGGTATCCGCTACACGCAGCCAGGCCCGCACATCAAAATACAACTGCAGCAGTGCCGTGTGGGTTTCATCCGGTTCTCGGTGGTCGTCCAGCCATGCTTCCAACGGTTCACACAGGCGGTTCAGCAGGTGATCAAACTCCTCGCTGCGCTCTTTTAGAAAGAATGTTTTGCCAAACCGTCCATCTCTGGCGGCAGTTTCTTCCTCGGCACGGTGGCGCCATTCAATAAATACATCATTTACTTTGGTCAGAGCGTTTTTCAGGCTGCTTTTGCCTTTGCCCAACAGCTTCTTCGCTTCATAAAAGCTGGTTTTGGTCAGGGCAGCACTGTGCATTTCCCGCGCACGCCCCGGCAGGTTGTGCGCTTCGTCCACCAGGAAGATATAATCCCCGGCAGATTCAAAAAATCGCACCAGATGTACAACCGGATCAAACAGATAATTGTAATCCCCAATAATCACATCGCTCCACAGGCTGCTGTCCAGCCCCAGCTCAAAGGGGCATACCGTGTGGCGTTCTGCATATTCCTGCAAGGTTTCCGCCGTCAGGCAGGGGACATCCAGCACATCCCAGAGAGCGCCTTTGATGCGGGCATAATACCCGTTGGCATAGGGGCAGGCTTCCGGGGTACACTCCCGCGTCTCACACAGGCAGATCTTGTCTTTCGCTGTCAGCGTTACACTGCGCAGGTGCAGTTCCGGCTCGGTATCGCGCAGGATAGCCAGTGCGTTTTCCGCTGCCGTACGGGTTGTGCCGCGGGCCGTTAAATAAAAAATCGGTCCCACACTCTCATTGCCCATAGATTTCAGGGCAGGGAACAGCACGCTCATGGATTTACCAATCCCGGTTGGTGCCTGGCACAAAAGCCGGCCGCCGTCCCGGCACACTTTGTATACCTCGCCCGCCATCGCGCGCTGCCCGGGGCGATACGCAGGGAAAGGGAACTGCATGGCCTGCAAATCCGAGTTCCGGGCCTTTTTCCACTCAACCGCCCGCCGCGCCCAGGGGGCATATTCCGCCAGCAGGGCTTCCACTTCTTCCTGCAGCTGCTGCGCGGTGTAATGCCGCTCAAACCGCAGAATCAGCTCTTCATCTACCTGGAAATAGGTCAGCTGAACCCGCATCTCTTCCAACTCATGCTGTGCCGCATAAATTGCTGCATACACAATAGCCTGTGCCCAGTGCTCCGGTGCAAAATCCGGGGTAATATCTGCCGCCGGGCATGCGGTGGTCTTGATCTCATCCACCACGGTAACACCGTCCGCTGCGGTAAAAATGCCATCGGCGCGGCCTTCCAGCGTAAATTCAATTTCTTCATACGCAAAAATACCGCGAAGAAATACCTCCGCGGCGTAATCGGCATGTTCTTTTACAGCGGCGCGCTGCAATTTGCGGTGGATGCGTGCGCCCTCATTGGCGCGGTCAAAGCCGGTAAAGCGGTTGTCAATGCTGCCAGCCCGGCGCAAGAATTCCACCAACTGGCGCACCGGCAGCGTGATTTGTATTGGGGATACAGGTTCCTGCAAGGGCTCGTCCTCCTGTCAGGGGCAGTCAGCTGCGGTTATAGGTATGGTCACACACCTGCTCAATTTTCTCGCGCAGGGCTACAAAATCTTCAAACGCGGATATTTTGCTTTTTGGGTTGCGCAGCAGCGCTGCCGGGTGCAGAGTTGCCATAAACAATGTGCCCTGCTTATCAAAAAACTTACCGTGGTCCCGCGTGACGGAAAAGTCTTTTCCAATCATCTGCTGGGCGGCAATGCGGCCCAAGCACACCACAATTTTGGGGCGCAGCAGCCGGAACTGCATGCGCAGCCACGGGAGGCAGGCGGCGGATTCTTCCGGGGCAGGGTCGCGGTTTTCTGGCGGGCGGCACTTAACAATATTGGCAATATAAATATTTTTGCTGCGGTCAAGGTCAATCGCTTCCAGGTAATGGTCCAGCAGCTGGCCGCTGCGGCCCACAAACGGCAGGCCTTGTGCGTCCTCGTTGGCGCCGGGGCCTTCGCCCACAAAAAGAACCTCGGCGTCCGGCACACCCTGCCCAAACACCACATGGGTGCGGGTCTCACACAATCCGCAGCGCTGGCACGCCAGGCATTGCTGTTTCAGTTCATCAAAATTCATGAATATCCCTCGTATTGCCCCCTTGCACAGGGGACTATAATATAATAAAAGACAACCGCTGCCCAAACAGTGGTAAAAAGGAGCTATCATTTATGCATCCAGACGCCTTGGCCGCCCGGCTGGCCTGTATCCTGCTGGGTTATCTGTTCGGCAGTTTTCTTACGGCAGAAGTTGTCGCCCGCGTTGTTTCCGGCAAAAGCGCGCGGCAGCTTGGCACCGGCAACCCCGGCATGGCTAATATCATGGCCCAACTGGGCAAGGGGGCCGGGCTGCTAACCCTGGCAGGTGATACGTTAAAAACGGTTGCTGCCTGCGGTGCGGCGTATTATGCTACGGCACCACTGATCGGGCAGGCGTCGATTTTATATGCCGGGCTTGGCGCAGTGCTGGGCCATAACTATCCCGCATGGGCAGGGTTCCGCGGCGGCAAAGGGGTTGCGGTAACCTGCGTTTGGCTCGTTTTGTATCTTCCGTTTTGGGGCACGCTTTGCTGCATCGCTGGCGGGGCGCTGGTCCTGTGGCTCGGCTACCTGCCGTTGGGGGCTGTGGTGATCCCAGCGCTGGCCATCCTGCCCGCGTGGCTTTCCTATGGCCCAGAAAGCGGCATTCTAACTTTGGCCCTGGCCATCATTATGTTCAGCCGCCACTACCACGGCCTGCTGCGGATTCGGCAGGGGACAGAGCCCCGATTTTTCCAACGCCGCAATCCAAAATGAACAACTTTATCATAGCATATTTTCACCAGCCTGAAAAGCTGTAAACACATGAAAAAACGATATGATCTTAGAACCATCCAGTCATGCCGTTGCCGTCCGATTTTGAGGTGAAATCTCCCAATCCAAACTATTTATACCGTAATTGCCCATAAAAACAGCAGAACAACAGAAACCCTAACAATCCCAAGGTAATAAGTTTGTGTAACTTGGTGCCTTGCGTTATTGACATATCAGAATTACAATATAATTATTACGGAATTGTAAAATGGAGGCAAACTGAAAATGAAGTATTACTTGGCTTACGGTCCCAACCTCAACCTGGTGCAGATGCGCCAGCGTTGCCCCAATGCCCGTGTGGTCGGGTATACATATTTATTCGGTGCGCGCCTGGTCTTCCGTGGTTCCAAGAACGGCTGCTTTTTGACCACGGATTTTCAGCAGCCCTGGTGCCCGTCTATGGTGGGCTGCGGGGTTTATGAGATTTCTGATAAAGACGAGCAGGCTCTGGATGTCTATGCGGGGGTTCCTTATTTCTACCAGAAGCAGACAATGCAGGTACAGTGTGTCTGGGACGTCACTACGCGACGGGAAGTTCTGCATAATATTGAAGCAATCCTTTACACCCTGCCCGCCAGCCACCCCTTGGGTGTTCCTTCCCGCCGCTATCTGCAGGAGTGCAAGAGCGGGTATGATGACTTTCATTTCAGCTTCCTTCCGCTGCGCCAAGCTCTGATTGACAGCAGCCCGGAGCCGCACACGAAGTAAAGGAAACACTTTTGTGTGAAGGAAAAGGCAAAAGCAAAAGATAGGCAAGCGGGAAGCGGCGTTCTACCGTTTTGTTTCTTGCTTTGCGAAACAAATTTGAAAAAATTAAAAAAAATATGAAAATATCTGTTGACAAAAGTGGTACTGCTGGTTATAATAATACTCGTCGCCGGTGAGGCGGCTGAACAAAATAAGCGGATGTGGCGGAACTGGCAGACGCGCTAGATTCAGGTTCTAGTTCCCTTAAAAGAGTGTGGGTTCAAATCCCTTCATCCGCACCAAAGAAAAGCACCTAGAAACGTAAGTTTTTAGGTGCTTTCTTTTTGCTGTACCGCAGCGTTTACCGCACCCCTGTACAGGTACGCGCCTTTCGCGTCCAGATACTCAATTAGGCATTCTTCTACGCTGCCGCCGTGCTTCCAGGCGGCATAGCCGCTGCCGGGTCTTCCTGCTGTTCGCCCATGGTTGTACTGCCGCTGTCCTCCACATCAAGGGGCAGATCAAGGCTTGTGCAGTGGTTCAGCGGGTCGGCGCTGGCCTTGTGCTGCCTGCCGTTCTTGCCGGTCACGTTGCGTTCATGGCCGTTGGTCAAGGCGCGCTGTATCTGCCGCCGCTGGGTCTGTATCAACCAGTTTGCAACCGTCCCGGCGGCTGGGTCGTATGCCTATATCCGGCGCACCAGTGACCGGCTGTGCAAGGAACACGGTTTATCCGTGGTAACGTCACAACTGTATAGGTGCCGTAAGGTAGAAAGGCCACGAACATGAAGTACGATGAAAGAGCCTGCCATTTTAACATGGACACTGGGTGCGTGAAATTGCTGCTCCGGGATGGGAGAAAAGTCTTCAGTGACTGCACCGTGGTCGAGGATGAACTGGATGTGACCATGGCACAGCGGTCAGAGTTGGGCTACCTTATCTACAATGACCCACTGGGCTATGCAGATTTGATTCTGAATGGTAATCCAGAGGAATACTTGAAAAATGTGGCCAGGAGCCATGGGTTAGAAGATTGATCTTCCCATAGAACTGCCATTAACAAAAAACACCGCCCATCTGTGTAACGGAACTCAGGTGGGCGGTGTTTTGCTCTATTGTCTCAGGGACGGTGTCGGAATTTACAGCTTATGCCAGGCTTTCAATGACTTTGGCACATTTTTCAATTCCAATTACCCCGCTGTCCAGCGCGACATGATAGTTGGCGGCATCGCCCCACTTCATATCGGTATAAAAGCGGTAATAAGCAGCGCGGCGCTTATCCTTCTCTTTCAGACGGGCTTCGGGCGATTTCTCCCGTTCCCCATAGACCCGCACGATGCGGTCAGCCCGGAACTTCATGTCCGCGTGGACAAAGACCTTCAGGCAGTCGGTGCGGTCCTGCAGGATAAAATCGGCGCAGCGTCCTACGATGACGCAGGGCTCTTTTTCTGCCAGCTCACGGATGATCCGGTATTGCAGCTTCCAGAGCAGGTCCTCGTTAGTGGGACCGAAGCTGCGGTCAGTGAAGGCAGAGGCGAGGAAGCCGCCGGGAGTGTACTCTCCGGCCTCCCTGACGTAGTTTTCGTCAAAGCCGCTTTCGGCAGCCAGTTTCTGGATCAGTTCGGCGTCGTAGCACTGGATGCCCAGATGCTCTGCCACCAGTTTGCCGATGGTTCTGCCGCCGCTGCCAAACTCGCGGCTGATGGTGATGATGCGTTTTTCCATTAGACTTCTCCTTTCGTGCTCAGTTCACGGTAGGTCTTGCAGATCAGATAGCCTGCAATCAGGAAGGTGAGGATATCCGACATGGGCATGGAGTACAGCACGCCGTCCAGCCCGAAGAACCGGGGCAGCAGCAGGGCAAAGCCCACGCCGAACACCACCTCACGCACCATGGACAGGGCGGTGGATTCCGCCGCCTTGCCCATGGCCTGCAAAAAGATGAAGCACGCCTTGTTGACACAGGCCAGAATGATCATGCACAGGTAGATGCGGAAGGACTTCACGGCAAAATCGGTGTAGTAAACGCTCTCGTTGGCGGCACCGAACAGGGCAATCAGCTGCCGGGGAAGCAGCTCCACCAGCACCAGTGCAACGGCACCCACGGTGGCTTCTGCCAGCAGCAGTTTCGTGAACAGCTCCTTCACACGGGTGGGCTTTTTGGCGCCCATGTTGAAGCCCACCACGGGGATGCAGCCAGCCGCCATGCCCACCACGATGGAGATGACGATCTGGAAGAACTTCATCACGATGCCCACCACCGCCATAGGGATCTGGGCGTACTGCTCCTGCCCGAACACGGCATCCAGTGCGCCGTATTTGCGGATCATGTTGTTGATGGCTGCCATAGCCGCCACAAGACTGATCTGAGACAGAAAGCTGGTCATGCCAAGGGTCAGGGTACGGCCGCAGATGGAGCCCTTCAGCCGGTAGTCACCCTTTTCAGGGCGAATGATCTTCATGTGCAGCAGATACCACACTGCCAGCGCTGCCGTGACCAGCTGACCGATGACGGTAGCCACCGCTGCGCCCATCATGCCCCAGCGGAAGCCGAAAATGAAGATGGGGTCCAGAATGATGTTCAGCGCCGCACCCGCAAGGGTGGACACCATGGCAAACCGAGGATTGCCGTCGGCACGGATGATGGGATTCATGGCCTGCCCAAACATATAAAACGGCACACCCAGCGTGATATAAAAGAAATACTCCTGGGAGTGGTGGTAGGTCTCGGCGTTCACCGTTCCGCCGAACATGGCAAGAATGGTGTCCGCAAAAATCAGATAGAGCGCGGCCAGCACAATGCTGCTGACCAGACACATCACCACCGCATTGCCGACGCTCCGCTTTGCCTTGGGAACCTCGTTCTGCCCAAGGCTGATGCTGACGAAGGCGCAGCAGCCGTCACCGATCATCACGGCAATGGCCAGCGCTACCACCGTCAGGGGGAACACGACGGTGTTGGCGGCGTTGCCGTAGGAGCCCAGATAGCTGGCGTTTGCAATAAAGATCTGATCCACGATGTTATACAGTGCGCCGACCAGCAGTGAAATAATGCACGGGATCGCATACTTTTGCATCAGCTTGCCGATGCGTTCCGTGCCGAGAAATTGATTGGAACTTTCCATGGGATTCACCTTACCTTTCCATTTTGAGGACAAAAAAAACAACGGGCAGCCCTCATGCAACCGGTTTTACGCATGAGTGCTACTCGTTGTACGAAATTATTATAGCCTGCCTGCCGGGAATTTGCAAAGGCAGTTTTGCACAAGAATTATGCTGAACATTCTGCGCAGATTGCACGAGACAAACTTCGTGGAAGATGCCCTTGGAAGCCAGTCGCCCAGCCGTAGCACAATAAGGTGGAGCGCAAAAGTACGCTGGAAAGACTGTTTTGTACAGGCTGTTCCATCTGGATGAAAGAGGAGCAATATGGCACAGTATCAAGCAGGAACGCTCGTGGTTTATGGGAAACTTGGGGTTCATGAAATCGAAACCGTTGGTCTGCAGAGCTTTTTTGCTTCCATCATAGGGGGAACCTGCAATTTTGAAAAACATTGTCTGTTTTTTGCTCATTTGACTACAAAATTTATATAAAAACATGCAAAATTTATGTTGAAATTGTTGCAGAAAGAGTTTATACTAGAACCATCGCGGATACAAAGCGAAAGAATGGGAACAGTAAATCATATGAAGGATCTTTATGATGCCGCACGGCACCTTGTCTGGCTGACACAGTTTGGTTTATCGGTTGTGCTTCCGCCGGTGCTGCTTCTTTTGGGGGCTGTCTGGCTACGCAAACAGTTCGGCCTTGGCGGCTGGGTCATCTTGGTTGGGTTTGCGCTCGGCATGGTGGCTGCCATCGGCAGCCTGCGCAGTTCATTAAAGACAATTGAGCGGCAGGGCAGGGCCCCGAAAAAAAAGCAGGAGCCACCGCCTATCTCGTTCAATCAACACTAATTGTTATGGAAGGAGCCTGTATCCATGCAAAAGCATCAGGACATTCTGCAGCAGGTTGGGCGCATGGCTTTGGCAACCGCCGGTTGTTCCGCCATTATGCTGGCCATCTATGCAGTGGTTGGGCGGTTTACCACAGCGGTATTGCTGGGTGGCCTGCTGGGCACTGTGATTGCTGTAGGCAACTTTCTGGCATTAAGCATTACCGTTTCTAACGCGTTGGACCGTGCCGCGGCAGGGGATAATTCCGTAAAAGCGTGCATGAGCATTCAAAGTTCCAGCGTTGTGCGCACGGCAATTCTGGCAGTCATTTATGTTCTGCTGTTCCATGCCAAAGTTTGTGATCCGCTGGCAGCATTGTTGCCGCTGCTGTTTGCACAGGCTGCCATTAAGCTGATTGAATTCTTCCGCAAAGATTCCAAAGGCGGTGATGCAGTGCCATGAACGGGCCTAAGATTTATTTCACGATCCCTTTGTTTGGTGGAATTCCCATCACGCAGACAACGGTTTCTTCGTTTGCGGTTATGTTGCTGCTTTGTATTGCCGGTATTGTGCTGGGCAGCAACCTGCAAAAGCGTCCCAGCCGCCGCCAGGTACTGGTAGAAAAAGGTGTTACTATGTTGTACGGCATGGTAGAAGACACCATGGGCAAGCATAATTCCTATTGGACACCTTATATCGGGGCATTGTTCCTGTCTTCCATTTTCGGTTCCTACATCGGTATGACCGGTATTTTCCGCTCTTCCACAGCGGATCTTTCCACCACCGTTACCTGGGCCTTAATGACAAGCGTGATCTGCTGGGCTTGCTCCATTAAAGCAAACGGTGTGCTCGGTTGGCTGAAAGGCTTTACTGAACCGGTTGTCGTTATGACGCCGATGAACCTTGTTTCCGAAATCGCGCAGCCCATCTCAATGGCATTTCGTCACTTTGGCAACATTGCGGGCGGCAACGTTCTGACCAGCCTGGTTTATTCCGCTCTGGCAACGGCTTCCGCCGCTCTTTTGGGCCTGATTGGCAAAAGCATTGCGGTCGGAATCTTGATTCTTTTGGGTGGTGTGGCGCTGCTGGTTTTGGGTGTGCGCAAGAAAAAGTTGGCTTACAAAATTTTTGGTGCGGTGTTTGCCGCAACCGGAATTTTGTCCCTGCTGGGCTTGGCAGGGGTGCCTTATCTGGAAGTCGGCATTCCCGGCATCATGAGCCTTTATTTCGATGTATTTTCTGGTGGGGTGCAGGCCCTGGTGTTCAGCCTGTTGACGATGGTTTATGTCAGCAATGCCTGCCCGCCGCCTGAAGAAGGTTAACGTAAAATTTTATTTATTTAGGAGGATACCTCGTATGGAAACAGCAATCGTAAAAGCCGCCTGTGCAATCGGTGCAGGTATCGCAATGGGGTTTGGCGCTATCGGCCCTGCAGTTGGCGAAGGTAATGCCGTTGGCAAAGCGCTGGAAGGCATGGCCCGCCAGCCGGAAATGGCAAACCTGCTGCGTACCAACATGATCCTTGGCTGCGCCATTACCGAATCGACCGGCATTTATTCGCTGGTTATCGCCCTGTTGTTACTGTTTGTCTTCTGATGGATACGATAGCCGAAAAGGAAAGGAGGAATGGCTCGTGACGGGCTTTGAAAGCTTTGTTGGCATCAACCCGTGGACAGCGCTGTTCACTTTCTGCAATATGATGATCACCTTTGCGGTGCTCAAAAAGTTCCTGTTCAAACCGGTCAAAAAGATGATCGACGACCGCCAGGCGGAAATTGATACCATGTACGCCGATGCGGATGCAGCCAAACAGAAGGCTGCCGCGTTGGAACAGGAATACCAGCAGCACCTGCAAAGCATCCGGGATGAACGCGATACGCTTTTGCGTGAGGCAACCGCCCGCGCCCAGAAGCGCGAAGAAGAAATTGTTGGCGAGGCCCGTGCCGAAGCAGCCGCCCTGCGCGCCGCTGCTGAAGCTGATATTGCACAGGAACGCAAGAAAGCAGTCAACGACCTAAAAAATGAAATTGGCGGCATTGCTGTTGATATTGCAGGCAAGGTAGTTGAGCGCGAAATCAACGAGACGGACCACAAGGCCCTGATCGATGAATTTATCCGGAATGTGGGGGATGCCTCATGACCGAAACCGGAAAGCGTTATGGCACAAGTTTGTATGAACTGGCTGCGGAAGAGGGCCTGACCGAACGGATTCTGGCGGAGCTGGATGTTGCTGTCAACGCAATGCAGGAGCCTGGCTATCTGCGCTTGTTGATGACGCCCAGTGTCCCCAAAAAAGAGCGCTGTGCGTTGCTGGATCAGGCGTTTGCGCAGGCGCATCCGTATCTTGTCAACTTCTTAAAGATTTTGTGCGAAGCAGGCATTCTGCCAGAACTGCCTGCCTGCGCAAGAGCTTACCGTGACCGATACAACCAGGACCATAACATTTTGGAAGTTACGGCAGTATCTGCTGTTGCACTGGACGAAAGTGCCCGCAGCAGACTGCAGGAAAAATTGCAGCGTGTAACCGGCAAAACCATTACCCTGACGGAAAAAGTGGACCCCAGTGTTCTGGGCGGTCTGCGGCTGGATCTTGGCGGAACCCGCCTGGACGGCACTGTGCAGGGCCGGCTGGAACGTCTGCGCAATGAAATCAGCGGTGTGGTGATTTGATTTGCACCTGCCGCCGGATTCCACCTTCATTTTATAGATTGTGTGGTGAACCAAACAGTGCAACTGGAACCTGAACAGATTTCCCGCATTATTCGTTCCCAGATCAAATACTACCAGAATGCCATTGAGCAGACGGAGACCGGTACTGTTACGATGGTAGGCGATGGCATTGCCCGCGCCGCCGGCCTTGATAACTGTATGGCCGGTGAGCTGGTGCAGTTTGATAGCGGAACCTATGGTATGGCGCAGAATCTGGAAGAAAACAGCGTATCAATCGTTTTGCTTGGCGATGACAACGGCATCAAAGAAGGCGGTACCATCCGCCGCACTGGCAAAGTTGTGTCGGTTCCGGTCGGTGATGCTCTGATTGGCCGCGTTGTCAACGCCCTGGGCCAGCCTATTGATGACAAAGGCCCGATTGATGCTGCCGACTATCGCGCCATTGAATCCCCGGCACCCGGCATCCTGGACCGTCAGCCCGTCAAGCAGCCTTTGCAGACCGGCATCAAGGCCATTGACTCAATGATTCCCATTGGCCGCGGCCAGCGTGAGCTGATTATCGGCGACCGCCAGACCGGTAAGACCGTGATTGCTACGGATACGATCATCAACCAAAAAGGCAAAGATGTCCTTTGCATCTATGTTGCTATTGGCCAAAAGCGTTCTACTGTGGCCTCTCTGGTTGAAAACCTCGAGAAAAACGGAGCCATGGCTTACACCACTGTAGTGTGCGCCACAGCTTCGGAGCTTTCGCCCCTGCAGTATATTGCGCCTTATGCCGGCTGCGCCATGGGCGAATACTTTATGTATCAGGGTAAGCATGTGCTTATTATCTATGATGACCTTTCCAAACATGCGGTTGCCTACCGTGCTCTGTCGCTGCTGATTCGTCGTCCGCCGGGACGCGAAGCATACCCCGGCGATGTTTTCTACCTGCACAGCCGTTTGTTGGAACGTGCCGCCAAATTGAGCGATGCAAAGGGCGGCGGCTCGCTGACAGCTCTGCCCATTATTGAAACGCAGGCTGGTGACGTTTCCGCTTATATTCCAACCAACGTCATCTCCATTACCGACGGCCAGATCTTCCTGGAAACCGAGCTGTTCCATTCCGGCATCCGCCCGGCTGTCAATCCCGGCATTTCTGTTTCCCGTGTCGGCGGCAATGCGCAGATCAAGGCGATGAAAAAGGTTGCCGGTACCTTAAAACTGGTTTACTCCCAGTACCGCGAGCTGCAGGGCTTTGCCCAGTTTGGCTCCGACCTGGATGCCGACACCAAATCTCGTCTGGCACAGGGCGAGCGCATTGTGGAAATCCTGAAGCAGGACCGCAACAGCCCAATCCCGGTAGAAAAGCAGGTTGCCATTTTGTATGCAACAGTCCACGGCTACCTGAAAGACATTGCCGTAAAGGATATCGCCGCGTACGAAAGCGCGCTGTATCAGTACCTTGATGAAAATGTAACCGCTGGCGGTGTGATGGAAACCATCCGCACCACAGGCGATATGAAGCAGGATACCGAACAGCAGATGAAAGATGTGCTCGCCGCATTCACGGCAGACTTTATCAAAAATGCCGGATAATCACAAAATACGCCAAAGGGGGTGCTGCCGGTGGCTGGTTCCATGAAAGAAATCAAACTGCGCATCAAAAGCGTGGAAAGCACCATGCAGATTACCAAAGCCATGGAGCTGGTAGCGTCCAGCAAGCTGCGGCGCGCCAAGGAACGGGTGGAAAACAGCCGTCCCTATTTCGAAACGCTTTATGCCACGCTGTTTGATATTGCGGCTGCGGATTCTGAGTTCAGTAGCCCATATCTGGCCAAATGCGAGAAAAAGTGCTGCCTGTACATTGTAATTGCAGGTGATCGCGGCCTTGCGGGCGGCTATAACAGCAATATCTTAAAAGCCGTGGAAGCGGATGCTGAAGGGCGGGAATATTGTGTGCTGCCCATCGGCAAAAAGGCAGTGGAATACTTTGAGCGCCACAAGATCCGGATTCTGACGGATTCTTTTGCCATCGCAGGGGATATTTCGGTCAGCGACTGCTTTGAAATTTCCCGCCTTGTGTGCCAGAAGTTTCTGGAAGGCGCTTTTGATGAAATTCGCATTGCCTTTACCCAGTTTATTTCCATGCTGACCCAAACTGCAATCATTCTGCCGGTTCTCCCGTTTGATGCCGAACCGCCGGAGCCGGGCCACGAGCATCAAAGTCTGATGCTCTATGAGCCAGACAGCGCCGCCGTGTTTGATGCCATTATCCCGGAATACTTGGCCGGGGTTGTGTATGGCGCTTTGTGTGAAAGTGTTGCCAGTGAACAGGGTGCACGCCGCACCGCCATGGACTCTGCCACCAAGAACGCTGGCGAAATGATCGAGCATTTGAACCTTTATTATAACCGCGCCCGTCAGGCAGCAATCACGCAGGAAATCACCGAAATAGTGGCCGGTGCAGATGCTGAAAGCTAGGGCGCACCAGAAAAGCCGAAATTTTATCCGATTTCTTTGCCTTCAGGTATGCCTTTGGACAATATCTGATGCAACAGTGCTGAGAGTTTTTTCAGACACACCCGGAAACAAGCCCGACAGCACGCTAAAAATTCACTCAAAGGAGTGTGTGCAATGCCAGAAAAACACATCGGTAAGGTCGTGCAGGTCATGGGACCTGTTTTGGATATCCGCTTTGCCGACGGTGAGCTGCCGGAACTGCTGAATGCGATTGAACTGCAGAACAACGGCAAACCGCTGATTGTAGAAGTTGCCCAGCATATTGGCGATAACGTGGTGCGCTGCATTGCTATGGCCGCCACCGATGGCCTTGTGCGCGGTGCCGAAGCCGTGGATACCGGCGGGCCGATCAAGGTTCCCGTTGGCGATGCGTGCCTTGGCCGTGTGTTCAACCTGCTGGGTGAACCGGTTGATGAACAGCCTGCCCCCACCGGGGTAGAGCATTGGCCCATCCACCGCCCGGCCCCTGCTTTCGATGAACAGGAATCTTCGACTGAACTGCTGGAAACCGGCATCAAGGTCGTTGACCTGATCTGCCCCTATGCAAAGGGCGGCAAAATCGGTCTGTTCGGTGGTGCCGGTGTCGGCAAAACCGTGCTGATTCAGGAACTGATTTATAACATCGCTACCGCCCATAACGGCTATTCTGTTTTTACCGGCGTTGGCGAACGCACCCGTGAGGGCAACGATCTTTGGCGGGAGATGAGTGACTCTGGCGTACTAAGCAAGACAGCCCTAGTCTTCGGACAGATGAATGAGCCGCCTGGGGCCAGAATGAGGGTGGCTCTGACCGGCCTAACGATGGCGGAATATTTCCGTGACCGGCAGAAACAAAACGTACTACTCTTCATCGACAATATTTTCCGCTATGTCCAGGCTGGTTCCGAAGTCTCTGCCTTGATGGGCCGGATGCCCTCGGCCGTAGGCTATCAGCCGACACTGGCCCAGGAGATGGGTGCTTTGCAGGAGCGCATCACTTCCACCAGGGACGGGGCAATCACCTCCGTACAGGCCGTTTATGTTCCCGCCGACGATTTGACCGACCCCGCACCTGCCACAACCTTCGCACACTTAGACGCCACGACCGTCCTCTCCCGTAAAATCGTGGAGCAGGGCATTTATCCTGCAGTAGATCCCCTGGAATCCACCTCCCGCATCTTGGAGCCGGACATCGTCGGACAGCGGCACTATGCCGTGGCCCGCGGAGCCCAGGAGCTGTTGCAGCGCTATCGTGAGCTGCAAGATATTATTGCCATCCTTGGTATGGAAGAGCTCAGCGCTGAGGACCGCAAGACCGTAGATCGTGCCCGCCGGATGCAGCAGTATTTCTCCCAGCCCTTCTCTGTGGCCGAAGTCTTCACCGGTCTGGAGGGCCGCTACGTCCCGTTGGGGGAGACGATCAAAGGCTTTGAAGCGCTGCTGGGCGGCGATTTGGATAAATATCCTGAGTCTGCCTTCTCTATGGTGGGTACCGTAGATGAAATTCGGGAAAAAGCCCGGACCGTGGGGGCGATTTGATGGGAAAGGCGTTCCAGTTAGAGATCATCACCCCCAACGATCCCTTTTATAAAGGATCTGCAGAAAGTGTCATCCTGCCTGCCATTGACGGTGAGTACGGTGTTCTGGCTGGGCATGAGCCCGTTGTCACAGCCATTGAGCCAGGGACAGCCCGTTATCTAGTGGATGGGGAATGGAAAGAAGTTGTCGTTGGGCAGGGCTTTGCAGAGATCATGCCGAACTA
>OIBP01000226.1_pt1 | contig 28102 bp, 20 predicted proteins | sample 1581061 | NCBI WGS metagenome assembly OIBP01 (sample SAMEA3882514, study PRJEB24775) | human gut metagenome | biome: human-associated habitat; feature: intestine environment; material: feces | place: Netherlands | collected 2009/2010 | reverse complement strand
CGCCGGGATCGGATCAAATCGCGCCGTGATAACGCGTGCAAACGGAATGCTGATGCCGTTCTGCCCCGCTGCCGATGTCTGCGAAAACGTAGAAAGCAGCTTGCCCCATTCCGCGCTCCATTCGATATGCGGCAGCAGCACAAGAACACTTATGAAATACAGCACAATTAAATACAGTACAGACGCCACCACGATATACAGCATTTGCCCGATGAACCATATCCGCCGCCCGCTCCGCAGCATAATATACGGCTGCTCGTCCTCAATAAACGGCGCATCGCAGAACAACAGCACCACACCAAGGAACAGCATCATCACCGCACTGCCCTCGTCCAGCAAAAACGGCAGCAGATACGGCGTGACCTTATATCCCGTCCGCGCGCACAGCTCGCCCACCGGCGAAAGCCGCGAGTGCAAATACAAGACCTCCATCAACAGCAAAATGTACAGCCGCGGGTTCACCGCCCATTTTTTAAAGTTGTGCAGCGCAATCGAAAAGCAAGCGAAAGCCTTACCCATTTTCAAGTCTCCTTCTGCACGAGCGTGTAAATAAAACGAGGAACACCACGCCGAACGCTGCAAAGATTCCGCACGTCACAAGCGTCGTTATCCCTGCGCCTCCGAACACCGAAAGTCCCTTAGAGAGCATACCGGGGTAAAATTTGCTCGGCATACGCAACCACATCATCAGCGTATTCAAAACGTAATACGCCAGCATCGGTGCCGCCAGTGTCACGAATACGTTCGTGATCTTCGTCGAAAGCCACAGCGCAAATTCCGCAAACGCTCCTGCGCAGCACGCCTTAATGAAAATCACCGCCGCAAAATAAAGGTACACCCGCTCGGAATACCCAATCACGTCAAACGCACCCAATGCTTGAATAGTACTTTCCAAATTCACCGCCGGAAAGCCCCAAAGCCGTAAGATCATGAGGTCAAGCCACTCGGAAACGACGACCACCAGCACCGCCGAGACAAAGCACGCAATGCCTTTCGATACGCCGTATATGCGCTTCGAGCACCGCTGCGCCGAAAAACGAATGAATCGGTTCTCCCAGTCCGCGCAGAACAGCGCCGCCCCGGGTATTGCCGCAAACAGCAAATATAAAAGCTGAAAATCAAGGTACTGAAAGATACCGTAAATGTAGATCAAATCATTTTCCGACTGCATATAAGAAAGCTCCTCCATGCCGGTCAAAAACGTCGCGGCAGTCAACCCCAACGCGGCAAACACAAACGCTTTCGAGCACACCGTGCGCGCAAAATCATTTCTCAAAACATTCCATACACGCATAATAAACCTCATATATCTCCGTTGCTGTGCAGCAGCTCTGTGCCGTCCAGCGCATTGATGAGGATATAACCGCTTTGCGGCAGCATCACTTTCCCTGTGCCGGATCGGTTCGGCACCAGAATCTGATGGGTCGTCTGAAAGTACCAAACCGGAATCAGCCGCACAATGCCGGTTTCTTCCGTCTGGACAGGCGTATACGCCATTTGAATATCGTCAATGAAATATTCGCCCTCCATGATAACCGAGTTATACTTATCGTCAACCGCCTGCAAAGCCTCGTCCAGCGTCAGCACTTTCTTTGATTCGCCGCTTTCCAGTTCTTCCAGAACATAGCTTACGTCATAATGGCGGATTCCATCCGCATCCACCACGGCGGTCATATATGTACCCGGCACATAAGCATCTCCGCTGTAACTGCCGCCATCAAACATCGCGAGCGGCATTCCGTTTACCAAAATCTCATATTGAAAAACATAATGCGGCTGTGAACTTGTATCTATTGTATAGCATACACCCTTCCCAACCGCAATGTTCAGCTTCTCCGCTATGCCCCGAATGGTTTTATCTGTTTCTTCTATCGAAGCAAAATCCAGATTTTTTCCGGTTTCATATATTGTCAAGTCTTCTATATCCTGTATGTCCCGCTCTGTCATATAGTAAAATGTATTTCCGCAAATACGCTGTAAGTAATCGCCGTCCTGCGTACTTACATACTTTCCGACAGCTTCCATGGCACCCGGGGTCACCATTTCCCAAGGCTCTTCTCCCTCTTCTGTTATGGTTTTGCCGGAACAAAAAAGTGATTTCAGCTCTTCATAATCGATGAGCTGCCCCTGTCCGCGCATTTCCGCCAACGCACTTTTCTGCATGGACTCCGGAACATACACATCTGCGTCTACTTTTACGCCGGAGGAAAGGGTTTTCTCGACATGACCGCTTTGTGCTTGTGCGGAAGCATCGTCGGTCTTCTCTGCCAAAGAAGCGTCCGTGCTTTCTGCCGTTCCGCTTTCCGTACTCTGCACACCGCTTTCCGTCACCGGCTTCGTGCAGCCGGGCAGCAGCACCAAAAGCACAGAAAGTAAAACCACCGCAAACCGTTTCACAAAAACACCTCCTAAATCGAACCGTTATTTTTCAAAAGTTCCGTGCCGTCAAGCGCGTTAAACAAAATGTCGCCCCTGTCCGTCAGCGTCGTCGTTTGGCTCGGGTCGTCCTTTCCGGCGTATTCCATCGTGTGCTCCGTCTGAAAGCGCCACACCGGCAGCAGCCTCGCGTCGTTCGTGCCCTCTATCGGCACGGCAATGTACGCCATCTCAATTTCGTCTACGCGCCATTCGCCCTCCACGATCATGGAGTCAAACTTTTCCTCCAGTTTCTGTATCGCTTCGTCTAATGTCAGCACCGGCTGCGACGTGCCCGCGTCCGTTACATCCAGCGCATACGGCATCGAAAGCATATTCAGCCCCTCTGCGCCGTAAAACACCTTCACCGAGGTCCCCGTCGCCCACACGTCCCCGCTGTAACTGCCGCCGTCAAAGCTACCGAGTGGCATACCATTCACCGTGATCGGGTATTCCAGCACATACTGCTCGTTTTCCTTTGTCGGCTCTATCACAAAGTCAAAGTCCGCGTTATACGTCTCAAGCGCCGTGCGCCCGTCATACACCGCCCGCATCGTGTCATAGTCCATCGTGTAGCAGGTCGGCTCCAAAACAGAGACCCCCAGCGCGTCAATATATGCCCGCATTTTTTCTTTCACTTCGTCTATCGTCGCAAAGTCGAGGTTCTTCCCTGTCAAATACACGGCGCGGTTGTCGCCGAACGGCAAAGAGCTCGCGTATTCCGAAAAGAGGTGCATCGCCGTCACCTCTCGTCCGTTTGAGTACGCCACTGTCGTGCCTACAGCCGACAGCACCGTGTCTCCCACTTGCCAAAGCTCGAGCATCGTGTTAGAAGAAAAATAACCGTTATCCGCTATTTCTGTCACGGTCGATTCCACCTCTGCCCCACCGAAAAACACCTCGCTTAGCCCCTCGTGCGCCACCTCGTGCCCCGTGCCCTTCATCTCCGGCAGCTCCGTTTTCTGCATCGATTCCGGCATAGTCACGTCTGCGTCCACCACAACGCCGGAGGATAACGTCTTCGTCACATGCGCCGCCGTCTTCGTCTTTTCCGGCAATGAGACTTCACTCGCCGCACTCTTCCCGCCGCTTGCGGTGCTTTCCACGGAAGAAGCCGCCGCGCTCTCCGCAGTCGGCGCTTTCCCCACTTCCGCCTTCGTGCATGCCGATAACGCCATGCAAAGCACCAAAGTCACTAAAATCAGTTTTTTCATTTCCATACACTCCTTTGGCGGCCACACCGCCCCTTTCTGCCCCAATTATACCAGACTCACCCTGCCCTGTCTCGATTTTTGCAAATCTTTTGCAGTAAACTTGCACTTTGCTTGCAACGCTTGTATCTCCCCGAAATCCGGCCCCTTCGGGCAGCAAAAAAGGCGGCCGAACCGCATCCGAAAACGCAGTTCAGCCGCCGAAATTCTATATTCTAATTATCGCTTACAATTTCTGACAGAACTCCACTTTTTCACCGTTCGGACCTTCCACGGTGAAAAACTTCACGCCGTTCGCCCAAAACGGCAGCCCGTGAATCTCGTCGTCGAGCATCGTAAGCCCCGCTTCCTTCGCCGCTGCGAACGCCGCTTCAACGTCCGTCGTGTCGAGCGCAATGTGGTCGATGGCGCCGGGCTTCCCCACCGCCGCGTGGTTCTCATACGTCTCAATGACTAAATTTTTGAGCTGCAAAAACGTCACGCGCTCGTTCGCCGCCTCGTTTACGATCTCCAAAACCGGCTGAAAACCGATGGTCTCGTAAAACGCAACGGTCTTTTCCAAATCGTTCGTCGGCACGCCGATGTGCTGCACACCGGTCAGCATTTCGGGAAATTTCATAAGTATCACCTTTCATTTTTAAAATAGCAAAGCAACGCCGCAAAACTCCGCACGGCACTGCCTTAAACCGCTCTCGCGGAAATTCACCAATAAATTTACTTAAATATCATCGAAAGCAAGCCCGTAGACTGTAAGAACAGCACCAGCATCATCACAGGCGCTACGTAGCGGATCATCACGTAATACATACGCTTGCGGCGGAACTTATACCCTCCGCGCTCCATCTCGTCCGCCACATATTTCGGCGATTTTACCCAACCGATCAAAATGGTGGAAAGCAGCGCGATCAGCGGCATCATAACGCTGTTGCTGACGTAGTCCATAATGTCCAGAAGCTGCGCGCTCGAGCCGTTCGGCAGCGTCACGTTGAAGTAGAACACGCTGTACCCGAGCGCGATCACCGCGGAAGCCGCGAGGTAAATCAGCGCCAGCACAAGCGTCGTCTTCTTTCTGTCCGTGTGGAAGATCTCCATACAGTTCGCAACGATAGACTCCAAAACCGAAATGCAGGAGGTCAGCGTCGCAAAAATTGCGGAGATGAAGAACAGCACACCGACCACCGTGCCCGCCGGGCCCATCGCGTCAAACACCTTAGGCAAAGACACAAACATCAGGCTCGGGCCTGCGCCCATGCCGTCCGTGCCGGAGAACACGAATACCGCCGGAATGATCATCACGCCTGCAAGCAGCGCCACGCCGGTGTCGAAAAACTCGACCTGCGAAACGGATTTGTTGAGGTCAACCTCCGGCTTCACATACGAGCCGTAGGTGATCATAATGCCCATCGAAACGCTCAGCGAGAAGAACAGCTGGCTCATTGCATCGAGCAAAATCTGCAAAAAGCGCTCCACGGTCAGCCCCTCAAAGTGCGGGGTAATGTAGTAGAGGAAGCCCTGTAAACCCGTGCGCACGTTGCCGTCCGCGTCCTCGTGCTTTAACGTCAGCGAGTAAATCGCAATAATAACAACAAGAACCAGCAGCACCGGCATCATGAATTTCGATACCTTCTCAATGCCGCTCTCAACGCCCTTATACACAATGAACGCTGTTACCGCCATAAACAGCAGGCCGAACACCACAGGCGACACCGGCGACGTGATAAACGACGTAAAGTAGTCGTCCTGCGCCGCGCTCGAAGCCTGCCCCGTCAGATACACGCACGCGTACTTCGTGATCCAGCCGCCGATGACCGCGTAATACGTCATGATGAGCACCGGAACCAAAAACGTCAGCACACCAAGGAACTTCCACTTCGGGTGCATCTCCTCATATGCGCCGATGGCACTTTTCTGCGTCTTTCTGCCAATCGCAATGTCGGAAGTCAGCAGCGTAAAGCCGAACGTCAGCACCAACACCAGATAAATGATGAGGAACAGTCCGCCGCCGTCCTTTGCCGCAAGGTACGGAAAGCGCCACAAATTGCCCACGCCCACCGCGCTGCCGGCCGCCGCCAGCACAAAGCCGAGCTGTCCGGAAAAATTGCTTGTTTTTTTCTCCATAGTCCTATACACTCCTCCGTAAAATACCTGCTATACCCCAAAAGCCAAACTGCCGCACTTTTCGAATATATACGTATTAGTATACTACTTTAACTCAGAGAAGTAAAGAAAACTTTACACAATTTTCCCACAAAATGCGAAAAACACCGAATTTCTCCGGTGTCTCCCTTTCCAGACTTTTTGGGGTCATTTCAGAACGCATCGAGGCTGTCTTTATATTCCGCACATTCGACAGGGAATGTGCGGATATAAGAAAATCACCGAAAAAAGTCCGTAGTGGACTGATCTCGGTGATTTCCCTTGCCATTGCTGCGCCTGACAGCTAAGTTCTTTTAACTTTTCGTTGTCAACCCGTGGCTTTGCAACTCGGTTATTCGCCCATTGCCGATTCAGCTGCAATGATAATTTGACTTACTGCCTTATCAACGAAAACCGAAGGGTTTTCGGCTTTTTTGCTGTGGTTGACGGTTTGCCGGCAAGCAGGCTCGCAAGTGCTTCCGCATCAAATACAGGCGCAGCAGCGTCAGGTGCTTCTTCGGTCTTGCTTTTGTAAAAGAATGAGCAACACGCCCATGCGGACTGGAAATTGTCCACCGGGGCGTGTTTATCAGGGAGAAAATATTTTCTGTTTAGTAGAAAACGGGTTTACTTTGCGACGTGCTTACCGCGCTTTTTACTCAAAAGCACAAGTGCGGCAATGGCTGCGCCGGAAACGGTGAGGAGGGAAATACTGAAGATGACGGCAATGTAATCGCTGCCGGTTTTCGGGGTATTTGATCCGTTGTTATTGTTTGGAACCGGGGTAACGGTAGCCGCTGCGCTCGGCGCTGCCGTAGGCGCAGGCGTTGTGGTCGGCTCTGTGGTCGGCGCCGGTGTTGCTGTGGGTTCCGTTGTGGGTGCCGGGGTAACCGATGGCTCTGTCGTAGGTGCCGTGGTCGGTTCCGCCGTAGGTTTGGCAGACGGCTCCGGAGTCACGACCGGATCGGGCGTGATGGGTGTGTTTTCATTGCGCGTATAGCCGCAAACGGTGCACTCCTCGTGCTTTGTTCTGGCTTCTATGCTCCGAGTGCTGATGTCGCTTTCCGCTTCGTCATTGACCCAAACGAAGGTGTGTGCCGCTTCGTTTACATGTACGCTGCAGGACACGTCGTCGCACGGGTTCCAGTGGGTGTTCTCGTCGAACTTCCACACAGTTGTATCCGTTACGGCATCCGTATGCTGCTCGGTGGTAAACGTATCGAGCGGCGGGATAAGCTCAATGCCGGTATTCCAGTAGAGCGCCTTGAGCGGATCGTCCGTACCGGTTTCTTCCAGTGTGCCGTCTTTTACATGGCGACTCTGGCTTGTGAGCGTAATGTCGCCGTTCAGCGCCTTGCCGGGCTTTGCATCTCGGCTTGTAAATGCCGTGCCGCCCTGGAGGAAGGTTTCGCTTGTGGAGATGGTGCCGCTGCCGGAAATTGCCGTGCCACCGTCACCGAAGAGCGGTGCACCGCCGATGGCAACAAGCTTACCATTGCCGGTGATAGTACCGTTCAAATCGATTGCAGTGCCGCCTGCAAAATAGGTCATACCACCGCCGCCGTATGCAACGAACGTTGCGCCGTCTGCAAGCGTCAGGGTGCCGTTGACCTGCAGAGCGGTCTGGCCAATCTCATTGCCGGCATCATCGCCTTCAATGAAGACCTGCCCCTTGACGGCCACATTGCCGTTTGTGACAACGACCGGCGCGGACGTGGTGCGGTCTGCTAAATCGCCGTTTGCAAGGTAGTTAGCATGGGAATAGATCGCTGCGTTTTCCAAAATTGCGCCGTCTGCAAGGCGGATCTGGCCGCAAACGGAAGCGCCCGTCTTGAATTCGCCGCTGTAAGCACTGTAATTCATGGAGAACGTACCGCCGCCCTGAACGTCGATGATGCCCTGCACAACGGAATCGTCCAGTGTTAGTTTGCCGCCGTCTTCGACGACGATGCGCACGCTGCTGAGAATTTCCATGTTGGTGAGCGTCAAGTTGCAGCCGGCCGGGATGTACAGTGTCTGCGGAATGTTGCCCGCTTCTACCTCGTCCCAAGCAAGGTCATAGCCGAGGTAGCCGTATGTGCCGCTCTCATGCGAGCCGAACCAGACTTCGAGGTCAGCCGGTACACGGACGCTTTCTTCTTCACCGTCCACATTGCTGCCGAAGTTCTTGATGGCCCACGGCTCCATGATATTCCAAGCATACAGGCCGTTTGCATACTGCTTGAGGTTTTCGATCTTGATCTGCTCGGCGAGCGTTTCTTCGCCGGTGTAGATCATAAAGGGCAGCATGTTGCTGGTCGCTTTTCTACCTTGATTGTCTTCGATGGAAACCGAGACGAGGTATTTACCTGCGTCCTTCGGTGTGCCGCTTAGCGTAAGGTCACTGCTGATGGGCATGTAAACGCCGCTCATACCACTGTCTGCGTCTTCCAGGGTGCCGCTTTCGACATCCGGCACGATGCTGACCTTGCACTTGCTGCCGTTGAGATCGATTTCGGAGTTATTATCGAGCTTTTGCCAATCGTCGTCGGTCGGCTCTTTGTCTTTTTCAACCAGTGCACCGTAAACGGTAACGTTGCTGTTGTTATTCGATGTGGAACCGCCCGTGCTTGCGCCGGAAATGCCGTCATAATCTTTCTGGCCGACGATAGCGGCTTCAAACGAGCCCTCGATCTTTACGTGCAGTTCAAGCGGGTCGCCTTTGCCGTCGTCTGCCACGAGAGAAGCCTTACCGCTTGTATCTACAACGAACTTGAGGTTCAGGTCTTCATAGCCTTTTGCGGAAATGGTGATGACATCGCCGCTTCTGACAGGTACTTCATTTTCGGAAGCCGAGTAGCTCTTTTGCACAATCTGGATGTAGTTATCATCCGCATACTTTCTGTATGCGCCGCCGGAGGAAATGTTATACGACTTTTCTTCCCAAGAAATGCCATTCACCTTAAAACCGGTAACGTTTTCCACATAATCGCTCGGCTCGGAGAAGTTGATATGCCAATCGTTTCCGAAAGTATCTTCCGTAAGCGTGACCTTGTCGATATCTACAACTTTCAGTGCGGATGCCTTGAACTTTGCCGTAACGGTTACGTTTGCAGCCGGCATCGCGAAGGTGTAGGAAGCTTCGGAAACTTTTTTGGTCTCCACTTCTTTGCTTTCCGTCTTTGCGGTTAGTGTATCAAGCTCATAGCCCACATCCGGGGTGACGGTAACTGTAACTGTCTCGCCCTTTTTGATGCCCTCGGAAGCGCTCAAAGAGATGCTTCCGTTTTCGGCCTTCGCTACGTAAGCCTTGTAGGTGGTTTCTTCCACTGCACCGATGGTGACCTTGTGGTTTGACTTATCCAACGTAAGCGTTAACGGCTTATATCCCTTTGCGGTGATAATGCAGGTCGCGGGATTTGTATCAAAGCCTTCACCGATGTAAAGATAGCCGTCTTCGTATTCGTTACCGGGTCTGACATAATAATTGCTATTTCTGCTCACACCAAAAGAAGACGATGCCTTTTCCCATGCAGTGCCGTTTACTTGAACGGCGGTGATCGAATTCAACCAATCATACGCACCGCTGAATGTTAAATTGAAGTCGCTTCCAAAATTAGAACTTGCCGTAAAGCTCGTCGGCGGATCCGTATCCTCTACCGGCGTCGGCTCCTCGGTCGGCTCCGTTGGGGGAGTGGTCGGCTCGGTCTCCGAGATCTTTACGGTCGCGGTGTAGACATCGTTATAGCTGACCGTTGCCTTTGCGACTTCCATCGTCAGCTTGTTGTAGCCTGCAGCCGTAACTTCAACGGTCAGCGGGAACGAAGCGTCGTTCTCAATGGCAAGCTGTAAGGCTTTATAGCTGCCGTATGCACTCGTTGCATTACCGACACACCAAATGCCGGTATCGCTTGAAAAGCTGTTGATCGTCTGGCCTGTGAACGCTGTACCGTTTACGGTAACGCCGTTCACTGCATCCAGCCATGTGGTATCGCTGAATTCAAAATTCAAAACGGTTGTATAAAACCCGCTTTTTTCGCAGCTTTTCACTTCTGTCGGTGCTGCTGCCTCTGCCACTGCGCCGGTCACGACCATGGATAAGAGGATCATTGTCACCAAAAGCAAAGACGCTGCTTTTTTGTAAATGTTTCTCATGCTGCCTCCTTCATTTTTTGCGGTTTCTCCGCCGCTTCGGATATTTCCACGGACAGCTTTCAACAAAATCTCTTAAAATGGTTGAAAGGCGCGCTTTTCCGTGGTATAATGCTGCGCGTGGGTTAGATACGTCTAACTTACACTGAAAAAAAATCAGTGTAAGCACCACAAGCTTTATGCGCCGCAAAAGGCTTTCAATCCCTCACGCGAAGGATTACGTTCTCTGCTCTTACGGTGCATATAAAGTTAGATAGCACTAACCTACACACAGTATGCTACCAAAAATTTCCTTTGTTGTCAACCGGAAACGGTATTCATTTTTAAATATCTGTCATCTATTTTTAATATTCTATGATTTTTTCTCAAAAGGAGACCACTATGCAGAAAGTTTTATCCGTTTTTGGCTGTTTTGTGCTGATTTTTGCACTGTGCACGGGGTGTTCCCGCACGCCACAAGCCGAAAAAAAGACATTCTACGCCATGAACACCACCATGGAATTTACCGTATACGGCAGCGCTTCGCTCGTTGACGACGCGGAGGCGCTGATAAACAGTCTTGAAGACGAGCTTTCTGTGACGAAAGACACAAGCGAGATCGCGCAGATCAACCAAAACGGCTCTGGTACCGTTACGGGCAGCACCGCCGACCTGATGGAAAAGGCACTTGCGATGTGCAGCCGCACAAACGGCACACTGGATATTTCCGTTTACCCCATTGTGCGCGCATGGGGCTTTACGACCGGCAGCTACAAGGTGCCGAGCGAGGAGGAGCTCACCTCCCTTTTGCCGCTGGTCGATTACACGAATGTGCAGTACGATGAAGTCACCGGCGAAGTGATCTTGCCAGCAGGCATGGAAATCGACCTCGGCAGCATTGCAAAGGGCTATGCCGGTCAACAGGCAGCGGAACTTCTGCGCGAAAAGGGCGTCACCTCCGCACTTTTGAATCTCGGAGGCAACGTGCAGACCATCGGCAGCAAGCCGGACGGCGGCGCATGGCAAATTGCCGTGAAAAACCCTCACAATAAAGAGCCCATGATGGTGGTCTCCGTGCGCGACAAAGCCGTTGTCACATCCGGCGGATATGAACGTTATTTTGAACAGGACGGCAAGACCTATTGGCACATTATGGATCCGAAGACCGGACGTCCGGCAGACAGCGGCCTGCTTGCCGTGACGGTCATCGGCGAGGACGGCGCGATGTGCGACGGGCTTTCCACCTCGCTTTTTGTGATGGGCTTAGAAAAAGCCGCTGCTCTCTGGGCAGAAAGCAGCGACTTTGAAGCGATTTTCATTGCAGCGGACGGCACGGTCTACATTACGGACGGACTGAAAGAGGATTTTTCCCTGCTTTCCGACTATGCCGATACCACGGTGCAGGTCATTACGCGGTAAAAAACTTATGCAAAATCGACCTTTAAACCGCTGCATAAAATTTCGAGCTCGTCCATTTCGATGCAGTGCGGAAACGTGTTATGCCGCACACCGTCGATGCACGCATCTAAATTCATCCATAAAACACGGTCTACCTCGGCAGGGTCGATGTTAAAAGCGCTTTCATCTGCGTCGAACCAAAGGTAGAACACCTTCGAGACCTGACGGTCGTGAAACAGCTTGCCGCAAAACTCGCCGTCATACACCACGCGGCACGTGCCGCAGTACACAAGGTCTTCCGCTTTCGCGTGCACGCCAAGCTCCTCGAAAAGCTCGCGAATTGCCGACTCTCTGTAATCACTGCCTGCCGGAATATGACCCGCGCTTGACGTATCGTACCGATCGGGAAAAGACTCCTTGTGCTTAACGCGTCTTTGCAGCAAAACCTGCAATTTGCCGTCTTTCTTACGCACGAGCCACAAATGTACCATGCGGTGCCGAATGCCCTTTGTATGCGCCGTTTCGCGCTCTACCGTTTCGCCTGTGGGGATCCCGTTCTCATCTACAATATCTAAATATTCCGCCATACTATGATTTAAACTCTCAATTTGCATACAATTACAAATCTCTTTCGGCTTGTATCATTGATTGTGTATACTCGCTCAGGGCAAATTACAAGACCACAGTTAAAGTTGTAGAACGCTATGCTGAAAAGTATATGAATGCCAACTGTAATAAATCTTGACATAGGACCACAGTTCCTTTTCGGTCATACAAAACCCTTCCTTCCGGTCCATGACAATGTTATCATATAGGATAATATCGTCAAGAGGTTCGGCTATCTTTCCAAGTCCCTCGGCTTCTTTTCAGGCGGTTCATCGCCCTCATCGGGTTCACCGCCGACGATTTCGTTTTCACGCTTATCCACGATTTCCGTGAAAACCCTTATGGGCAGGAAGTTCGTGTCGCACCTTCATCCGGCTGGGGTATTCGCTCCCGATCAGGAATGTACCTATTGAATGCGTATTCGGTTTTCAAGGTTCACGAGGGAATTCGTTTTGTCCCTCAATAGGTAGGCAGCGAGAAGGCTCATTTTTTAACCCCCTGAGCGAAAAAATTTCAAAAATTTTTTTGGGAACGAAAAAAGCCGCTGATTCATAGTGAAACCAGCGGCTTAATTTGCGGTGTATTCAGCTGAAAATGGGCAAAAAATAACGGTCACACAATCCAAATGGACTGTGTGACCGTATTTATATCGGTTGTTTCGCCTACTCTACTGCGTCAACTGTCATAGGGCAAAGAGAAATATCCTCTAAAGGGCAAAATCTCATATCCTCTCCATTTCTCTCTTTTCCCTTCCTTTTCTCTTCTTTTCCAGTCTCCCTTCTCCTTTTCTTTCTCTCTTCTTTTCTCCCTTTCCTCGCATTTTTCACATTATCAGGCGACCCTTGATATGACTAGGCGAGTGCTTCTTTTTATCTCTCTCCCTTTCTCTCTTTTTCTTTTACGGGCGGGCTATAAAGATAAAAATACATACTTAGATTATGAATAATAAGAAAAAATAGGAAAAAACAATGGAATTAGCAGGCATAATAGGGAATATAGCAGGATAAGCCCAGGAACTAACGAAGTCTTTTCTGGGTGTCCAATCTTTTCCAATCTATTCACGAAGTGGAACAAATTGGGGGATAATCGGGAACAGCTATATTTTGTAGTGCAAGGCTATATGGTAAAAAAGAAGGCCTTATGCCGTCCGATGAATTGGGACGGCACAAGGCCTTTTTGCTTTTTGATTTGTGGACCGCCGAGGATATTTCTCTTTGCCCTTTTTACGGGGTTAGAGAATATTTCGGTTTGCCCGATTACATCAACTTTTTACTGGCGCGGATTGCGGATGGCAGCCTGCGTTGGGATAGTTCGATAGGAAGCGCAAAAATGCGCGATTTTTTGTATAAACAATCTTACATTAGTGGTATATTTTCATATCTAGCCGTCACTTTTCACAAAGTGCAGCTTTTTTGTTGTCCAATTCATTTTTTCTCTTAGAAATCAAGTCAGGAAAATTTTGATCCCCAAACCCTCAACTTGAAGAGAAAAACAGGAAGGTATTTGAGTGTGCAACACTCCCTTTTTGGGAACAAAGAAAAAGCTTTTTTCACCTATGAAACATCAAAAAAGAACGGAAGTGATCCAATTTGAACCCTCAAATCATCGCCATCGCCAATCAGAAAGGTGGCGTCGGCAAGACAACAACCTGCGCCAATTTGGGCATCGGGCTGGCCCTAACTGGGAAAAAGGTACTGTTGGTGGACGCTGACCCCCAGGCCAGTCTTACCATCAGTCTGGGCAATCCTCAGCCGGACAAGCTGCCCTTTACCCTGTCCGACGCTATGGGCCGCATCCTTATGCCCGGCTCCTGGAGGAAAAAAGATCTATGCAGAGTACCGGCGCTCCCGTGAGGGAATGCGGGAGTTGCTGGCGGCAAAGGCTAATGTGGATCGACTGCTGAAACTGGACGAGGAGCAGAAAAAAGAACAAGAAAAGGAGCATGACCAGCGGTGAGCCGGTCATGCTCCTAAGCGTTCACAGAACGCGCAGCCGCAGAATGGAATTTTGCGTTCATGGAGGCTTGGGGGATACCCTCAACAAGCAGCGCCGGAAGCTGAATGGCTATCCAGAAGCATTGCTTGCCAGTATTATCGGAAAGTTCTTATAACCAGGTTATCCAATAACAGAATAACCGAAAGGAGCCTGGTATACCAGAGTCGAGACTATCCCAAGTTTTGTTTAAAGCTCCCATACAGTGTAGACTAGAAGAACCACACAGGAGATATACCATATGTCCAGAAAGAATCGCATCCCGTAAGAAAATGCCCGTCGAAAAAGATTCGTGAGCTGCTACAGATGGCAAACATTGGCAGCATGGACGACATTCAGAATCTGTTCAAGGAGACCATTGCCGAGTTCATGGAGAACGGCTTGGAGGCAGAGCTGGAGGACGAGCTGGGTTACAGCAAATACGACTATCGGAACAATAACATGGACAACAGCTGAAACGGCCACAGTTCTAAAATGCTGCGCACCAGCTTTGGGGATGTGGAAGTATCAGTTCATCGAGATCTCAAGGGGAGAATTCGAGCCCCAGGCACTGAAAAAGAACCAGACCAGCATCAGTCAGGAAATTGAGGAGAAAATCCTGTCCATGTGCGCCAATGGGATGACCACCGACGACATCGCGGTCCACATCCAGGACATCTTTCCGGCCATCCAGAGTGACTCCAATAGCAATGTACACTGCTTTCTTCACGATTTGCCCTTCACTACATCAGAACCCCAAAAATAAAAAACTTTTAATTTGGAAAACTTTGATAAAATGAAAGCTGTCATTTATGCAGGGAACCCGAAGCACCTTGGCTTCGGGTTCCCTGCATAAGTATTATATTATTTTATTATTTATTATTGATTACTGCAGGCCTGCCTTCTTTTCCCGCAGACAATTCCACACCAGAAGGAACATCCCGATGAACAGTGTGGCCACGCCCATGCCACAGAACATTCCTTCATAGCCGAAGGATTCCGCGAAAAAACTGCCCCCGATAGGCGCCAGGGCGTTTCCTAGATTCTGGCCGATCACAATGGTGGACACCGCCACCCCCGCCTTTGAGGCGTCCAGCGTGCGAACGGTATGGGCCTGCAGGCAAGGAGTTCCAGCCCCCTGTCCCAGGGCCCGGCAGACAGCTGCCAGCATCATCATGGCTAAAGAGTAAGCAACGCCCACCAGGAAGGTGCCCAGGGCGGCGAATACCACCGCAGGGATCATCACGAAGTACAGACCTTTCTTATCCTGCAACCGCCCGGTGATGGGCTTTACAAGCAACAGCGCCACAGCGTAGGCCGTGAAGAACAGGGAGATGTTAGGGATACCCCGCTCGGTGGCCAAGATGTCCAGGTAAGTGGTGGCCAGACCGTTGGCGGAACTGAACAGGGTGGCCAGCAACATCAGGCTTAGAAACTCTACAGCAAACAGGTCGTTGAGCTTCAGGGAGTGCTTCTTTCCCCCCTCCTGAGGTGTCTTGGCGTCATAGGGCAGGATAGTGACGCACACAAATGACAGGATCGTGGAAATGCAGGCTGCCACAAAGGCCGCCCCGAACCCCATAGCGTCCCGCAGAGCCAGGCCTAGGGCCGGGCCCACCGCCTGTGCCAGGGGCATCACTAGGCCAAAGTAGCCCAAGCCCTCCCCCATACGGTCCCGAGGGATAAACTCGCTGGCGTAGGCGGTGGTCAACACGGAATTGATAGTGAAGAACACACCGGTGCCCGCCCGCAGGAACACCAAAAATGGAATGGTGGTGGCGAAGGCATGGCCTAGCAAAAACAGGGCGTAGAGCAACTCGGTGCACATTAGCAGCCGCTTGCGGTTCATCCGGTCGGACAACACCCCCGCCACTGGGGACATGAACATCCCGATCAGGGACATAATTCCCGCAATAGATGAGGCCACCGTCAATTCCGCACCCAGGTCCAGGGCGAAGCTGGCTACCAAAGGGAAAGTCATCTGTCCCGCCGCTCCGTTTGTCAGGTTGATCAAAATGAGGACGATAAACTTCCACGTCCACAATGTATTTTTTTGACTTAATGGTTTTTTCACTTTCCGCCTCACCTTCGACTAAGTCTTTCTTCTATAACAACAGATATTTCGTCGGTCTTTACTTTTTCACCCCAAAGACAACATACTTTTTTCTGAGCTGGAACAGCTATTTTGGGACGGGTCGGAATAGGCTTCTATTTGAAAATCCGCCTTCAGGGCGATGACCGTGTTGAAGCGCGTAATAGATACGGTTTTTCCGTCACTTCGGGCTAGATGGAATTTCCAGCGAAATTGGGGGCCCTAATTTTGGGTAACCGCTTTCCGTCCTCGGTCTACATATCATAGTCCGCTCCGAGTAGTTCGATGTCAGGATGCTTGGCTGTCAAGCGCACGTATCCCGGTTGATCACGCAGCAATCCAGATTGCCCATCTCAATGAACTCATCCATGATCTTGATGGTCTCATTATTGCTTGGGCAGGGGTAAAGCAATAAATGCAGCTTTCTTTATCTAATTCTTATTTAAGCTGCCTTTCCTGTTTAATTTGTATTGTTACGGCGCCAACCAGGCTTTTAAAAAACGAACAGTCACATCAAGAACTTGATCTGTCCACAAAAATGCACCGTGACCAGCTCCTGTCACCTTGCAAAAATGAACCGCATGTCCGGTCTTTTGCAGTTTTTGGACAGTGAGGACACTTTGATTAAATGGAACGACAGGGTCTTCATCGCCGTGAACCACCAAGAAAGGCGGTAACGGAGTTCCCTCCTTGATGTAGTTAAGTGGGTTACCGGGCTCTGCCAACTCAGGGTGCTCCGCTACACAGCCACCAAATAAAATATCCTCAGGAATCCGGGATTTATCTGCCACCACAAAGGGGTCACGGGGTTTGTTGTTCACCTGACTAATATCGCTGGGACCGTAAAAATCCACCACTACTTGAACAGCATCGGAATACTCCCGGTATTCCTCTGTCTTGAATAGTTCCATATCACCAGTAACACCCACCATTTGAGCCGCATGTCCCCCCGAAGAATCTCCCCAGATGGCTACTTGCTCCGGGTCAATATGATATTCTTTTGCATGGGCACGCAAAAAACGAATAGCTGCTTTAATATCCTGCAAGAACGCAGGAAATTTCGCTACAGTGGCAGCTCGGTGCTTCACACTAGCTACTACAAATCCTTCACGGGCCACCTGCACCAACTGAGGTATGTTGCGGTACTTCTCCTGCTCACCCCAAGCGGCACCTTGCACAAATACCACCAGGGGAAATGTCCGGTCAGAAGGCGTTCCAGGAGCAAGACCGCAGGGCAGCAATAACTGCAATAGAAGGCTCTCTTCCTCTCGCTGGACATATGGAATATCCGGGAAATAGTTGACAATCCCGGTCTGGGATTTATCTGCAGGCAAAATCTGCATTCCAGGCAGCACAGTGGTATCGCTTGGTACAATACTCTTTCTCCACGCCATAAATGATTCCTCCATTTTTTCATAATAATTTCAAAATAAAAACAAATAGAACTATTATATAGTATCGTGTCTATCTAGCCGTTCTAACCTTCTCAACACGGAGAGCAAATGTTCCACGGCGATTTCTAATTTCTGGCGGGTAAGACGGCTCTCTTCCTTCCCCTTCAGAATCTGCTGAATCACAGGAGGCCCACCAGGCATAATGATATCGTTGCCGGCAGCTACAGCTTCTGCGCCATCTACCACAATGTCCATATCGCCCCAGTCGGTGACCACAACCCCGTCAAAGCCCCACTCTTCCCGAAGAATGTGAGTACACAAATCCTTGCTGCCCCCAGCAAAGGTTCCATTAACTTTGTTGAAGGAGGTCATCACACAGTGAAGCCCGGCCTCCACCGCCATCTGGAATGGCTTGAGGTACAGCTCCCGTAGGGCGCGCTCCGAGACAAGGGAGTCCACTGCGTCGAAAGCAGGAATGCCGTTTTCCAGTTTAGCACTGCCCCGCCGGTAGGTTTCTTGCTCGTTGGCTGCAAAATGCTTAGCACACACCAGCACTTTGTGGTTTTCCTGAACCCCCCGGAGCACTGCCGAACCCATCGCCCCCGTCAGGAATGGATCTTCGGAGTAATACTCAAAGTTACGTCCCCCTAAGGGGTGACGGTGAAGGTTTAAGGCAGGAGCAAGCCACACATCCACCTGCTGGGCCTCGCACTCAGCACCCACCGCGTTCCCCATTTGGTACAGGGCATCCACGTCAAAGGAGCAGGCAAGCAGCATCTCCCCGGGCCAGCTGACCACGCCGACCCCTGCGGGGCCGTCCTTGTAAAACATCGAGTGAATACCCCGCTCCGGCACAGCTGGGGACACATATCCATTGTATCCCGCCGGGTGGTCGTTAACGGTGAGAGGCCTGCCATCCTCTTGAAGGGTGGAGGGCAGCTCTGTCTCCTGAAAGTCCGGGAAGGGCAGACCTGAGCCATAGCCCACGCACAGGCAGGCCAGCTGATTTTCCGTCAGGGCCGAGCAGTCCACCGCCGGAGCCGCAGGGATGTTCACCGTTGGCACATCCTCTGGGAAGAGACCCAGCACTGGACACCCCTGGGGGACCTTTGCCAGAACAGGCTCCCGGACGAGAAGGTGCAGCTTCTCTCGGAAAACAGGATCCAGGACCAGCCGATTTTCCAGCTGTTGGACCAGAATATCCTTTTCCACTCGGACCACCGCCACTGTTTGGGTGTGGGCGGAGGAATTCCCCAGCTTCACTAGGTATGTCCCCGACTCTATGACCCAAGCGGCCCGATCCTCCCGGAAAGAGGCCAGCTCTTTCCAGGGAATGGTCTTGGCAATGATCTCGGTCTGCCCTGGAGCCAGCTCCCCCGTTTTGGCAAAGGCTTTCAGCTCTTGGAACGGGTGTGGCTGGGCAGTTACCTGAGCAGACACATACACCTGTGACACCTCCCGACCAGAGCGGAATCCGGTGTTTTTTATCTTGGATTTCACAGTCAACCCCTGGGCGGTCTTTGCCACCCCGGCGCAGGTCAGAGAGAAGCTGGTGTAGGAAAGCCCAAATCCGAAAGGGTACAGGGGTTCAATCCCGAAGGAGTCGAAGTACCGGTAGCCTAGGTAGATATCCTCCCGGTAGGCGGTAACGGGCCGGTGAGCGAAGGCACGGTCCACGAGGGGTGGGGTCAGGCCGTAGTCCTCATATGTCTTGATCTGCTTCGGGTGGTCCTTGTCCCAGGAAAAATCCTCCCAGGCGGGATAGTCATTCCTCCGCTTGGCAATGGTGACACTCAGCTTTCCGGATGGGTTGGCCTTGCCGACTAACAGCTCTGCCAAGGCAGCAGGGCCCTCTTCCCCAGGAACGCCCAAAAATAGCAAGGCCTGAATTTGCGAATGCTCTTCTACCCAGGAAAGGTCCATCAGACCATTTCCATTCAACACCACCGCTACCTTAGGAAAATGGGCGCAAATGGCCTCCAACAGAACTTTTTCCTGATTGGAAAGGTAGTAGTCATTTTCCAAGCGACGATCGCACTCCTCCCCACCGGACTTGCGACCCACAATCCACAGGGCGGTATCCGTCCACCTGGAAGCCTCATCAAGAAGTTCTTGCGGAGGGGAAAACTCCGGGGGATTGGGGATGTACTTGCCAAAAATCTCGTACATCAGACCGCTATTGACAGCATCCTTTATTTTTGTAAAGTCGAACTCCGAGGGATTGTCTTTATGATAGGCCTTGAACTCATCCTGGTACCAGGCAGAGAGAGACTCCTCCGGCTGTACGCCAACAGCCTTCAGCGCATCTACTACACTGGGAGACACACCTCCCCGGGCAGCTCCGGACCCGTTGCCGGAGAGCACCGCATCCCACTGGGCCCATCCGAACAGGGCGACCTTCGCTCCCTGGGGCAGTGGCAGTACTCCCCCTTCATTTTTCAGCAGCACCACCGAGCTCTTAACAGCCTGGCGGGCAGTTTCGCGGGCGTTCAAGGTTGCACCTCCCCAGATATACTTCGTAGATAATGGCGCTTTATAATGTTCCCCAGTACGTTTTTTGCGCCCCGCTGAAGCTCCGCCAGGGTCAGACCTCCCTTGTGGTAGGACTCTAAAACGGAGGGATCCGGGCTGCCCTCCCGGTCCACAGCGCCGGGCATCAACACGTCCACCTGGGACCGGACACGGTAGGCGCTGTCCCACACATTCTCAAAGTCCGGGTCGGCGCTGGGACGCTCCCACCAGTCGGTCATCACCGAGCCGCCGTAGCCCCACTCGCCCCGGAGAATGGTGGTGCACAGGTCGTAGTTGTAGTGGCTCCACACCCCGTTGATCTTGTTGTAGCTGGTCATGATGTGATGGGGTGCGGCCTCCTTGATGCAGATCTCAAAGCCCTTCAGATAGATCTCCCGCAGAGCCCGCTGGGACACCTGGGAGTCGTTGTACTCCCGGTTGGTTTCCTGGTTGTTGCAGGCAAAGTGCTTGGGGCAGGCGGAGACGCCGTTCTTCTGGATGCCCCGAACCATCGCGCCGGCAGTTTTGCCCGCCAGCAGGGGATCCTCGGCGAAGTACTCGAAATTCCGGCCGCACAGGGGGTTGCGGTGGATGTTCATCCCGGGCCCCAGCAGCACGTCGCTACCTTTCTGGACCATCTCACGGCCGTGGGCCTGGTAGAGGCTCTCCACCAGGGCGGGATCCCAGGTGCAGGCCAGGCAGGTGCCGCAGGGCAGCAGGGAGCAGTAGTACTGCAGCCGGATGCCGGAAGGACCGTCGGTGGTGGTGATGGGGGGCACGCCCTTCTCCCGCAGGATCTCGATGATGCCGCCCATGACAGCGGCGTTGCCCTTAGCGCCCAGAGGGCTGTCCATGACAAAGTCCCCGTGGGTCAGGGATTCCAACTCCTCCGGGGTCAGCTGAGCCACAAAGTCCTCCATGGAGGCCAGTCCCGCCTCCACGTCCTTGAGCTTGATGCCCTTATCCCCGGTGAAGGGGATCTCGGTGGGCAGGTTGTCCAGGATCCGCTCCTTCAGAGAGCGCTCAGCCAGAGGCACGGGCTGATAGACTTTCTGGCCGTCCTTGTTCACCAGCCGGTCAAACTGGGTGACCGGGGCGCATGCCTCCTGGAGCTGGGCGGTCACCTGCAGCTCACTCTGGGAGAAGGTCCCCGCCTGCTGGGCGGAGCGCACATCGGTACCCACAAAGATGTCGTAGTCTCCGGCCTCCAGCACCCAGGCGTTCTTGTGGCCGGTGGCGCCGGAGTCATCGAAGCTGGCCATGGCGGTCACCGGGAAGGTGAGGGTCAGGGCCTGGGACTGGCCAAGCTGGAGCAGCTTGGTCTTCTGGAAGGCGCACAGCACTCGGCTGGCCTTGCCCAGCTGGCCTTGAGGAGCAGCGGCGTAGACCTGCACCACCTCTTTGCCGGGGCAGGAGCCGGTGTTCTTCACCGACGCCTTCACCCGGACCGTGTCCCTCAGAGTCTTCACCTGGACGTTCTCCAGGGCGAAGGTGGTGTAGGATAGGCCGAAGCCAAAGGGGAACTGGACCGCGTCCTTGGCGAAGGTCTCAAAGTAGCGGTAACCCACATAGATATCCTCGGTGTACTGGTTGTATTCCTGCCCCAGGAAGTTCTGACTGGGGTAGTCCTCGTACCGGAGGGCCACCGTGTCGCTGAGCTTGCCGCAGGGAGTGACCTTCCCGGTGAGCAGGTCCGCCACAGCGTTGCCGCTCTCCATGCCGCCCTGCCACACAAACAGCGCCCCGTCAATGGGGTAATCGCCCAGCCAGCTGAAATCCAGGATGCTGCCGGCGTCGATGATCACGGCGGTCTTCTGGAAGGCGGAGCTCACCTGGGAGAGCAGCTTCTTCTCGTCCTCGGTCAGGTAGTAGCTGCCGGGTTCCAGGTCGTTTTCCCGGGCCTCACCGGCTGCCCGGCCGATGACCACCAGAGCCGTGCCGCACCGGGAGGCCGCGGCCTTCACCTGGTCGTCGGTGAGGGGCATCTCGTCGAAGTACCGGGGCCAGTGGCCCCAGAAGCCCATGAAGGGCTCGTTCTCGGCGCACCACTGGGCGTAGGTCTGGGCCAGCTCCTGGTCCACGGCCACACCGGCGTTCTCCAAGCCCTCCATCAGGTTGACCTTGTAGGGCGGGTTCACGTCGCCGCCGGAGCCGTACCCCACGTAGAACCAGTCCAGCTGCACCCGGCCGAACACCGCCACCGGTTCCTCGGACTTCAGGGGGAGAACGGCGTTGTCGTTTTTCAGCAGGACGGCGCCCTCTGCCGCCGCCTGACGGCTCAGAGCGGGCAGATGGGGCTCGATGTCCTTTTCGCCGAAGACGGGCCTACCTGTATCTTGTGCCAAGATATCTAGAAAGTCTGGAGACAACGTAGCCCGAATTTCTTCGGGAATCCTACTTATATCCATAAAAAATCCTCCACATTCATGTATTAATGATTTTGTTGTTTTAAACTTTTTTCACAAAGTCATTAGCGCTGAAAAACTGGGCAATTTCCATTCCCCCACCCCAGTCTTGGCAGCATCCCCCAGGGCTGCGGCTTTCATTCCGGCCCGGTGGGCGGCCTCCACACCGGACACGGCGTCCTCCACAACTAGGCAGGTTTCCGGAGACAGCCCCAGATACTCTGCCGCTTTCAAAAACACCTCTGGGTCGGGCTTGGAACGTGTAATGTTGTTTCCATCCGACACAGCGTCAAAATAGCCGCCCAGGCCAAGCCGGTCCAAGATGAGAGGCGTGTTTTTGCTGGAAGAACCGATGGCAAGCTTTAAGCCCTGTTTTCGCAGGGTTTCCAGAGTTTCAAACACCTCCGGGCTCAGGTCCGCCGGGGTCATCTCCCTGAGCAATTCCTGATAGCGAGTATTTTTAGCCGCAGCCATTTTCTCTTTTTCTTCCTGGGAGTAGGAGCGTTTTGCCCGCTCCAGAAGGATCTCCAAACTCTCCATCCTGGAAACGCCCCGCAAACGGTTGTTGACACTGCGGTCAAAGGGGATGCCCTCCCGGTCTGCCAATTCCTTCCAGGCCTGGTAGTGGTACTCATCCGTGGAACAAATCACTCCATCCAAATCGAAAATGATACCTTGAAATATCATGCAGTCCTCCTTATAAAAACCGAGCTCCCCACACGCCGCACCAGGGATCTATAGGGCTTTTTCCAACAAAAATATCACGACCGATCAATTTCTTCACACATGCCTCAACAGTAGCCTGGTTATCACAATAGCAATTGACAAAAGTGGAGATAAAGGGTACATCAATCATATGATAGGGGTTGCAAAAGGATACGAACAAAGTGGGAATGTCCCGAGTGTACCAGGGTTCGTCAGCAGCCATCAGCGTGACCCAATCCAGGCGGCGGGTGGTATTATTGGAACCGGTGGCCACATTGGCCGCCACAATGGACAAATCAAATTTCCCCTTCAAATCTTCTACTCCCGCAGTGAAGATTTCTCCTTGCTCCAGAGTGGCGTAATCGAACAGAGATACAAGAAATCCCGCCCTCTCTAAGGCAGCTTTTAGCGGCTGCGCTACACTGGAACTCTCCCCAAAGGAGCCTGTTTTTCCTTCACCTAATACGGTCAAACGGATGCGTGGCGTTTTTTTCGGGGAAATTGGCAGAAGATTCTGATTATCTTTCACCAAAGTGACAGCCTTCTCCGCGCATTCTTTTGCCCAAGCTTGGTGCTTTTCACAACCTAGAACTGACATATTCCCTGGGAACAGAGTACCCAATTTTCGTTTTTCCGGCAGACCCAGATGAGCCTTAGTAGCCAAAATTCTAGTGACAGCCTCCTCTACCCGTTTCCAAGACAATCGGCCATCCTGCAATGCTTCCCGAATAGATCCAATATCCTCTTCCATGTTCTTACAGAAAAGGAGCATATCCACTCCAGCATTCAGCGCGGCCACCAAGGCGTTGGCACGGGACAGAGCCATGCTAAAACCCACCATTGGAGTAGCATCAGTAACAACTAAACCTTGAAAACCCAGCTGCCCCCGTAGCACTCCAGCAACTAGCTCCTTGCTGGTGGAACCTGGAAGCATATCTTTCTCCTGCAAAGAGGGATTAATCTTTCTCGTCATGGCAGGCTGGTAGATGTGCCCCACCATTACGGTTTCAGCTCCCTCATCGATCAGAGCCTTATACACGCGACCGTATGTTTCCTCCCATTGGGGGGCGGGCAGGTCATTCACAGTAGCTAGCAGGTGCTGATCTCGTTCATCCCGACCATCTCCAGGAAAGTGCTTGATGCACACAGCCATCTGGGCACCACTGTCCCGGATTCCCTGGCAGTAGGCACGGGCCATTGCGAGTACTGTGTCTGGGTCAGATCCGAAAGTTCGCACGTTGGTGATGGGGTTTCTCCAGTTGTAGTCAATGTCGATGATAGGCGCAAAAGACCAGTTACAACCCAAAGCGCCTGCCTCACACCCACAGATTTCTCCTAGACGGTAGGCTTGTTCTGGATCCTCAGTAGCAGCGATTTCCATCTCTTTAGCAAAATAGGTTCCCTCGGTGGCAATCCCGTTTCCACCGGCTTCCAAATTGGCAGGAAGCAACAATGGAATTTTACTGGCCTTATCCATGGCCTGGTAGGCCGCTAATACTTGAGCGGCCGGAGCCGAGCGGAACATAAACCCTCCAGGCTGATACCGTTGGACCAGCTCTCCCAGGGTCTGGGGATTCTCTCCACCGGCAGTGATGCAAAACAATTGTCCGATTTTCTCCTCAGGTGTCATAGAGGAGAGGGCACCTTGGACCCAGGTGATGGATTCTTCACTTAAGAAGAAAGGGCTGGCGCGTAAGTCGATCATAATGGCAGTTTCCTCCTTCAATCTTCCATTATATATTTCAGTACAAAAGCCTGAAGTGGATTTTCCTCCACCTGTTCACAGTGTGGCTTTTCTTGAAACAGCATGTTTTCCCGGTCCGTCGCAGTGTATGGTTTCCAGGTTGGCAACTTTTCTCCATTTGGATTTTTACGTTTAGCGAAATTTGCCCAATAAGCAGTCATAGCCCGCGACAGTTCAAAGTCGGTTCCGGTCATGGGACGCCAGCAACGTTCAAAAGTACCAAACACATACCATAACTCTGACGAGTGAAAAGAGCCATCGTTATTGCCGGGCAAATCATGGTCAAAGACATACAAATAGGCAGGAGCATGACCAGCTCGAAGAACAAGCTCACACAAGGCACGGTTTCCCACCATCCCTGTGTGCGTATCTTTTATCACGCGGGGGATGTCTTCCGGTTCCTTTACCTGAGCTAACTCCATATAGGCTTGAGCTTTGTTGCCAAACAGGCATTCTTGCAACCTTTCCCATTCCTTCACCGGCATACTACCGCTCCCAAACATGTTGGCTTCTCCAGAGGTGTTCCCCACCATGATAGGAATATCTGGAAATTCCCCACAAAAATAGGCTTGGGAAGGGGTGTGCTGCAGAAAATAGCCATCTATAATGGTGCCAAAGTAGTACTTGGGTGGAATTTGAGGACCGATAGCCTCATCCAACACCTTCCATGGGAGTTCACGTAGTTCTTCCACTGTGGAACACCCCAAACTTTCAGCATACTCCACTCCTGAGCGTTCCGCTTTCTCAAGGGGTGTGGGCGCCATAACTTTGCTGATTTTCTCAATGGAAGCGGAGCTTTGAATGATCACACCAGCGATATCTCCACGGGTAAGAGGAGACACCAGCAGGTCTTGAACACTAGCTGCCCCAGCAGACTGCCCAAAAATGGTAATGTTATTCGGATCACCCCCAAAATTCTTGATATTGCGCCTGATCCATTTCAACGCCGCAACCTGATCTAAATGTCCGTAGTTTCCAGAAACATGATGTGGACTTTCTCGAGAAAGGTATGGATGATTAAAAAATCCCAAAATTCCAAGCCGGTAGTTAATAGTCACCAAGATAACCCCTTCCCGACAGAAGGCCCCGCCATCAAATTCCGGCTCATAACCGTAACCTCCCATCAGGGCTCCTCCATGGATCCATAATAACACAGGCATTTTTTCATCATGGGTAATGGACGGCGTCCATATGTTGAGATAGAGACAGTCCTCATCCATGGGTTCGGTGCTGCGATAAAACTCGTCCCCGTACAGAGTACCCATAAAATTTCGATGCTGAGGAGCAATCGGTCCAAAGCGCGCAGCATCCCGCACACCTTTCCAAGGGATAACGGGTTGAGGCTCTTTCCACCGCAGATTTCCCACTGGAGGAGCCGCATAAGGGACACCTTTAAAAACCGTGTATTGGGGTATTCCTGCCGGCACTCCCCGTAAGGCCCCACTTTCCGTTTGAACCACCCGATTAATCTGAGGATAAACTTGCTGGGACATATTGTGTTCCTTCCTTTCTTCCAGATAATTATATTGAAAGAAAAAAGCTGTAAAGAAACGAGAACCAACCAACGCTGATCCGGCATTTTTACAGCTTTTTCCCTCTATAATATTGACACCCACATGGCTAACACTGTGCCTTAATGCAAAATCAAGATTTCATCTTCTCCATGAATTTTCCGAAGGTCAGGAGCCACCGGCAGGAAAGCCTCGTAAAAATCATCATCAAAGTGATGGCACATCCGGCACTTGGCGTCCAGAACCATCGTTACAGCATCATCAGCGGTGCAAGGCTCCCACTGGGGAAGATTCGCTGCCGTAGGCACACCGGTTGTGGCAAAGCTGACGAATGCTCCCGACATATTTGCCTCCAACTGATCAGAAACACCAGGCTTGTTGCAAATCGCCACTTTATCTGTGTTGTGGAACGCAAATGGAATATCAGAGCAGTGCCATGCCGGCCGGCCATCGTCAATGGGGAACTGATAAGAAAAAACATAGTTGTACGTAGGTACCTGAGACTGAGCCGCCTTCATTTTTACATAGTTCTTGGTTGCCACTCTGGAGAAGGTATCAGAGAGAACCAGATCCGTCACAGGGCGGTCCGGATAGCACTGAGCGAACAGCTTAGCTAACGGCTCGGCGTGCTCTCCCAGATACTGGCGAAGAAAGTCTAACTGCTCCTTTTCGCTCATAGTAGTGCGGTTTTTCAGGCTGGGAGCCATACCGCCAAACTCCGCCACTACTGTACCGGCAATCAGGGGAATAGTTTGGGCATGCTCAGTAAAACCTATATCCCAGGGATCTCCAAGGTAATAGCTATTGGGAATAGGTCCGCATCCGGTGTAACCGCCCGCTTCTCGGATAGCGGGAACCACCTTTTTATAGGCTTCGGCCAGAGTCTCATAGGGCAATGTTTCCAACTGTTCCACCTGGGCTTCGGTCAATCCCAATTCATTGAGCATGGCTTGAATCAATGGACGGCTATCCGTGTTCTTACTATTCATCAAACCACGACCATCAGCGATACCACTCATGATAATAGCCTTGTGGAACAGGCCGTCCGCTGCGGGAGTCTGCATAAGGGAAGTAACCTTTCCACCACCGCCAGACTGACCAAAGATGGTCACATTTTCCGGATCTCCGCCAAAGCGGGCAATATTATCATGTACCCACTGTAAAGAGGCCACCAGGTCAGCGTTGCCCACATTGCCAGAGTTCCAATACTTTTCCCCATAGGGCGACAGATCTAAATACCCCAAAATATTCAGGCGATGATTGACAGTTACAACTACCACGTCGCCAAATTTAGAAAGGTTTTCCCCATCATAGGCAATCTGCTCAATAGATGAACCAGCGGAGAATCCGCCACCATGGAACCACACCATCACAGGACGCTTGGCAGTTTCATCCAGGGACTGGGTCCAAACATTCAGGTACTGGCAATTCTCATCTTTGGGCCAGTAGCGGTGAGGAACACAAATCTCCCCCCAGGCAGTTTCCCGGTCAAGCATAGGGCACACGAAGCCGTAGGAATGGGCGTCATACACCCCCCTATCCTTCCAGGAAGGGAAAGGTTCAGGCATCTGGAACCGCTTGGCTTTAGCGTAGGGAATACCGTGGAAAGTGTAAGTGCCATCCACCTGAAAGCCCCGCACTTTACCAGAAACAGTTTCCACAATGGGTGCATCTAAAGAACAAAGAAATTGTTTAGCCATCGTTTTACTCCTTTTGTATATTTATTTTTTATTTTGCAGTAATCACCGGGCAAGATAGCGATCGTAAGCCGCTTGGTAAATCTCCACGATTCGATCCATACCATAGGAGGACAAAGTCTCCCGGAAGTCATCAAAAGAGGTGCTATCGTTACCATTGATGTAGTTTACCATGTACTCCTCAATCAAAGTGTTG
>OIBP01000207.1_pt1 | contig 29335 bp, 20 predicted proteins | sample 1581061 | NCBI WGS metagenome assembly OIBP01 (sample SAMEA3882514, study PRJEB24775) | human gut metagenome | biome: human-associated habitat; feature: intestine environment; material: feces | place: Netherlands | collected 2009/2010 | reverse complement strand
CCGTGCCGCAGCCGCCGGAGCGGTGCTTAAGCCGTCAGGCGGGAATTGTGCGGTGATGCCTTATATACTCCGCATATGTCTGGTTCGTTCAATGATTGGGCAAAGCCGCAACACTTTCGTCCTCAATCAATTCAAAAGGAACCACTTCATGCACCGCGCTGCTTCCGTTTTCAATACAGTTGAGCAGAATTTCCGCACCGCGCTGGGCCAGTCGTTCCGAGTTCTGGCGGATGGTGGTCAGCCGCGGGTTGCTGTAGCGCCCCAGCGCAATACCGTCATAGCCCGAAACCGAGATATCCTGCGGCACACGCAGGCCATGATCATTCAGGGCACGGATCGCGCCCAGGGCCATCAGGTCCGACATGGCAAACACTGCCGTAATATCCGGGCAGTGCTTGAGCAGGTATTCCATGGCGGTATATCCGCTTTGCAGCGAAAACCGGGCATAGGCATACTGCTTTTCCATCTCGAACGGCAGGCCAAGGCGGAACATAGCGCTCTGGCTGCCGGTCAGACGGGACAGACTGGGGCGGGACTGGTCTGGCTTGCCGCCGATCAGCCCGATCTTGCGGTGGCCCTGCGCATACAGGTACTCAATCATCAGGGACGATGCCGAAACATCGTCCACGCTGACGCTGGACAGGTTGGGGATGTTCAGGGTTGCGGCGCTGTTGGTCAGCAGCAGGCATGGAACACGTAGTTCCGCCAGCTGCGGTGTGAAGTATTCCAGGTTAGAACCAAGGAAAGCAATGCCATAAGGTTTGCGCTCGGCGCAGATCAGTTCGGCCTGCGCAACTTCGTTGGCTTCTTCATCAATATAATAGACCGTGGAAACATATCCGCGTTCCTCCAGGATAGCCTGCATTTTTTCCAGAATGTCCACAAACAACATGTTCTGGGTGCCCTTTACGATCAGGGCAAGGCCATCGCTGCTTTGCTGTTTCAGGTGTTTGGCGTTGGAGTTTGGCTGATAATTATACCGCTTGATGACCTCAAGAATCTTGGCGCGGGCGGCCGGGCTGACGCTGGGGTTATTGTTGAGCACCCGCGAAACCGTACCGATGGCATACCCCGATTCTTTTGCAATATCTTTGATGGTCATACACAGAAAACTCCTTCCGGCAGCAGGGTGCCGCAGCCATTAGCCCTTTACAGCACCGGCCACCACACCATCAATGATATACTTCTGGCAGATCAGATACAGAATAATGACCGGCAGAATGGTGATCATGATGCAGGCCATCATGGGCGCCATTTCCACCTTGCCGTAACTGCCGCGGAAATACTGGATCGCCATGGGGATGGTGCGGTAGGTTTTGATATCCAGCACCAGGGTGGGCAGCAGATAGTCGTTCCAGACCCACATGGTTTCCAGGATTGCGGTAGAGATCATCGTCGGCTTTAAGATCGGGCAGACCACGCGGAAGAAAATCTGCAGCGGGTTGCAGCCATCGATCATAGCGGCTTCCTCAATTTCAACCGGCATGCTCTTCATAAAACCGGTGAACATGAACACCGCGAGACCGGCACCGAAGCCGAGGTAGATGATGCAGATGTTGTAAGGGTTGTTCAATTTTAAGCTATCCGCTGTTTTGGCCAGGGTAAACATGACCATCTGGAACGGCACTACCATGCTGAACATGCACAAGCCGTACATCAGTTTGGAAAGTTTGCCGTTGACACGGGTGATGAACCATGCGCACATGGAGCAGCACAGCAGAATCAGCACAACGGAACTGACAGTAATGACTAGGCTATACCAGAAGGAAGACAAAAAGTCCATTTCCTGGATGCCGTAAATATAGTTTTTGAGGCCGACAAAGGTTCCGGCCGTGGGCAGCTCAAACGCGCGGGAGGTGGTAATGGCGCGCTCGGTTTTGAGGGAGTTAAAGAAGATCATGACGATGGGGTAGATCCATGCAACGCACAGCACTCCAAGCACCACGCTGAGAATGGCATTGATGCGGCGGTCCGCTTTGCCAACGGTAGGTTTTTCTTCCACCGGTTTTTTAATGGTTTTTTCCATTACTGCTGCACCTCCTTGGACTGGGTCAGCTTTTGCTGGAGTACGGCCAGCACCACAACAAACAGGCAGAACACAACAGCCTTTGCCTGGCCGATGCCCTTCCACTGGGGTCCGGAGCGGGCATAGAAGGTATCATAAATGTTGTAAGCCAGCATCATGGTCTGCTTGGCCGGTTCGCCGCCGGTCAGGGACAGGTTCTGGTCAAACAGCTTGAAGGAGTTGGTCAAAGTCAGGAAGGTGCAGATGGTAATGCTGGGCATAACCATGGGGATCTTGATCTTAAACAGGATCTGCTTGGCGTTTGCGCCATCGATCTTGGCGGCTTCGATCAGATCCAGCGGCACGTTCTGCAGGCCGGCAATGTAGATGATCATCATGTAACCGATCTGCTGCCAGCACATCAGAATGACAAGGCCCAAGAAGCCGTACGTGGCGTTCAGGGAAAGCAGCGGTTTTTCGAGTGCGCTGAGTACGCCGTTGAGCAGAATCTGCCAGATATAGCCAAGGATAATGCCGCCGATCAGGTTGGGCATAAAGAAGGTGGTACGGAAGATGTTGGTACCGCGGATGCCGCGGGTAAGCAGCAGCGCAATGCCGAACGCCAGCACATTGATGAGCACCGTGGACACCACAGTAAACACCGCAGTGAACCAGAACGCATGGGTGAAGGTATCATCCAGCCAGATCTTGGCATAGTTGCCGAGACCAACAAAGGTAACATTTTGAACAGTTGTGAATTTGCAGAACGAAAGCGCCACGCCCCAGATAAACGGCCAGATAAAGCCGATGATAAAGGCCAGCAGGGTGGGCAGCACGAACACGGGCCAATAGCGCTGGATCGCTTTTTCCATAACAGTACCCCCTTGAGCACGTACTTGAGCACATAAAAGAGCGGGGCGGGCGAATCATCGCCCGCCCCGCTTTTAACATTCAGGTCTCGCTATTTTGGTTCATATCAGCCTGCATTCAGGGCAGCTTCGGTCTTCCAGCCATCCACAAAAGCGGTCTTAACAGCGTTCCAATCGCCAGTGCCGGCTGCGTAAGCAGTCAGAGCAGAGCCAACGCCGTTCTTCCAGTTTTCGGAAGGCATGGTGGAGAAGCACCAGGCAACAGGAGTCTTGCCCTCAGCGGTCAGAGCATTATCAACCTTAACGAAGAGGTTGGGGGATTCCTGAGCATTCTTGAAGGGGATAACAAAGCCCATATCATTTGCCATGGCCTTGGTGCCCTCATCAGAGCTGACGCACCAGTAGATGAAGTCGAGAGTTGCATCGATATCTGCCTGGTCGGCTTCCTTGTTTACGCACCAGTAGTTCTCGGTGCCGGTGCACAGGCCCTGGTTGGCCTCATCGCCCACGCCAATGTAGACGGGGATCATGGTCAGGTCGTCATCGGTGAAGGGCTTGCCATCGCCGACGAGGTTGGTATATTCCCAAGAACCGTTCTGGAAGAAGACAGCCTCATTGTCCAGGAACTCGTTGCGGCTGTCATCGCCAGTCTTGCCAGCCAGCTCAGTAGGAGCACAGGTGGAGTTGTTGATGTACAGGTCAAACATGTCCTTGTAGTTATCCAGGTAGGTGCCCTTGATGGCATCCGTGGAGCCGATGCCGTCAGCCTGGTACTCAAAGTAGATGGGCAGGTTGGCCAGGTGGGTCTTGAAGCGCCAGTCAGAGGAAGCATCCATACCGGCGGAGGTGAATGCTGCAAAGCCAAGTTCGTCCTTGCGGGCGGTGATGTCCTCGGCAACCTTCTTCAGGTCTGCGAAGCTCTTGATATCATCGGTGGTGTAACCGGCCTTTTCCAGCAGGGTCTTGTTGGTGATCAGGCCGTAGCTCTCGATAACGTAGCCGATGGCCACGGTGGCGTCGCCATCTTTCAGGGCGTAAGAATCGCTGGTCAGGTCGCCCAGGATCTTGGAGCCGGTCAGGTCATAGCAGTAATCCTTCCAGTTGGCCAGGCCGACAGGGCCGTTGACCTGGAACAGGGTGGGTGCATCGCTCTTGGCCATTTCGCTCATCAGAGTGGTTTCGTACTGGCCGGAAGCAGCGGTCACAACGGTAACGGGAACGCCGGTCTCTTCGGTGTAGGTCTTTGCCAGGGCCTGCCAGGCTTCATCCTGCTCGGGCTTGAAGTTCAGGTAGTAGACCTTGCCGGCGGCAGTGGTATCTGCCGGGGCGGCTGCTTCAGAGCTGGCAGCTTCGGAAGAAGCTGCGGTGCTTTCTGCAGCAGAGGAAGCAGTGGAAGATGCGGTGGAGCCGCAGCCTGCCAGCAGGCCGGCAGCCATCATGGATGCCACGGCGAGAGAGATTGTTTGCTTGGATTTCATGGTATTGTCCTCCTTTTTAAGTGGAACCAATTGCACCGTTGCGGAGCGGTGTGGTTCACGGGTTGGTAACGTTTCCAACCTTGCTATGGCTTTATACTACACCCGTGTTTTGCAAAAATCAATCGTTTTTTGGATTTTGAGTGCAAGATTGTAGCCTTGCACGAATCGCAACCGTTTTCCTTGTCGAATATAACAAGAAAGTAGTATTCATTTTGATGAAACGTTTCAATTTCACGGCAAAATGCGACTTTATAAACCAAAAGCAGCCCCGCGGCGGCGGGAGCTGCTTTTGATTGTCATATTTTTGCGCAACTTGTTTCACACCTGCTGGTAAGCGAACCAGTAGAAAGCGGCGTGGTTGGTGCCGGCGGTGCCGTTGGCGGAGGCATACATGCCAACGGTGCAGCCGGTAAAGCCGCCGGTTATCTCGGTGCTCAAAAAGCTCAGGGTAACACATGGATTTTTCGGTGCATTTTCGGCCCGGCCCTTACACTTTTTTCGTTTCCGCCTGCACCAGGGCGCGGTACAGGGTAAAATCCGGCACGGGGGCCGCCGGGGCACCAGGCAGTGGAGCCTGCCAGGCGGCATAATCCGGCCCGTCCCCGGCCGCGCGGGGAATCGCCATCAGACCGGTCAGAACGCGGGCGGTCAGTGCGCCGTCCAGCATGGTATCGCTGCAAAAGCCGGCCCAGAACCCAGTTTTGGGCTGCAGCAGAGCCGCCATGGCACCAAAATCATCCGCCGCACGGCCCAGGGTGCAAAAGCAGTTCTGCCAGTCCTTATCCAAAAACTGCTCCCGCGCGGTGCAAAAGCGCACCGCCCCGCGCAGGGCGTACAGGTACAGCCGCACGCTGAACACCACCTGCTCCTGCCAGAGCGGCGTGGTGGCCCGCCCGGCGTAAGAACAGCCGGGCAGCAGCGTTTCATAATTTTCCAGCGCGGAAGTGCAGAGCTGCTGATAGGCAGCCAGCTGTTCCGCATAGCTTTCTGCGGGCAGCAGAGCGGCAAGTTCCTGAATCGGGCCCTGCGTTTTGCCGCACAGCCAGGCCGAAGCAAACAGCCGGGTGCTGCGGGTCAGGAACGCTTCGCCCACCGGCTGCGGCGGGCTGCCCGCCTGCACGGCGCTTTCGGCACGGGCGCGCAGGCAGACCGAAAGATCCTCCAGTGCGCTGTCCGTCAGTGCCCAGCCATCCGGCGCACGGTAGGTACAGCGCAGGTAAGCCGTGCGCTGCGCGGCGCAGTCGGTATCCGGGATACACCACAAAGCACCGGTCAGGTTCAACTCCATCAGGGAGGGGCGCAGGTCCCCGGTGCCAACCATCCAGAAGCTGCGCACCCCGCCGCGCCAGGCTCCCTGCAGCATTCCGTTAACGGCGGTATCGCCGCCGGGGTAGGCGGTCATGGGGTTGCCGGTCAGCTTATCGCGGCGGCAAAGGCTGAACCACAGCCCGTGCTGCGCGCCGGGACCAGGGCCACCCGCACTGCTGGCACTGGGGGCCGGGGTTAAAACGGGGATAACGCTATCCGGGATTTTGAGTTTTCCCTCCTGGTAGAGCGCAACGGTTTCGCCCTGCAGCAGAATATAGGCAGCGGCACCGGGCACCGTGGCGTTCAGCAGCTGCCATTGCTCTTGCAGCGCCGCAGTGCTGGCTGTGCCATCGGGATCACCCCCCATCCCGTCAATGCCCAGCGCCCAGATGCGCGGGCTGGTTTTGAGGGTGCGGATAGAATCCTGCCAGATTTTATGGCGTTCTTCCGGGTTTTCCGCCGCAGCCTGCTGCGGGGCAGCCCCCAGCGGGGTCTGCGGGTTCTGCACAGGGCGCAGGCCCATGGCGGCGGCAAGGTCCGCCTGTTTGTCGGTGCGCACCATATTGCCGCGGTAGCGCAGCAGGGATTCAAAAATCATCTCCCAGCCGTTTTCGGTGGCATCCGCCCAGGCGGACAGCCATGGTGCATCCGAAAGATCCCACCCGCGCAGGCCGACAGCGGCGGCTGGCCCGGTAATGCGGCCCTCCGGCACAGTGGCAAAGGGTTTGGGCTCAAACTGCTGCTGGTTCCAGAACCAGAATGGTGCTACCCCCAGGTAATGACGGCTGATATCCAGCAGGCCGTACACCGCGCCCAAATCATCCGCCGCGCAGAGGGTGAGCTGGTTTTCCGTCACATCCAGCGTATAACTTTCCGGCGGCAGGGCGGGGGCAAGGCAGATCATCAGACGGTTATCCGGCACAAAACCGGTGGTGGAAAGAGTCATTTCCATATCACGCCAAAAGCGCGCCACGGCATGCTGCACGGGCGCACTGGCCCACTGCGCCGTGACCCGTGTGGCACGGCTGAGCATAAAATCCATTGTTTTCCTGCCTTTCAATACACTCTACCATCATCCCCGCCGTATCGGCGCTTGGATGGATGCAGTATTATTCCCTTACTGGTCCAAAAATTCGCGGATCTCGGCTTCCACGGCACGCACCTCGCGCTCAAATGCGCGGGCGGATACCCGTAGCGCACCGTTGCCCAGAATAATGATCTGTTCCGCACCATCGGAGCTGACCACCCGCACGCGGTGGTTTTTGGCCAGCTCATGGGTGGCGCGCTCGATGAACATATCGGCGGTTTCGGCTTCGCGGGTATAAATCACATGCAGGTTGTGCCAGGTTTCTTGTTCCCGCCCGGCGCCCTTGACGCGGTAGGCATCAAACACCAGGATGGGCACACACTTGCGGTAACCCGCATAGTTGCACAGAATGTCCATCAACCGGCGGCGGGCGGCATCCAGGTTTTCCGCCGCGATCTTCTTTAATTCATCCCACGCAAAAATCACGTTGTAGCCGTCTACCAGCAGGTACTCCGGCCCACTGGGCGGCGGTGCAGCGGGGGTACGGTTCTGGCTTGGCCCCACACTGCGGAAAGCTTTGCGCGCGGCAAGCTGGTCATGCTGACCTGCGGCTTCCCCCCGGCGCTTGATCGGCCCATAGGTGCGCTCAAAAATCGCCAGCAGCTCTTTGTCCTGCTCCAGTGTGCCGCAGTAAGCGGCAGCACGGCGGCGGGCATCGGATGCTTCATCGGAGGCATCCGCTTCTTCCTGTTTCGCCTGCTGGGCACCGGGCGCGTTGCGCCCCAGGCCGCTGGCCACATGGGCGTGGGCGGGAACTTCGTCCCATTTGACAAGGTAGCCCGCGCCGTGGCTGCAAAATACGGAATCCGCCGGGTTTTCAGTATCGGCATCCGGCTGGTAGCCAATGGCTTCCAGCACGGCTTCGGTGTTGTGGCAGGGCGCATAGCCGCGGGGCATACAGCTTAGGCGGCCCGCACCGCGGGTGTAGGCGGTCACTTCCCGCGCACAGCCCCGCATTTCGGCAACCGGGGCTTTGCCGGTAATGACGGCCAGGCCATCCTCGTTTTCCGGCGTGCTGAATTCCGCGCAGCGGCGCTGCAGATCGGCCATGGCGCGGCCAACACAGTCCTGCGGGACTTCCAGCCGGAAGTCATACCAGGGTTCCAGCAGGACCGCCTGCCCCCGGGCCGCCGCGGTGCGCAGCCCCTGCCGCACGGCGCGGTAGGTTGCCTGGCGAAAGTCCCCGCCCTCGGTGTGCTTGATGTGGGCACGGCCTGCCGTCAAGGTGATTTTCACATCGGTCAGCGGCGCACCGGCCAGCACGCCGGGGTGGCTGCGCTCCGCCAGGTGGGTCAAAATCAACCGCTGCCAGTTCAGGTCCAGCGCATCGGTGCGGCAAATGCTGGCAAACTGCAGGCCGCTGCCCGGCTCGCCGGGTTCCAGCAGCAGATGAACCTCCGCATAATGGCGCAGCGGTTCATAATGGCCCACGCCCTCCACCGGGGCAGAGATGGTCTCTTTGTATAGAATGCCGCCCTCGCCGAAGGCCACCTCCAATCCAAAGCGGCTTTGCAGCACGCTCTGCAAAATTTCCAGTTGAATTTCACCCATCAGCTGCAGGTGGATCTCGCCCAGAGCGGCGTTCCACACCACATGCAGCTGTGGATCCTCGTCCTCCAGGGTGCGCAGGGCCAGAAGGGCACAGTGGGGGTCAGCTCCTTCCGGCAGCTCCACCCGGTAGTTCAGCACCGGTTCCAGCATCGGCTGGCGGGCATCCGGCTGTACGCCAAGGCCCTGTCCGGGATAGGTTTTTGTGGGGCCCAGCACCGCACAGACGGTGCCCGCCGGGGCTTCGCTGACCAGGCGGTATTTGCTGCCGGAGTAGACCCGCAGCTGGTCGGCCTTTTCTTCAAACTCCACACGGGCATCTGGGCGGGATACCAGGTTGGATTTGACTTTCAGCACGCCGTCCGTCACTTTCAGGTAGGTCATGCGCGCGCCGGATTCGTCTGCCCCGATCTTGAAGATGCGCGCGCCAAAGCTGCCGGCGTCCGGCGGCATGCGGGTATCCCGCTGCAGACCATTGAGCAGGTCGTCAATGCCATCCAGCCGCAGAGCCGCACCAAAATAGCAGGGGAACACCTGCCGCCGCGTGATTGCCGTGATGAGATCCGCCTGCGGCACCGTTCCTGTTGCCAACACGGCTTCCATCAGCGGTTCACTGCACACGCCAAGGGCTTCGGCGCGTTCTTCTGCCGGAACGGTGGGGGTAAAGTCCACACAGCCATCCCCAAAGCGGCCCCGCAGCTCCCGCAGGCGCAGGGCTTTGTCCGCACCGGGCAGATCCATTTTGTTGACATAGATAAAGGTTGGCACATGGTAGCGCTCCAACAGCCGCCACAATGTCATCGTGTGGCTTTGGATGCCGTCCGTGCCGGAAATGACCAGCACCGCATAATCCAGCACCTGCAGCGTGCGCTCGGCCTCCGCCGAAAAGTCCACGTGGCCGGGGGTATCCAGCAGGGTGATCTGGGTCTCTTCCAGCGGGGTGCCCGTCACCGTTCCGGCCGGCAGGGTAAGCACGGCCTGTTTGGCAAAAATGGTAATGCCGCGGGCTTTTTCCAGCGCATCGGTGTCCAAAAATGCATCCCGATGGTCTACGCGCCCCAGCTTGCGGATACTGCCCGCACGGTAGAGCAGTGCTTCCGAAAGAGTAGTTTTTCCGCTGTCCACGTGTGCCAGAACCCCAACGACCAGACGTTTCATAACTTTCCTAACCTCATTCACAGCGTTCCCGGCTGCTGCGCCAGGGGCACCGTTTATTTTTTGCACCGCCGCCCGCCGGGCAAGGGATATCTACCGGATTTTGGCGATCCTTTTCTATTATAATAGTACCCGTTTTAACTAGGGGATTCAACCACTAATTTGCACGGGCTTTTGTTTTTGGGGCAGGATGCAAAAAATATTTTATAAAGGGTATTGACATTGCGGGATGTGGATGCTATACTATTTAGGCACTCAAGAGAGAGCAACTAAATATCGCGGGGTAGAGCAGATGGTAGCTCGTCGGGCTCATAACCCGGAGGTCGCAGGTTCAAGTCCTGTCTCCGCAACCAACAAAAGCTCGTTGAAACGACAAGTTTCAACGAGCTTTTTTCTACATCATGGAAAAAGTGGTAACAAGCTGGTAACTTTGACCCCAAAATGACCCCAAAACGGCAAAATGACTGCGCCCGGACGGATGAAATTTTCAACCGCCCGGGCGCTTTTTGTGGATAAATTTTGCGGAGTTGGCAGGTAAATATAGGATCGGTCAGTGTAGTCAGCTCGCCTTGACGAGTACCAACACGCTGTTGTTTGGCACGACGATCTGTTCCTGTTTGGTGGGAATGGGCGGGTTCTTGTACTGGCGCAGGGCTTTTTCGATTTGCTGTTTGACCTCCAGCAGGGTGGCGTCCAGCGTGAGGGCTTGTGCGGTGATTTTGGGGAAGTCAGGAACATGGGCGGTGCAGCCGTCCGGGGATAGTGTGCAAAGCACCGGATAAGGCTGGTTCTCTACGGAGATACTGTACTGCATAGCCTTAAAATAGCTATTTTTATAGCACTACTATATCAGCGCCTTTAATAGAATACCTTTTTATAAGCTGTAAAACACTACTTTCTTGCTCTTCTTTTACTACATAAAATGTCCAATTTGCATTTGCATATCTTGCGTTCAAATAATTGAAATACTCAAAATCAATTGCACAGGAATGTCCATAAACAATGATATTTTCAATCTCACATTGATTACATATAGAAAGTCTTTTAGTAAAAGAAAAACCAACCGAGTGTGTCCCAAAAAGCAAAGCTGCGAGGGAAATTCCGAAAGCCGCACTAAAAAAGGCATGGACAGAAGCCAAAGAGAAAAGCCGAACTAAGCTGTGGGAAAGCACTTCATCACAGGAGAATGGTGATTGCAACGCAGCCCAAAACACTGGCGTAAAACTGGCCGACACATCTTATTCAGCGATAAAACAAAATACCGATTTCACCATGCGGCAGGGTCAAAAGTTTGCCTGCAAGAAGATAGAAAAATATCGTAAGCACTGCAATGCAGAACAGGTCGAAATTGCTCGCGCCGCCAGTGAGCGCGGTGCCGGCCGGAAACAGGCCGGGCACAGCACGCTGCCCGATGCAGACCAGCGCCCGCACCGAGGGGCAAATTTGCCCGCCAGTGGGCAAAAGAAAAAGTTGTCACCGCCAAGACCGCGCCGCGCGATATTCGTGGCGTGACCCAAAGTCAGCGGCAACTGCGTACCGCCACCAATGAAGCGGTGCATAATATGGCGTTCCAAGCACAGGTGCAGACTCGTACCCACCAAGTGCAGCTTGCCATCCGAAAGGCCGCTGCTAACACCCGCAAGACGGTTGCGACAGTGCACTCGGCTATCCGCCATTTTCTTGCCAGCCTGCACAACCTTGTCGTAGTCATTACCGCTGGAGTCAGCGTGGCGCTTAGCATCATTCTTGTCATCAGCCTTGTGGCGTTTGTGTCAGGCTCGGCCTATGGCATCTTTTTTGCCGCAAATGCGCCCAATGAAAATGCCGTCACAGTGCAGAAGACTGTAGAGGCACTTACGGGGGAATACCGTAACCGGCTGGAGGAAATCTCTAATACCATACAACATGACCGCCAGGACATTGTATAAAGTTTAGGCTAATCTTTGACGGCTGTTGAGACAGTGTACAAAAACAAAATCGAAAATCGTCTGTTTTTATTTTGCAACCCTATTACGAGAAAGAGTACGCTACATGAGCATGAGGTGATGAAACACCCATGCTCAAAATAAAATGATTACGAATGTGTATATAATGTAATTACATTGTAAAATATTGTAAAAGCCCTTGATTTTGCAGTTCCTGTGTGCCATTATAAATGCCAGAAAGTATAGTGAAGGCGGCGGTTATCATGAGTACGACAATCTATCTGATCCGGCACGGGGAAACGGCAGGGAATGCAGAGGTGCGCTATATCGGTTGGACAGATATTCCATTGGATGCAAAAGGCGTTGTGCAGGCGCAGGAGCTCTGCTATAAGCTGCAGCAATATGCCATTGAGGAAATCTATGCAAGTCCCTTACAGCGAGCCATCGCTACGGCGGCGCCGATTGCAGAAGTACTGAGAAAACAAATTCACATCGAAAACGGCCTGAAGGAGATCAACTGCGGCGCATGGGAAACGCTCACCGCGAAGCAAGTTTGTGAGAAATGGCCAAAGGAGCTGGATAACTGGGCAAACCACCCGGATAAGCTGAAGATTCCAGAGGGAGACTCCTTTGCCGATGTACAAAAACGTATGATCTCTGCGCTGGGGGCCATTGCACGGGCCAATGAGGGTAAAAATGTCGCGGTAGTCTCCCATATGGGGGCAATCCTGACAGTGGGGTGTTACCTGACGAATACGCCGATCCGGGATCTGTGGTCGCTCGGACAGCCGGGTAATACATCCATTTCCAAGATTGTTTACGACGATAATTTGAATCCGCGATTGATTGGTTGGGCGGACGAAAGCTATCTGCCAATCAGCCTGCAAAGCAGTGCGCAGGTTGTCGCCGGCTTTGAGGGTCACCAGACGACAGAAAAAGCAATATGACAATAGCCATCTGAGAATCCGGAAGCTGCCGGATCCCAGATGGCTATTTTTATATCTGCTTTACGCTCCCGCATTCCTGTAAGGCAGGGGAATACAGGATCTGATGCGGGGGCTGTTGGGGATTGCTGATCCGCTCAAACAGAAGGTCTACAGCAGCAGAACCCATTACCTGTGGTTCCTGATCCACGCTTGTCAGGTGCAGGTATCCCGGAAGAGTCTCGTTGACCGTATCGTTGCAGATCAAGCTGATGTCATCGGGTACGAAGATGCCTGCCTGCCGGAACGCATCCTGCAGACCGGCGGCCATAGAACCATTTACACAGTATATGGCCGTATATAGCTGTTCTCTTGGGAGAGCAGCTATATGTGTGCCGATCTCATAGCCGCTCTTGTAAGTCCTATCTCCGCGATATACACAATCACAGGGCAGGTCTGCATCGCGCATGGCATCCATATAACCGCGGCAACGATTTTGGCAGGTAATGGAGCTCTCTGGGCCTGCTATATGGGCGATTTTGGTATGCCCCTTTTGCTGCAGATAGGTCGTGGCCAGATACCCGCAGCGATAATTGTCAACGGTCACAACATCCAGATCTAAGGCCTTGAGATACCGGTTTACGAGGACTACGGGCAGAGGGTAATCCTGCAGCAAGGAGATGAGGGCCGGGTTTTCCACCGCATTCAGGAGAAAAACGCCGCAATAGCCATTCCGATTGGCATATTGCAAAGCGTCCAGCTCCTGCACGCCATCGTAATCAGTAACGGAGATAAGCAGCCGCTTGCCTTTGGCCTGCAGGCTTTCATGAATGCCGTTCAAAAAAGCGACCGCGATAGGATTTGTCAGCTTACCGATAAGGGCGAGCGCCGTGTCGGAGTTCTGGACGAGAGAAGATTTACGCCGCGGGCGCTTCTGGTAACCATACGCCTCGAGGTCATGAAGGATCTTCTCTTTTGTAGCTGCTGAGACACTGCCGTCATCGTTGAGGACGCGCGAGATAGTCGCGGTGGATACACCGATCTTCTTGGAAAGCTCCGCCAGTGTCATAGGATAACTCCTCCTGATGTCGTGTATAAGATACATTGTTTCGTTATTCTCTAGTATAGGTGTGATTGCAGCGAATGTCAATTCTGAGTGGGTGTTTTGCTGAACACATTGCAGAAAAATGACAAAGGGATGCCTTTGTAAAGACTATGTTATGTTACCGCTAAATCGCGGGAAATTCTATTGCAATATTTGGAAGGGGGTGATATTATACGGGCGAAGAAAGAAATTACAGCGGAACGCCGTTATGTAATTACATTTCTTCAATGAAATAGTGAGGCAAACACGATGACGAAGGCTATGCACAGGATACAGCGGAAGAATAAATTTCTTCCATATCTTTTGATTTTACCCTCCATGCTGCTGTTCAGCATGTTTACATTCTACCCTTTTTTAAAGACAATCGCGCTGTCTTTCTTTCTTACGGATAAGCGCGGCAATCCTACAAAATGGGCCGGTATCTCAAACTGGGTGCGAGTTCTCTCCAAAGAAACCTTTTGGAAGGTCATTGCGATCACCTTGGAGATCGCAGGAATCAATCTGGTGTTCACTTTCGGTCTTGCAATTTTCTTTGCGCTTTTGTCCTCGCAGAAGAAAAAAGGCGGAAAGCTGTACCAGACGATGTATGCACTGCCGATGGCAATAGCTTCTTCTCCTGCAGCAGCAATCTTTCTGTTTATCTTTCGGCAGAAAAACGGTGTGATCAACAGCCTGTTGGGCGGCGCGAATATCGGCTGGACGACAGAGATGCCCTACGCTATGTGGGCTGTCTGCATTATGACGATCTGGATGAATGTGGGTATCAGCTACATTTTTTTGCTGGTTGGTTTCCGGGCTGTGCCGCAGGATCTGATCGAAAGTGCCTATCTGGACGGTGCCGGTGTTTGGGCAAGAATCTGGCATGTTATGTTGCCAATGGCATCCCCGCAGATATTCTTTGTTCTGTTCTTGAATATTGCGATCTCTTTCCGCAGCTTCGCACAGATCAAATTGCTGACCGGCGGTGGACCTGCCAATGCAACCAAGAACCTTATCTACTATATTTACGAAAATGCGATTATTAACGGAAGGTACGAAACAGCATGTGTACAAGCAATCTTTCTGTTCGGTCTGATCCTGCTCTTTACAAGCCTGCAGTTCGCGCTCGAAAAAAGGTTCGTGCATTACCAGTGAGCACGGCAAGAACAAAAAAGCGTGCGGCAGAGGCAGCAGGCTTCACAGTAAAACTGGCTTTGGGGCTGGTCTTTATTTCGCCCCTGATTATCGGCCTGTTCTTCTCGTTTCAGACGGAGCAGGAGCTGATGTCCTACCCGCTGCACTTGCTCCCACAGCATTTTACGCTGGAAAACTATCAGGCGGTCTTTGCCAAGGTTCCACTGCTGCTCTACCTGAAGAACTCCGTCATCGTCTGTGTGATTGCTATATTTGCGCAGGTGATCTTCGCTACACTGGCAGCCTACGCATTTGCTTGCTTTGAATTTCCTTTCAAAAAGCTGTTGTTCTCTCTGGTGCTGGCAACCACAATGGTGCCCGGCGAGGTTGTCGTGGTAACGAACTACCTTACAATTCAGAACATGGGCCTTACCAACAGCTATGCAGGTTTGGTTCTGCCGTCCCTCATTTCTGGTACTGCCATCTTTCTTATGCGGCAGTATTTTCTGGCGCTGCCAAAAGAGTATAAAGAGGCAGCAACGATCGACGGCTGCGGAGAAATCGGGTATTTGTTCCGTGTAGCGATGCCGCTGGCCGTTCCGACCTTCGCCTCACTGGCCATCTACCTGTTTGTGCAGATCTACAATCAATTCTTCTGGCCTCTTTTGGTCACGCACGAAAATACGATGCGCACGATCCAGATAGGCATCGCCTTCCTCGTAACGGGTGATGTCATCAGCTTTGGTCAGATCCTCGCAGGTGCCATGATCGCAATACTGCCATCGGTCCTTGTGTATATCCTTGGGCAGGATTACATCATTCAGGGCATGACGGCGGGCGGTATCAAAGGCTAGGTTCTTATTGCCGAAAGTACAGAACTGTACTTTTTAATATATCAATCGGGAAAGAATGTCGTAAGGAGTAAAACAAATGAAAGCAAAGCATCGAATTCTGGCAGCTGGCATGGCTGCTGCAATGACCCTGTCCTTGGCTGCGTGTGGCGGTTCTGCTTCTACCGCAGAGCCTACGGCTAGTTCTGCCGTAGAAACAGTTACACCGGAAGCAACTTCTGAAGCCGCCAGCGGCGATGTAACGGAAGTGACCTGGTGGACCTACTTTGGCGACAAGAATATCGGCTACCTGCAGAACATTATTGATGACTTCAACAACAGCCAGAACCAGTACCATGTGACCATCGTATATCAGGGCAACCAGATGGAGTGCAACGCCAAGCTGCAATCTACCGAGAAAGAAAATCTCCCGGCCATGTTCTCCGGCGCAGTGGAAGATGTCGCTATGTATGCAAATTCCGACTTCTGCGTCCCGCTGCAGAAATATGTGGATGCAGACACCGAGGGCTGGCAGGAGCTTGATGATACATGGGATGCACTGCGCAGCGCCTACTCTGACGGTCAAGGCAATCTGATCGGTTACCCCATCGGCTACAGCTATCCGAACATTTTCTACAATGCGGATCTGCTGAAAAAGGCAGGGGTCGATCCTGCAAGCATTCAGAGCTTTGACGATTTGTATGATGCCAGCAAAACGATTGTGGACGGCGGCTTTGCCACCTACGGCATCGGCTTCTTTGCTAACGGCGCTATGTTCAATGTCGCGCTCGGCCGCGAGGGTGTGCAGGCCTACAACAATGAGAACGGTCTGAACGGCCAGCCCGTCACCGAATGCCTGTATGACAGCGACACGACGGTGCATGATTCCATCTACAACATGCTTTCCATCTACCAGAAGATGGGTGCCGAGAAGCTCTGTGTCCCTTACGGAGCAGACTATCAGTCTGAGATCATTCCGCAGATGGCCTCCGGTGACTGTGCTATGATGATGGGTGTTATTTCGATGACGACCAAGGTTCTGGACGCTGCAGCCGGTAATTTTGAGGTCGGTGTTATCCCAATGCCTTCTGCATCGGAAAGCGGCAAGCGTACCGGCGAGCCCGCTGCGGGTACCGGCACCTATGTCTGCGACAATGGCAACGAAAAAGCTATGCAGGGTGCCTATGAGTTCATCAAGTTTGCCTCCACCGGTGAACAGGCAGGCTACTTCGCTTCCGCTACCGGTTATATCGCACCGAACCAGGAGGCTTACGACAGCGCTGCCTATAAGACCTACCGCGAGGAAACCTTCCCCGGCATCTCGGTCGTCTACGATTCTCTGGCTAAGTCCGATTCTTCCGCTACCAATCCGTATGTTGCCATCTCCAATGAGATGCGCGATGCAAACAAGGTTGCGATGGAAACGGCTGCTACCGATCCTACGGCGGACATCAATACCGTGATTACGACCGCCAAGGACAGCATCCAGGAAGCGCTGGACATCTACAACCAATCCAATTCCTAATCATGTGTTAGACTTCTCCTTATAGCAAGGGGGCAGGGGAAACCCTGCCTTTTTGCAGTTTTCAGGAAAGGAAAATCAAAATGAATCAGAGAGTTTTAGTCTTTTCCGTGGATGCGATGGTGTATGAGGATCTTCAACACCTGCGCAGCTGCCGGAACACCAAAAAGTATTTTCAGAACGCCTGCGGCGTCCGGCATATCAGGAGCATCTACCCGACGGTAACCTACCCGGCACATACTACGATCCTGACAGGCTGCTATCCGGCCAGCCACGGCGTGATCAGCAATACGCATTTTACGACCGGCAGTACCGAATACGAATGGCTCTGGGATGCAAGCAATGTCAAGGTGCCGGATGTCATTACGGCGGCAAAGGATCAGGGGTACACGACCGGTGCGGTCTTTTGGCCTGTGACCGGTAACCATAAGGCCGTGGATTATCTGATCGATGAGTACTGGTGCCCGCATGAGGGAGAAACGCTCCTTGGTGGATTCGCGAATATGGGGTCCAGCCCGGAAATGCTGAAGATCATCGAGAAAAATCAGCATCTTCTCCCCAACGGCGGCAAGCTCGGCCGTGTAGCCCTGATGGACCACCCGCAGATCGACCATTTTCTGATTTCGTGCGCCTGCGACATCATTCGTGAGTATTCCCCGGAATTTATGCTGGTACACAACGGCAATATCGACGATGCCCGCCATAAGTACGGCGTTTTCAATGAGGAGGTTCTGCATGGTCTGGATCTGGTTGATCTTTGGATTGGGCAGTTGATGCGGGCTTTGGAGGACAGTGGTCATCTGCACGATACGGATGTAATCATTGTGAGTGACCACGGGCAGATGGATCTGTCGCGTGTCATCAAGCCGAATGTATTCTTTGCAGATGCCGGTCTGATTCAGGTGGATGAAAACGGAAATCTGCGGGATTGGACAGCGTTCTGCTGCTCTAACGCCATGTCTGCCATGGTCTATCTGAAAGACCCCGCAAATGTGCAGGACTATGCCAAGACCTATGCGGTACTGCAGAAGATGGCGGCGGAAGGCATCTACGGCTTTACGACCGTCTACACAAAGGACGAAACAAAGGCCATGGGGCTGGATGGTGATTTTTCGTTTGTACTGGAAACGGATGGGTATACCTCCTTCAGTACAGATTGGAACCGTCCTGCGGTACGCCCCTTTGACCGAAACGATTTCCGGTACGGGCATGCCACACACGGATATCTGCCGGAAAAAGGACCCCAGCCTACCTTCATGGCAGTCGGCCCCTCCTTCCGGGAAAATGTATGGCTCGACAGTGCCGCTATGATCGATGAGGCACCGACCTTTGCCGCATTGCTTGGCGTGCCGCTGCCTGCAGCCGACGGAAAAATCCTGCAGGAATTGCTACGGTGAGGAAAAACCATGGAAAACGCGCATTATTTTCTGCATGTAACAGACACACATCTTTGTTTCGATGCAGAGGCCCCAGACATATGCTGCACAGAGCAGGCGCTTCGGAGCCTCTACCAGACGGCATTTGCGTGGGATCACAGGCCTGCGTTTGTGCTGATTACCGGCGATCTTGTGCATGAAGGTACATCCGCTGACTACGCCAGAGCAAAGACCCTGCTGCAGGAGCTGGACGAGCAGTATCATACGAAAACTTATCCCGCATTAGGCAACCATGATAACCGCGAGAACTTCAACAGCGCTTTTCGGGAACAGGCTTCTGATCAGCCTGTGGACTATTGTGTACAGAACGAATGGCTCAGATGGATCGTACTGGATTCCTCCTGCGGGCAGGTCATTGGCCAATTGTTCGGCAGCCAACTTGCGTGGCTGGAACAGGAGCTGTGCGACCCCACAGACTGCCCAACGATCCTCGCGCTGCACCACCCGGTATACGGAACGACTACAGCGGAAACTGATGCCAACAACCTTGCTACTCCGGACCGCCTGATTCGGCTCTTGCAAGATCATCCGGTTGATGGGATCCTTTGCGGACACAGTCATGAGGCAACCCTTGTGACAGAGCAGGGGCTGCCGCCCCAATTTGTTGGAGCCGGCGCGGCCTCTGCGGCTCTACCGCTGATACAGGGCCGGGTGCAGTTTCGCAAACAGTGCTGGATACAGTTTTGCAGGGTGCAGGACAAAAGATTGTATTGGTCCCCGCTCTGCCTGGACCGCAGTAAGCTGCTCGCCAATATGACTCCGCAGGAAATGCTGGAGTAAATGGCTGCTGCACATCATTTTGACTGAAAGTGCAGCAACGTCCCTAAGAATCAGACGAATAATCGAATAATAGAGAAAAGCATGTGCATCACAAATCCCTTGAAAATCCTGATTTTCAAGGAAATCTGTTGCACATGCTTTTGTTTTGGTTGTAAATATCGTCTGATTATTACACTTTTTCGTACAAAATAGGAGCTGCTACATGTGCCCCCATTTGTGGTGCACTATGTGGAAGCAAACCAAAGACATAGCCAAAGCGTTGAATGTTCGCGAAAAAAATTTCTTTACAAGGGCAGAAACACCGGAGGACATTATTCGCTTGATGATTTGGTATGACTGGGAACATGGCTGCGGCGGGAGCGTTCCGATTGACACGATTCTGCTTTTTGATAATTTTGAGGAAGTGGAAAAATTATTGAAAGAGTGGTATAGCCAAAAGGAAAAATTAAGGGCGAGGACAATTACAAGAGCAAAGTATCTGGAATGGATGCTGCATTGACCCACAGAGAAAGAAAACAATAAAAATTCTCAGCACCGTTGATTTTTCACTTTCAAAACAGGGTATCTTTTTTGTCACACTCAGACAACAAAATCTCGTTGAAACGACAAGTTTCAACGAGATTTTTTCTACATCATGGAAAAAGTGGTAACAAGCTGGTAACTTTGACCCCAAAATGACCCCAAAACGGCAAAGTGACTGCGCCCGGACGGTTGAGATTTTCAACAGCCAGGGCACTTCTTGTGGATAAATCTTGCGGAGTTGGCAGGTAAATATAGGTGCGGTGGGGTTGCCCTGTATGATATCAAAAGGTCGGGACTTAATCGTGATTCCTGAAAGTAGTGTTGCGAAGTTCAAAAGATTGTTGGTGAATTGACAATTTTCAAGCGATATTCTATAATTCGGATAGAATATATACATGAATCGGAAACATTCGGTCAGGAATGACAGAGTTTACTGAAGAAAGGAGCTGGCTCAGTCTTGAAACATATTGCTGTGGTGGAAGATGATTCCTCCGCAAGCCAGCAGATACAGAATTATCTGAGCCTATACCAGAAAGAAAACGAGCAGGAATTTTCGGTCACGGTATTTGCAGATGGCCTGTCCATCCTGGAGGATTATCATCCAATCTGGGACATTATCTTGATGGACATTGAGATGCCGCTGATGGATGGTATGACCGCAGCCAAATGTATCCGGGAGCTCGATCAGAGCGTTATCATCATTTTTATTACCAACATGGCCAAGTATGCCATCAAGGGCTATGAGGTGGGCGCCCTGGATTTTGTACTCAAGCCAGTCAGCTATTTCGCCTTTTCACTGAAAATAACCAAGGCGCTTACCAGCCTTGCTCATCGGGAAAAAGCCTCTGTGTTGCTGACCTTCAAAAACGGCATGATGCGCCTTCCTGCCGAGGATATCACCTACATCGAAATCCTGCGCCGCCAGATGATTGTGCATACCGAAACCGAGGTCTACCCAGTGGCCGGCACACTGACCGAAATGGAGGCCAAGCTGGGGGATGCCGGCTTTGCCCGCTGCAACAAGGGATACCTTGTGAATCTGCGCCACGTGAAGCGGATTACTGCCGACAGCGTGCAGGTGGGAAATGACGAGCTGCTGATATCACGCCGCAGGCGGGAGGATTTTCTGGCCGCCATGACGGATTATTATGGGGAGAATGGAAAATGATAAATTTGACCAATGTCTTCTTTTTACATATTCCCTTTATGGTGGAGCTATGGATTGGGGTTGCAGCGTTTATTGGACCAATTTCTAAGAGAAAACATTTGATTGCGAGATGCCTGTGTGCTTTTGCTGCGGCAGGGATGCTGAGCGTTTTATCACTTCCATACAGCACAGAATTGGTTATCTATTTTGCGGTAAGTGCTTTGGTTGTGTACTCTATCTGTGAAACATCCCTTCGTAATGCAGTATATTGCACAGCCTGTGGCTACGCAATTCAACATGCTAGCTATGCACTGAGAATGGTCATATATATATCCGCCGGAAGGAGTATCCCCACGAGCATGCTAACGCTGGGCCAGCTGCTCTTTGGCATTCTCTCAACCTCCCTATGCTCCATTGCCGCTTACTTCCTGCTGGTGCGCAAAATGACGGATAAGCACCAGTACGACATCAGCACGCGTCAGTCACTTACCTCCACCCTGATTGTCATATTGATTGTGGAGGTTTTCAGCGTGGCGGCCTCCACAGCGTATGAGAACGGCATGGAGTCCCTGTATCTGGTCTGCAACCTGTATGATGCCTTTTGCTGCCTGTTCTTTTTGTGGAATCAGGCCAGCTGGGTGCACCGTTCCCAACTGGAAAGACAGCTGGCATTTCAACAGGCGATGGAGGAGCAGCGCGCAGAACAGTTTGCGCTTGCGCGGGAGAATATTGACATCATCAACCGCAAATGCCATGACCTGAAGCATCAGATGGCCGCCTTACAGACGGTCATACCGGAATCCCAGCGCAAGGCCTACTGCGAGGAAGTGCAGAATGCGATTCAGATTTATGATTCCTCGCTGAACACCGGCAGCAATGTACTGGACACGATTCTGACGGATAAAAGTCTGTATTGTGAGGCACACCAGATCAGCATGACCTGTGTGGCGGACGGGCACAGGCTGTCCTTCCTCAACAGTATGGACATCTACGCGATTTTCGGCAATGCGTTGGACAACGCCATCCGGGCGGCAGCCGCACTGGATGACCCGCAGAAGCGCTTTATTTCGGTGTCTGTCTGGGAGAAAAACGGTCTTGTCCTCTTCCAGTTTGAAAACTACTACGAAGGCACGCTGGAATTTGACGGCGCACTGCCCAAAACAACCAAGGATTCCCCCAGCGCCCACGGCTACGGCCTGAAGAGCATCCAGCAGACCGCGCAGAAATACGGCGGGCAGATGACCCTGCACACCGACAACCACCTGTTCCTGCTGCGTGTCAGCATCCCGGTTCCCAAGGAGTACACCCAGCGTGATGGGGGATGACGAACCTGATTTCCATAAGAAGTATATGCCCGGTTGGTGTTTTGCCAACCGGGCGTTTTCTGTCTATATGTGACAGAATCATTACGCAAGCTATGATATTTTTGTAAAATATAGCCGTTTGCACATCCAGAATGACCGTTTGAACACAGATTGCTACTTTTCCCGGCCGGTGTGCTATGATGGCGGCAAACAAAGGCAAGCCCCAGCTCAGAGAGAAAGGAGGGTGCAATCTGCGCCGGGCTGGCTGGAAATTATGGACCGCTGCGCACAAAGAGGTGCGCACGGAAAGGAAACAGGAGGCAGACAATGAAAAAAAAGGCAGCCATAGCACGCGGCGTTGCTTCCGTCATGGCCGTGACGATGTTCACATCGGTTTCGGCCTCGGTACTGATGTTCGATAACGCCGGTGTTATCAACCAGGCACTGAACCTGAGCACGAGCAAAATCGTGGAGCTCGGCGATGGGGAAGCCACAAACACGGTCTATTATGACAACCCCTACGGCACCGATACTTCGGACCGACAGGCTACCATGAACATGGAACTGGCCGTTGCTGCAGAGAACATCTCGCAGGCCGAGGAAGGTGCTGTATTGCTCAAAAACGAGAACGCCGCGCTCCCGATTGCCGCAGGACAACGCATCACTATTTTTGGCAACGGCTCCTACAACTCGGTTGACTCTGCAAGCAACGCCGTCAACAGCACCTCGTTTGACGCCATTCCCGCCGTGGGTCTGGTGGACTCGCTGCAGACCGCACTGGGCGCAGACAACGTGAATACAGCACTGTCCAGCGTGTATGTGCCGATGAGCCTTACCACCAATCAGGAGGTTTCTGAAGCTCCGATTGACCAGATTAAGGCACAGGAAAGCAGTTGGCAGAGCGATTACAACGATGTGGCGGTCGTGACCTTCACCCGTGCGGGCTCGGAGGGCAATGACAGCGCGCTGACTACTGCCGAGGACCGCAATTATCTGGGCCTCTCCAAAAACGAGGAGGACTTGCTCGGTTATCTGCAGAGTCAGAAACAGGCCGGTGTTTTCTCCAAGATTGTTGCCGTCATCAACTCCGACCAGGCAATGGAGCTTGGCTGGGTGGATGAATATGACGTGGACGCCTGTCTGCTGTCCGGTCTGCCGGGCGCAGTCGGCTGGACCGGCATTGCCAATGTGATGACCGGCAAGGTTTCGCCCTCCGGTCACACGGTCGATACCTACGCCGCCAACTCTCTGTCCTCGCCCGCCATTACCTACGCGGCTGGCAATGCGATGGACTGGACAAACAAAGACTGGTTACTTGCCAACGCGACCGATAACGATGGCAACGGCACCAACATTCTCCACTACACCATCTATGCCGAGGGCATCTACATCGGCTACAAGTACTACGAAACCCGCTATGAGGACACCGTTATGGGTACCGGCAATGCGGACGGCGCTGCGGGCGCTTCTGTCGGCAATGCCTGGGCGTACAGCAACGAGGTTGTCTATCCGTTCGGCTATGGCCTGAGCTACACGACCTTTGAGCAGACGCTCGAGGGCGTCACGTTTGACGCCGACTCCGATATGTATCAGGTCAGCGTCCGCGTAAAGAACACTGGTTCTGTTGCCGGTAAGAGTGTTGTTGAGGTGTACGCACAGACTCCTTACGGCAGCTATGAGCAGGAAAATCAGGTCGAGAAGGCATCCATCCAGTTGGTTGGCTTTGAAAAGACCGCCATGCTGCAGCCGGGCGAGGAGGCAACCGTCACCGTGCCCGTAGAGCGCTACTTCTTGGCCAGCTATGACAGCAAGGGCGCGGCAGGGTACATCCTCAGCGCCGGTGACTACTATCTGGCGGTCGGTGACGACGCCCACGATGCACTGAACAACGTTCTGGCAGCCAAGGGCTACACCGCCGCGGACGGTATGACTGCGGACGGCAACGCCGCCAAGGTATACAGCTGGAATCAGGCCGAGCTGGACACCACTACCTATAAAATGTCCCGCGTGGATGACACGGTGGAGGTCACCAACCAGTTTGACCACGCCGATTTGAACAACTACGGCATCGAAATGACCTACCTGTCCCGTTCCGACTGGCAGAATACCTACCCGGTAGAGCGCATGGCCTTGGCCATGAATGATGCGCTGCTGGAAGATTTGAATCTTGACTGGTACGAAAAGCCCGCCGATGCACCCGAAGTCAGTGACTTCACGCAGGGGGCCGACAATGGTCTGACCTTCTCGGATATGCGTCTGATTCCGTGGGAGGACGAGGACACCTGGAACAAATTCATCGACCAGTTGACGGTTGACGAGATGGCCAGCCTCCTGATGGACTCCCGCGGCTCCAACCCGATTGAGAGCATTGCCATGCCCGCCGCAGGCCGCACCGATGACAACAGCGGCTTCGGCCCGCTGATTTCGGAGGGCACCAACGGCATCAAGTGGGTCACCGAGCCCATCACCGCACGCACATGGAACAAGGAACTGTTTGAATCCCGTGGCCGCGTCATGGGCATTGAGGCTACCTTCTGCGGTCTGACCGAAATCTGGTACGGCGGCGGCAACATCCACCGCACACCGGTCGGCGGCCGTAACTGGCAGTATTACTCTGAGGACGGCAATTTCGGCTACATCATCGGCATCTACGAGGCCAAGGGCATGCAGGCACAGGGCGTCATCTACTGCCCGAAGCACTTTGTCCTGAACGATCAGGAAACCTTCCGTGAAGGCATTTCCACCTTTGCCAACGAGCAGTCCATCCGCGAGATTTATATGCGCGCCTTTGAGGGTGCTCTCTGTGAGGGCGGCGCCATGGGCGTTATGACCAGCTTCAACCGCCTGGGTACCCGCTTCTCCTCCGCCAACTACAATTTGGTGCACAACGTTCTGAAGGGTGAGTGGGCGTTCAAGGGTCACACGACCACCGACGGCTACACCCAGTCTGGCTTCAAGATGCACTTCGAGGAGGAAGCTGCCGCCGGTATCGACTACACCTGCGCCAGCAACAGCGACTACGGCGATGCCGTGAAGAGCTACATTGAGGCAGGCGACGGCTACATGCTGGAATGTCTGCGCAACATCACCAAGCACAACCTGTATGCGCTGTCTCGCACCTTCATCCAGAACGGTCTGAGCAGCAACACGGCAATCGTGACGATTGTTCCATGGTGGGAGACCACCCTGTTGGCTGTGACTGCTGTGTCTGCCGTTGTTCTGATGATTTGTGTCATCCTGATGGCTGTCTGGAACCATGAGAAAAAACAGCCCAAAAAGAAGGAGGCGTAACCCATGCTCAAGAATCTGAAATCCTCCTGCATCAGCGTAAAATTCAGCCAGATCAGTGCGCTGATTGGTTTTATAGGCTTTGTGGCCTTCTGCATCTACGCGGCACTGTTCAAGTATTTTGATCTGGCAGTGTTCCTGACGATTGCTGCCGGCACCGCCTGCGCACAGGGGTACGCGCTATCCCGTAAGCCTTTGACCGAGTACTTGAATCTGCTCAGTGTCGGCTGTTATGCCTATGCGCTGGGGCTGTTCTTCCTGAACAGCTATAACGTCTGGGCCGACTGGTACGGCGGCTTCACAATGTACGGCTCGCGCGGCGGCATCGGCCCGGTCATCGCTATCATGGTCATTCTTCTGGCAGGGTGCATCACCGGCACGGTTTCCTGCTTTACGGTAAGGAGGGACAAGCAATGAAGCAGACGAAAAAATGGGCCCTCGCAGTGACTGTTTCCGGCATGGCCCTGGTGCTTTGCTCCTGCAGTACCGCGGCCTCTAATGCAAACCGCTATTTTACCAGCGTCGGTGCGATTGCCACCAACCTGATGAACAGCGGCAAGGTCTCAAACGGAAGCACGGCATCCGCAGCCAGTGAGAACACTGCCGCAGCGCTGCCGACACCCGGGGACTTCACGATGAGCGAGGACGGCACCTACAGCTTTACTGGCGTGGACGGTGCGGGGTATTATCTGCTGTATTTCTGCGAGCCCGGCGCCGACCCGAGCGATGACAGCTTTATCTACACAAGCGAGCCCATCAATGCGGTCAGCGGCACAACTACCTATACCGGCAGCTATCTGGATGTTATGCAGGCCGCCTATGGCGAATATCAGGCCCGCGTGGTGGCGTTCCCGGCAGTGGGTGACACCACCAGCAGTATGTCGTCCCCCGCGTGTGTTGATTTCATTGCAGAGGGAGAGCAATCTCTGCCAACGTTGGAGTATTTCTGGGATTCCTTCAGCGATACGTTGAATCTTCAGCTTTCCAATGTGGGTACTTATACCTATGAAGCATATCCGAAGGAAGTTGAGGTTGTCTGCACCAATGTGAACGACGATGCCGATGTGGTTACTGCTACGTTGGAAAATGTTGCAACGGATAATATTGACTTCTCGGCAGCACTAACCAAAGGAGAAACGTACAAAATATCTGCTCACTCCATCAGCGACAGCAATTATGTTACCAATAAGGTAAGTGGAGATACACTAGTTGCAGACAATATGACCGTCGGAGATGTGAATGTTCTAAGCAGTGCATATGCGTACTCACATGGATCTGTCAATTTCCCGCTGTTGACAGAGAACTTTGATCTGGTAAACGGTGGCAGTGCCGGTGATATGCACGGAGTGATTTCCGACTATTCGTATGACTGCACGCCCACAGCTGCCACGCCGGGTTCTGCATACAGCTACGATGTCTCCATCTACTATGCAGACCAGGGCGACGGCAAGCTGGAGCTGCATGAGGACGGCACCGCAACGCTCTCTCACGGTCAATGGGCTTTCATCCGTGCCGCGCATATTGACGGCGTCTGGATTGATAACGGTGACGGTACAGCAACGCTGAACTTCAACACCAGCAGTGTCGCATCGGACTGATGCCCCACTCCGCAGGCTGCTGTTCTTCGTAAGGAACAGGAAAGCAGCCATCATGATACTTTAGCCATTCACTTATTTGCTTTTTCTCTGAAAAGGGCTGCTGTACATTTGTATGGCAGCTCTTTTCTGTGTGGTATTGTGCTATAATTAAGAAAATCTTTCGGGATAAAAAGGAGATTACAAATGGGCGAGAAACAAATTTCATTGGCTTTAGGAATTGTGGTTGCAATACTCTTTTTGTTCTGGATTATAAAATCTCTGGTCACAGGCGCTGGCGTTCCGAACCTGATAATCCAAAATATGGCAGCATTCAAGAGGAATATCCCCGCCTTGGCCTTTGCAGGAAAAAGCTATGAACATATCCAATATGCGATGAAATCCCCGGCTGAATATCTGGACATATATGTGCCGGATGCACAGGAAAAACCGCCGCTGCTGATTCTTGTGCATGGCGGTGCCTTTATCTATGATGACAGCCAATCGCGCCCCGCAAAGCTGATGTACCAGTATATGCGGGCAAATGGCTATGCAGTGGCAACAGTAAACTATCGGTTGGCGCAGGAAGCACGGTTCCCGGCAGCTGTGTGTGATGTGAAAGCAGCAGTACGCTATCTCAGGGCCAACGCAGAGCAATACGGCTATGACGCCGAACGCTTTGCCATCTGGGGCGAATCGGCAGGCGGATATCTGGCATGTATGGCGGCCTTCACGGAAGATGAACTCTATTCAGACGTTGCGTTTGTCGGAGAAAATCAGGCAAAACCGGTATCTGGCGGGGTATCAGCGGTGGTAGATTTTTACGGCGTGTTGGATTTTGACAAAAGTATTTCGGATTTTGCCTTGTCCGGTGTGCCGCGCTGGCTTCCGCGGCTGATTGGTATGGCAGACCTTGACAGCGACAAATCAATCGTCACAAAATTCCTTGGCGGCAATATTGAAACCTACACACAGGAACAACGCAATGCCCTCAGCCCCACTTATTTCGCAAAAAATCTGAAAGATAAGAGACTGCAGGTGTATATTCAGCACGGCAGCGTTGATATTACTGTACCGAAGACACAGTCCGAGCGTCTGTATGAAACGCTGAAATCCGCGTTGGGAGATGAAAAGGTTACCTACTGCGAGATGAAAAATCTCAAGCATGGGGATGACAGATTCTATACGCCAAAAAATCTAGAACTTGTTAAAGAATTCCTGGACAAAGCAATTTAGCAGAGTGCGCATTGCTTTTTTGCTGACAGCCAGAACATAAGAATTACTGTGGGCAGGCTGCTGATTTTTCAACAGTCTGCCCGTTTTTTGTGGGCAAATCTTGCGCAGTTGATAGGTAAATATAGGTGCGGTCAGCGTGGTCAACCTGCTTTGACAAGTACCAGAACGCTGTTGTCCGGCACGACAATCTGTTCCTGCTTGGTGGGAACCGGCGGGTACTTGTACTGCCGTAGGACCTTTTGAATCTGCTGTTTGACCTCGAGTAAGGCAGCGTCCAGCGAGGTTGCTTGGGTAGTGATTTTTGGAAAGTCAGGAACATGGGCAGTACAGCCGTCCGGGGATAAGGTACAAAGCACAGGATAAGGCTGGTTCTCAACGGAAATACTGTACTGCATCCCGAACATATCGTCCATCTTGTCCATTTCGCGCCGTTTGTGTTCGTCCATACTGTGGACGTATGTGTCCATTGTGAATGCTACGGAGTAATGACCGAGAATGGCTGACAGGGTCTTGTAGTCCATGCCGCGCTCTAGAGCACGGGTGGCGAAGGTGTGCCGCAGGGCGTGGAAGGTAAAGCGCCCGATGTCGGCATCCTTCAACAGGCGGTCATAGTAATCCTTGAAGGTTTTCTGCTCAAAGTAGTGTCCAAACTCGTTGGTGACGATGAAGCCATCGTCGGTGTACTTATCCCCTGCCCGAATCTTATCCTGCGCTTGCTGTTGTTTCCAGCGGGTAAGCTCGTCTGCCATTGTGCGGGTCAGCGGAATCGTGCGGCGGGAGTTTTTCGTTTTGGGTGTGCCGAATACGATTTCGGTTTTGTTCTCACTGTCGTGTGCTTCGTACTTGGCAAGGCGGTTGATGGTGCGGCGTACATGGAGTTGGGCGGTGGAAAAATCAATATCTTCCCATTTCAGTGCCAGCAATTCACCCATGCGTAATCCGGTACACAAGTCTAAACGGATAAACACACCATAGCGGTGGCAGTAGCTGGCTTGCACCAGCGCACGCTGCTGGTCGTTGGTAAATACGCTGATTTCGGGCTTTTCTCCGCTGGGCAGGGTCACGGCATCGCAGGGATTGTACACTAACAAGCGCTCCTTTACGGCCTGCTGTAAGCACTTGTGCAATGCCATGTGGTAGTTGCGCAAGGTCTTGGGGGATAAGCCTTCCTCGCGGAATT
>OIBP01000151.1_pt1 | contig 36247 bp, 29 predicted proteins | sample 1581061 | NCBI WGS metagenome assembly OIBP01 (sample SAMEA3882514, study PRJEB24775) | human gut metagenome | biome: human-associated habitat; feature: intestine environment; material: feces | place: Netherlands | collected 2009/2010 | reverse complement strand
GCTTCGCTGCTATGGGCGCCATCAAGCGCGAGATGAACAACGGCAAGTGGACTGCCATCGCCATCGGCTATATGTGCCTGTTTGCCTACTGCGCTTCTCTGGTCGTTTACCAGATCGGCGGCCTGATCACCGGTGAGGTCGGCTTCAACATCTTCACCATTGTGGCAATCGCCATCATCGCCTTCACGATCTACCTGCTGTTCCGCCCCAACAAGTACGAGGGTGTCAACGAGGTTCAGTTCGATTCCAAGAAGGCTGTTGCTTCCAAGTAATCTTGAATGTATAATACTACCGTATTCTTCCGGAAAGGAGCGAACTTTTTATGATGGAGTTTTTAGCTGCTAATTTTAACCTGCCTACGATCATCGTTTCGATTTTCGTGTTTGGCGGTACCGGCTGGCTCTTGTATCATGAACACAAAACCGGCGGCCTCGGCTGCTGTGACGGCTCCTGCGGGGGCGGCGGCTGCGGCAGTCACGGCGGCTGCACAGGTAATTGTAAGACCTGCGGCGGTGCCTGCCACAGTAAGTAAAGCATAAGTGCCTGAAGGGGGCGCGGGTCCGTTCGTGGCCCGCGCCCCCTTTTAGTTTGGTATAAGGAGAGATGTACCTTGACCCTGACCGATTCCAACCTGCGTTATCTGCTGGCCATCCACCACCTGGCGCAGCAAAGCACCGAGGTCTCGCCGCTGGCACTGGCGCAGGCCATGGGCGTGACCAAGCCCAGCGTCACCAGCATCCTGACCAGCCTGATGAAGCAGGGGGTCATTGTGCGGCGGCGGTACGGCAAAATTTACATCACGGACCGCGGCGTGCTCTACGCGCGCTATTACGACGAGCTGGTCGAGAAGATTTTGCAGCACTTCCCGCTGGCGGGCGAAGGCTTCACCCCCGAGGAATGCCGCAGCGCCGCCATCGCTATGGCAGTAGCGCTGCCTGCGAGGGAAATTGATGAGAAGTGCGAAGCGCTGTACGACAACGAGAACAAGTAAGCCGACAGGATGCCATGTAGGGGCCGCACATGTGCGGCCCTCCGCCTTTCCATAGACGCTCGTCTGCCCCACACGCAAGGGCCGGGCATGCCCGGCCCCTACCGCACCGCGTAAAAAGCCTATTGCACACTCGCCCGAATTGTGGTAAAGTTAGACTATATAAAGGTATAGATAAGAGGGGGACTATCATGCAGCTGAATCCGCATTACGCCGAGCTGAACGAGAGCTATCTGTTCAGCACCATTGCCCACAAGGTAGCCGACTACCAGAAGGCCCATCCCGAGGCAGACGTCATCCGTCTGGGCATCGGCGACGTCACCCTGCCGCTGGCGGCATCCGTGACGGAGGCCATGCACAAGGCCGTTGAGGAGCAGGGCCACAAGGGTACGTTCCACGGCTATATTCCCAGCGAGCAGGGCTATGAGTTCCTGCGCGACGCTATCCGCAGGTATTACGCGGGCCACGGTGTCAAGCTGGACATGTCCGAAATTTTCATCTCCGACGGTGCCAAGAGCGACCTGGGCAACCTGCTGGACCTGTTCAGTCAGGACAACACGATCCTTGTTCCCGACCCGGTTTACCCGGTCTACGTCGATGACAACGTGATGGCGGGCCGCAAGATTCTCTACCTGCCCGCCACGGCGGAGAACGGCTTCCTGCCGATGCCGGACGAGGCCCCCCACGCGGACATCGTCTACATCTGCAGCCCCAACAACCCCACCGGCGCGACCTACTCCGTCGAGCAGCTCAAGGCCTGGGTCGCCTGGGCGAAGGCCAATGACGCGGTCATCCTGTTTGACGCCGCATACGAGTGCTTCGTCTCCGAGCCGGGTCTCGCCCGCAGCATCTTTGAGGTCGAGGGCGCGAAGGAGGTTGCCATCGAGGTATGCAGCTTCTCCAAGATTGCAGGCTTCACCGGCACGCGCTGCGGCTACACCGTCGTGCCGCAGATGCTGGCCGGCGGCAAGCTGAACAAGATGTGGCTGCGCCGCCAGACTACGAAGTTCAACGGCGTTGCCTATGTTGTGCAGCGCGGTGCCGAGGCCGTCTTTACCGACGAGGGCATGAAGGAGATTCAGCAGAACCTCGACTACTACCGCGCCAACGCCGCTGTCATTGCGGCAGCGCTGGACGAGGCCGGTGTCTGGTACTGCGGCGGCAAGAACAGCCCCTACATCTGGCTGCGCTGCCCCAACGAGATGGGCAGCTGGGAGTTTTTTGACTGGCTGCTCGAGCACGCCCACGTTGTGGGCACCCCCGGCGAGGGCTTCGGCCCCTGCGGCAAGGGGTATTTCCGTCTGACGGCGTTCGGCGATGCCGAGCGCACCAAGGAGGCCGCCGCACGCATCAAAGCGGCGCTGGCCACACTGTAATATTGCGGGAGGGTTTACACCATGAAACCAAATGAAGAAATCATGGAATTTCTGAAAGAGAATCCCACCTTCTACCTTGCCACCGTCGATGGCTATCTGCCCCGCGTGCGTCCCATCGGTTTTGCCATGTGGTACAACGGCCACCTGTGCATTGCCCTGGGCAAGCACAAGGCCGCCTACAAGCAGCTTTTGGACAACACGAACCTCGAGATCTGCGCCGCCAATGACCGCGGCGAGTGGCTGCGCGTGCAGGGCACGGCGAACTTTGACAACAGCCCCGAGGCTCAGGCCGCCGCGTTCCAGGTCATGCCCCAGCTGGCCGACATGTATAATGAGGAGACGGGCAACAAGCTCGGCATCGTCTACCTCGACCATCTGTCCGCCAAGCTCTTCTCGATGTCCGGTGCTGTGAAGGACATTATGAACTACTGATACTTACGTAAAGCCAATGCCCCGGTGTGCGTTTCTGCGTACCGGGGCATTTTTGCGTTGCCGAGAGCGGGCACGGGCGGATATGGAATCCGCCCCTACAGCCCCTTAATAATCGGCTTGTAGGGAGGGGTCTTGACCCCTCCGCGGGGCGTCGAGGACGCCGCCCCCTACAGTGGCAACCCGGAAGCTTTATTGTTGTCGCTAACGTCCGCGGCGGCCAGAGGGCTGGCCGCCAACTTGCCGCAGCAACGCTTTTTCCGGGACAGTTTTTTGCAAGGCAAACGGGCACGGGCGAGCAATGCTCGCCCCTACAAGCGTTTTTCGACAGCCTGAGCCTTCCCCCTTGGGGGAAGGTGCCCGAGGCCCCGCCCGAGGGCGGATGAGGGGCGGGCTTGCTGTTGCTGCCCGTTAGCGGGCAAATCTCCGCAGGCTCATCCCTCATCCGGCCCTGCGGGGCCACCTTCAGTCTCCGCGCTAAGAGCCGCCTAACGGCGGTTGCGCTCCGACACGCGCCTGCGGGCGCAGCCCCACTTGGGGGAAGGCAAAGAGCACATAATTTCCCCCCTGCCGCATACACTTACGGCAGGGGGGATTTGTATGCCGCGGATGCTGCCGGTGCTGCTGGGCGGGGATGCCAATGTCTACGGCATGGCCCGCAGCTTTTATGAATGCTATGGCGTGCGCAGCCTGGCCGTCTGCCGCCGCGCCCTGCCCGCGCTGGCCCACAGCCGTCTGGTGCGGGTCGCCGTGCAGGACCCGGCGTTCGGGCAGGACCACGTCTTTACGGCCACGCTGCTGGGGCTGGCGGCGCAGTACCCCGGCGTGCCCAAAATTCTCATCTCCTGCGCCGACGACTACACGGCCCTGCTGGCCCGCCATGCCGACGCGCTGCGCGGGGCGTACCGCTTTGCCTGCCCGCCGCCCGCGGCGCTGCATCTGGCCGATAAGCGGCAGTTTGCTGCGGCCTGCCGCGCCGCAGGGCTGCGCACACCGCAGACCGTGACGCTGTGCCCGGCGGACGCCCTGCCGCCGCTGCCGTTTGGCTGGCCGGTCATCGCCAAGCCCGCGGATCAAGCGGCCTACGCCCGCTGCGATTTCCCGGGGCGGCGCAAGGTGTATCTCGTTCAGGACGCCGCCCGGCTGCGGGAGCGCCTTGCCGCCGCGGCGCGGGGCGGTTATTTTGGCAGCTGGCTCGTGCAGGAGTACATCCCCGGCCCGGACACGCGGCTCGGGGTCGTCAACGCCTACTGCGCGGCGGATGGCAGTGTGCCGTGGCTTGTGCAGGGCCAGCCCCTTTTGCAGGAGCGCACGCCCGAGGGCACCGGCAACTACGCCGCCGTGCTGGTGGAGCCGTCCCGGCAGGACGCGGCGCTGCTGGATGCCCTGCGCGGCCTTTTGCAGGCGGCGGGCTGGCACGGCTTTGCCAATTTTGATTTGAAGTATGACCGCCGCGGTGAGCCGGTTTTATTTGAGCTGAACCCCCGGCAGGGCCGCGCGTCCTATTTTTGCGACGCCGCGGACGCACCGCTGGCCGTGCCGCCGGTGCAGGACCTGCTGTACGGCGGGCCGGTCACGCCGCCGACGCTGCGCCCCGCCGTCTGGTACACCGCGCCGTGGTACGCCGTGCGCCGCGCCTGCCCGAACAGGCTCGCCCTGCGCCGTGCCGGGATTTTGAGACGCCGCGGGCGGGCGACGACACACCTGCTGGCAGCAGGGGAGGGGGCATCCCGGCGGATATGGTTTATGGCTCGGCAATTAAGTTATTACCGCAAGCTGTAGGGGGCGGCGTCCTCGACGCCCCGCAACTGCCGCAAACATCCCGGGAGGGATGAATCCCTCCCCTACAAATAACGCGAGCGGGAGGTTGTAGGGCGGCCAGCCCTCTGGCCGCCGCGGGTGGGCGTAAAAACGTCTCCGTAAATCCACTTAAAAAGGGGTGACAAACACATGTGCGGCATCGTCGGCTTTACCGCGCCCGGGCAGGACCCGGCGGCGGCCAAACAAATCGTGCAGGGCATGGCGGACCTCATCCGTCACCGCGGCCCCGACGGCGAGGGCTGCTACGCCGACGGCACCGCGGCGCTCGGGCATCGGCGGCTGTCGGTCATTGATCTGGCGGGCGGCGGCCAACCGATGCTCAATGAGGACGGCACGCTGGTGGTCGTGTTCAACGGCGAAATTTACAACTACAAGACCCTGCGTGCCCGATTGCAGCAGCGCGGCCACACGTTTGCCACGGATTCCGACACCGAGGTCCTGCTCCACGGGTATGAGGAATGGGGCCGCGGCCTGCCCTGCCGCCTGCGCGGGATGTTCGCGTTTGCGGTGTGGGACCGCACCCGCGGCACGCTGTTCTGTGCGCGGGACCTGTTCGGCATCAAGCCGCTCTGCTATTATAAAAAGGGCGAGACGCTGCTCTTTGCCAGCGAGATCAAGGCATTTCTGGCTCACCCGGCCTTTGAAAAGCGCCTGAACGAGGCCCGTCTGCCCGACTGGCTGAGCATGGAGTACCTGCCCGACGCCGAGACGCTGTTCACCGGCGTTTATGAGCTGCCGCCCGCCCATACGCTGACCTGGCAGGCGGGCCGGGTCACGCTGGCCCGCTATGCCGCGCCGCGGTTCCGGGCAAAGCGGGGGCGCAGTCTGCGGGCTTGGGCGCGTGAGATCGGGGACGCTGTTGCCGAGAGCGCCGACGCCCACCGCATTGCCGATGTCGAGGTCGGCTGCTTTTTGTCGGGCGGGGTGGACTCGTCGCTCATCACCTGCGAGATGGCCCGCCGCCAGCCCGCCGTGCAGTGCTTCTCGGTTGGCTACGCCGAGGAAGCGTATTCCGAGCTGCCTGCCGCCCGTGCCGCGGCGCAGGCGCTGGGTGTGCCGCTGACCGAAACCACCGTGACCGCGGATGACTTTTTTGCGGCGAACCGCGCCATTCAGTGGTATCTGGACGAGCCGATGCCCAACCCGGCGGAGGTGCCGCTGTATTTCCTGTGCAAGGCGGCGCGGCAGCGGGTCAAGGTCGTGCTCTCGGGCGAGGGCGCGGATGAACTGTTCGGCGGCTATCCGCTGTATCGGCAGGCCGTCTGGGCCGAACGCTGGCAAAAAATGCCCCGAGCCGTGCGGCGGGCGCTGGCGGCCCTGCTGCCCGGCTGCGGCCTGCTGCACCGGGGCGCACTGCCGCGCTGGCAGCGGTCCGCCCGGGCTAACTATGTCTTTGAAACAACGCAGGAGCGCGATAAATATTTAAAGCGCGACTACTGCGCCCCGACCCCCGCGCAGCGCTGCAAGCCCTATTTTGACGCGGTGCGCGGGCTGGATGAGCCGACGGCGGTGCAGTGGGTCGATTGGCAGACCTGGCTGCCGCGGGACATCCTGCGCAAGGCGGACCGCATGAGCATGGCCCACAGCCTGGAGCTGCGGGTGCCGTTCCTGGACCGGCAGGTGCTGGCCGCGGCGCAGACCCTGCCCCGGCGGTACCGCTGCACCGGGCGGCGCGGAAAAATCGCCCTGCGCGCCGCCGCGGCCCGCCGCCTGCCGCCCCGGCTGGCCGACGCGCCGAAGCGCGGCTTCCCCGTGCCGCTGGCGGACTGGCTGCGGCAGGAGAAATATTACGCGCTGGTCAAGGCCAAGCTCACCGGCCCGGCAGCCGAGCGCTTTTTTGACACGGGTGCGCTCTGCGCCCTGCTGGACGCCCACCGTGCGGGAAAAACCAACGCTATGACGAAGCTCTGGGCGTTTTACTGCTTTATTGAGTGGTATGAGGTGTATTTCACGGGAAAAATCCCGCCGGATTTGTAAAAAAGTTTTTGCAAAATGCTTGACAACCCGGCTCTCCGTTGCTATAATATCTTACGCAGTATGTCCCTCGCGGACATGAACCCGCAATAAGCGCCCGTAGCTCAGCTGGATAGAGCAACTGCCTTCTAAGCAGTGGGCCGGGGGTTCGAGTCCCTTCGGGCGCATTATGTGGTGCCTATGGCGCAGTTGGTTAGCGCGCCAGATTGTGGCTCTGGAGGCCGAGAGTTCGAATCTCTCTAGGCACCCCACCAAAGACCGTACAGGCGCGTTCCTGCACGGCCTTTTCTTTTATAATGGGTCGTCGCCAAGTGGTAAGGCACGGGACTTTGACTCCCGCATTCGTGAGTTCGAACCTCGCCGACCCAACCACAGGAGTGTGAACAGAAAACGGTTCACCTATGAAATTCACCCATAGAAAACAACGTAGCTAAAACAGCTTACGAAAGTTCTCTATGGGTGAATTTTTTTGTGTGAATAATATACAGTATTCTTAGTGAAAAGTGTATATCTATCAATATGGAAATTTGACTGTGGTTTGACTGCTGGGAGCCATTGCTACAGGCGAATAATCTTTTTCTCGGTTTCTTTCTGGTACGCTCCGGCGAGCCGCTCATAGTCCAATTGTAGTTGTTTATACTTTATGGCACTTTCGGCTCGGATTTTCTGGATTTCAGCAAGAAGTTCTTTGTTTCGATTAACAGATTTCGAAAGTCGGTCTTCCAGAACTTCTATTTTTGCTGCCATTTCTTCAGGGCTTTTGTAGTCGCCTTTATCAGTGTGAGAAAATTCTGGATATTTAGATAAATGGTTTCGGACGTAAGGCTTGCATATAGTTTTAATACTAACGCCGCTCTCCATGCTGATTGCAGTCTTCGTAATGGTCTGGTGTGTCTGCTTGAGGTAGTTGTAGGCTTCATCAATTTTTGAAAGCGTGTTTTGACGTTTGGATTCTTGATAAGCAAGAACGCCTTCATTTTGTTTCTTCATGGTATTTAACTCTCTTTCTGATGGTCTTTTGGGGCATCCATCTTTTCCAAATAAGCGTTGAATGTTTGGATATCTTTGAGGTTCTGTTGACGCACAGCATCGCTTCCGTGCTTCTTTGCAATGAACTCATTCGCTTCTTGGAGGCGTTTTATGGCAGCGGTAAGGATAAGGCGCTGGAAGCGTTACAGGAGGCTTTCAAGGCGCAGGCTGTTAAACCTACCCCAATGATGCCAATATTATGAGAGCCATTTCTAATTATGCGAAGGCTGCGGATGTTGGTATCGAAGATATGCGATTCGAAATCAACGGTAAACAAATTGATGAAGAAGCTGCTTCCTCGGAAGAAATCAGCGCTGAGCTGGTGCAATTTATGCGATTGCTTTCAGAGACTTCCAATGATTCGGAAACGAATCTAAAGGCAATATCAATACACCAAGGCAAGGATAAAATCGGAAATTCCAACGTCTATACGATGGAACTTTCCGACGAATCGGACGGTACCAGAAAATTGATGGCGCTTGCTCCCGCGATTGAATCTGTATTGACCAAAGGTGGGCTTTTGCTGGTAGATGGTATAGAAAAAGAACTGCATCCGGCCTTAGTCGAATTTGTCATTGCTAAGTTCCAGAGCAAAAAGACTAACCCCAATGGCGCACAGATTGTTTTTACAACGCACAACACCGAATTGCTGGACATGGAATTGCTCCGAAAAGAACAACTCTATTTCGTGGACAAGAATAGCGAGGGCGTGTCGGAACTATATGGTATCCGTGATTTCTCGGCTCACACAACAGAAAATATACGCAAAGGATACCTTCTTGGAAAATATGGGGCGACCCCCAATATCGAAATTGAAGAGTTGTGATAAAATGCTAGGACCGTGGCAGTCGCAGTTGTGCGATATACAGGGGCGATTATTTGAAAATGCGGGCAAGGCCGGATACAACAGCGAACAATTCATTAAGCAGTTCATGACATCCTCGCTCGCAAAAGAACTGGATTCTACTTATAACCGAATGCAATGGGCGGGAGAAGAATATCTGCTGGAAGAATTTGCTGACCGATGCCCTAATGCGCCAAAGGATGGAAAGCTATACCATAACGAGGTCCTTTATTGGGCGGGCTATGTATACCGATACTGGCATTTTCTTACTGGTGAATCAAGTAAAGACATTTATAAACAAGCTCCCGCTGAAACTATGAATACCAATTACTTGATGTTCCACTGCATGGATACAGAATTGGCTATAGAAGACCTAAAAGAAATTCATCGGCAGAAAGTAAAGAAGCGGTCGAAAAGTGGTAGAAAAGCGATGTCGGATATGATACAATCGGATTAGCGGTAACGCTACAAGGACTGAGGATTAACGCTGAGGCTCTTTTCGCTGAATTGAAATGGAGATTAAGGTATGGTTGTTGATGAAAGTAACCAGAAGCAGATTTGTGCGGGGAATTCCAATGCAAAACGTGTGGAAGCTGAATCTGCGGTAATCGCTGACAAGTCGGCACACTTTGATGTGACAGATGCTCTTACTGGAGTTATACAGGGTTCTTGCGGCATTGATGCCGAAAAGGAAAAGTCGCTGAAAGAAAAGTATGGCTTGGGTAATAGAGGAATGGTAATCTTCAACACTTGTGAGCGATTCTACATAGTCAAGTAACGCCAATTGATATCCAATTACAACGAAATATTTAGATTGCAGCCGTCCTCGCCGTGAGGGCGGCTGCTTTGTTATCCGATGTTGGTATAATAGTGAGACTATCGAGTATGACTGATTCTATTGTGCCCCAACGGGTAACGAGAGCAAAAGTATAATTGTCCTCAAAGCGGTTGCGGGATGATGTATAGAATGATATAATTAAGACATCGAAAGGGAAAAAAGAATGTATATATATTCGAAATGCCTTTTCTGATATGTGACCTATGCAAAGTTCGAAAAAACTGCGCAGATAAGGGATTTGTGGAGGGCTCTATCGTACAGTGTTTGATGGTATCTGCTATCTCATATACTCCCACAGCTCATCCTGCATGAATGTGCAGGGTGAGCTTTTGTTTTGTAGGGGCGACCATTTGTCGCCCGCGGACGCCTGCGGCAGTGGCAAGCCTTCCGGGCGGATATGGAATCCGCCCCTACGCGTCGAAAAACCTCCCTCTGCGAGGGAGGTGCCCCGAAGGGGCGGAGGGAGAGAACCTTGCCATAGCCCGAAATATTTCGGGCAGCCACACAGTTCTCTCCCCCACCGCCTGCGGGCGGAGCCCCCTCGCAGAGGGGGCCAAGTTCCGCAACACATCACAGCAGAAAGGACCCTCCATCATGGCAGAGCAAAGTTTTTGGGATATGCTGCGCACCAAGCGCGACAGCCTGACGAAATCCGGCATCATCGTTGCGGATTACCTTATGCAGCACGCAGAGGACGCACAATACCTGTCGATCTCATCGCTGGCAAAAGCCTGCGGTGTGGCAGAGGCTACGATTTTCCGTTTCTGCCGCGCCCTGGGCTTTGACGGCTATAACGAGATGAAAATCGCACTGGCAAAGGCCACGGCCACGGCGATGCCGGTCTCGCTCAAGCTGGAGCCGGGCGTCGACACCCAGACGCTCTGCACCCACGCCTACAACACCGCCATCGAGGCACTGAACGGCACCCGCAGCGCACTGGACCCCGAGTCGGTGGACCGCGCGGCCACGCTTTTGCAGCGGGCACGGCAGGTGTTCTTTTTCGGGCAGGGCGGCAGCTATATACTGGCCTGCGACATCTGGGCACGGTTCTCGATGCTCTCCACCAAGTTCCGCACGGCAGGCGACAGCCACATGCAGGCCATCGCCGCCAGCCTGATGGGTCCCGAGGACGTCGTGGTCTTTGTCTCCTACTCCGGCGCAACGCGGGATATGATGGACACACTGCATCTGGCCAGGGAGAACGGTGCCAAGGTCATCCTGCTCACCCACTACAGCGACGCCCCCGGCGCAGCACTGGCCGATGTCGTGCTTCTGTGCGGTGCCAAAGAAAGCCCGCTCGACTCCGGCAGCATGCCGGTCAAGCTGGCCGTCCTCTTTGTGGCGAACGTCCTCGTCCTGCGCTACACGCTGGACAATCAGGAGCTTGCCAACCTCTCCCTCTCCCGTACAAGCCGCGCGCTGGGGAGTAAGCTGCTGTAATATAAGCACAAAGCAGCCCGTGAGCACTGTCGCTCACGGGCTGCTTTTTATTGCTGCACCTGTAATGTCCGATGCAGCAGCATTTTTAAATTCTCCAGCAGGCCGCTCTGTATCCCGCACTCCGCGGTAAAGCACAGCCCGATCAGGCCGCCGACAACGGCGGAAAAAATCGCGGTGCAGCAGTATTCCAGGCTTACCGCGGGGTCGATCTCCCCCGCAGCCTGCAGGCGTATGAGCAGTGTGCGCATGATGTCACGCAGCTCGTCCGCACAGGCGGGCACGGACTCGCACTTTCCCGGCGTGCCCATCGCCTGAGCAATCATCTTATAATCGCCCATTCGGTTGGCGGCAATGTCCTGCAAATAGGCCACCGTCCGCTCCTCCAGCCCGGCCAGCGTGCTGCAGTCGGCAAACAGGACGCGGATGCGCTCGATTTCCCGGGCAAAGCAGTATTCAGCCAGGCCCTGCAGGATCTCCTCCTTTGAGGAAAAATAGCCGTACACCGTGCCTTTTCCAATACCTGCCGTGTCGGCAAGCTGCTGGATCGTCATAGCGGCGGGGCTGACGCCCCGGGCGACCAGCTGCAGGGCAGCCTCGTAGACGGCAGCCTTGCGGGCTGCATGGTTATCCATTGTCATGGTCGGCCTCCTTTTTCTCCCCGTCATTTTCCTCCGGCACACGGGCCGCGCGGCTCAGATCCGGGCGGCGTGGCGCGGATGCAGCCTCGGCGGCGCGGCGGGCGGCGAACTCTGCCGCAAACTCTGCCGCATCGTCGGGCAGGTCGTCCAGACCGTCATCACCGACGTCAATATTGACCGGCGGCCTGCGGTAGAACAGGTCATACAGCACAGGCACGACGAACAGCGTCATCAGCGTGGCGTAGCTCAGGCCGCCGATGATGACAATGGCCATGCCGGTGCTCATCTCGCTGGCCATGTCGGTGCCGAACAGCATCGTGACCATCGCCAGCACCGTCGTCAGCGTCGTCATCAGGATCGGGCGCATACGGGTGCGGCCCGTCGCCACAAGGGCGTCGGTGCGCTCCAGCCCGCCGATGCGCAGTTGGTTGGCGTAGTCCACAAACACAATGCCGTTGTTGACGACGACGCCCATCAGGACCAGGAAGCCCATCAGCGAGATCAGCGACAGCTGCTCACCGGCAGCCATCAGGCCGAGCATACCGCCGGTGAAGGCCAGCGGGATCGTGAACAGAACAATGAACGGCGACAGCAGGCTCTGGAACTGCGCCACCATGACAAAATAGACAAAAGCCAATGCCAGTGCAAGCATTTTTGCCATCTGGCTCAGCATCTCGGTGACCTGGGTCGTCTCACCGGCCAGCTCGGCGGTCACGCCGTCGGGCAGGTCCAGTGCAGCCAGCTGCGGCTCCAGCTCGCGGGAGAGCAGCGTCGTGTTGTAGCCGTCGGCGGTCTCACTCGTCACGGCCAGCTTGCGGGCGCCGTTCTCGCGGGCAATCGTCGTATAGCCCGCCGTCGTGGTGCGGGTCGCGAACTCACCGAGGGTGTGCGTCTCCTTTACGCTGCTGCCGTTCTCGTCGGTGGTCGTCGTCTCGAACTCCATATTGAAAATATCGTCCAGCGTCGGCGTGTCGGTCTTATCGACGATGACGACGCTGTAGCTGTCGCCGCCCGCCTTCAGCGTCGTGGCGGTGGTGTCCGTCGTCAGCTTGGCGGCGATCTGCTGGTAGACCTGCGCGACGGTCAGACCCATCCGCATAGCCTTGTCCTTGTCAATCGTGATGTTGATCTCGGCGTCGCCGGCGTCCTGGCCGTCGGTGACGTTCTGGATACCGTCGATGCCCTCCATCAGCGCCATGACCTGCTTGCCTGCGGCGGCCAGGTCATTGAGTTCGCTGCCGTAGAGGTCCACCTCGATGCCGGAGCCGGACAGCGCACTCATGTCCATCATGCCATTGGAGTTCACTTCAATTTCGCAGTTTAGATCTGCTGTTTTGCCGTAGATCTCCTGCTCCACGACCTTGGCCTTGGGTGCCTTGTCGCCCAGCAGGACGTAATAGGTAAACGTGGTGTTGTCGGCGGCGGCATTGCCGCCGGCCATGGCGACCATGTCGCTGGAACCGCCCGACATCGCGCCGACGGTATCGACGCCGTCCACGGTCATGACCGCGTCCATGACGCTGTCCGCCGTGGCGAAGGCGTCCTCCTTAGCCGTATCGTCAGGCACATTGACCGTAATGGTCAGCTGGTTGCTGCTCATGTCGGGGATCATGACGATGCCCATGGTAGCGACGCGCCAGACCGACACCCCCAGCAGCGCAATGGCCAGCGCCAGTGGCACAGCCTTGCGGCGCAGGCAGAAGCGCAGCAGCTTTTCATAGCCGTTCAGCACCTTGTCGAACAGCGGGTGCTTGATGTCCTTCTGCTTTTTCAGCACGGTGGAGCCCGCGCAGGGCACAACGGTCAGCGCCACAACAAGGGACGCCAGCAGACTGAAGGTGATGGTCCAGGCCATGTCGCTGAGAAGCTCGCGCACCATGCCGGTGGTGAACACCAGCGGCAGAAAAACGCAGATCGTCGTCAGAGTGGAGGATACGATGGACCCGGCCACCTGACGCGCGCCCTGCACCGACGCGCGGGCAGCGGGCACGCCGCGGCCCCGCAGACGGTAGATGTTTTCAATGACGACAACCGAGTTGTCGACCAGCATGCCGACGCCCAGCGCCAGGCCGGACAGCGACAGGATATTGAAGGTAATGCCGGTGAAATACATCAGCACAATGGCAAACAGCACGCTCAACGGCATACTGATGGCCACGACGATGGTCGGGCGCAGGTCCTTTAAGAACAGCGCCAGTACGATGATGGCCAGCGCTGCGCCCTCGATCAGGTTGGACAGCACGCTGTTGACGATGAGCTTGATATAGTCGCCCTGGTCCATGATGGGCGTCAGGTGCAGGCCCTCGTTTTCGGCCATCATCGTTTCCATCGCCGCGCTGCTGGCGTTGGAGACCGTCGAGGTGGACGACGTCGAGCTCTTGTACAGCGACAGCAGCACGGCGCGGTTCTTGTCCACCTTGGCGTAGGCGTCGTCGGCGTTGTCGGTCATTTCGACCTCGGCCACATCGGACAGGCGCACGTCGCCGATGCCGTCGATATTGCAGAGCACCATGCTTTTCAGCTCGTCCGCGTCGGCAAAGGCATCACCGACCTTGACGATGTAGCGGTTGTCGTCGCCGTCGCCGCCCTCGATATAGCCCGCGGGCATCGAGAAGTTCTGCGCATAAATGAGCTGCTGCAGCGTCGTCATGTTCAGCAGCTGGTTCAGATTCGCGCTTTTCAGCGCCTCCTCGCGGGCGGACTCGTATTCCTCCTGCGCGGCCTCGAGCTGGGTCTTGCCGGCCTCGAGCTGGGTCTTACCGCTGGAGACCTGGAACTCGCCCAGCTGCAGCTGGGCCTCGGTGCCGCTCAGCAGCAGCTGGACGGCCATATCGGCCATGGCGGGGTCTACCGCCTCGTCGCCAAGGCTTGCCAGCATTTTTTGCAGCTTGTCGCGCTGTTCATTCAGCTGGGTCAGCATTTCCTGCGCTTTGGTCAGCTGGTCGCGCAGGGCGGCGGCGGTGTCGTTCAGCGTCTGCTGCAGCGGCTGCATACCGTCGTTCAGCGCAGTCTCGGCCTCCTGCCGCGCAGTCAGCAGCGTCGTGGCGTTCTGCAGGGCGACCTTCGTCGTGGAGAGCGTTGACAGATTGCCGCTCAGCTCGCTGACGCGGGCGCGGCGGGCGGCGTTGCCGTCGATGACAGCCTGGTCCTGCGCCTGCTCGGCGCGCTTGGCGTCGATCTGCGCCTGTAAATCGGCCCGTTCGGTCTCGTCCTCGGTGTTGTTGAGGGAGTCCTGCAGCGACGCGATTTCCGCCTCCAGCGCCTGAATGCGGGCGCTCATGGCCGCATACTGGGCATCTAAGTAGGCCGCAGTCTGCTCCACCGTCATATTCTGCTCCAACAGCCCCTCGTCTGCGGCGCGCTGGCGGATGGCCGCATCCGCGCGGTCGATCGAGTTGATCATCGCGCCCATCTTGTTCAGGTCGCTCTTGGCTTCGGCCAGATTGGCCGGGAGCGCGTCGGCGTTATACTGCGGGTCGTAGGCGGCCAGCACCGTCTTGCAGCTGGCAAACAGTGCATCGTCGATGGGCAGCGTGACCTCGGGCAGGGTCGTGCTGGTATTTTTGGCGTCCTCCAGCTTGCGGTTTGCCTCGTCCAGGTCGGTCTGCAGGCTGGCGATCTTCTTTTCCAGCTCGGGGATCTGCTTGTCCAGCTCGGTGATGGCGTCCCGCAGCTGGGTCGTCACGTCGGCCTTCTGGCTGTTCAGCTGGGCCTTGCCTGCGTCCAGCTGGGCCTGGGCGGCGTCCAGTTCCTTCATGCCATCGTTGATTTTTTTCTTGTTGGCATCCAGCTCTTTTTTGGCATCGGCCAGGCGGTCACTGACCTTGACCAGCAGCTTGTCGTTGACAGCATCGATCTTTTCCTGGTCGAGCGTGATCTGCACCGACTTTTCCACCAGGCCCGTCGTGGACACGCTGGCCACGCCGTCCACGCGCTCGAGCTGGGGCAGCACGTTTTCGCTGACATAGTCGGACAGCTCGTAAATGTCCATGCCGTCGTAGTCCACGGCAATGTACTGCGTCGCCATCATGTCCGGGCTGATCTCCATCAGCGTCGGCGTGGACGCCATGTCGGGCAGCGCGTCGCCGAGCTGGTTCACGGCGGTGCTGGCCTTGACCATGGCGCTGTCCATGTCGGTGTCGTCCTGGTATTCCAGAAAGAGCAGGCTGTAGTTCTCATTGCTCTGGCTCGTCACGTTCTTGACGCCGTTCAGCGTCGAAAGTGCATTTTCCAGCGGCTTGGTCACGTCGGCCTCGACCTGCTCGGGGCTGGCGCCGGGGTAGGTCGTGATGACCATCAGATAGGGCAGGTTCATGGCAGGCAGCAGGTCCGTCTGGATGCCGGTCAGGCTGACAAAGCCCAGCACCAGCACCAGAATGACCGCCACCAGAATGGTAAATGGCTTTTTAACGCTGTATTTCGGCATGGAAGTGTTCCCTTTCTTTTCCGACCGACCGGTCGGTCGGATTTATTATAGCACCCTGACCGCCGGTTGTAAAGGGCTGCGCGTCCAGCGCGCCATGGAGCTGCTAAGGCCAGGCGCTGACCCCGATTGCCCTGTGCGAAGCCCTGCACTGAAATTTGCGTCCTAAAAAAGAGCCGACAAAAGCTCGTTGAAACTTATCGTTTCAACGAGCTTTTGTTGAGCTTTGTGGTGTTGTGTGCCAAGGCTCAGAACGGATTTTATCCCATGCGTACAAAAGAATGCCGCATGGTACCGACCTGCTCCAAACCCTTTTGGGGGCAGGTTAGTTTTTAATCTGCTCCCCTTCCGGGAAGATGATTTTATAAATCGGGAAGTAAATCACCATCTGCACGCCGCCGTTGATGACGGTGATGAGGACGTTGTACAGCGCAGGCGGGAAGAATTGCTTACACAGCGGCACATAAATGCCCATCAAAAAGCTGCACACGATGGTGATGAGTACGAACGCCACCACGTACCACGCGATCTGATACCACACGTTGCCCTTCGACTTAAACGTGATATTACGCTGCATCGGGAAATTAACGCACTGCGCCAGGAACAGCGTGATGGCAAACGCCGCAAAATAGCCCATACCGCCGGTAGCGTCGCCGGTGACAGGGTAGTTGAATACATAGGTATCCACCGGACCGAGGTTCAGATGAATCAGCTGGCAGGGGATGCTGCACCAGTCGGTCAGGTTGTAGAACAGCCCAGGCAAAAAGGTCAGCAGTAGATATTGCAGCACCGTAACAAACAGCGAAAAGGCGTAGAATTTCACGAACTGTGCCACAAGCTTATGCTTTTGGGTGAAGTTTGTCCACCAATTTTTTATCGTTTCCATAGCTCACCTCATGCTTGCGCAGGCACGATCAGCTCCGCGCTGTATTCGCCGTCGGAAGCAGCAATCGTCATGGCGTCGCCGTCCCCCATGCGGACGATGGCAAGCGCCTCGCCGTAGTAGGTATCGGTTTCGCTGTCCAGATAGCTGTGCTTGTTGAAGGGGCAGGCACTGCCCAGCCCCACCAACGTGCCGCCGCGCACCTGTACCTGAATACTGCCGCGCGCCAGCGGCTTGGTGATGCCGTTTTCATCGGTGTAGCGCAGACGGATGTAGCACAGGTGCCCCGGTTTTACGGTAGGTTCTTCGGCGTCCAGCGTCAGGCGGGTCGTGCCGCCGGCACTTTGCAGCTTGCAGCGACCAATTTCGTGATCGGCAGCGTCATAGCTGACGGCTTCCAGCGTGCCGCTCTCATAGGGAATGCTGAATTTTGCAAGACAATCATTTTTCAGCGTTTTACTGCCCACCGTGTGACCATTCAGCACCAGTTCCACGCGGGCGGCGCGGGCGTAGACCTCCACGTTGGCCTTGCGCTCCTCGCAGCCGGTCCAGCTCCAGCTGGGCATGGAATTCGTCATCTTCCACGCACTGGGGCTGTGGCGGTCTCCGGTATGGTTGACCGGGCAGACGGCGATATAGGGGCCGTTGTCGGCCTCCAGCGCCACGCGGGTATAGAGGGCTTCGCCCAGCGGTTTGCCGGTCAGGTCGATGCGCCCCGAACCCGCCGACACCCAGCCCGGACCGCCGTCGAAGGTTTCGGCGTAGTCGGCGTACTCCCACGAGCCGACCATGACTTCGCCAAGGTAGTCCATGCCCGCCCAGACAAAGTCGCCCACCAAGCGTGGCTCCTGTTTGGCCAGCTCGCGGAATTTATAAGCATCGTTGCAGAAGGTCTCGCTGCCCAAAATCAACCGCTGCGGGTACTTTTTCAGGTCGTGCTTATAGCGGTAGATGCCGTAGTTGTAGCCCGCAATGTCCATGTTGGCAAAGGCGTCACGGGTCTTGACGTCGCAGCCGTGCAGGGTCGCGCCGCGCTTCATGAACTCATCGCCCAGCAGCCCCGCCAGATTGTTGAAGAACTGACTGCCGACCGCCTTTTTCCTGGCGGCCTTCTCGCCGCGCTGTTTGGCTTTCTCGGCGCGCTCGACTTCTTTTTTTGCCTTTTCGTCGCTGTACACGCCGAAGCCGATGGAGCTTAAAAAGTTGAAGAAGATGTTCACACCGCAGGTCACCGGGCGGGAATCGTCCAGCCCGTGCAGGAAGTCTGTCATCTCTTTGGTCAGGGCGATGCCGCGCTTCTGGGCAGTCTCGCTGACCTCGTTGCCGGTGGAGTAGAGCACGACGCAGGGGTGGTTGTAGTCTTTTTCCACCATGTCGGTCAGATCCTGACGCCACCAGTCGTTGAAATAATCCACGTAGTCATGCTCGGTTTTGTGGATGTACCAATGGTCGATGTACTCGTCCATGACAAGCATGCCCTGCCGGTCACACTCTGCCAGCAGCGCCTTGGAGCAGGGGTTGTGCGCTGAGCGAATGGCGTTGTAGCCGTTCTCTTTCAGCAGGCGTACTTTGCGCGCCACGGCGTCGGGGTCACAAACTGCGCCCAACAGACCATTATCGTGGTGGATGCACGCACCCTGGATGATGTACCGCTTGCCGTTGAGCAGGAAACCGTCCGTACCCCACTCGACCTTGCGAACACCGAACGTCTCGGTCACCTCATCATCGGCAAAGCTGACGCGGCAGGTGTACAGGTTTGGCGTTTCAGGCGTCCAAAGGCGGGCGTTATCAAGGGTCAGGGTAAATACGGCCTCGCCGTCGCTCTCCTGCTGCACGGCGGGCAGGTCGTCCACCATCAGGCGTACCGTGCCGGGGGCGGTGGTCTTTACGCGCACCTCCACGACGGCGGGGTCAAGCGACAGGGTGCGGATTTTAACGCCGTTCAGTGCGATATGCGCGCCCCTTGCCGTCCAAAGCTGCACCGGGCGGTAGATGCCCGCACCGGAATACCACCGGCTGTTGGGCTGGTCGGCGTTGCGGGCAATGACCCGCAGCTCGTTCTCGCCTGCGTGTAGATACGGCGCACAATCAACATAAAAGTTGGTGTAGCCGTAGGGGCGGAACGCTGCCTTTTGACCGTTGAGCCAGACCTCGGCATTATGGTAGACGCCCTCAAACTCCAGAATGTGGGTGTCTGCCAGCTCGTTTTCCGGCACGGTCAGGGTGCGCCGGTATTCGTAGTCATATCCCTCGTACCAGCCGGTATTGGTGCCGCCCGCGCTCAGGGCGGTGCGGGGTTCAGCCAGCATGGCATCATGGGGCAGGGTCACCGGTTTGCCGGGCGCGGTATCGCCCAAATGGCGGCAAGTCCAGCCGGTGAGAAGGGATGTTGCTTTCATACAAGATCCTCGCTTTCAAGGTTATCCATAGCAAAAAACGCAGGAGGCTTTCCTTTTCTGTTGTCTGCACTATATCACAATGTACAGCAAAAAGGGGATTCACTACGTGAACGGTCGTTTTTCCCACGCAAGCCGCCTGCGGCATTGGCGAAATAGACAATCGTATCATGTGCTTTATGTGCAGGTTGCTTAAAGCAAAAAACAGCCCACCAAAATGGGCTGTCCGGGTTATTTCTGCTTGATGGGAAACAGCACCTTTAATGTGAACTGGTTCTCCTGGGTGGTGATCTCTGCCGTGCCGCCGTATTTTTCGGCGGTGTCGTAGATGCTCTTTAGACCGTAGCCGTGGTAGCGGGCGTCGGACTTGGTGGTCTTGGGCAACGTGCCGTCCGCGCGGAAAGCACCATCGTAGGTGTTTTCGACCCGGACCCACAAAAAGCTCTTTTGCCGTGCCACCACCAGATGGATCAATCGCTGCTCGCTGTCGGGCAGCTTTTCTACACTCTCGATGGCGTTGTCCAGCGCATTGCCGAACAGCGAACACAGGTCCATCGTATCCATAAAATCCAGCGCCGCACCGTCTGCCACGCAGGTCAGCGTGATGCCGTGCTGCTGGCAGTACAGGCTTTTGCTGGTCAGGATCGTGTCCAGCACCTCGTTGCCGGTCTTGTTCTGCGCCTCATAGCTGCGGATCTCCTGCTCCATCGCGTCGAGGTAGTGGGCCTTTTCCTCTGAGGTCTCGCTGCGCAGCACAGCGATCTGGTGCTTGAGGTCGTGATATTTTTTATTGATAAGGTCAATGCTGTCCTGCGCCGAGCGGTACTGTGCGTACTGCGCCTGCAAGACGTTCTGCAAAGCGTCGCGCTCCTTTTTGCGGCGGTACTCCACCAGCTGCATGTGGTGCGCAAACAGAATGGCCATGCCGCCCAGGTCTACCAGCGTGCGGATGTTGTAAATTTCCGCCGTCATTTTGCCGGAAAACGGCGTGTCCGGGCTGACATAGCTCAGGTTGCTGGCGGCATAGACCGCCACACCGATGAACAGCGTGCTGAGAAATTCCTTTTTGTGGACGTGCAGAGGCGAGGCAATATCGTTATAATTGCGTTCCAGCGCGAACACCACGCCATACACTGCGGCATAGACGACTGCCAAAATGCACACACGCACACCCGTGCCCGGCGTGCCATGCTGCCCGACCATATAGTAGTAGAGCTGCCATTCCAGCGAGGCGGCCAGTTCCCCCAAAATAAACGCGCGGACGCAGTAATACCCCGCGCTCCGGGCGGGCACGTCGGTCTGCATTCGGATGTACAGATACATGATCAAGATGGATACCGCAATGCAGGGCAGAAACCAGAATTGCGGCACCTGCCCCGTTGCCTGCATAAAGACGCCGAGCAGCAGCAAAAACACCGCGTGGATCGTATACCGCCGCCAGCCTGCTGTACGTTTGGGCGGGAAGAACAGATACAAAAGGCAGGCCAGCCAGTCTGCCAGCGCGGTATACAGGCGGGGAATGTTGCCCAGGACTTCCGTTTCCATCAGATGGTTTCCCCCATGTAGTGGTTGAGCGCCGCCAAAAATGCCTTGCGCTTGGCGCGGCTGATCTGCACCCGCTCACCGTTGACGATGGCGTCCTCGTCCTGGATGCCGTCCACGTGTTCCAGATTAACAAGGTACGCTTTGCTGCTGCGGAAGAAATTCTCCGGCGGCAGCTTCTGCTCCACATCGCGCATGGAGCCGGTGGAATGCACCTCGCCCTGCTTGGTGTGGAACAGCAGGTCGTGGTCGCAAATTTCTACATAATAAATGTCGGAGGCGTCGAGCTTCTGCACACCGCCCGCGCAGGGCACCGTGAGGAAATGCTTCTGGCGGCGTCCCAGCAGCTCCCGCACATGGTTCATCCGCTGGCAGAAAGCGTAATAACTCAGCGGCTTTAAGATATAGTCCAGCGCCTGCACCGCGTACCCCTTGATGGCATACTGCGGCGAGTTGGTGATGAAGATGATAAGCACCTCCGGGTCGGCGCGGCGGATCTCCTCGGCTGCTGACATACCATCCAGGAAGGTCATCTCGATGTCCATCAAAATCAGGTCATAGCCGCCCTTATAGCCCAGCGCGATCTCGTCGCCATCCGAAAAATGCGTGATTTGAAAATGGCAGTTTTTCTCCTGCTGGTATTTTTCCAGATACGAGTCCAGCACTGCCCGATCCTGCGCACTGTCCTCGACTACTGCGATGTAGTTCACGAAAATTCTCCTTTTGAGAGCAAATGAATGCGTTTATGTGCCGACTGCTATGCCGCTTGCCTTTCATGGCTATAGGCTCTATCTGATACGTATTATACAGATTCTTTTCCGAATTTTCAATAAATCATGGTTCTGCTTATCCGCCTTGATTGCCCACGCTTTGGGCGGGAAGATGTTTTACATGGCATAGCGTTTGATTGCCCACAAACGAATTTTCGGGGTGTCCCATCGAGGAATGCGGACACCCGTCTCACAGGGTTTTCACGCAGGGAAGGCCCGCACAAATAACTAAGGCAACACCGCACAATTCCCGCCTAACGGCTTAAGCACCGCTCCGGCACTTAGAATTATGCGGTATTGCCCTAACTCCTGGAACCAGAAAAGCCCCGGCCTTTTCTGGCCGGGGCTTGATGGTTGCGGAGCAGAATGTGATCTGTTCGCTTCCGCTGACAGGGAGGGCAATCAGCTTAGGGTTCCACCCGCACCGTCAGGCGGGAGGCGTGCACCCCACCGTGGTATAGCCGGTTATGGGCCACCACGGTCCGGGCGGAAGCAAAGCCTTCCCGGGTGTTGCTGTTGGGGAAGATGAAATTCTTGGCGCTGGAGGTGACAGTCACCCGAATGCGGTGGCCTTTCCGGAAGCAATTGGACAACTTGGTGGTGCGGATCTTTAGGCAGACGATCTCGCCTTCCTGCAAAAACTCCGACCGGGCAAAGCCATTACGGTATCGGGCGCTGAGCAGGCCATCCGCCAGCTTGATGGACCGGCCGTTCTCATCCACGTCGGTAACACGCACCACAAAGTCGGTATCCGGCGCGTCAGAAGAAATATACAACTCCGCCGTCATATCACCGGTCAGAACCAGGTCTTCCTTCAGCACAGGGGAGGTGTAGCACAGCAGGTCCTGACGCAGTTCCTCCCGGGTGTAGTCCTCCGGCACTTCGATCTCGTTCTCCGACATATCGATGATGTGCTGGGACGGATTTTCGGGGTCATAGGCGTAACCGTCGCAGTTCTCCCGCTCCGGCTTGGCAAAAGTCAGCCGCCCGTCCCCGGCAGAGGTGTTGGCATGGCCGTCACTATCCAGATACAGGTGGGTGACCCGGGTCTCGGGCACTGGCCAGTTTTCGGCGGTCTTCCATACCTCCTGGCCCAGGGTGTAGTATTCTACCGGGGCAGTCTGGTCGATGCCGTTGTCCACTTCCTTGAGGTGATGCTCAAACCAGCGGAAATACAGCCAGTCCAGATCAAAGCGCAGCGCCTGGCTGCCGAAGGATACCCCGTGCATGTCGTACTTACTGTTGCCGCTGTGCTGCCAGGGTCCCAGAATGACCTTGCGCATACCCCGAGGGAAGTCATGGACCAGTTCCAGGGCTTCGGTGGTACCCATGCCGTTGTCGTCAAACCAGCCGGACTGAATCAGCGCCGGGATCTGCGCCCTGACGGAGCGTTCCTGCCAGTTGGACATACGCCAGAAATCGTTGTAGTCACTGGGTTCCAGCCACCGTGTGATGAAGGGCACATCGTACCCCAGAGCCTTTTTCGGCAGGTCAGTCAGGGGGCGGATGTTCAGCACTTTCTCCCAGTCATCGCGTTCCATCAGCTCAGGGTGGAAGGTTTTCTGAGACACCGCAAAGGCCCAGGCCAGCATGCCCGAGGTGAAAGACCCACCCCGGCGGGGCAGATCCACAAAGGCGCTGCCCGCGCAGACTACGCTGATCAGAGCTTTCAGGTGGGGGTTGCCGCTGGCAGCGGCTGCCCACTGTACATAACCCAGGTAGGACCCGCCCACCATACCGATGCGTCCGCTGCACCATGGCTGGGCGGCGATCCAGTTCAGAGTATCGTCGCCGTCCTCCACCTCGTGGTAGTTGGGCAGCCATTCGCCTTCACTGGCGTTTCGGCCGCGCACATCCTGTACTACCACCGCGTAGCTGCGCTGGACGTAACGGTAGTATATCTCACAGCCGTCCTCTTTGCCGTAGGGGGTGCGTACCAGCACTGCGGGCACCGGGGTACTGCAGTTTTTAGGCAGGTATACGTCGGTGGAAAGATGTACCCCGTCCCGCATGGGCACCGGGAAGGTCTGCGCATGTTCTACCGGGAACAACTGTTCCTCCGGCCAGGTCGAGCGCCACAGGCGCAGGATGGTCTCCTCTTCGGCACCGGGTTCCACCAGCACCGTGACCATCTCCCGGGCAGGGCAGGTAACGGCGATCAGCCGCCCTTCCTTCATCTGTTTGTTGTTGGGGAATTTTACATCCCGCTGCAGGTAGCTGCAGCCGTCTTCGCTGGTGTAGCGCTCGCCGCACAGGGAAACTTCCCCGGTGCCATGCAGCCCCGTCTCGTAATGGGAAAGGTTCTGCCCCAGGGCGGCAAAGTCCATCTTCACAAAGAAACGGTAAAAATCCCGGTCCTGTTCAGTCAGGTCCTGCCAGTCCAGCAGCGCGCCGGTATGCACGTCCAGTTTCCGGATCTGGGGTGTGCCGTCGCCCAGCCGCAGTCTGCCGTACAGGATGCCTGAAACATATAAGTCAAAATTACGCATTTCCGTTTCTCCCGTTTTCCGTTTAGGCACCGATGAAAGCACGGATGGCATAGGCTACACCGATGCCCACATAGTTGCCCAGGGCACCGGCCAGTACGCCCATGAGCAAACCGATGTTGATAAGGGTCTTCCACTGGGCGCTGGAGGCGATGAGGGCGGCGGTGGGGCCATCCGAGATACAGCCCACGATGGACAGCAGCACATACTCAAAACGGACTTTCAGCAACCGGGTGATGAGCAGGTGCAGCAAAATGGAGCAGGCGATGACACAGAAGCAGAACAGGGTGATGTAGAAGGTGGAGCCGAAGAACTGCTTCAGGTCCACCGCAAAGCCGATGGTCACCAGGAACAGCACCGCTATGAAAAGGCCCAGGTCAAAATTGCCGCGCAGCTTGCGGACGGCCGGCACCTGTGCCAGGATGATGGAGAAGGTGGTGATGAGCAGGATGCGGCCTGCACTGCGGAACCCTTCTCCGAATACCATCGAGGAGATGCTGGTGGCAGCCCACACGGTGCCAAAGCCGATGGCCAGCAGCCAGGCGATTTCCTGGATGGACCATTCCTTGGAGGCCATCAGTTCCTCGTGGTTGCCATCCCCCAGCAGCTCCGACTCGCTCATATCATAGGGCCACAGCTTTTTCAGCCATTTGGAACTCTTGTACAGGGCGGGGGTAGCAAACATCAGGATCAGCGTGGGGATGCCCACCACATAGTCGGCGGCATTGGCCGAGGCGATGGTGTTCTTGCTGGCATCCAGGCCTACAGCGATGGCGGTCAGGTTGGAACTGCCGCCGGTGTAGGTACCCACGAACATACCGGCCACCTTCCAGCCCTCGTCGATTTTGTTGGCGAACAGTATGCCGAACACCAAAGCCGCCACGCAGACGCTGAATATGGCCGAGGCCAACGCAATGATCGGTTCCTTGGATAATTTGCGCATCTGTTTCAGGTCCAGGCTCAGCAGGCAGATGGAAACGGACAACGGCACGCAGTAGCTGCTGATGGCATCATAGGTAGGGCTGGAGGTAGGCACGATCCGCAGGTTGGACATCACGATGCCCATGACGATAACCGTCAGGGCCGGGCCCAGCGTTTTGAACACCTTGAACCGCTGCAGCCAGAATCCCAGTGCAACCGTGGCGACCATGATGAACAGGAGCGCGCCTTCGGAGGAAAAAACCGTATTCGCCATAATATACCTCTCTATACCTCTCTGCGGGGTCCCGCTTAAAAATCAATATCGATGCCAAGGCCCGGCTTGTCGGACAGGGTGTAGACGCCGCCATTCACGGCAAAACCGCCGGGCATACCCATCTCAGGGTCCACAGCGTACATAAAGCTGTCGCAGTCCGCCTCGGTGATGTTCTGCTTGGCGGCAACCAGACTCACACCGGCAGCAATGGCCACCTTGGTCTCCAGCATGCAGCCCACCATGCACTGTACATGGTTTGCCTCGGCAATGGCGTTGATCTTTTCCGCCGGGTACAGGCCGCCGCACTTCATCAGTTTGATGTTGATAATGTCTGCAGCATCGATCTTGCAGGCCTTTGCTGCGTCGATGGGGGTGTGGACCGACTCATCCAGCATGACCTGCAAGTCCACCTTGGAACGCACAAAGCGCATACCGTCCAGATCCCAGCTGGGCAGGCACTGCTCCACCGCTTCCACGCCCAACTCTTCAAAGGCTTTCAGGGTGCGCACCGCATCGCTGACCGTGTAACCCTGGTTGGCGTCCACACGCAGGCGGATGTTGGGGCCCACCGCCTGACGGATCAGGGTCAATGCCTGGATATCCTCGCTCGGGTTGATGCCGGCCTTGATCTTCAGAATGGTGAAGCCATCCTTTTCCACCCGTTCCCGGGCTTCGGCGGCCATGGCTTCCGGTGTGTCAATGCCCACCGTCATGTCCGTGACGATCTGGTTCACGCTGCCGCCCAGCACCTTGTACAGAGGCTGACCCATCAGTTTGCCCTTGATATCGTACAGGGCAATATCTACCGCGGCCTTTGCCGAGGTGTTGCCTGACAGCAGGCGGTCCATCATCCTGTGGATGCCCTCAACATCGAGCGGATCCATGCCGATCAATCCGGTGCGGAACAGTTTCAGCGCTTCCAGAACGGTGGCTGCGCTCTCGCCGGTCACCGGTTCAAAGGGCGCGGCCTCACCGATGCCCCACAGACCTTCGTCGGTGGAGATCTTCACCAGCACATTCAGCGAATGATCCTGTACCGCAAAAGCAATACGGAAGGGCTTTTTCATGGGGATACGGATGGTTTCTACCTTTACGTCTGTGATTTTCATGGGGTTCCTCCTGCACAATAATTTTTATAAAATTTACAATTTTTTATAAATTTTACTATTTCTAAAATTTTTGTCAAGAGCTTTTCTGCTTTTTTCACACTTTTCAGAACATTTTGTAAGATAAGCAAGAAATCATCTGATTTTCTTTAGTAAAAAATTTTATAAATATCGAATTTTTTCTTGCTTATTTACGTACAGAGCATTTTGTGATATACTATAAATAAATTTTTTACGAAAAAGCGGGAGGTCTTATGCTGGGCGAACATGTTCGAAATATTCGGAAAAAGCGGGGAATCACCCTCAAGGAACTGGCCGAAAAGACTGGTTTGTCCATCGGGTATATCTCCCAAATCGAGCGCGATCTCACCGACCCGTCCCTGTCCACCCTGCGCAAACTCAGCGCCGCTCTGGACATCCCCACCTATCTGTTTATGGGAGGTGAGAGCAGCACCAGCCTGACAACCCGTCAGGCGGATATGTTGATCCTCTCCCAGCCCAATTCCAATGTACGGTATCATCTGCTTACGCCCATGCCCAACGGAAATTTTGTACCTCAGTCGTTGGTCATACGCTTTGAGCTGGAACCCCACTGCAAGGACGGCGACCTGCCGGTGATCCATCCCAGTGAGGAAATCCTGCTGCTGGAACAGGGGCAGCTGGATGTACTGGTGGAGTCCAAGACTACCCGCCTGAACGCCGGAGACACCACTGTGGTGCAGTCCAACCTGCCCCACATCGTTTCCAACCCCGGGGATACCACAGCGGTGGGGCTGGCTGTGTTCACCCCTGCCATTTGGTTCCCCAACAACCGGCGCAGTTTTAACCGCGGTGGCGAAACCTGAATCTTCGCATAGGCTTGGCGCAGCAGCGCGTTTTCCGGGAAGGTTTTTCACAGACAAACGGGCACGGACGAGCAATGCTCGCCCCTGCAAGAGTTTTTTTGCAGCCTGAAAAAAATTGCAAGCCGGCGATCTGCCGGCTTGCAATTTTTTTATCCCCCGCAGAGGGTCTTTTTCGCCGTTCCCTGCCTTTTACTGCCCGGCCAGCGCGATCTGCTCGCGGGTGATGGGCAGCTCATAGAACCGCTTGTGGGTGGCGTGGTAGATCGCATCGGCCACGGCGGGCAGCGGGGTGTTGATGACGACCTCACCGATGGACTTTGCGCCAAACGGGCCGGTGCCCTCGTAGCTGCTCTCAAAACTTACATCAATATGTCCAATATCAGTGCGGCAGGGGATCTTGTACTGCATCAGGGAGCTTTCGCGCGGCATGCCGCGGTCATTGTAGGTCACATTTTCGGTCAGCGCCATGCCGATGCCCTGCAAAATGCCGCCCTCGGCCTGCACGCGGGCCAGGTTCGGGTTTACAGGGGTGCCGCAGTCAACCGCGGCCACATAGTTCACCACCTGGGCTTCGCCGGTTTCCAGGTCAACTTCCACTTCGGCGGCGCCAACCATAAACGGCGGGGGCGAAATCTCCGAGCTGTGGGTCACGGTGGCTTCCAGCGCCACCGTGTTGCCGCACTGGGATGCCGCTGCAATGCTGGCCAGCGGCACGCGCTGGGTGCCATCCTCGCTCGTCACGGCATCGCCGGTAAACAGCACGGCGGCTTTGTCCAGCCCAAGCAGCTGTGCCCCCAGGGTGCAGATCTTATCTTTCAGTTCCAGCGCACACTTTTCCACGGCCTTGCCGGTCACATAGGTTGTGCTGGACGCATAGGAACCGGAATCATAGGGGGAAGAATCGGTATCTGCGCCCAAAACCGCAATGTTTTCCAGCGGGCATTCCAGCACTTCGGCAGCAATCTGCGCCAGGATCGTATCGCAGCCTGTGCCCATATCCGCTGCGCCGATGGAGAGGGTATAGAACCCGTCATCGTTAATTTTCAGCGTGGCACTGCCCACGTCCACATGGTCGATGCCGGAGCCCTGCATGGCCATGCCCATGCCAACAGCACGCACCTTGCCGTTGCCGATCTCGCGCACGGGGTACTTATGGTCCCAATCCATCCTGTCATGCACGGTTTTCAGGCAGCGGTCCAGCGCACAGCTGGTGTTGACCTGGCCATAGTAGGCGGGCATAACATCACCCTCATGGACAATGTTGCGCTGCCGGAGCTCGAACGGGTCCATCCCCAATTTGTCGGCCAGCTCATTCACAGCGGATTCCACCGCAAACAGCCCCTGGGTTGCGCCGTACCCGCGGTACGCACCCGATGACATGTGGTTGGTGTAAACAACATCGCTGACAAAGCGGAACGCTTCGGCCTTGCCGTACAGCGGGATGGACTTGTGGCCCGAAAGCCCCACCGTTGTGGGGCCGTGCTCACCGTAAGCGCCGGTGTTGGAAAGGGTGTGCAGGTCAATGCCCTTGATGATGCCGTCCTTTGTTGCGCCCAGCCGCACGTGCATCTCCATCTCATGGCGCGGGGTTGAAGCCGTCTGGCTTTCAAAGCGGGTATAGATGATCTTGCTGGGCTTCTTCGTTTTCCAGGTAACAAAGGCAGGGTAAACCTCGCACACTGACGTCTGTTTTGCGCCGAACCCGCCGCCGATGCGCGGCTTGGCAACGCGGATCATGGATTTGGGGATGTGCAGGGCGTTTGCCAAAATGCGGCGGCAATGGAACACGATCTGCGTTGAGCTGAGCACATTCAGCCGCCCGTAAGCATCAATGCTGCAATACGTGCGGAAGGTTTCCATCATGGCCTGCTGGCAGGCGCGGGTGTGGTAGGTGTGGTCAATGACCACATCGCACCCAGCCAACACCGCCTCAATATCACCCTCGCCGGATTCATCGTGGGCGCAGAGGTTGCGGTTCTTGTCAGCTCCGATGCCGGGAACAAGGGCTTCCCAGTTATCCTCCGGGTGCACAAGAATAGGGTTATCGAGCGCTGTGTGGAAATCCAGCACCGCGGGCAGAACTTCATATTCCACCTGAATCAGCTTCATCGCCTTATCGACGCATGTTTCGTCTTTGCCCGCAAGGATCGCAACAACATCCCCGGCAAAGCGGACATGGCGGTCGATCACAAGGCGGTCGTAAGGGCTCATTTCGGGGTAGGTCTGGCCCGCCTGGGTGTAGCGGCGGGCGTTCTGGTCCACATCTTTCCAGGTGTAAATCACCTCCATGCCGGGCACAAGCATGGCGCGGGAGGTATCAATATTTTTGACGATCGCATTGGCGTGGGGGGAGCGCAGCAGCTTGACGATGAGACAGTCCTGCGGGGTAACATCATCCATGTACACAGGCTGGCCGGTTACAAGCTGCATGGCGTCCTTCTTGCGCACAGGCTGGTTCACAGTTTTCATTGGGCAGCCTCCTTTGATTTTTTCCACGCCAAAAAGTTCTGGATCCCGCGCAGCTGGCCTTCGTACCCGGAGCAGCGGCAAAGGTTGCCCGCAAGGTATTCCTTGATCTCCTCCTCATTGGGGTCGGGTTTTTCGCGGAAAAGGGCCAGCGCATTCATGATAAAGCCGGGGTTGCAGAAGCCGCACTGCTCGGCCCCCTGGTCAGCGATGAACGCGCCGAACTCAGCGGCTTCCTCCTGCAGGCCCTCCAGCGTGGTAACGCTGCGGCCATCCACCCGCGCCGCCAGTACAGAGCAGGAAAGCACCGGCTTTTCGTCCAAAAACACGGTGCACAGCCCGCAGTTGGCGGTTTCGCACCCGCGCTTGACGCTTTTGCAGCCTAAAGAGCGCACCAGATCAATCAGCAGGGTATCGGGGGCAATCTCAGCAGCTGTTTTTTTATGGTTCAACGTAAAATGAATTTGCATCAGAGCACCTCCAGGTTCCCCAGTGCCTGTACGGCACGCTTGACAAGCACCCCCACCAGATGGGTGCGGTAGGCGGCACTGCCGCGCAGGTTGCTGCCGGTGGGCACCGCAGCCTGTACGGCGGCGGGCAGCTCATCCGGGGCGGCCGTGGGGCAGACAAGCATGGCTTTCATGGGGCGTGCACCGATGGCAAAGCGGTAGGCTCCATCCGCCGTGCGTGCAGCAGCGCAGGTCAAAATCGGGAAGTCCGTCTGGGTGGCCCGCACAGACTGGTAATGCACTGCAAGCCCCGGCGTCTTTTTTATGTAAACATGGGTCAAAATATCACGGTCATAGGGCAGGGCGGCAAACTGTGCAATGGGCATCCGGCCTGCTTTGTACAGCTCCACATCGCAGTCCAGCGCCAGCAGCAGCGTTAATACGTCTGAAAAGCCAAACCGCCCGTACACGCTGCCGCCCACGGTGGCGCAGTTGCGGAACTGCACCCCCACAATATGGCGCACGGCCTCCCGCATGGCGCCGTTGGTGGCCGCGTTCAGCGCGGCGTGGGTTTCCAGGCTGCGCAGCGTTGCCATGGCGCCAATGGCAAATTCGGTATCGGTTTCTTCAATGGTATCCAACCCCAGCGCAGATAGGTCAATGGCTGTGCCAACGCTGATTTTTTCCATTTTCAGCCACAGCATCCCTCCCAGCACCCGGTTCGGGCGCTTCTGGTTCAGCTGCCATGCTTCTTCCAGTGTGGCGGGGCGGGCATATTCTCGAATCGTTATCATAGAATGCTCTCCGTTTTTGGGCAAAATCATACTTTTGTGTAGTACCACTTTTATTTTACCACAAATTCTGCTATAATTCCGTTGTTGTTTGAAAAACACAACGGAATATTGGTTTTAGAAGGAAGTAAGAAACATGAAAATGACCAAAATGACCGCCCTGCTGCTGGCCGCCGCTATGGCATTGACAGCCTGCGGCAGCACCGCTGCTGCCAGCAGTACCGCAGCCAGCGAGGCTGCTTCCGTAGAGGCTACCGCAGCCCCGGAAGCCACTGCTGCACCGGAAGAACCTGTCGCCGAAACGGCGGTTACCTACCCGCTGACCGTTACCGACCAGCTGGGCCGCGAAGTTACCATTGAGGAAGAACCCAAAACCCTTGCCAGCGGCTACTACATTTCCACCAGCCTGCTGATTGCGCTGGGCGTGCAGAACGAGCTGGTTGGCGTGGAAGCCAAAGCCGACAAACGCAACATCTACAGCCTGTCCGCCCCGGAGATCCAGTCCCTGCCCAGCATTGGCACCGCCAAAGAGTTTGACCTGGAAGGCTGCGCTGCGCTGGCCCCGGATCTTGTCATCGTGCCCGCCAAGCTCAAGGATTCCATCCCCCAGATGGAGGAAATGGGCCTGACCGTGCTGGCTGTTAAGCCGGAAAACCAGGCCGGCCTGTTCGGCGCGATCGAGCTGCTGGCACAGGCAACCAACACCACCGCCCGCGGCGAGGAGCTGGAAATGGCCATTGACAGCAACCTGGCCGCCCTGGCCGAAGCCGTTGCCGGCACCGATGCCCCCAGCGTTTACCTGGCAGGCAACAGCTCCGTGTTGGAAACCGCAGGCCCCGCCATGTATCAGAACACGATGATCGAAAACGCCAACGGCACAAACGCCGCCGCCAGCGTGGAAGATACCTACTGGGCCGAAGTTTCCTATGAGCAGATCCTGGATTGGAACCCCGATTACATCATTCTGGCATCCGATGCTGAATATGACGTTGATTCTGTTCTGAACGATGCCGCCCTGGCGGACTGCACCGCCGTCAAGGAGAGCCATGTTTACCAGCTGCCCCACGCTGTTGAGGCTGTGGATTCCCCCGTGCCGGCCAGCTTCCTTGGCAGTGTTTATCTTGCCAGCGTGCTGCACCCGGAGCAGGTGACCGAGGAGTATTACCACGCCTCTGCCGATGAATTCTATGGTAACTTCTATGGCTTTACCCCCGAATCTTATGAATAATAACCGCAAACGCACGGCGCTGTGCCTTCTGGGCGCAACGCTCTGCGTTTTTATGGCCTTTGGTGCGGCACTTTATTTCGGCCGTTATCCCATAACCCTGCAGGCACTGCTGGCGGGGGACGCTATGGCAGTGCGCACCTTTACGGTACTGCGCCTGCCCCGTGCCGTGATGGCGCTGGCGGGCGGGTTCGGTCTTGGCGTGGCGGGCTTTGTGTACCAGACTGTTTTCCGCAATCCACTGGCAAGCCCGGATATCATTGGGGTATCGTCGGGGGCCAGCGTTGGCGCGGCATTTGCCATCTTGTTTGTCTCTTCGGGCACGCTGGGCACCACGGTATGCGCCTTTGCGGGCGGGCTGGCAGCGGTGTTTCTCTCGCTTGGCTTGGCGGCCGCCGCACCGGGGCGCAGCAAGATGAACCTGGTGCTGGCGGGCATTGCCGTACATGCGCTGGCGCAAACTCTTTTGATGCTGCTAAAGCTGACCGCTGACCCGGAAAAAGAGCTGGCCAGCATTGAATATTGGATCATGGGCAGCCTGGCGGGGGTAACGCAAAGCCGGGTGTGGTTCCCCGTTCCAATGGTTATTTCCTGCTGCGCCGTAATTTTTGCTTTGCACCGTCAGGCGATGCTTTTATCCGTGGAAGAGGATGAAGCGCGGCTGCTGGGGGTTCCGGTGGGGCGGATGCGTTTTCTGCTGCTGACATTGGCAACGCTGGTGGTGGCCGCGGTTGTCAGCGTGACTGGGCTGATCAGCTTTGTCGGGCTGCTGGCCCCCCACTGTGCGCGGCTGCTGGCGGGGCACAACCGCCGCTCCACCAGCCTGCTCAGCGGGCTGGTGGGCAGCACGCTGCTGCTGGCGGCGGATACCATTGCCAAAACGGTGGCGGCAACCGAACTGCCGGTCAGTATCTTCACCTCGCTGCTGGGTGTTCCGTTTTTGCTCTATCTTATTATAAAGCCGGGGAGGGAGACGCGGTAATGTTCACTGTGGAAAATCTGGCCGTCCGTCTTGGCGATAAGAACATCCTGCAAAATGTTCATTTTACGATAGATACCCCCGGCCAGCTGGTGGGAATATTGGGGGCGAACGGCAGCGGAAAAACCACCCTGCTGCGCGCAGTGGCCGGGCTTTTGCCCCATACGGGGTGCTGCCTGATGGATGGTGTGCCGCTGGAAAGCCTTTCTACCAGGTGTCTGGCACAAACGGTCAGTTACATCCCGCAGCAAAGCGGAATTTCGGTGTCCATGTCTGCACGGGAAGTTGTGCTGATGGGCTGCAACCCCCGCCTTGGCGTGCTGCAAAGCCCCACCGCTGCCATGTGTGCGGCAGCGGAAGAAGCCCTGCGCACGGTAGGCCTGGCGGATAAAGCCGAGCAGGATTACCTGACGCTGAGCGGCGGCGAACGCCAGCTCTGTATTCTGGCACGTACCTTTGTGGAGGATGCACCTTTGCTGCTACTGGATGAACCGGACAGCGCCCTGGACCTTGCCAACCGCAGCCATATGGCGGCGCTGCTGGCAGAATTTGTGCATGCAAGCGGCAAAACAGCGCTGATCTGCCTGCATGACCCCATGCTGATGCTGGACTGGTGCGATACGCTGATCGTGCTGCAAAACGGGCAGGTTGGAGCCATGCTGCACCCCAGAACCGACCCGGTTGAAGCGCTGCAATCCGCGCTGGCAGCAGTATACGGCCCGCTGGAACTGGTGCCCGTGACCGACCGCACGGGCCGGGTGCGGCTGGCGCTGCTGCCGTTATGAGGAAAGAAAAATGAAACCGAAGATTCATGTGATGCTCTGCGATGATATCGGCGAGCGCTTCTTTGGCGAAGGCCCCTGCCGCCTGCTGCACCGGATTGAAGAGACCGGCTCACTGCGGGCGGCGGCACAGGCCATGGGGCTTTCTTACTCCAAAGCGCTGCGCATGGTCAAGCGGGCGGAAAAAGAATTGGGCTTTGCGCTGACCCGCAAAACCATTGGCGGGCGCGGCGGCGGGGGCAGCACCCTGACGGATGAAGCCCGCAATTTTATGGAAAGGTATGAGGCTTACCGTGATGCCTGTGTACAGACTGACCGCGAGCTCTATTATAAGTTCTTTCCGGGCGAGCGGTAAGCGCCACCTGCTGTTGACCGGCGGGCGCGGTACGGGAAAAACCACCCTGCTGCGTGCGCTGGTGCCATTGCTTTGCCCCGGGGCACAGGAAATTACCACAGCAGCGTACCCTGCGGACCGTGTGGAAATTCGAGAAAGTGTGGGCGGAAAAATAGCGGTGATCGGCCGCTTTGACCCGGCGCTGCCTCCAGGCGAAAACCGGATGCGCCCCGTGGCGGACGGCTTTTTGCTGCTGGGAGTACCCGCCCTGCACCGCATGGCGGCAGGGGAGAGCGAATGGGCGGTGCTGGATGAACTCGGTTACCTGGAAAATAGCTGCCCCGAATTCCGGCAGGCAGTGGAAGCGCTGCTGGATGCAAAGCGCGTTCTCGCTATTGTGCGCAAGCAGGATACCCCATTTTTAACCGCACTGTGCGCCCGGCAGGATGCCTTTGTGGTGGATTTGGACGATCCCGCGCCCACTCTCGGCTGCGTGGTCATGGCGTCCGGGCTGGGGCGGCGGTTCGGCGGAAACAAGCTGATGGCGGATTTTTGCGGTGCACCGCTGATCGCCAATGCGCTGGCTCTAGCCGCCCTGCCGCTGCTGGCCTGCCGCACTGTCGTGACCCGCTCGGAAGAGGTTGAGGCGCTCTGTAACGCGCAGGGCGTCCCCGTTCTGCGCCACGCGCAGCCCTACCGCAGCGATACGGTCCGGCTGGGGCTGGCGGCATTGCTGGGAAAAGAGCCCGCTTTGCGCGGCTGCCTGTTTCTGCCGGGGGACCAGCCGCTGCTCACGCAGCAAAGTGTGGAAGCACTGGCGCTGGCAGCGGCCCCCGATGCCATTGTGCGGCTGTGCGCTGCCGATGGCACCCCCGGCAGCCCAGTGCTGTTCGGCGCGGATTATTTTTCGGAGCTGCTTCACCTGCCGGATGGCCGCGGCGGCAATGCCGTTGCGCGGGCCCACCCCGGTTCCGTCTGCCTTGTGTCCGCCCGGAACGATGCCGAACTGAGGGATGTGGATACGCGGGAGGACCTGAACCAGCTGCGTCAGCTGACAAACAGATAAAAATACCGTGCAGCTTTTTTTGAACTGCACGGTATTTTTTATTTCATCACCTATTATATGATTGTAAACTGGCAGGCCCGCATGGCATCCAGCGCGGTCTGGTGGCTCTGGGGCGTTACCCCGGCGCAGCAGTCCGACAAAACTTCAATCTCTGTTTCCGGGAAAGCTGCACGCAGTACCATGGCGTTGCTAATCACGCAGATATCGGTGCAGTAGCCATAAATAACAATTTTTTCAATATCTTCAACAGCCTTGTTGTGTGCCATCAGTTCATCCAGAATCTCACTGGGCAGCATATAACTGCCGAACGTGGGTTTGTCCACAATGTGGCACACTTCCGGCTCGGTGTCCGCCATGACGTTTTCCAGTTCGGGCGCAAAATTCCAGCCATCCTCACCCTCAATGCAGTGCTCGATCGGCAGGCTGCGGCCCTCCCGCGTGGTTAGGTAGTTGTCCTGGTGGGTATCACGGGTAAAGAACATCCAGTGCCCGGCCTGCGCGTGTGCCCGCGCGGTCTCTGCCAGGTGCGCCACATTGGCCTGCGCCTGTGTGTTGGCCAGTGCCCCGGTAATAAAATCTTTCTGCACATCAATCACGAGATCAAGGATGATTTTTTCGTCATTCATAGCATTTGCTCCCTGTCCACAGTATTTTCTCCAAGGTGTCTTTACACCTTAGTATACAGCATTTCTTTGCCGCCGTAAAGATTTTCGTTCTTGTTAAAGCAGCAGAATGATACGGAAAAACGGGAACCGACAGGTAAGCGCTGCATGATCTCTGATACATCGTCCGCGTTGTCCTGCCGCCCACTGCATCCACTGCAGGGTCCATCAAAAGCATAATGCTGATGGTGACGAAGCCAGCGCAGCCTGTGCAGCGGCGCACGCCAGCTTTTCTGGCGGCATTCTGGCAGACGGCAGTGACCTGCTCTCCTCTATGTTTCGCTAAACCGTGCTTTAGCGAAATTACGTGTTTGGCTTAAACATTCTGCCCATCGCCCCATTCCTATCTCTAAATCTCCTTAAATCGCTTAAAAACCCTCCCTGCACCATGTGCGGCAATGCCTTCAGGCTGCTTATGGCAATACCGCATAATTCTAAGTGCCGATACGGCGAGCGAGGTGCGGCAGCTG